>Ga0208522_1000242_pt1 | contig 37649 bp, 29 predicted proteins | sample ETNtaG_25_FD_185763 | JGI IMG/M metagenome (GOLD analysis project Ga0208522, IMG submission 185763) | Marine microbial and viral communities from oxygen minimum zone, Eastern Pacific Ocean - ETNP201302SV86 (SPAdes) (version 2) | ecosystem: Environmental > Aquatic > Marine > Oceanic ... | reverse complement strand
CCTTCGGCATGACCAAGAGGGCAGGACGCTCGGCCGCGAATGATCCCGGCGTGATGGGGCTGGTCAATTCGTCGGCGGAGGCCGTCTGCTATGTTGCCAAGGCCTGGGACTATCAGGTGGAGCTGGCGCTTGGCTGCAGCACCGACGAACACCTCGAAGGAATTGCCGACTCTGTGCACACGGCCTCGGAGGCCGGCAAGGAAGTGCTGGTCGATCTCGAGCATTTCTTTGATGGCTACAAGGCCAACCGAGCCTATGCTCTTGATTGCGTGAAGATGGCCCTCGATGCCGGTGCCCGTTGGGTTGTGCTCTGTGACACAAATGGCGGCACCATGCCCTCGGAGGTGCGCGAGATCGTGGCGGACGTGATGACCATCGCGCCTGGCGACCGGCTAGGCATTCATCCCCATGACGATACCGGCCAGGCCGTTGCGAACGCCTTGGCCGCGGTCGAGGCTGGCGTGTGCCAGGTTCAGGGTACGCTGAACGGTCTGGGTGAGCGCTGTGGCAACGCCAATCTGGTGACCCTGATCCCCACCCTTGCGCTCAAACCCTATTATGCCGACCGTTTTAAAACCGGCATCACACCTGAACATCTCGAAAGGCTTACGCATATCTCGCGTGCCTTCGACGATCGGCTCAACCGTGCCCCCGCACGCCAGGCTCCCTATGTTGGCGCTTCGGCCTTCGCTACCAAGGCCGGTATCCACGCTTCGGCCCTGCTCAAGGACTTTTCGACCTACGAGCATGTGCCGCCCGAAAGCGTCGGCAATGAACGCGCCATCATGGTCAGCCAGCAGGCCGGCAAGTCCAATCTTCTCACGGCCCTGGCGCGCCACGACATCGTCGTGGAAAAGGATGATCCCCGTCTCGAGCGTCTGCTGGCTACCGTAAAGGAACGCGAGGCTCGCGGTTATTCCTATGACGGTGCCGATGCGTCCTTCGCAGTTCTTGCCCGCCGCGTCCTCGGGACCTTGCCCGACTTCTTCGATGTCGAGAACTATCGGGCCATGGTCGAGCGACGCCACAATGCGATGGGCGACGAAGTGACCGTGACCGAGGCCGTGGTCAAGATTCGAGTTGATGGCGAATTGCTTATGTCCGTGGCCGAGGGCAATGGTCCGGTCAATGCGCTCGACCAGGCATTGCGCAAGGACCTGGGCAAATACTCCGCCCGGATCGAGGACCTGGAGCTGGTCGATTTCAAGGTGCGTATCCTGGACGGCGGCACGGGCGCGGTCACCCGTGTACTGGTCGAAAGCCGCGACGGCAGCGGTGAGCGCTGGGTAACCATCGGCGTTTCGCCCAATATCATTGATGCCTCGTTTGAAGCTCTGTATGAATCAATCACATACAAGCTGTTGAAGACTGATGCGGCACAGGCTTCAACACTGGGGGCAAACACCAGCCAGGCGCAAAAGGCGGTTGGCTGACTGAATATTACCGGGAGGGCAAACTGGCCGAAACCGCTCCGAAACGACCTCTGGCTCTGACTATTGGGGCAGCGGCAGTTACTCTACTCGTTGTTCTTGGCGTTCTGTCCGGTCCATCGATCGTCACCTGTTTCAACAGCCCCGATGGCATGGGGCAGTGCCTGCGCGGCAAAATGGTCGAGGTCGGGCTGATTCCGGCTTCGCCTGCGCCTGTTGTTGCAGACGCCGAAACGCCTGACGAAGAAGTCGTCGCCAACATTGAGGAAGCGGTTCCCGCCGAGCCCGAACTGGATGTCACGCCACCTGCGGCCACTGCGGTTGAAAGCGAGGTCGATCAGGTTGTTGCTGCCACGTTCGGCCTGTTGCGCGCCGAGCCAGACGGCTCGGTCGTCATCGCCGGTAGCGGTACGCCTGGTAGCCGCGTCGAAGTGTTTGCCAACGGCGAACTGCTCGGGACGGTTGAGGTTGAAGCAAGCGGGGACTGGGTTTTCGTGCCCGACACCCCGCTCCCGCCCGGTGGCCTGGAAATCACCTTGGGCGAGGAAGGCAAGGCCGGTACCGCCGAGGATTCATTCATCGTCGTCATCAACGAAGACAAGACGAGCCAGCCGCTGGTCGTTGCCAGCACGCCCGGCGAGGCCAGTGAGGTTCTCCAGGGTCTGACGGCCCCAGTCCAGGTCGCAGAGGCGCCTGCCGCCGAGGCATCGACGGAGCCCCAGGAACCGGTTGCTGAACCGGCTGCTTCGATCTCGCCGGAGCCCTCGTCCTCGGCGGCACCGGTCGAACCTGCGGAAGTGACGGAAACAGAAGTCTCCGAGACTCCCTTGGAGTCCGCTGAAACACCCGCGGCGACCGAGCCTGCTACGGCCGCCCAGGCAGGCGTAGTCGAGCAAGAGGGTGCGGAAGAATCCGCCATGCAAGTCGCCGCTTTACCTAAAGCCCCTGAGGCCGAAGTCCCCGAGACTGAAGTCGCTGAGACGGAAGTCACCGAAACGGAAGTCGCTGGGACCGAAGTGGAAGCTGCGCCCGCCCCGACAGCGGCCGCGTCAGCGGATTCGACACCGGTGGAGCCGGTCCCCGCTTTGGAACCCAGCACCGAACCTACTGCTGGTGAAGCTCTGAAAGGGCCTGAGGAGACCTCCCAGACAGAAGCTCAGGCTGGCGCTTTGGCCGAAACCAACGAGACGCCAGACACGCTTCCCCCCACCGCCGATGAGGCGCAGGAGGCAGCCGGCGCTGTTGTTGCGGACGCTCCGGTGACAGAGCCGGCACAGACCCAATTGGCCACCGTGCCGCCGACTATTGACGCGATCGAGATCGAGAACGACCGGAGCTTCTTTGCCGGCGCCGGTCCGGATGGTGGAGTTATCCGCCTGTATGTCGACGACGAATTCGTGGCCGATGCCACGATCGAAAACGGTCGCTGGTTAATTGAGGCGGGACCGGTTCTGGACCAGCCCAGCCAGCGTGTCAGGGTGGACCTGCTGCTGCCGAACTCGGCCACAGTCATTGCCCGCGCCGAGGTCGATTTCGTTGTGGATGTGCCTGGGGGTGAGGAGCCCGTTGCTGTTGCTCAGGCCGAGCCGGTTCAGGAGCCTGTAGCGCCACAGCCCGCGCCGCAGACACCTCCAGCTTCGGCAACTGCGCAGCCATCACCTTCTGGCGCGGCACCGGCGACCCAGGAGACTGCGGCAGCATCTTCAGAGCCTGCCGTTGATTCGGTCGCGCCGGCCCAATCAGTGGACGTCAACGACGCCCAGTCGGTCGAGCCTGTCGCTCCGGCCGCGACAGCTGAAGCTGCAGTCGCGCCTGCAGAAACGACCGCCGTGGAAACAGCCGCACCGATCGCCACCGAGCCCGTTCCGGCCAATGAAGAGAGCGCCACTCAGAGCGCCGAGATCGCTGCGGACGGGACTTCCGCATCTGATGAGCCCGCCGTGCCAATCATGGTTGCAGTCTCGCTCGGTGATCCGGAGGCGCAGCGTTTTGCCTCCGGCAAGGCCATCATCCGCCGCGGCGATAATCTCTGGACCATCGCGCGCCGCGTCTATGGTGAGGGGTTGAAGTACACCACGATCTACCAGGCCAATACCGGCCAGATCAGGGACCCGGACCGTATTTATCCCGGCCAGGTGTTTGATCTGCCCGAGGGACTATCGGGTCAGTAATCCACGAAAAAGCGGCGCCGGAAGGCGCCGCTTTTGTACGCCTATTGATTTTCGGCGCCGTAGCCCCCATCTTCCATCGCAATTCACCGATCAACCTGACCGCGCTTCCTCTGTAGGCGCAGTCCTTGTACGCCGAGCACAGCGCCATGCATGACGATGACATTGCCAGTTCCATGCGTGCCCTGGGACATCCCGTCCGGCTTGAGATATTGCGCATTCTGGCGACCCAGCAGCAGGGCCAATGTTGCTGCGCCGATGTTACCGACAGCCTGACACTGGCGCAGTCTACCGTATCCCAGCACATCAAGGTCCTGCTCGATGCAGGGCTTATCGAGCGCAAGCCGCATGGTACGCGCAACCGCTATTGCCTCCGCCATGCCAGACTGGCCGAACTCAATTCGGCCTTTGGCGGTCTCCTCAAGGGGCTGGCGCCCATCGCCGCCAACAAGGAAACGGAACAGGCCTGATGGCTCTAGACAGCACTGCGAAGAAGCCGTCCGTCAGCGCGGACGAGGGGTCGGTATTCTCGACCGTTCGCAATCTCTGGTCCTACATGTGGCCGGAAGACCGCCCTGACCTTCGGATGCGGGTAGTGCTTGCCCTTGCGGCTTTGCTTGCCAGCAAGGTAGCCACCACGCTCATCCCCTTCGCCTACAAGGGCATCATCGATAGTCTCGATGGCACCAATACCGACCAGACCCTGATCCTTGGATTGGCGGTGCCATTGGTTCTGGTCATCGCCTATGTGCTCGGCAACATTGTGGACGCTGGCTTCCAGCAATTGCGCGACGTCTGGTTTGCCAGTGTGGGCCAGCATGCGGTGCGAAAGCTAGCGCTGCAGACCTTCCATCACATGCACCGCCTTTCTCTGCGCTTCCACCTGCAGCGCCGGACTGGCGGGCTTTCGCGCGTTATCGAGCGCGGCACCAAGGGCATCGAAACGGTGGTCCGTTTCGCTATGCTCAACATCGCCCCTACCATGGTCGAGTTCGTGGTGGTCGCCATCATCTTCGTCTGGCTGTTCGGTATAAGCTATCTGGGCGTGCTGGTGGTGATGATCTGGGGCTACCTCTATTTCACCATCAAGGCCTCGAACTGGCGGATTTCCATCCGTCGGGACATGAACGAGAGCGACACCGATGCCAATGGCAAGGCAATCGACAGCCTGCTCAACTTCGAGACGGTGAAATATTTCGCCAATGAGCAGATGGAAGCGCGGCGCTTCGACAAGGCCATGGAAGGCTATGAGCGTTCGGCAATTCGTATCTGGACGTCGTTGGGCTTTCTCAATTTTGGCCAGGCGGTCATCTTCTACAGTGGCTTTCTCGCCATCTCCATCATGTCAATCATGGGTGTCATGAATGGAACGCTGACGCTGGGCGATTTCGTCCTGCTCAACACCTTCCTGATGCAGATTTATCGGCCGCTCAACTTCATCGGTTTCGTTTATCGCGAGCTGCGCCAGGGCCTCACCGATATCGAAGAGATGTTCAAGCTGCTCGATCAGGATCCCGAGATTCAGGACAAGCCCGGCGCGACTGCGCTCAGAGTCACCGGCCCCGTTATCCGCTTCGAGGACGTGAGCTTTCACTACGACTCCGACCGCGCCATCCTCAAGGGCGTTAGCTTCGAAGTGCCGGCCGGCAAGACGGTCGCTATCGTCGGGCCGACAGGCGCAGGCAAATCGACCATCTCCCGCCTGTTGTTCCGCTTTTACGACGTCACGGGTGGGCGCGTTACCATAGACGGTCAGGACTTGCGCGACGTCACCCAGGAAAGCCTGCGTGCCGCTATTGGCATGGTTCCGCAGGATACTGTGCTGTTCAATGACAGCATCGGCTATAACATTGAGTATGGCCGACCCGGCGCCTCTCCCGACGAGGTCAAGGATGCGGCCCGCATGGCCCAGGTCGCCGGTTTCATCGAAACCTTGCCCAAGGGATACGATACGCCCGTTGGAGAACGCGGGCTGAAGCTATCCGGTGGTGAAAAGCAGCGGGTGGCCATCGCCCGCACCATCCTGAAATCGCCCTCGATCCTCATCCTCGACGAGGCCACCTCCGCCTTGGACACCAAAACTGAACGCGACATCCAGGTCGCATTGGATGAGGTGTCGCGCAACCGCACCACCGTGGTGATCGCCCACCGTCTGTCCACTGTCGTCAACGCCGACGAGATTCTGGTCTTGCGCGACGGTCAAGTTGCCGAGCGCGGCAATCACGCGGCCCTGTTGCAGCAGGACGGGCTCTATGCCCAGATGTGGAACCGTCAGCGCGAAGCCAATGAGGCCGCCGAGCTTCTCGCCCGCACGCAGGATGACCCGGACGGCTTCGTTAAGCGCGGTGCCCCGGCGGCGGAATAGTCGTCAAGCAGGCTGTGGTCACGCTTTGCGTGGCTTCGATTATCGAAACGTCAATCATCGCCAGCAAAGCGCACCATGGCGCAGACGAAGCATGTCTTGGGGGCGCGATTGCATGACTATTTCGATGCGGCGAGCGCGGGACGAGGAGCAGGGCTCAGTCGCCAACCTTGTCCAGCTCTACCTTCATGACCTGACCGAGTTCATGCCATTTCCCGTCCGTGACGACGGCCGGTTTGAATATGGCTTTCTCGATCGCTTCTGGCGCCATCCCTATTTCATAGCGTCAAACGACGAGATCGCCGGCTTTGCTCTGATCGTTGATGACTGCCCGCTCACCGGCCGCGCGCCATGTTGGTTCATGGCTGAGTTCTTTGTTCTCCGCGCCCATCGGGGCAGGGGGGTGGGCAAGGCCGCGCTCGAGCTGGCACTGCGTGCCCATCCCGGGCCGTGGCACATAGCTGTGCCACATGCCAATTCGGCGGCCCGGCAATTCTGGTCGCGGGCGCTTGCCGATCGAGCGGCCAGGCCAAGGCCTATCCATTTTGATGGCGATGACTGGAACCTCTACGAGTTTTCCGCTTGAACAAGAAAGGCCCGCATCGCTGCGGGCCTTCGCGATTTTTGGTGGTAGCGGCACGTTACTCCGCGGCGTCTCGTCGGCTGACCACGGTTACGCCATTGGCTTCCTTTTCGGTCAGGCCGATCTCCTTGGACACGATATAGCGTTTGGCGCTATCGGCATCCTCCGGAATTTCCACCGCAATGCCGTCAAATCCTGCGGGCGCGGCAACGGCCTGACCGCGGCGGAAGGGGCTGGCGATCCAGCTTCCCATTGCTCCAAATAGTCCGCCCAGCCACTTGATCTGTCCCCACATGACGGACGGGGCGGTGATCATTACCGGCACCATGATCAACGTCAGCGCCGTTGAGAGGAACAAGCCCGAGACCAGAGCTGCCGACAGATGGACGAACCACGACCCGGCAATACCACCCACCACGATTTCCCGGCGGATGAAGTCAAACTCGACATTGGCCCACATCGGGATCACGCCGAGAGCCGTGAGAAAGGCGGTCAGCAGTACCGGACGGACACGCTGGCTTACGGTCAGCAGCATGGCTTTGACCGCTTCAACATTCTGATGCCGGTGATAGTCGTTGTAGGTGTCGATCAGCACGATGCCGTTCTTAACCACGATACCCGCCAGCGCCACGATGCCAAGGCCTGTCATGATAGCCGAGAAGGTCATCCCGGTAATCAGCATGCCCAACAACACACCCGCTACCGACATGGCGACGGTCGTAAGCGTCACGGCCACTTGGTAGAAGCTGTTATACTCGAGCAGCAGGATAAAGAAGATGATGGCCAGTGCCATGATCATCGCCTGAACGATGAACGCATTGGCATCGCCCATCTGTTCCTCGGCACCGCCGAACTCGATATTGACCCGATCCGGAAAGTCCTGTTGCGCGATCCATGCCTGCAGTTCTTCAACCTTATCTGCGGCGTAGATGCCTTCGGGCAGGTTGGGCAGGGCCGCGGCAACGGCCATGGTATAGACTTGGTTGCGGCGCTGGATATTGGCCACCTTGGGCACAGCCGTGCGCTCGATGAAGTTCGAGACCGGTACCAGACCCTGGCTCGTCGCAATGCGCATTGAGTCTAGCGCATCGAAGCTCCGCTCTTCCTTGGGAAGACGAACGCGGATGTCCAATTCGTCGCCGGTCAGTTGATCGCGATACGTACCCAGCTTCACGCCAGACGTGACCAACTGCACATAGGGCGCCAACTCGCGCACACCGATGCCGTATTTGCCCGCTTCTGCACGATCAACGGTGATCTGCCAGTCGATGCCGGGGGAAGGGCGGCCGTCTTCCAGGTCGACGACCTCTGGCCAGGTTGCCAGATGGTCATGGATGGCGGCTACTACTGGCACAAGGTCGTCATAGCTGGTGCTCTCGACCCGCAGATTGATGTCCTTGCCTGCCGGAGGACCGTTCTCCGCCGCGATCACCTGAATGTCGAGCCCGGCAATGTCCGCGACCCGTTCCCGGATATCGGCGAAGATCTCCTCGGCTGGAACGCGGTGGTTCCAGTTGGTGAGCTGCAGCTGGAAATTGCCGATCGTGTCGGGCGGCATGGTGCCGAAGGCGCCAGTCGTGCCGAACTGCATGATGACGTCCTGGATGCCCTGGACCTGTATCAGTTCGCTCTCGACCTCGATCAGCATGTCGCGAATTTCTTCAGGTGAGTAGTTTCCGCGGCCAACAACGGCAACAGACGCGAACTCCGGCTCGGAAGCCGGGAAGGCCTCTGAGCCTGTCGGATTCAGCGAATAGGCGACGAAGATGCTGATGATCACGCCGAAACCCACTGCCAAGGTCGGCAGCGGCCAACGCAGCAGCTTTTCCATCATACGGACATAGAGGCCGGTTAGCCCGCCCACCTTCTTGGAGTCGAACTTGTCCGGGTACATGACGATATCGGCTTTCGCCTTTTCCTTCTCGTCAACATGGGTCGAGGCGATCAGCGAACCGATAACCGGCATGAAGATCAAGGCGGAGACGAAAGACGCGACCATGACGATGATCACGATCATCGGCAGATAGCTCATGAACTTGCCGATGATGCCCGGCCAGAACAGCAGCGGGATGAAGGCTCCCAGCGTTGTCGCCGTGGCGCCGACCACCGGCACGAACATCTTGCGCATTGCCATCACGAAGGCCTCGCGCTTCGGAATGCCTTCCTGCAGCTTGCGTTCGGCATATTCGACCACCACGACGGGGTCGTCGACCAGCACGCCAACGGCGATCACTAGACCAAACATGACCATCATGTTGATGGTCATGCCCAGGCCTTGGGCTACAAGGAATGCCATCATGAAAGAGAGCGGGATGGACATGCCGATCATGATCGCGGGGCGCACGCCAAGCGTGGCTACACAGGTGATCAAAACCAGTGCCACCGCGGTCAGCACGGCCGCCTCGAGCGAACGGAAAAGCGCCGTGGTGGTCTCTGCCTGGTCCAGGAAGAACGAATAGTTCACCCCGCTTGGCCAGTCTTTTGCCGCCTCGGCTGTGACGGCCCGTACCTTGTCAGAGACATCGATGATATTGGTGCCCAGTTTCTTGGAAATTCCAAGGATGAGGGCAGGGGAGCCGTTAACCTGCGTATATTCGGTGGCATCGGCCAGGGTACGGGTGATGGTGGCGACATCGCCAAAGGTCACAATGGTGTTGCCATCGGTCTTGAGCGGAAGGCTGAATACGTCCTCGGCAGTCGTAATCAGGCCGGGCACTTCAACATTGAACGAACCTTGCCCGGTGTTGAGCGTACCGCCGGCAACAACCATGTTGTTGCGGGACAGAGCATCAAACAACTGGCTGGCCGTCAGGCCGTAGGCTTCAAGGCGCAGCAGGTCTACGCGGACCTCGAGCTGCTCCTTGCGGGCACCGGACAGGGTAGCCTCGCGCACCTCAGCGATGCCTTCGAGCGCGTCCTGCAGAAGCTCTGCACGGCGTACCAACTCTTTTTCGGGAGCAGAGCCATAGACCGCTACCGAAAGGATCGGCATGCCAACGATGTCAATCTCGTTGACCGTGGGGTCGTTCGCGTCTTCGGGGAGTGCGGCACGCAGGGCGTCCATGCGCGCCCGCGTGTCTGCCAGCGCCTGATCCTTGTCCGTGTTGATATCGAACTCAAGGAACACAGAAGCGTGCCCGGTCGTCGAGGTTGAGCTGATATTGTTCAGACCCGGTAGGGTCGCCAGCTCTTCTTCTGCCGGCTTGGCCAGAAGGTTTTCCGCGTCACGCGGCGACACGCCGGACTGGCTGATCGACACATAAAGATAGGGCACATCGATTGCCGGAAAGCTTTCCTTGGGCATCGACATGTAAGCGCCCGCACCGGCAGCCAGCACAATGACCATGATCGTCAGGACAACCCGCGGCATCCTGAGGATTTTTTCGATGAAATCGAGCATGGCCTGCGTCCTCAGCTAGCGGTGGGTTCAGTCGTATCGGCTACCGGGCTGGCGTCCACCGCCTGTCCGGCATTCACATTCTCCTGTCCGACGATGATCACGTCCGAAATCACCGGCAGTCCAGTCACCCACACGCCCTCGCGTGTGTCGCTGACGATGGTGATAGGGTGGAAAGCCACAACGCCGTCTTCAACGGTGCGCACCCCAAGCACGCCATCGTCATCCAGCGTCAAGACAGATTGCGGCAGCAAGTGCCCGGGGGCGGTGCCCAGATTGACGACAGCTTCGGCAGTAACACCGTCACGGATCGCAAAATCCTCATTCGGGATTTCGATCTCGGCCGGGAAGGCGCGAGTGGCATTGTCGGCAACGGCCGAAACATAGGTCACTTTGCCCGATACACTCTGTCCGGTGACAGTCTTGATAGTCGCGTCGAGCCCGGTCTTGGCCAGGCCGATATGGGCCTCGGGCACCATGCCGGTAAAGACGATCGGGTTGAGCTGCACGATAGTAGCGCAGGGCGAACCCGCGTTGAGCATCGCGCCTTCCACGGCCACCGGGTCCTGAACCAGCCCTGCGACCCTGGCCACGATCTCGGTGCGCTCGAGCTCGGCCTTGGCATTGTCCAGTCCGGCTTTTGCCTGGCTCACGCCCGCCTTGGCCTGCGCCAGTGCGACTTCTGCCGCATTGGCCGTGTTGGCAGCCGCCAGGCCGCGGTCACGCAGATCGGTATTGGTGTCATAGTTGAGCTGAGCCTGTGCCAAGGCGGCCTCTGCCTGGGCAAGTCCTGCTTCTGCCTGGGCGACGGCGGCCGCGCGTGTCCCTTGGTCCAAAGTGCAAAGTGCATCGCCGACCTCTACCCGCTCACCCTTGGTGACATGCACCACGTCCACCGAGCCGGACGTTTCTGCCACAGCGGTAACAGTTGCCTTGGCCTGTGTACGACCGCGCAATGGCACCTCGATGGGCATGGGGGCTGCAGTGAAGCGCTGGATTCGCACGCTTTGCAGTGGGGCGCTGGAACCGGTTGTGAGCTCATTGCGTTGCGCGATGGTCAGTGCCGGATCGATTTCGGGTTTATGGTGTTCCGCCAGAAGACCGGCTTCCCCCAGAGCACCTGCAATGGGGCCGTGTTCTTCGCCTTCTATGACTGCAATGATGGGCGTCTCGCCATTACCCGGACCCTGGCCGCCCTGCACCAGAGTGCCGGTAGCGAGCCAGCCGCCAGCGAGAAGGAGAATGGCGAAGGCCAGGCCGTAGGAAAACAGTGCACGCATGAAAATTATCTCGCCCCTTATTCAGCCGCGTCTTTTCGAGGCTCGGCTCGCGCCATTGTGATCAGTTCGTGCATATGGGTGCGGAAATGTTGTTCCGCAACCTCCAATACTGCACGTCCGTAGTTGATGACCCACATATCTGCTGCATTGCAGCTATGCTCTTTGGGTGCCTGCTCCAGTTTTTTGCGGCTTTCTACTGACCTTTCGAGGAATTCATTGCAGCGCTGCTCGACCAGTTCACGCGGCAAGATGTGGGCAAATCGCGCAAACAGCAGGAAGGGGCTGCGGAACATGTCCTCGCCCAAAGGCTCGGCGAGTTCTGCAGCAAATGCCGCCTTGCCAGTCTCAGTGATCGAATAGACCTTACGCGAGGGTTTGCCGGACTGTTGCTCAGTGCGACTGGCCACCAGTCCTTCGTCTTCCAGCCGAGCCAGTGCCGGATAAATCGAGCCATAACTGGCTTCGACGAAATAGGCGAAGTTGCCTTCGGTGCACATCCGGCGAATGTCGTATCCGCTCGCCTCTTCCTCATAGAGGATGGAAAGGCACAGGGTTCTGACGTTCATGAGAAAATTCCCGTCACCATATTCTGGTCCGATATATGCTCGGCGTATATATGGGGATACCGCCTGCTGCAAGCTAAACGGCGGGAATCACGTGGCAGATCAGTTAATCACTGATTGCATGGCGCGGCGCTAAAGGCGCGACTGCAGCCAGAATATCGCAGTTCGGCGGCGTGCCGATCGCAACATCACTATTCGATGAGCCGACGCATCTCGCTGGCTCCGGCCTCTGCAAGTTCGCGGCTCGCTGCGGCCACGAAGTAGGGATTGAGGAACTTCAGTTCCCCCTTGCCATAGCGCATGGGCGCGCCATCGAGCGTCAGGACGGCTCCGCCCGCAGCTTCAAGCACGGCCTGGCCTGCGGCGGTGTCCCATTCACAAGTCGGGGTAAATCGCGGGTAAAGCTGTGCGTCGCCTCGGGCCAACAGGCAGAACTTAAGCGAGGACCCGACCGAGACATCACTGTCCACGTCCAGCGTCCGACAAAGCTGTTCCAATGCCGCATGGCCATGGCTTCGGCTGGCGACTATGCGTGGTTTCGCCTGCAGCCCAACCTTGATTACGCGTCGCTCAACAACAGCGCTACCCAGTATTCTGCCGGCCCAAGCGCCTCTCTGGTCACCCACGAAGATTTCGCTGCTCGCCGGGGCGAGCACGACCCCCATGGTCGGCCTGCCGTGTTCAACCAGCGCGATATTGACAGTGAATTCGCCGTTGCGCTTGATGAACTCCTTGGTGCCGTCGAGCGGGTCCACGACGAAATAGCGCTCGCCCAATTGCGGAATGATCCCGGCCGCCACGCTCTCTTCACCCAGTACGGGCAGCCCTGTGCCTTTTAGGTGTTCGATGATCACCGCTTCCGCCGCGGCGTCGGCCTCCGTGACCGGCGAGCCGTCTTGCTTGGTGACCACGTGGATGGGCCGATCATAAACCGCATTGATGACGTCAGCGGCGGCAATGGCGGCGCCGACGGCAAGGTCGGTCAGGGAAGGGGCGGGGGCCTCGGGCATCATGCCGACTTCCCTTTTGCGATTGTCACGTCGAGCCCGAGGTCAAGTGGCGTTGCGCCCATCGTGATCTGGCTGGTCGAGATATAGTCCACGCCGGTTTCAGCTATCGAGCGAACTCTGTCCAGCTTGACGCCACCGGACGCTTCCAGCTTTGCCCGTCCGGCATTCATCTTGACCGCCTGGCTCAGCAGATCATTGTCCATATTATCCAGCATGACGATGCGCGCTCCGGCCGCGAGCGCCTCTTCCAGTTCGGCGAGCGTCGTCACTTCAATCTCGATCGCCACTAGATGCCCGGCAAACGCCTCCGCGGACTTGTAGGCTGCTGTCACGCCTCCGGCGACAGCGATATGATTGTCCTTGATCAAGATGGCGTCGTGGAGGGCAAAGCGGTGGTTGGCGCCACCGCCGCATCGCACGGCATATTTCTCGAAGGCGCGCAGGCCCGGCGTTGTCTTGCGGGTGTCGCAGATCCTTGCCTTCGTGCCGATAATGGCGTCGGCATAGCGACGTGTCAGTGTTGCTATGCCGCTCAAATGATTGAGGAAGTTCAGCGCGACGCGCTCGGCCGACATGACCAGCCGAGCGGGACCGGCGATCTCGGCCACCACCTCGCCAGCGCTTACCCGGGCGCCATCGGCGAGCTTGGCGTCAAAGCGCACACCCTCACCCACCAGCCGAAAGGCCGCGGCCGCAAGCTCAATACCCGCAATTACACCGGGCTCGCGCGCCGAAAGCGTGGCAGCAGCCCATGCGTCGGGTCCCAGCGTTGCCTGGCTGGTCAGATCGCCCGCCAGGCCGAGATCCTCTTCAAGCGCCGCCGCCACGGCGCGCTCTACCGCCAAGCGGGACAATTGGGCAGGCAATGCAGTCATGGTAGCTCACCGCGAGAAGGGATTGGCCCGTGCTTTACGACGCGTATGGGGCACTGACAACCGCGGGGAAGGGTACGCTTTTGTGCCGCGGCGCCCTATCGCAGCAAACTCTGCCCCCCATCGATCCACACCGGGCTCCCCGTGACATGCCTTGCTGCATCCGAAACCAGAAAAGCGATGACATCGGCCACATCCCCGGCCTTGCCCTTGGCGCCACCAGTCAGGGGGATGTCCCCATCGGGAAACTCCACGGCAATGCCCGCCTCATCGCTGCCGCGGTGCTCGGTATTGTCTTCAATGTCGCTTTCAATAGCCCCAGGGCAAACCGCATTGATGCGAATCTTTCGCTGCCCCAATTCCAGCGCCAACTGCTTGACCATGGCCAACTGCCCCGCCTTGGTGGCGGTGTAGGCCGTCGCCCCCGGCGAGGTAAAGGTTCGCGTGCCGTTAATGGAAGATACGACCACGATGGCTCCGCCGCCTGCCGTCTCTAGGGCAGGGACGCTGTGGTGGATGGTCAAATAGGTCCCGCGCAGATTGACGGCAATCGTCTTGTCCCACTCCTCAGGTGCCAGATCGTCTATCGGGGCCCAGACCCCATTGATGCCCGCATTGGCAACCACGATGTCGAGCCGTCCAAAATGCCCCAGCGTCTCGGCCACCAGTTGCTTCATGCCGGCGTCGTCGGTGATGTCGCACGTCGCCGCGCTGGCCTTGCCCCCACGGCGCTCGATCTCAGCGGCAGTGGCGTCGACTTCTTCCTGTGTGCGGCTGACAGCGATCACTGCCGCGCCTTCGCGGCCAAGTTTCAAAGCTGTAGCCTTGCCGATACCTGAACCGGCACCGGTCACCAGAGCCACCTTGCCTTCCAGAATTGCCATCGCTCGCGCTCCTTATTGTCCAGAACGGGCAACGCGGCAGGCGGGAGATGGTTGTGCCCGGGAGGAGAAAAGGATCAGAGGCGCTTTGGGTGATCGGCCTCGATGATGCCATGCGTAAGGCTGCCGGTCACCGGATAGAGCGGGATCAGACAGGCCTGCAGCGCGTGATAGAGGTCCGGCTTGCCCACGAACAAGCGCGATGTCGGCACCAGTTGTTCGGTGAGTTCGCTATGCCAGCCACCACGATCATGATCAATCACATGGTTCTCGGCGAAGTCCCACAGCTTGCGATACCAAAGCTGGTAGTAATCATCACGATCATGCCCGCCGATATAGGCTGCTGCACCAATGGCTTCGGCTACCGGCCACCAGAGTTTCTCGCGCATGATCGGCTGGTTGTCCCAGTCCAGCGTATAGAAGAAGCCCCCATGGACCTTATCCCAACCCAGATCGATGGCCTGGCGGAATAGGCCGCGTGCGCTTTCGGTCATCCAGCTGTGCTCTTTGCGGCTCAGCACAAAAAGCTGGAAAAGCAGGCGTGACCACTCCAAGGCATGGCCCGGCGTCGTGCCGGACGGACGGAACATTTCCGAGCCCAGATAGTCCTTGTCGAGAGTCCAGTCTTCATGGAAGTGCTCGGCCACGCGATAGTCGAGTGTCGCCGCGTTTTTGTGGATGATCAAATCGGCAATTCTGGTGGCCTTGTTGAGATATTCGCGCTCACCCGTGGCCTCATAGGCTGCCATCAGAGCTTCGGTCAGATGCATGTTCGAGTTCTGGCCGCGATAGGTGCTAATCTGGCGCCAATCATTGCCGAACTCTTCCCGGACCGCGCCGATCTTCTTGTCCCAGAAGCGTTGCTCGATCACCTCTGTTACGTCAGCAATCACCTTGTCGGCCAGAGGATGACCGACCAGCTTGGCGCTGGCCCCTGCCAGCAAGACGAAAGCATGGCCATAGGCCTGCTTGCTGTCGTCAGTGTAACCGTCATCGTCGAGCGACCACACATAGCCGCCGTGCCGTTGGTCGCGGTGCTTCTCCCACAGATAGCGCATGCCGTGATCGACGATTTCGTCCGAACCAGGCCGCCCGATCAGGCTGCCGATGGCGGCGCAATGGACCATGCGCGTCGTGACGTGCACTTGGCGGACCGCGTTCTCGGGTGAGAGCGGATGCCCGTCATCTGACAGCTCGAAGAAACCCCCCTTGGGATTGAGCGAAGAGGCCTCAAAAAAGTCGAACAGCCGGCTCGCCTGCGTCATCAGATATTGCCGGTGAAACGGCCGGCGCTGCCAGGCGCCCCAATTGGTTTCGGGCAGTGTTTTGGCGTTGGTGTCCAAGGTGTTCTCCCTACCGGCAGTTTCGGTCGACCGGTCTAGTTGGTCCGGGTTCTAGCCAATCTATGAGAACGTTGCAAATCCTGCTTGGGTGTCCTGGCCCGATCACGCACGCCCATACCAGTCTTCCACCCGCTTCACCTCCTCGGATGAGCCCAGAATGACCGGCACGCGCTGGTGAATATCCGTGGGCTCCACATCCAGGATGTTCTGCCGGCCCGTGGTCGAACGTCCCCCGGCGCCTTCGACCAGCCAGGACATGGGATTTGCCTCGTACAGCAAACGGAGGCGCCCGCCTTTGCTCACGGTTTCGCTGTCGAGAGGATAGAGGAATATCCCTCCGCGCATGAGGATGCGGTGGATATCGGCCACCATCGACCCGACCCAGCGCATATTGTACCGCTTGCCGGCAGCACCAGTCTCACCCGCGACATTCTCGCGAACATAGCTTGTCGTTGCCGCATCCCAGAAGCGTTCGCGCGCAGTGTTGATGGCAAATTCGCCCGAGGTCGCCGGCACCTGAGCCGCGGCAAGGGTCTGCAGCCAAGCGCCATTTGCATCCAGGGTGAAAACGCTGGTCGCGCCGGTGATCCGCACCACCAAGCTCGCTGCCGGTCCATAGGCAATGTAGCCTGCGGCAAGTTGCGCCGAGCCTTTTTGAAGCAGCCCGCCAGCACCTGGCAGAATCGAAAAGATCGTGCCCACAGTGACATTTACGTCGAGGTTTGAAGAGCCATCCAGCGGATCCGTCGCGACGATGAACCGACCCTGAGCCGATAGGTCAACAGCCTCATCCAGTTCTTCCGATATCAGAATCGATACGGCCGAATTTGCCTTTAAGTGGTTCAAAACAATGTCGTTTGAGATCACATCAAGAGCTTTTTGCGCCTCTCCCTGCACATTTTCTGATCCGGCAAGGCCGGTCTGTCCAGCGATGGGTGCCTGCCGCAACACTGCGGCCAGTTCGGCGCCTGCGGCCGCCATCGACATGATGGTCTGGGCAAGGTCGGCATCGTTGGTCTGGCTGTTCAGCCATTGGGCAAGATCGGTCATCAGGCGCTCTCCAGTGCTGGCTCCACAATCCCCAACCGTTCAAACCAGGCAAGGGCGACTTTAGGGGGATGTCATTGCTTCGGGGGCTAGCTCTCCCGAGCCAGGTCAGTGAGTAAACCGGCTGCGACGCTCAGACGTGAGACAGTTATACCGCCCTCGGTCATCTCCTTGACTGCCGCAACCGACCGCGCCAGCCCCACGGAGCGTTGTGCTACGAAGTCGTCAACGCTCCCCGCCTGCAGCACATCCGCTGCCAGGTCGCGCAACGCCCGCATCAGATTGGCCAGCGCCCTGTCCAGCGCCATGCGGTCGAAGCGATCGCCCAGCACGATGGCCCGGCCATGCTCGATAATGCGGAAGAGATCGAACAGGCCGGCGACCCCGAAATAGGCTTTGGCCGCTGACAGCACGTCGACATTGCCGCGTTCGGCCACCAAAACGATATCGCTGGCATGACCAAGGAAGGGCAGGGCGCCAATGCGCCGCGCCAACGCCTCGGGCACCCCATGGTTCATCAGCCCGCTGACCCGCACATCGAGGGCAGATTGTTGGTCGGCAGGCAAAAGGCCCTTGGCTTCGTTCAATTGCATCACACCAGCCTGATGCCGGGCCACCAACTCGCCCAGCCCCGCCGTGACCGAGGCATTGCGCAGGAACCACAGCGCCTCCTGGCGCAACAGGGCCTCCACCTGTGCGTAGAGTTCCAGTTGCACCGAACCGGGCAACTCGCCGTCCAGCGCATCAATCTGGGCATTGAGGCTCGTCAGGCCATACGCATCTCGTACGGCGGCATAAGCCAGTGCGACCTCGCCTGCGCTGGCACTGGTCGCTGCCGTCAGTTCAGAGACAAACGCCGGCCCGCCGCGGTTGATCATGGCATTGGCCAAAACCGTGGCGATAACCTCCCGCTTGAGCCGGTGGGTCTCGATCTGCTCGGGATAGCCTTCATGAAGCGTCTGCGGGAAGTAGCGGAACAGTTCACCGGCCAGATAAGGGTCATCGATGGCTGTGCCTGCCAACAGATCGTCGAATAGAGTGAGCTTGGCGTATGCCAGGATCACCGCGAGTTCCGGCCGCACCAGTCCCTTGCCACCGGCGGCCCGGCTATCGAGTGTTGCGTCGCTCGGCAGGAACTCGACCGCCCGGCTAAGCAAACCACGCTCTTCCAGTCCCTCTATGAGAACGCGGTGATCGGGCAATTCGGCCAGGCCTGCCCGCTCGGCCAGCGAGATCGCCAGGGTCTGCAGATAGTTGTTGCGCAGGCAAAGCGCTGCCACTTCCTCGGTCATCGAGGCGAGGAAGGCATTCCGCCTGTCCATGGGCAACTGCCCCGACGCAACCACCGAAGACAGCGCGATCTTGATATTGACCTCAAGGTCAGAGGAATTCACGCCGGCCGAGTTGTCGATCGCGTCCGTATTGATCCGCCCGCCATTGAGCGCATAGGCAATACGTCCACGCTGCGTTGCCCCCAGATTGGCGCCTTCGCCAACAACCTTGGCGCGTATCTGATTGGCCGTCACGCGAATTGCATCATTGGCGCGATCGCCCACCTGGGCATCATCTTCCTCGGCCGCCTTGATATAGGTGCCGATGCCCCCAAACCACAGCAGGTCCACCTGCGCGACCAGGATGGCGCGCATCACCTCATTGGGCGTCGCGGCATCGGTCTGCAACCCAAGCATATCCTGCATTTGCGGGCTGAGCGGAATGGATTTGAGCGATCGCGAAAACACCCCTCCGCCCTCGGAGATCAGGCTCTTGTCATAGTCCTGCCAACTGGAGCGCGGCAGATTGAACAGCCGCTCCCGCTCCGCGTATCCGACCGCAGCGTCCGGGTCCGGATCGATGAAGATATCCCGGTGATCGAAGGCTGCCACCAGCTGGATCTCCGGCGACAGCAGCATCCCATTGCCGAACACGTCGCCGCTCATGTCGCCCACACCGGCGACAGTGAACGGTTCTTTCTGGATGTCCCGATCCATTTCGCGGAAGTGCCGCTTGACCGCTTCCCAGCCGCCGCGCGCGGTAATGCCCATCTTCTTGTGGTCATAACCCGCCGAGCCGCCGGAGGCGAAGGCATCGCCCAGCCAGAAGCCGCGCGCCGTGGCAATGCCATTGGCAATGTCGGAAAAGCTCGCCGTGCCCTTGTCGGCGGCCACAACCAGATAGGGGTCGTCGCCATCGCGGCGCACCACGTCGTCAGGTGGCACCACGATCCCATCGACCAGATTGTCGGTCACGTCCAGAAGGGCCCCAATGAAGACCTTGTAGCTCTCCCGGCCTTCCTCGAGCCAGGCCTCGCGCGCCATGCCGGCAGTGAGCCGTTTGGGCACGAAGCCGCCCTTGGCACCCACCGGTACGATGACCGCGTTCTTGACCTGCTGGGCCTTGACCAGCCCGAGCACCTCGGTGCGGAAGTCTTCCGGGCGGTCCGACCAGCGCAGACCGCCGCGCGCGATCGCGCCAAAGCGCAAATGCACGCCTTCCACCCGTGGCGAATAGACCGAGATTTCGCGATAGGGCCGTGGCGCGACCATGCCCTCTATTCGGTTGCTGTCGAACTTGATCGCCAGCGCGGGGCGGCGCCGGCCCTGTTCGTCGCGCTGCCAGGCATTGGTGCGCAAGGACGCTTCGATCAGGTTCCAGAACCGCCTGACGATCGTGTCTTCATCCAGCGAGGTGATTTGGTCGAGCGCCGCGGCGATCGCCCCCCGCGCCAATTCCGCGGCATTGTCGCGATCTGCGATCTCCGGGCCATGCAGCGCCGCAAATAGGGCCACCAGCGCGCGGGCGGCCGCTTTCTGTGTCACTAGCGTCTGCGCAATATAGCGTTGAGAATGCGTGGTTCCGACCTGTCGCAAATAGCGCGACAGGGCCCGCAGCAGGGATGCCTCGGTCCATTCAAGGTCCGTCAGCGTCACCAGCGCATTGAGTTGGTCACTCTCCGCCTGGCCCATCCAGACGGCCAGTAAGCCTGCCTCCACGGCCTGTGCGCGCGCCAGGACGTCAGTTTCCGTTGCGTCGGCCAGCTCAACGACCATATCGTGCAGATAGCGCTCGACCCCGTCCCGCGGCACTATTGTATAGGTACGCTCGTCGATCACCCGGAAGCCGAAATGCTCGAGCATCGGCACGCGATCCGAAAGCGGAATGGCAGTGCCTTCATGGTAGAATTTCAGCCCAAGCGTGCCGTCAGCGCCCGTCCGGCTGACAAGGCGTATGGCAATGCCATCGTCGCCCAGGCCTTCGAACACCTTGATGTCGCGCAATGCATCATGGGCGTCATTGCGGCTCTGATAGGCGCCGGAAAAGGCCTGCTTCCAGTCGCTGACGGCGGACTGCTCCGTTGCTGCCGCCATCAGCATATCGGAAAAGTCATGCGTCAGTGCCTCAACGCCGGTTTCCAGAGCCCGCCGTTCGGGCTGTGGTGTCGCGCCGCCATTGCGCCCGATGATTACATGCAGGCGGACCAGCTCGCCCTCGGGGAAATGCGGGTAATAGGCCGAGACACGTCCGTCATAGATATCGGCCAGATAGCGCGTGATCCGGGCCCGAACCGTGCCGTCATATCGGTCTCGCGGCACATAGACCAGGATCGAGACGAAGTTGTCGAACCGGTCGATGCGCGGCAAAACCCGCACGCGGGGCCGGTCATAAAGCCCGGCAATGGCGGCGGCGAACTCGGACAGCTGCGCGGTGTCGATCTGGAACAGTTCATCTCGCGGATAGCTGTCCAACGCTCCAAGCAAGGTGCGGCCGGCATGCCCCAGTGGGTCGACCCCGGACTGGCGCATCACATCTGCGATCTTGCGCCGGATTATTGGCACCTCGGTGTGCGGTGTCGCGAGTGCCTGCGCCGTATAGTGTCCCACCACCCGCAACTCGCCACTCGCCTTGCCTGAAGCATCGAACAGCTTGATGCCGACATAGTCGAGATGCGTCCGTCGATGGACGCGAGCGCGGATATTGGCCTTGGTGATCAGCAGGGGCTCTGGTCCCTCGACAAAATCCACCAGTTGCGCCGTGCTTTCCACATAATGCGGGCCGCTGCGCAGCACCTTGAGGTTTTCGTCGCGCAGAATGCCAAGGCCGGTTCCAGACACGGGCTGCAATGCATCGCCCTCAAGCTGATACTCGCGCACGCCCAGAAAAGTGAAGTTGTGTTCGGTCAGCCATTCAATAAATCGTTCTGACTCGTCGCGCTGCCCTGCGCGGAGGTGGTCGAGTCCATTGGAAGCTCGGCGCACCCGGTCCAGCATGGCCTGCCAGTCGGACACCGCGCGGGCCACCTCAACAAGGGTAGTCTGCAACTCTTCAACCAACGCATCTATATCGGCGACCGGATCGCTCTGGATGTGCAGCATGCTGACGCTGTCACCCCCCTGCGGCACCACAGCGCCACTTGCCACATGCAGCACCGGGTGTGCGAACATGCGGATCGTGCCGCCCATGGCCCGGAGCGCGGCCAACGTACTGTCCACTATAAACGGCATGTCTGGGCAGATGATATCGATGAGAAGCGGCTCACCTGGCGCGTTCGGGCGTGTTGCTTCTATCCGGGTTGCACCGCGGGGCGTGGTTGTGAGCCGCTCGTGGCTGGTCGTCAGGGCGTTGATCAGCCTGTCAGGCTCGAGCTGTTCCAGATCGTCGGCGTCCGAAGCCAAAATTGCAGCCGCCAGCAGCCTCTGCAAACTGTCATTGCTCCCGGAAGCCGCCTTTGCCAGATCCAGCAAACGCGCCTTGACTATGTTGGTCATGCCCTGCTCCCCGTGACTCGCAGTGCTACCTTATGCACCTCAGATGACACTGTCTGCACTGCCTTAGTCGGCACCGCCAGATTCCCCGAAGCAACCCTTTTCATGAAAACGTCACAACTGGGCAAACCATTTCCCGCCAGCCCATCCGGGAAGGTATTTACCTCTTGTTAAACCCTACTTAAATGATAGACTTTAGACAGTTTCGAAAGCAGGTCCTCACATGCCCAAACTGTCTCACTACGTATCGTATGCCGGACTGGTCGCCGCATTGTTGTTCGGCTTTCTGGTGACCGTTCACGCCGGAGCGATGGTCTGGTAGGCGCACCCCCGCACCATGATCCAAGTACAAATGGCGGCCAGTTGGCCGCCATGTTCGTTTTAGGTGGTATGGTGGAATGTCTAGTGCACTGTCGCCGGTTCGATGGGCGTGGCCGGGCCGTCTCCGACCTTTGGTCCTGCCCAGAACACCACATAAAGTAGGTCGTGGCCGGCAGCGTCCGTGATTTCTATGGAACGGGGGGCGTCCATTTCCCCGCCTTCGCCTGCGACCTTCTCAATAATGGCACGACCCATTTCCGCAGCAGTCTGTTCGGCGGCATCAAGATCGGCATGATCGCTGCCCGCTTCGTCGCGGATCAGCTTCTCTTCAGTGCGGTAGTGAAAAAAATATCGCGGCACAATTATCTCCGTACTCGGAGGGGAAACGTCGTTAGGCCGGCAGGAGTTGCCACAGCTCGGTCTGCATTAATGTGCCACCCCGGGGTGGGTCAGTCGACCCCACGCAGGTAACGGTAACCGTGCCGATGCCAAAGCAGGGGGGCGGTTCCGGTGTTCGTTTCCGCTTCGATGATCGCGCCGGCGAACAGCACATGCGTGCCTGTCTCCATCGCGCCAATGACTTCGCAATCCAGCGCGGTCACCGCGCCATGCAGCATCGGCTGGCCGGAGGGCCACGTACCCCATTGGCCGACATTGAACCGTTCCGGCGGTTTCACTCGACCGGCAAAGGCGTCGGCAACGGCTTCTTGTCCGGAGCCAAGCATGGCCAGGGAAAAGCTGCCGGTCTTGGCAACAATGTCGGCGAGGCGACTGACGATATCAATGGAAACCAGGATGGCCGGCGGTTGCGCCGAGAGCGACATCACCGAGGTCGCCGTCCGCCCTATGCGCTCGTCGCCACGCCGCGCGGTCACCACGTGAACGCTGGACGCGAGGCCCGACATGGCCGATCGGAACTCTGAATCATTGATGGCGGGTCGGCGCAGGGGGCGCAGGGCCATCGTATCGGGCAGTTCGAACTCGGGCATAGGGATAGTCATGGTGGAAAGTCGCCATTAGTGCAATGCGGTCGGGCAGTCCGGAGAGGGCGTTGCCTTTTGAGGGATACGACGTTTCGCCCGGCTTGGTTGCAGAGGTTCTTGCCAGCGCCTGAACCTCTGCAGCATCTCAAACCGGGTCAGCCCAGATTGGCTTCAGCGAATTCGTAGTTGGCGAGCTTGTCGAGGAAGTTGCTGACATAGTCGGGTCGGCGGTTGCGGAAGTCGACATAATAGGAGTGCTCCCAGACGTCCAGGCCCAGCAGCACCTTGCCCTCGCCAGTGGCCAGGGGGTTGGAACCATTCGGAGTCTTGGTCGTCTTGAGCTTGCCGTCCATGCCGAGGACAAGCCAGGCCCAGCCCGATCCAAACTGGGTGGTCGCTGCGGACTTGAAGCTGTCCTTGAAGGCGTCAACGGAACCGAAATCTTCTACAATCTTGGCTTCCAGCCTACCCGGCAACTGGCCACCCGCGGGGCTGAGGGCCTGCCAGAAATGGATATGGTTCCAGTGTTGTCCGGCATTGTTGAACACCGGGGCAAGATCGGCCTTGTCCTTGGCGAAGGCCACGATGTCCTCCAGCGACTTGCCGGCCAGCTCGGGCATTTTTTCCACGAAGCCATTGAGCGCCGTCACATAGGCTTGGTGGTGCTTGCCATGGTGCAGTTCCAGCGTTTCCTGGCTCATGCCGTTGGCAGCCAGTGCACTGGCAGAATAGGGCAGGGTGGGCAGCGTGAAGGCCATCAGACGGGTCCTTTCGCATTCGGCTTGCAAGTTGAGGCAAGCTGGAATAATTTCCAAGCAATGGCTTTGAAAACCCTTCCGAACGATATGTCAAGTTTGGCCTTGGAAAATACAGCGTGGTCGCCGCGCAGCCCGGGCGAGCGCATTCTGATGGCCCTCAAGATGCACGGCACTTTGTCGGCAGCGATCTTGGGAAAGCAACTCGGCACCACCAGCGAAGCAGCACGCCAGCAATTGTTGCGCCTGGCTGACGAAGGCCTGGTGGAAGCGCATAGCGCGGCTGGTGGAGTCGGCCGTCCCACCCAACTGTGGAGTCTGGCGCCCGCGGCCCAGGCCCGCTTCCCTGACACGCACGCTGCCCTCACGGTGCAATTGCTCGACATTGTGCGTGATCATCTGGGCGAGGAGGTGCTCAATACCATCATCACCGCTCGCGAAACTGACACGCGGAGCGCCTACGAAGTGGCAGTCGGGTCGGCGGCGGATCTCAAGTCCAGGGTCGCCGCGCTGGCCCATCTGCGCAGCCAGGAAGGCTATATGGCAGCCTGGTCCGAAGAGCCCGACGGCTCGCTTCTGCTGGTCGAGAACCACTGCCCGATCTGTGCGGCCGCAACGGCCTGTCAGGGTTTCTGCCGCGCCGAACTGGAGGTGTTCCGCTCTGTGCTCGGCCCCGAGGTTACGGTTGAACGACAGGAGCATATCGTTGCGGGCGGGCGCCGCTGCACCTACGCGATCAGGAGCATCGACGATGCCGCCCGATGACCGGCCTCCAGTGGGCACGCAATTGCACCGCATCGGCTGGGACACTCCCGACGGCCTGGACGAGGTGATGATCCGCAGCGTGGTTGAGGAGTTCTACGCTCGTGCCCGCCGCGACGATGTTATCGGCCCGATTTTCAATCGCGTCATTCCTGAACCTGAGTGGCCCGGCCATCTCGACAAGATTGCGGATTTCTGGAGTTCCATGCTGCTCGGATCAGGCCGTTACACCGGTCGCCCCATGCCCAAGCACTTGGCCATTTCTGAACTCTCCGACATCCATTTCATGCGCTGGCTGCGGCTGTTTCGCGAGACCGTCGAGCAAATATGTCCGCCCGCAATCGCGGCCCTCTTCATCGAGCGCTCCGAGCGGATCGGCAATTCGTTCCGGATGAACATTTCCATGCGCAGAGGCGATGACATCACCACCATGCGGCCACTTCGGCGCGAGGCCGCCCCGGTTTGGAAGCCCGGAGACTGACAATCTGCAACGCCCATGCCGATGACTTGGAACCTTCCGCCTCTCTGCTGCCTTGGCTGAAAGGGAAGGAGATTGGCCATGGCAACTGTGGTGCGTTTGTCGCAAGAACAGATCGACCAGCTTCTCGACGAAGCCGATAACATGGAAAAAGCGCTCAAGAACCTGCATGAGGAACTGGTAGAGGTCGGAACCCCCAGGGACACGATCTCCCGTTTTTCCCGCGTCCATGATCGCTTTACGTCCATCGTGACGTTTCTGCGCCGTCAGCGCGAGCTGGGCGCCTAGACAAGCAGGGCGGCTCCGGCCGCGACGTTTCTCTCGCAGGTCAGCACCCCGTTGACCACGGTCAACTGGGCCTGATGGATTGCCGTGCGCCGAGCGGCGACATCAGGTGGGCCCTCTGTCTGGACGCGCTCGTCCCACTCAGGATGGGTGAAATAGTACATCGCTGCATGGTCGCCATTGACCACCACGTCTGCGTGACGGGCATAGCGCTGATCCATCGGATCCGTCCCCGGGTCATCCGCGATGAGCCCTTGCCGCGTCCAGTGCAGCGTATCGTCTGACCGGTAGACGGCCTGTCCGCGCCATTCATCGACGATCAGCCAGTAGTGGCCGCCCAAGGCAAAGACATTGGGGCCCTCATGGGGCGGCGCATCGGGCGAACCGGGCAGCACCAGACCCTCCAGCGTCCAGTTCATCATGTCGGGACTGGTGGCACTCCAGGTGCTCGACCCCTGAGCTTCGTCCTTGTACCACATGCGCCACTGGCCATCGGGACTGGGGAAGATACAGGCGTCGATGCAATTGCTGCTGGAAAGTTTGAGCGGCCCCACTCGTGTCCATGTCTCCAGGTCGGGGCTGGTGAAATGGACAATGGTGCGCGGCACCTTCCAATGCGTCGGCGTGCCGGTGATATAGCTGAGGAACATGTGGTACTGCCCCTCGGCGAACACCACTTCTGGCGCCCAATGCGTGTTGAGACCGTCATCACCCGGGGCATCCAGACCCTTGACGGTACCCCGGTAGGCCCAGCTGGCGCCGCCATCCTGCGACACGGCAATACCGATGGGTGAGCCATGAATCCAGCCAAAGCCCGGTTCATCTACGCTGGCCCGACGATTGGTGTAAAACATCCACCATTCATCGGTGCCCTCGCGCCTGACCACCACGGGATCGGCCGCGCCATCCTCGATTGGGTCGCGATAGATCGGTGCGCTCATGCGTACACCCGCACGTGCCGTCCGTCTGGGCGCTGGATCAGCTGACCGGATTGTCCGACACTGTTATTGGCTTGATCCAGCATGGTCGGATCGGTGCCGAGCTTGCCGGCGCCGGCATCGTCGGTGGAGAGCACCGACGCCTTGAGCAGCCTTGAATAGGGGTGCTCGGGGTTCTCCAAGACCGTGCGCGCATCGCCCATTTCGACGATCCGTCCACGTTGCATGATGATGATGCGGTTCGAGATGTAGTAGGCCGTCGCCAGATCGTGCGTGATGTAGATAACGGATACCTTGAGATCGTCCCGCAGGCTCTTGAGCAGGTTGACGATGCTCATGCGCAAGGAGGCATCCACCATCGATACCGGTTCGTCCGCGATCAGCAGCGGTGGATTGGGAATCAGTGCCCGCGCAATCGCGCAGCGCTGCAACTGTCCCCCGCTCATCTCATGGGGGAACCGACCGCGTACCTCCTTGAGGCTCAGGCCCACCTTGTGCAGCGCGTCGTCCATCGCCTTGTCGATGACAGACTTGTCACTCGTGTCCAGGAACCGTCGCGCCGTGCTTTCGAGATATCGTTCGATCTGCTTGAGCGGGTTGAACGCTTCGAATGGGTTCTGAAAAACCGGCTGCACATGGCTCATGAATTTCAGGCGCTGGGCGCGTCCGGCGTGCCGATCCACCTTTTCACCGCGAAACAGGATGTCACCGCTGCTGGGATCTTCCAGCCCCAGGATCATGCGGGCGAGTGTGGTTTTGCCTGATCCACTCTCCCCGATAATGGTGAAGATTTCCGGGTTTTCGGCACTGAGCGAGAAGCTGGCGTCCATCACCGCATCAATGGTCTTGCGGCCAAAAATACCGCCCATGGTGAAACGCTTCGAGACATTGCGCACATCGAGCAGAGTGGTCATGCCATTACTCCTGCAGGTGCCGATACATTGACCAGAGGCTCGACATCTTTCCAGCGCCAGCAGGCAGTCCGATGGTCGGGGCCGACCACTTCCATCGGCGGCACCTCTTTGCGGCATTTGTCCACGGCAAGCGGGCAGCGCGGATGGAACCGGCACCCCTGCGGGGGATCGGCCAGGTTCGGCGGGCGCCCGTCAAGGGCAGGGCGCTGCTGGGTGTCCCCGATCCGCGGCAGGCTGGCCACCAGATGGGCGGTATAGGGGTGCTTGGGCGCGAAGAACATGTCGCGCGTCGGCCCTTCCTCGACCAGCCGGCCGGCATAGATGATGCCCACCCGGTCGGCCACGTTGGCATGCACGCTCATGTCATGGGTGACGAACACCACAGAGGCGCCCATTTCCTTCTGGATGTCGCGGATCAGGCTCAGCACTTCCTTCTGCACCACCACGTCGAGCGCGGTGGTTGGCTCGTCGGCAATGATGAACTCGGGGTGGCATACTGTGGCCAGCCCTATGGTCACGCGCTGGCGCATGCCGCCGGAAAGTTCATGCGGGTAAGCCTTGAGCACGTCGGGCGGCAGTTTCAGCCGCGCCAGATGATTGACCACCCGTTCCTCGAACGCTTCACCCTTGAGGCCCAATGGGCGTTGCGCAAAGTCCTGGAAGGTCTTGCCGATGCGCCGCACTGGATTGAGCACGCTCATCGAGCCTTGCATGATGTAGCTCAGATGCTTCCAGCGCACCGCCTCGATCTGGGCAGGCGAGGCATGCGCGACGTCTATCGGCCCGTTCTTGAACTCATATTTTACCGTGCCCTCGATCACTCGCAGCGGTGGCCGGATCGCGGCAGCCAACACCTTGATGAAGCTGGTCTTGCCCGAGGAGCTTTCGCCGGCAATGCCGTAGACCTCGTTGCGCCGCATGGTCACGGTGATGTCGTCGACGGCGCGCACTTCGCGTCTGACGCCGAAATAGTTCATCTGGTAGTAGGCCTTGAGGGCTTCGACCTTGAGAATTTCAGTCTTGTCCTGGGTCATGGCTCAGGCTCCCATGCGGCGCAGCCGGCTGCGCGGGTCGATATATTCGTTCATGCTCATTGCCAGCAGGAACAGGCCCAGGAAGGTCATGACGATCAGGATGACCGGGATCACGAGCCACCACCAGACACCCACCACCATGGCGGAGTGGCTATTGGCCCAGTACAGAACGGTACCGATCGTTGGATTGTTGATGTTGGTGAAACCCAACACGGCCAGCGTCACTTCCATGCCGATGGACCACAGCATGTTGTTCATGAAGGTGGCGAACACGATTGGCATCACATAGGGCAGGTGCTCTTCGACCAGCACCTTGCGCGTACTCATGCCCGCAAAGACCGCGTGGCGGGTGAATTCGCGGTGCTTGAGCCCCAGCGCAACCGAGCGGATCAATCGAGCATCGAACGGCCAGCCGAAACAGGCCAGGATCAGCGCCATGGTGAAGCTGTCCATATTGTTGCGCAGCACGAAATAGAACAGCACCAGGATCGGGAAGATCGGTACGGCCACGAAGATGTCGTTGACGAACATCAGCACCCGGTCGACCCAGCCACCGATGTACCCCGCAGCCAGCCCGACCGTGATCGAGATGATGCGGCTTAGAATGGCAACGGTAATGCCGAATTGCAGGCTGTTCTTGAACGCCGCCGAGAGCTGCCAGAACATTTCCTGTCCGCGCGAATTGGTGCCGAACCAATACTGTGTAGACGGCGGCTGATCGGGGGGCGCCATATAGATGAGGGACGGGTCCATCGGGGCGAAGAAGGACAGCCCCGCAAAGACCACCATGATGCCGACCAGGACCAGGCCAATGGTGAATTCGATGTTGTAGCGGACGAGGTCGCGAAATACGGAAAACATGGCGACTACTCCGCCCGGACGCGTGGATCGAGCAGCGGATGCAGCATGTCCACAATGAAGATAGCGGTGGCGACAGCGGTGATCGAAACCGTGCAAACGGCCAGGACGGTTGAATAGTCACCGGCATTCACGGCATCGACCAATAGCGAGCCCATGCCTGGATAGTTGAAGACCTGCTCGGTAATGATGGTGCCCGAAAACACGCCGCCAATGACCATGGCCAGCGCCGTGATCTGCGGCACCAGCGCGTTGCGCATCACATAGCTAGCGACAACGGTATTGCGCTTCACGCCAGCCAGCTCGGCGTAAGTGACATAGTCTTCCGTGACGATGTTGCTGACCAGCGCCCGCATGCCGATGAACCAGCCGCCAAGTCCAACCAGGACCAGCGAGAAGGCCGGCAGCAGCGAGTGCTGCAGGACCGAAAGAATGAAGGGCAGGGTCCAGCTTGGGCGGACATCCATGGCAAACCCGCCCGAGATGGGCAGAACCGGCCAGAGAAAGCCGAAAATGATCAGGATGATAAAGGCCACGATATAGTAGGGGATCGGCTGCAGGCCCATGGCCAGGATGCCAAATGCCTTGAAGAACCTGTTGTTCTGGAAATAGCCCGCCAGGCCGCCCATCACATTGCCGATGACGAAGGTAATGAAGGTCGAGGTCAGCAACAGGCCAAGGGTCCATGGCATGCTGCGCATGACCAGTTCCATGGCTGGCGTCGGGAAGGCCATCAGCGAGGCGCCGAGATCGCCGCGCAGCACCCGCGTCCAGAAATTGAAATATTGAGCCATCATCGGCTGGTCGGTGCCGAACATGGCGGTAAGCGCCTCGCGCGTCGAGGCAATGGCGTCCGGAGAGAGATTGGAACGTGATGCCAGACGCCCCAGAACCTGCTCGACAGGATCGATGGGTGATAGATAGGTCACGAAGAACATCGCGGAAACGCCGAAGAAAATCACTGCAATCAATTGCAGCAGTCTCTTTCCCGCAAACCAGAGATATGAATGCATTCGGGGCCAATCGTCCTTCAATTTCAGCTGCCAACGTGTCTCGATGGGGGCAACGAGAGCGAACACTTCTCCCCGCGCGGGGAGAAAAAGGGTGGCCATAATACGAAGACAGTCACCCCGATGCGGCTCACCGCTTCTCAGACCGGCCATCACGACCGATATGAGAAAAGGGGCGCACCGGTGGGCGCGCCCCTGCTTGCGACCCGATATGCATCGGGCCGCCGGGAGGCTGCTAGCTCGCCCCTTCGACCGGGGAGATCTGGGTGAAGATATAGCGGCCGTTGGACCAGTTGGTCACAGGGTTGGCGTAGTTGTTGTTCGCGTCGGGCCAGCCGGTCCAGAACCGGTTCGACTGGATGGAGAACACGTTGTACGCCATGATCGGAATGTTCGGCATTTCTTCGAGGTGCAGTTTCACGAAGTCGTGGCCGTATTCGATGCCCTTGGGATCGTTGAAGTCGATGCCGCGGATCTTCTCGATGATTTCGTCGAGACGCGGATCTTTCCAGCGCATCCAGTTACGATCCGGCTGCGATTCACCCGGCTCGGCAACATAGGCCGAGTGGTAGCTGTCCATGAAGAAGCTGAGGTCAGGGTGACCGCCCCAGGTTTCCACGGCCCAGGCAATGTTGACCTCGTAATTGCCAACGCGCTGACGGCCCCAGGTATCGGCATCCACTTCTGCGGTCGCGCCAACCCCGTTCTGGGCCCAGGTCTGAGCGATGATCACACCCAGACGGTTGACCACGCCTTCCTGCGGCACCATGACCGAGAATTCGAACGGCTGGCCGTCCGGCATCATCCACTGGTTGCCGTTCTTGGTGAAGCCGGCCGCCGTCAGCAGTTCTTCGGCAGCCGGAATGTTCTGCTTCCACCAGCCATAGCCAAAGGCATTGCGAACAGCTTGCTCGTCACTCGGCACAGCGTCACCGAATTGCGGGCGCACCATGTCAGCAATCTGCAGACCGATATCGGGATCATACGGCTTGACCTTGGAGGTGCCGGTGTCGATCTCGTAGTTGATCAGGAAGTCCTGCAGAGGCGCATGATAGTCGCGCGGATGCGTGCCGGTCGGTGGGACCGAGATCGCCGAGAGCGTGGCCGCACCGCGATAGGACGCCATCGACATGGCGCGCGCGTCGAGCATGAGCGCCAGGGCCCAGCGTACGCGCTTGTCCTGGAACTTGGGATCCTGATGATTGAAGATCGCCATCACCAGCGTCGGATCGGGGTGGGCATAGGGGAAGCCCGGGAACCAGCCCTGGATCTGGTCGTCCTGCTGCACAACCGAGAACGTGCCTTCCGGCGTCAGGTCGTGGACCATGTCGAGATTGCCGTTGCGGATCTCGATCAGGCGATTGTCGGTGGAAATGTTGTTGCGATAGATGATGTAGCGCGGCTTGGGCTCGGCAATCATGCCCATCGCTGTGCGTTCCCAGTCCTCGCGCTTTTCCCAGATATACCAGGTGCCGTTCGGATCGAACGAGTGCAGCGTGTAGGGGCCCAGTGAGACCGGCGGGTTTGCCTCATAGCTGAGGATGTCTTCGACATTCTCGTAGATATGCTTGGGCATGATCCAGGCGGCTGTCCAGCGCACCGAGAACAGGGTGTGGAAACGGGAATTGGGCTTGTTGAGCTTGAAATGTACCGTGTACTTGTCCGGCGCGGTAACTTCGGCAACCTGCACCGAGAAGGCGCCATTATAGGGTGTGCCAGGCGTAGATGCCTGCTTCTGGACGGTGAACACCACGTCGTCTGCGGTGAACTCGACGCCGTCGCTCCAATAGATGCCCTGCTTGAGCGGCACCGTCATTTCCGTGAAGTCTTCGTTGTACTGCCAGGTATCGGCGGCCAGCGAGTTATAAACGGCGTTTTCGCTTGCCCCTTCGATGCCGGCATCGGGGTCAATGAACCAGAGCGTGTCGGTGGTCAGATTGTGCAGGCCGTTACTGGTGCCATTGCCGGCGCCGACGGCCCAAAGATTGAACCAGCCTGGATTGCGGATGATGCCTTCGGGGTTGTGAACGATGACCGTTTCGCTGCGCGGGAACTGGGCCAGGTCAGGCACGGAGCCCGCTGCTTCCTGCGCAATTGCAAGGCCCTTGCCCGCTACCATCAGCGCACCGACAGCCGTCGTGCCAATCAAAAAACTGCGTCTATCCATTGATTTCCTCCCGTTGCGAGGCGCCGATTTGCACCTCCTTCGCGAGGATCCTCAGCCTCGCGATAAGTCATACTTAACTAGGGGCGTAAGGCTGTCAATGTGTTTTGTGATGTAAATCCAATACTATGATACAAAATGCGGTGAGGCCCGCCTTTCGGGGGCGGGCCTCATGAATATGCCTGTCGATGACCGCTCATCTGGCGGGTCCAGGAGGGTGTCGATCGTTCAGATTTTGACCCGCACCATCTGGTAGGAATAGGGCGGCAGAACGACGGACAGCGTGTCTCCATCGACCTTTGCACCGCTGCCCTTCTTCGGCGCAACTTCTTCCTGCTTCTGGGCTGTATTGACGGCCTTGAGATCAGGATGGGTCATCACCTGATGGTCGATGATCGTGGCATTGGCGAAACCCTGCAGGCTCACTTCGGTCTCGATGCTTTCGCTCGTGTGGCGATTGACGAGGAAGAAGCTCAGCGTGCCATCTTCCTCGTTGTGCACGCCGGAAACATCAACAAACGCAGTGTTCTTGTCGTGTGTTGTTTCGTAGCCGGGCGAGTTGGTGACCAGTTGCAGCGCCGTACCGCGACCGTAGACCGAAGCAAAATAGTAGGGGTAGTAGATGGTCTGCGCCCATGCCGGGCCGCCCTTTTCGGTCATGATCGGCGCGATCACATTCACGAGCTGGGCGATACAGGCAATCTTCACGACGTCGGAGCGGCGGATGAAGGTATTAAGGATCAGCCCCACCATCAGCACATCTTCGAAATTATAGATGTCCTCAAGCAGGCCCGGCGCATGCGGCCAGCCGTTATTGCCCTCCAGGATCTCGCGATCCTTCTTGTTCGAATGGTACCAGACGTTCCACTCGTCAAAGGAGATATAAACGTCCTTCTTCGACTTCTTCTTGGCCTTCACCTGCTTGATGGTCGAGGCAACAGTCTCGATATAGGTATCGAGCTTTTCGGCCAACCCAAGGTAATTGGGCGTGTTGTAGTCGCGATTGGCGAAGTACATGTGCAGCGAGATATGATCGACATGGTCATAGGTGTGCTCGAGCACGATGCGTTCCCAATCGGGATAGCTGGGCATGTCCGAGTTGGACGAGCCGCAGACGATCAGTTCGAGCGACTTGTCGAACATGCGCATGGCGCGAGCCGTGTTGGCAGCCAGCTTGCCATACTCGTCGGCATCCTTGTGGCCGACCTGCCAGGGGCCGTCCATCTCGTTGCCCAGGCACCACATCTTGACGTTCCATGGTTCCTTGCGGCCGTTCTTGATGCGCAGGTCGGACCAATAGGAACCGCCGGGATGATTGACGTATTCCAGGAAGTTGCGGGCGTCATCGACGCCGCGCGAACCCAGATTGACTGCCAGCATCATCTCGGTGCCCACGGTGGCGCACCAGTCGGCGAATTCGTGAACGCCCACGGCGTTGCTTTCCGAGGTGTGCCAGGCCAGATCGAGCCGGACCGGACGCTCTTCACGCGGGCCGATGCCATCTTCCCAGTTATAGGCAGAAACGAAGTTGCCGCCCGGATAGCGCACCACCGGAACGTTGAGCTTCTTGACCAGATCGATCACATCCCCGCGCATGCCGTCCTTGTCGGCAGTCGGATGATCTGGCTCATAGATGCCTTCATAAACTGCCCGGCCCAAATGCTCGAGAAAAGCCCCATAGACACGATCGTCGATTTTGGAGATCGTGTAATCCTTGTTGGCAATGACGGACGCCTTCACCGGCCCCTCCCACTAATTCCGTTTTTCTGATTTGTATCAGTAAAGACGTTTTAAGCGATGGCGCCTTGCCTGCGCAAGAACAAAAATATGATTTTTGGCCGAGCGCGATTGCGCTCCGCTGAACGGCGAGATTAGCGCGGAAGTCGAGGGCGAGGATAAATCAGGGCGCGGTTTGCAGCCGGAGGATAATGTCCTGGTCGTAATTGCCGAAACCGCGGCCGAATATATTGATGCCGCCGGGGTGTTTGGCATCGGGCTTGACCGCGATGCGCAGCCGGATCGAATGGTGATTGCCCAGGTCGAGGTCGTGGAGCGAGACCGGTGAAATCTTCATCCCATCCACATAGGTCCCGTCCATGGTCACGCGCCAGCTTTTGAGTTTGCCGTATTGGCTGCCCTTGAGCTTCCACCAGTCGGGCGTGTAAACACCGCGCTTGTCCCCAAAATCGCCGGTTGAGAGCCAGGTGCCGATCTCGGTGCCATTCACCGAGAGAGTAATGTCGCTTGGCCAGTCCGCGGAGGTGCCGGGCACCTCCGAGCTCAACTCCAGCATGAACTCCATCGATTCAATGGTGTTCTGGGCCAGCTTGGCATTGTTGGGGAACTGATATTCGAGGTAGCCGCGCGTGAACCAGATCAGCCCCGCCTTCATTCGGTCGGGATCGAGAAAAGTATCGGGCACGTCGAGCAGGCCGATAATGCCGTCGCTCGAGCACAGGCCACAAGGGGCTGATACGTCGCAGCTGGTATAGAGGCCCAACGGCATGGACACTTCGATCGTGTTGGCGCCCAGCGGCTCGATGTCGTCCTTGAACATGACCAGCACTTCGTCAAAGGTCGAATGGCAAATCTTCTGATTGCCCTTGCGTGCCTTCTGCGTTTCGGTGCGGATCAGTCCCGCACCTTCCAAAATCTGCAGGTTTGTCGAGACGGTCGACTGCGGCAGTCTAAGCTTTTCGGCGATGTCATTGCCATTCATCGCGCCTTCGACATGCAGCAATTTCAGCATCTTGACGCGGATCGGCGAGGCCAGGCCCTTGAGCACATCAATGCCTTCTTCAGGGTCGATAACCAGGAAATTGCGGCTCATGCTGATACGGTGCTGCCTAATGGATCAAAATGGAAATGTGTATCAGCAAATCTGAACCAATCAACCCGCCAGCTGCCGCATCCGCGTGTGTTTCCGAAAATCCGGTCCATTGGCTTACGACTAAGGCATAACTTCCCTTGATAGGTCAGAGCTGTTCTTGAGAAGCTTTTTGCGGCGTGGGGTGCAAACTGGCGCGGGACCGTGCCGCTCCGCAGATGGGAGAATCTGATGTCTGACGAAAAGGCTGCCAACCTGCGCGAAGCTGCGCTGTATTTTCACGAGTTTCCCAAGCCGGGGAAGCTGGAGATTGTAGCCACCAAGCCGCTTGCAAACACCCGCGACCTCTCGCTGGCCTATTCACCCGGGGTGGCCACCCCCTGCGAGGAAATCGCGGCCAATCCGGCCCACGCTTACAAATACACCTCCAAGGGCAATCTGGTCGCCGTGATTTCCAACGGTACGGCTGTGCTGGGGCTGGGCAATATCGGTGCGCTGGCGAGCAAGCCGGTGATGGAGGGCAAGGCTGTCCTGTTCAAGAAGTTCGCCGGCATCGACTCGATCGATATCGAGGTCAATGAACAGGATCCCAAGCGCTTCATCGAGATTGTTGCGCCATTGGAGCCCAGCTTTGGCGGCATCAACCTCGAAGACATCAAGGCACCGGAATGCTTCGAAATCGAGGAAGCGCTGCGCGAGCGGATGAATATCCCGGTCTTCCATGACGACCAGCACGGCACCGCGATCATTGTGGCCGCTGCCGTCATCAACGCCATGCGGTTGGTCAAGAAGGACATCGCCAAGGCAAAGATCGTTACCTCCGGGGCAGGAGCCGCGGCGATTGCCTGCATGAACATGTTGATCGCTGTCGGGGCGAAACGGGAAAACATCTGGATTGCCGACTCCAAGGGGCTGGTGACCAAGAAGCGTGACAATTCGGTGGACCGCTGGCGTGGCGCCTTTGCCCAGGACACCGACGAGACAGAGCTTAGCGCCGTCATGGCAGGGGCGGATATCTTTGTCGGGCTCTCCAAGGCCGGCGCCCTGAAGCCGGAAATGATGAAGGATATGGCGCCCAATCCGCTGATCCTGGCGCTTTCCAATCCAGTCCCCGAGATCATGCCAGAACTGGCCAAGCAGGCGCGGCCCGATGCGCTGGTCTGCACAGGGCGCTCGGACTATCCCAACCAGGTCAACAACGTCCTCTGCTTCCCATTCCTGTTCCGCGGGGCGCTCGATTGCGGGGCGACCATCATCAACGAAGAAATGAAGGCGGCCGCTGCCCATGCCATCGCCAAACTCGCTCACGAACCGGGCCTCGAAGCGACCGCGCATGGTGTGCCGGCGATCTTCGGGCCGGATTATCTGATCCCCAATCCCTTCGATCAGCGGCTGATCTTGAGAATTGCGCCGGCAGTGGCCAAGGCGGCCATGGAATCCGGTGTTGCAACAAGGCCGATTGCCGATTTCGATGCCTACAGCGATCAGCTTCGCCGCTTTGTCTTCCGCTCCGGCCTGGTGATGAAGCCCATGATCGAGCGGGCACAGTCGTCGGGCCAACGCATCGCTTATGCAGATGGCGAGGACGAACGCGTACTGCGCGCCGCACAGGTCATTCTCGAGGACGGCATCGGCAAGCCGATCCTGATCGGTCGCCCATCGGTGATTGAATCGCGATTGGAACGCTTCGGGCTAACCATCCGGCCGGGCACGGATTTCGAGGTTATCAACCCCGAAGACGATCCGCGCTATCGCGACTATGTGGCCGACTTCCATGCGCTGGTTGGGCGCAAGGGCGTCACCCCCGATACCGCCAAGACCATTGTGCGCACCAACACCACTGTGATCGGGGCGCTGGCCGTCAAGCGCGGCGAGGCCGATGCGCTGATCTGCGGATTGCAGGGGCGGTTCATCAAACATGCCCGCGACATCCATTCGGTGATCGGCGTGGCACCGGGAGCGCAACAACTTTCGGCCCTGTCCATGCTGATCCTCAATCGCGGGGTATTCTTCCTGGCCGATACCTACGCCAATATCGACCCCACCGAAGACGAACTGGTTTCGATTGCCCTGCAGGCCCGTGACCACCTCAAGCGCTTCAACATCGAGGCCAAGGCCGCCTTGCTGAGCTATTCAAATTTTGGCTCCCGCGACGGCGAAACCAGCGAAAAGATGCGGAAGGTCTATGATCGGCTCAAGGCCGAGGCGCCGGACCTGATGGTGGAAGGCGAAATGCAGGGCGATCTGGCGATCAATGAGAGCCTGCGTGAGCGCTATATTCCGGATTCCGTCCTCAAGGGCGAAGCCAATTTGCTGATCTTCCCGAACCTGGAGGCGGCCAATCTGTCCATGACGCTGCTCAAGGAGATGAACAATGGCCTGCATATCGGCCCTATCCTGATGGGTACGGCCCAGCCTGCGCACATCCTGGCGCCGACGGTGACCAGCCGTGGCATTGTCAACATGACGGCGATTGCGGCAACGGAGGCAGCGGGGTAGGGGCGAGCAAAGGCGCCGCCCGGCCTCTCGGCTTGCGGATACACGGTAACGAACGGCCAGCGGCCCAGAAAGATGAACGTTCAAGGGCAAGAGCCACTGGCCGTTCGTCACGGAAACACGGATTT
>Ga0208522_1000238_pt1 | contig 37792 bp, 39 predicted proteins | sample ETNtaG_25_FD_185763 | JGI IMG/M metagenome (GOLD analysis project Ga0208522, IMG submission 185763) | Marine microbial and viral communities from oxygen minimum zone, Eastern Pacific Ocean - ETNP201302SV86 (SPAdes) (version 2) | ecosystem: Environmental > Aquatic > Marine > Oceanic ... | reverse complement strand
ATGACTTGTTGCGGAAAAAGAACAGTATTCCGCAATGGCATTACTGGATACGATTCGCTTTCTTCTAGTAGGTCTTCATTAAAATCTTTTTCAAAATCTTCACTCATGATATTCCTTTTGATTTGTCAGTAATTAATGAATCAAACTGTGTGCCATTAATATAACTATGCAAATATGACATATAATTTACCATAAAAACCCTATTTTTTGCCAAAATGGTTCATTTCTCCAAGATATGACAGCTTGCGCAATTTTCACGAAATTCATGGGGCATTTTTTTTGCTATGACTGGCCCCGATCCAAAATTCATTTTTCGCTCCGTTGTATGACATTGCATACATGTTTGTTCATCGATAAACTGTAAGTGTGCAGGAAGCCTTGATAACTTAGGAGGTATCTTCCCATCAACTAAAATCAATGGTGTTTCTTCACTAAATATATCCGGTTTTGGCTGAATCCCCTGATCTGCATAAACCAACCAAACAAGTATAATCCCAGAAATTATCACTAACCCATAAATTAAGCTTTTATTTTGAATCATATTTTTTCTGATACTAAACGAGCTTGTTCATCAGCATGATAAGAACTTCTTACTAATGGTCCAGATTCAACAACTTTGAAACCTAAGTCTAAGCCTTTTTGTTTATAGTATAGAAATTCTTCATCTTCAACATACCGTTTTACCTCTAGATGGTCTCTAGTTGGTTGCAAATATTGACCAATGGTAAAAATCTCTACACCTATATCAACAATTTCTTTCATCGTTGTAGCTACCTCCTCTTTTGATTCTCCCAATCCAACCATCATTCCGGTTTTGGTTCGTAATCCACTATTTACAGATCGTTTTAGCACCTCTAAGCTCCTAGCCCATACTGCTTGAACTCTTACTTGTTTGCTAATACGTTCTATGCATTCAATATTATGGGAGAAAATCTCAGGCTTAGCATTGAAGACTATATCTAGAGCAGGTTTGTATCCTTGAAAATCTGGTGTTAAAACCTCTACTGTACATTGGGGAACATATTTGTGGATCTGCTTTATAGTCTTGGCCCATATCCTGGCTCCAAAATCTCCTTTAAGGTCATCACGATCAACAGATGTTATAACAACATGACTTAAACCCATTTTCTTAACGGCCATGGCTGTTCGGACAGGCTCCATTTCATCTAGCTGATTAGGCATCCCTGTTTTTACAGAACAAAACCCACATGAACGAGTACAAATTTCTCCCAATATCATTATGGTCGCGGTTCCTCGTTCCCAGCACTCATATATATTGGGGCAGCGCGCTTCTTCGCATACAGTATGAAGGTGATTTTCTGACACCGTGTTTTCAACAAATTTATATCCTTCACCAAATTGAATACGAATCTTTGGTTTTTTTACAACCATACTTTTACTATTTATCATGATTGATCAACTTTTTGAAACAAAAAAATCATATATCGTTTATACTTTTTAAAATCTCTACTATTAAGCAGTGAGAGTTGATTCATCTTATCATTAAGTCTTTTGCCAAAAGTCTTTTTGATCAGTTTTAAAATAAATGGATGATTTTTATCTAAATAATTTGACGAAAACTCAACAGTTGGAAATATAAATCTTTCCATTAATGCCTTGGCTCCATCTAAAGTAGGCATAGTATTGTCTGTCTGATCATACTCGCGTATTAATTTGAAACCATATTCTTCAGCTTTTTTCATATAATTCTTCTCATCATGAGAAGCCTTAATATGCCAATCACCACTTCCATCATTATGATGAAGAAAATAATCAGAGGCTAATAGATAGCCTCCATCCCTAACTGTCTTTTGTGCAGTTTTCCATCCAGGCTCAATCTGAATATAGCAGGCACTTTCACTTTCAAAAACCAGGTCATATTTTTTCTCTGGTTCAAAATCCTCAAACTTTGTTCTATGGAATCTTACTTTTCCATTATATTTCTCTGCAAAGACGGTTTCTTGATATTCATCAGGAGACAAAGCTTCTATCTCAAATCCTTTTGATATAAGATAGCTCGAATTTCCTCCAATACCAGCTCCAACATCTAAGATTGTTTTTACTTCTTCAGGAATGAATGATGCTAAATGTTCAATATAGCGCCCCTGTGCTTTTACCATATCATCCAAGGTCAATTGTTCTGGATCTATCGATTCAGGGTCATCCCAAAAACCATAATGTAAATAAGGGGAGCGGATTGATTGTGAATAAAGCTTTAAGACATGATCAATTGGCATTATAATAAACTCTCCAAATCACTCTTTTCAATATTTTCACGAACAGATTCAATGAATTGACTTCCTCCGGCACCATCAATTAATCGATGATCAAAACCAAGGGATAAATACATCATACTTTTTATACCAACTGTATCACCATCAGCTGTTTCTATAACAACAGGTCTTTTCTTAACAACTCCAACACCTAAAATACCCACATTTGGTTGATTAATGATGGGAGTTCCCATTGTTACATTAAACACTCCAAAATTTGAAATAGAAAAAGTTGATCCTTGAAGTTCATCTGGATTTAATTCTTTGTTTCTGGTTCGCAATACTAAATCGCGAACTTTTCTACAAATCCCCAAAAAATTTAATTCTTCGCAGTTTGAAATAACTGGAACCATTAGCCCATTGTCTACTGCAACAGCCATACCAATATTTATATTTTTATGATGTATTATCGAATTTCCATCTAAAGAAGAATTCATATCTGGAAATTTGATAAGTGCATTAACACATGCTTTTATTATGAAAGGTGTATAGGTCAAACGGAATCCTTCACGGTTATAAAAGGACTCTTCTTTGATTGAAACATAATCGACAATTTTCGTCATATCAACTTCAGTCATTACATAAACATGTGCTGAAGTATCAATGCTAGATCTCATATGATCTGCAATAAGCTTTCTCATATGATCCATCTCTATTTTATTATCTTCAGAATCAAAAGTTTGAGATGGAGTAATGCGAGAACCAGAAATAGGTTTGGAAGATATATTTTGGCGATTATTAATATAACTAAGAATATCTACTTTTGTTACTCTTCCACCTTTACCACTGCCTTCTATATTCATTAGTTCATCATATGCGATATCATTTTCTTCAGCAATTCTATTTACAACAGGAGTAAAGAATTTCTTTTCAGTTGATTTTGTTTTAATAGATACTTCTTTTGAAGGTGGTTTTGATTTAATTTTTTTTTCAGCTTTAGTCTCTTCTTTTACTTCTGAAGATTTTTCTATTTGAGAAGCCGCTGAGTCAGTTTCAACTCTCCCAATCACAGCACCAACTTCCATTACATCATTTGGCTGTCCAATGATTTCAACTAATACTCCTTCGGTAGAACTCGGAATTTCAGAATCAACTTTATCTGTCCCAATCTCAAGAATTATTTCATCCATTTTTATTGGGTCACCCACTTTTTTTCTCCATTCAATAATGGTTCCCTCTGTTATGGACTCACCCATTTTGGGCATTATAATATCTACAATCATTAGTACTCCAATAACTCAATTAATGCATTTTGAATATCACTAGTTTGAACTAATACTTCTTCTTCTAAATACCAATTATATGGTACATGTGCATCTGCTGATCCCACTCTTTTAACTGGACCATCTAAATTTTCAAAATTGGTATCTGCAATCAAAGCCGCGATTTCTGCGCCTGGGCCATTTGTTAAATTATCTTCATGAACCACCAAAACTTTACCGGTCTTTTTCACAGAAGAACTAATAGTCTTATGATCTAATGGATTTAATGTTCTAAGATCAACAATCTCAACAATATCGTTATCAAGTTCACATGATTTAACCGCTTCAATACATTTTTGGACCATGGCTCCCCAAGTTATTATTGTTACTATATTGCCTGCTTGCACAATTTTTGCTTTACCAAAAGATAAAATATAGTTTTTATCGGGTTCTGGTGTTGAAGAAAAACCCTGGCGATATAATCCTTTATGTTCCATAAATATTACTGGGTCGTCCATTCGACAAGCTGCCTTTAACAAACCTTTTGCATCAGAGGCATTAGACGGATAAGCAATCTTTACACCTGGCATGTGCATAAAGTATCCATCAATAGATTGACTATGACATATGGCACCATGTATATAGCCTCCTACAGGTACTCTAATTACTAATGGGCATTTCCAATTTCCATTGGATCGATAACGCATTGAAGCCAATTCATTTCTAATCTGCATCATAGCTGGCCATATGTAATCTCCAAATTGTATTTCTACACATGGTTTCCAACCTGTAACCGCAAGTCCAATTGCTGTCCCAATAATTGATGCCTCTGCAAGGGGTGAATTAAAAACTCTATCTTTTCCAAATTGTTGTGTTAAACCTTTTGTTGCTGTAAAAACGCCACCTTTTGGATCGGCAATATCTTCTCCATATATAACCATCTTTTTATTTAGTGACATCTCTTCAGCCATAGCATGATTAATTGCATCAACCAGAACTACTTTGTCATTAATTGTTTTTAACGAGGTCTCTTTTATTGGAGTTTTATCTGAATAGACATGATCTAGAGCAGTTGATATTTCAGGGTGATTCTGGTTATTAGCCCATTCAGAATCCTTATTAACTTTATCGGAAACTTTTTTTCTTATAATGTCAAAATCTTTAGTTGATACAGCTTTTTTATTAACACAATATTGTTCAAATTGATCTATTGGATCCCTTTTCTTATCAGATTCTAAATCTTTATCAGATCTATATTTTCGTTGATCATCAGATGAAGAATGTGGCAACAATCGTACAACGCGTGATATAATAACTGAAGGTCCTTTACCTTTTCTTGCCCTATCAACAGCCTGCTTAAATGCTAAATCAGTTTCAAAAAAACTTGTACCATCAACATCAAATCTTGATAGATTTTGGTAACCACCAACCATTGAATAGACTGATGCCCCCGAAGTTTGCTCTGAGATGTGAACACTTATTGCATATTGATTGTCCTGGATATGAAATATTACAGGAAGCTTTTCACGGCTCGACCAATTTAGCGCTTCATGAAACTCGCCTTCACTTGTGCTCCCTTCACCTGATGAAACATAAACAACTTCTTTTGTTTTTTCCCATTTCCTTGACATTGCACAGCCAACTGCTTGTAAAAACTGAGTTCCTGTTGGGCTTGACTGACTGACTATTCTTAAATCTTTATGCCCATAATGTTGAGGCATCTGGCGACCTCCTGAATTTGGGTCATCACTACGAGCTAGAAACGAAAGGAGTTGCTCTTTACCTGTCATACCAAGCCCCAAGCATAATGCAGCATCTCTATAGTAAGGATAAATCCAATCCTTTCCAGAATTCAAATTATTAGACGCTGCCAATTGTGCTCCTTCGTGTCCAGAACAGCCAATATGAAAAAACCCCTTACCTTGCTTAAGGAGAATTAACTGTTTTTCATCTAATGTACGAGCAAGAAACATTTTGTAATATATTTCTAATAATTCCTTTTTTTGGAACCCATGCAATCTTGCCATTAGTTAATACTCACTTCATCATGAAAAAGAATATTGAAATATTTTATAATTTTTCTTTTTACTTTTTCAATGTCTTGCTTTGCTCCAATTATCTTTTCCATAGATGTAACACCATATTCAAATATCCCGCAAGGGATGATCCCATCAAAATATTTAAGATCAGTATTTACATTAATAGCTAATCCATGCATCGTTACCCATCGAGAAATTCTAACGCCTTGAGCTCCAATTTTTTCATCACCAATCCAAACACCAGTTAGCCCATCTTTTAGTTCAGCATTTATATCAAAATCTGATAAAGTGTTTATGATGATTTGTTCTAAAGTTCTCATATACCATGAAATACTTTTAACATATCTATTTAAATCCAAAATAGGATATACTACAATTTGCCCTGGACCATGAAATGTTATATCTCCACCACGTTCAATACGAAAAACTTGTGCATCTTTGGATGCTGATTGAAGAAGATGATTATCATCGGCATTTTTTCCTAAAGTATAGACCGGATCGTGTTCAACAAAAATAAGAGTATCTGGTTCATTGCCTGATAGAACGTTATGATGATACTCTTTTTGAATATCCCATGCAGAATTATAACCCATTCTTCCAAGATCCAATATATTTATAGTTGATTTCATTTACTTATGAACACTCTGCCCAAATGCATCTTGAGCTGCTTCCATGATAGCTTCAGAAAGAGTAGGGTGTGCATGCATAGTTATAGCAATTTCTTGCCAAGTTGTCTCTAAAGCCTTTGCCAAGGTCAATTCTGCAATTAATTCTGTAGCATCATTTCCTATAATATGACATCCAAGTAATTCGCCATATTTTTCATCAAAAATAATTTTTACAAAACCTGCGGGATGCCCTGATGCCAGCGCTTTACCGCTACCACGAAAATCGAAGCGACCTATTTTTAATTTATATCCAGAAGCTTTAGCAGCTTTTTCAGTTAGACCAAGGGAAGCAACTTGTGGTTGACAATAAGTGCAACCTGGAACAATGCTATAATCTACTGGATGAGTTTTTTTATCTGAAGCATGTTCAGCAGCGACATGACCTTGAGCAGAGGCTACATGTGCTAACCAAGGAGGACCAGATACATCACCAATTGCATAAATATTTGATACGCATGTCTCATTGAATTCATTAATTACAATTGATCCTCGATCTGTTTTTACTCCAATATCCTCCAAACCAATCCCTTCAATATTTCCATTCACTCCAGTAGCAACCAAGACTGTATTGGTATTAATAATCTTTGATGTTTTATTTTTATCAATAGCAACTTTAACATTTTTCTGCAATTTTTTAATACTGGAAACCTTAGTATTTGTATAAATATGAATTCCTGATTTTTTAAAATTTCTTTCTAACTCTTTAGAAATTTCTATATCTTCATTTGGTAATAAATTTGGCATCATTTCTATCAAATGGACCTCACTACCAAATTCATTGAAAAAATATGCAAATTCAATACCAATAGGTCCAGCGCCGATAATAGTTATTTTTTTCGGAGGAGAATCGAGCATCATGGCCTCTTTAGATGTAATTATACTCTTTCCATCAAACTCTACCCCAGGGAATTCTTTTGGCCTACCTCCTGTTGCAATAATAATCTTCTTTGCCTTGATAGTTTGTTTTTTTGTCCCATTTGTAACTGAAATATCAGATGCTGATTTAAGCGTTCCTTTGCCAACAATATGTTTTATTTTATTTTTTTTCATCAAAAATTCAATTCCTTTTGATAGACGCCGGGACACATCTCTGCTACGCTTAACTGTTTGAAGAAAATCAATATCATATTTAGGAATATGAATGCCAAATTCCTTACTATTTTTTACATAATGAAGAATTTCTGCACTTTTTAAAAGTGCCTTAGTTGGTATACAACCCCAATTAAGGCATACACCTCCTAATTGGTCTTGCTCGACTATCGCCGTTTTATTTCCTAATTGAGCAGAACGTATTGCTGACACATAACCTCCAGGTCCTCCACCTAAGACAACTATGTCAAAACTCATCATAAACTTTTATCCATTTACTTACTTATAATACTCAAAAATTCTGACCTGGTTTCTGCTGATTTTCGAAACTGTCCCAACATTGCAGATGTGGATGCCAAACTATTCTGTTTTTCAACTCCCCGCATTTGCATACATAGATGCCTTCCTTCCATGACAACTGCAACACCTATTGGATTTAATATTTTTTGTATTGTATCAGCAATCTGATCTGTTAATCTTTCCTGCACTTGAAGTCTCCTTGAAAACATGTCAACTATCCTTGGGATTTTTGATAACCCAATGATCTTACCATCTGGTAGATATCCAACATGTGCCCTTCCAAAAAAAGGAATCATATGATGCTCACATAGCGAAAAGAATTCAATATCTCTTACGACTATCATGTCTTTACATTCCTCATTAAATATTGCATCATTGATAACATCATCAATATTAGTGCGGTACCCTTGTGAAAAATAATCCCATGCTTTAGCAACTCTTGTAGGTGTTTTTATTAAACCTTCTCTACTTACATCCTCACCAATTAACTGAAGTAGTTCTTTTGTTAATGATTCTAATCTATCATGATTCTTGGTCATTAAGTTTCCCCTTTAATGAATTAATTTTCTAAAACTAAATCCCGTGACACCCTATCTTTCAATCCCCAAACACCAATATAAAATAAAGGTGTATCTAATAATGCAATACAGAATTTGAATAAGTAAGAGGCTATTATTAGACTGATAAGATCACTAATTGTACGAACACTATCTCCTAAATTATTTGCTATATAAAGAACCGATAAAATCGCAGTTGTATCAACTAATTGACTCACTACTGTTGATAAATTATTTCGAAGCCACAAATGCTTGCCTTTTGTTAAATGTTTCCAAAAATGAAATAATTTTACGTCTACTGATTGCGCAACCAAGTATGCAAACATTGAAGCGATAACATTACCTATCATAAATCCATAAACACTTTCGAATGTGGAAGTCGCGCCTGAGACACCCGATGCATCTTTTAAATAATGGCCCAACATCATTAGTCCTAACATAAAAAAATTCATAGAAAAGCCAACCCAGACTAAAACTTGTGCTCGTTTTTTTCCATAGAGTTCACAAATAAGATCTGTGGCCAAAAAAGTAAAGGGATATGCGAGTGTTCCTGCAGGTACAGTTAATCCGAAAACATTTACAAACTTAGTAGTCCCAATAATATTGCCGACAACAAGAGATGTTAAAAAAATACTGCTCAATAGTAAGAAAAGCTTTTCTTTGAACTCCATTAATATTACTCTCCGTAATAATCTGTAAATATTGTTGGAGTTTCTTTTAATCGAACTCGATATAAAGCCGCTCCTTCAATTCTGGACGCTATTTGCAACCAAATAAATTGTACCAAATTTTCAGAGCTAGGTTGCTTATCTCGAAACCAATCAACCTCTTTCTCAAACTGAGTATGGTCTAAAACATCTATAACATGTTTATTTACAATATTTTTTAAATGACCCAAATCAACAATAAAACCCGTTTCTTTATCAACTTCTCCAGTCACCATTATTTCCAAAGTATAGTTATGTCCATGAACTTTGGAATCAGGTCCAAAAACATCAAGATTTTTCTGATCGGGCCAATCCTTATGCCCATATTGATGAGCAGCATTAAAGTAAAACAATTTTGTTATAAATAGATTTTTCATTTATTTGTATAGTACAACTATTTGTTATCTATGAATTTAGTTATACGTCAATAATACTTAGTAATTATTTATTTGAGCTGATGGGCAATACGGTACAATTACGCATTCATTGCAATTTGGCCTTCTTGCAATGCATACTTCTCTGCCATGATCTATAATCATATGTGTGAGCTTTACCCATACATTCTCATCAAATAATTTCATTAGATCAAATTCAATTTTTTTGGGATCTTTTGTGCTTACAAACTTTAGGAGGTTCATGATACGAATCATGTGTGTATCAATCACCATTGAAGGTACATCATATACTTCTCCTAGAACACAATTAGCAGTCTTTCTTCCCACCCCTGGCAGCTTAACTAGATCCTCTAATTTATCTGGCACTTCACCACCATATTCTTCAACAATGGTTATGCTTGATGATTGTATATTTTGAGCCTTTTGATTGTGATAACCGCAGGAGTGTACATCTTTAGCTAATTGACTTACATCACAATAAGCAAAATCTAAAGGTGACAAATATTTATTAAATAATTTTTGTGTGACTTGATTTACTCTATGATCGGTACATTGTGCTGATAAAATTGTAGCTACTAATAACTCATGTGGAGAACTATAGTTTAACGAACATTTTGAATCAGGATAATTTTTTTTAAGAATATTGACTATATCTTGAGCCCTATCTCTTTTATTAGATACAGTTTCTCTCACTTTATTATTTCATTTATTAGACTTTTTAAATTTTTTGATATAGATGCACTTGGAATTATCATATTACAGCCCGCAGATATAAAATCATCGTGAAAACCTTTTTTTACTTTATCCATATATCCAATTAAAGTGAGACCACTTTGATTTTTCAATTCTTTTATAAATTCTATATTCCCATATTTTTCATTATCTAAATCAATAATACCAATTTCACAATGATCAGGTAAATCATAAATCGATTCAGCAAAAGTAATGTTAAACTTATGATCAACTAAACGATTTGAAAGTTCCGTTCCTTTTTGAAAATCTTTTACAAATAATGCAATATTCTTCATATTATCCTTTCAAAACTGGCACAAGGTCCCAGTCGAATTTTCTAACATCTTTTAATTCACTGTATACTATTTCAACAGCCTCTATAGACGACTTAAGCTCTGCAATATTAATGCCGCGATGAAGGCCTTCATAGTCATCAAATTTATTTTGGCATTTCTGCAATAAGTTTTTAGCGCCAATTAAATTGTTATTACCTAAGTGGACAAAACTTACTGAAAGTTGAATTAATCCTTGGATAAATTTTCTATCTGGGAAATTATAATCTGACCATAAGTCTTCCCACGCTTCATGAGCTTCAAAATAATCACCTTTACTATATTCATTCAAACCTTTGTTAAAAAGCTGTGACATCTTATTTGAATTATTCACTTATGACCACAGATTCCTTTAAACGGAAATGCTTTCCATCATACCCTACTTTACAAGCTTGATGCGTAGGGTCATGCTCAAAAAATATTGTCCAATTTTCCTCAACCACTTTTGGCATCAACTTACTTTTTTCATTTAGCGTTAATGCTGAATGAATATCGTATCCCATAATCCAAGGTAAAGGAATATGTGCAGCCATTGGTACTAGATCAGCCATATATAATATAGTCTCAGAACCATCAGTTAATTTTGGTAACATCATTCCAATTGTATGTCCGTATGATAATTCTATTTCAATATTTGGGAGAAAGGGCTCTTTTCCATCAACTAACTTTATCATTCCATTTTCAGCTAACACAGCCCAGTCATCCTCCATGAAACTACCTTGGTCTCTTTCGGAAGGTGAATTTGCTAACTCCCAATTTTCATTCTGCATCCAATAGGTAGCATTATGAAAAACAGGTATTAATTTTCCATTGTCAAATGTTGTATTTCCACCTATATGATCAAAATGGAGATGTGTACAAAAAACATCCGTTATGTCACTAGGTGTAAATCCATATTTATCCAAAGATTTCCACAAGCTTATTGATTCAGTATCAATGTTATATATTGATTTGAATTTATCTTTCCATTTATCACCATTTCCGGTATCAATTATTATTTTACGATCATGCCCCACTAATAATAAAGATCTAGTGACCATTTCTATGCGGTTATTCTGATCTGATGGGGCTTCTTTTTCCCACATTGCTTTAGGAATAATGCCAAACATAGTTCCCCCATCTAATCCAAACCGACTTGTTTCAATACTATAAAGTTCATAACCCGCAATTTTCATTTTATTAGACTCATAATTCGATTGGAAATATATGAAAGATGTTTTGGACTTGCATTATTAGTCAAATAGCGGAGAGACTCAAGCTCAACTATCTTGTTTGGGCTATCAATTAATGTCTCTGCAATTTCAATGAAAAACCTTCCACCATTTTTTGAATAAACTTTGAATTCACCGTTTGTTTTATCATCATCAAATGGTAGCGTCTGTGATTCATGCGTAGATAACCAACTTGATATTTTCTGAGCGAAACCTGTTTTTCTAATAGAATCAATATTCCATAGCCTATGCGCTGAAGTTAAAGTTTCTATTTGATTGCTATAGATATTATTATCAAGATCAAATATTATATCATGATTTTCAGGATAATTTGGCAATTTCTTTTTTACTATTTCTATAATAATACAACGGGCATAATGCCATATTCCAACTATTTCTTTATTAAAATTCATTGCTCGATGTAAGTGATATGCAAGCAACCCCAATCGATTAAAATCCCGTAACGCAATCTCAATAAGAATTTCAAATCCACTTAATCCATTGTCGCTTACTAATTGAAGACGAGCCGCTTCTTTTTCCATTCTTTTATAATCATGATTTTCACATGACTCAATTAAATCAGAAATAAATACAGTGAGTCCTATCCCATCTTTTGCAACTTGATCAAGCAATTCTTGATCGTCTTCTCTTTTAGGATGTTGATTAGCGATTTTTTCAAGGGCTTTCAACAATATTGTTGATGGTTGATTTTTATCATCACCGATAATATTTTTTATTGAATTTAAATAAATAATTGGGTGTTTGGATGAAGACCCTTCATATTTTGAGATAACGCACCGATCAAAATGTCCCTTAATTGTTTCTACTAGAGACACAATTATTTTTTATCATTTTTTTTCTTAGGTGCATCAATATCAAAGAAAATACTCAGAGACAGTCCTGTTAATCGCGAATATTCTGAAGGAAATCCGGTAGCAGAATCTTTCATGGGCTTATCTGCAAATCTTGGCGGGTTATCTGGTGAGCTCGGATCATATTTTGGATTAAATAATTGTTTAATTGGCAATGATGCTGGGTCATGAAAATAACCAAATTCTACCCCCCATCGTGGATTGGACTGAAACCCCATTAGTAAGCCAAGTCGGTTACTTGAGTTATTTGTAATACCATTGGGGATGATCATTCCTCTGAACCCTATCCATCTTGATTTTAGATAACCATTATCTGCTTTATTTGTTTTGAATTTATAGTAGGTAGCATCAATGTTATAATTTGGGTTTAAAGACCATGCTAAATTGATAAGATCCCATTTATTTTCTTTATGGAAAACCACACGGCTATAGTCAATGCCAGTACCATATATAGGTAATCCAACGCGAAAACCAATTTCACTTTTATCACTAATTCCTTTACGATACCACATATAAGGGGCAACATTTTCTACAGATAACGCATAACCTTTTCTTGATTTTCCAGCTTCTGGCAAATGAGGATTAATTACAGGGTGTGAGGCACAACCGACAAATAGAAGAAAACATAGCTCTATTGGAATAACCCATCTCATAAATAAAAAATAAGATTTATCTTTAGAAGAAAAAATGGCTTTTGTTAAAAAGGAATCAATGCACCAATTAAATAAATCAGGTATTTTTTTTAACCCATTCAGTAGTAATTGACTTTGGTCTCATAATCGGTATACCCATCGCGCGATTGATTACCATTTGAGAAATAATACCCATGGTACGTGATATACTAAATAGTACCGTATAGTAATTAAATTCTTTTAATCCGTAAAAATATAATAGTGAACCCGATGCAGCATCAACATTAGGCCATGGATTTTTGGCTTTACCATGTTCTTTTAAAACATTAGGTACAACCTCATAAAGTCTTTCAACAATAGAAAAGATATTATCATTTATAATATGTTTCTTTCCAAAAGATAAGAATGCAGTAAATCTTGGGTCAGGACATCTTAGTACAGCGTGACCATATCCAGGGATAACACGTCCATTCTGCAACCTATCCCAACAGAATTTTTCTAATTCCTCCTTATCTGGAGCTCCATTAAAATGAGCATGAACCTCCAAAACAAATTTTAAACATTCTTGGTTAGCCAAACCATGGAGTGGACCAGCTAAACCATTTAGACCGGCAGCCACAGATAGAAAAGGAGAAGACAAAGCAGAAGAAACGGTCAATGAACTAAAGGCACTTACATTTCCTCCTTCATGATCACAATGCAGCATCAAATAAAGTCGCATCAATTTTCTGAAATCATCTCCTTCGAAACCTAGCATATGAGCATAATTCCCAGCCCAATCTAGATTGTTTTCTGGTTCAATTCGCTCTCCCTTGTTAAATCGCATGCGATATATTCCTGCGGCAATTCCTGGCAGAGCACCAATTAGTCTAATACCATCATCTAATGTCCATTTCCAATAATCTTTTTTGGGTACACCTTTATCATATTTTTTTACGAACTCACTGTCAACCTGCATAGATTGAATTGCAATTGTAAGCATTGTCATAGGATGGGAATCATCAGGCAGAGAAGAAAGGACATTCCAAACATACTCGGGTACGTTATTATAGGCATTAAGTTGATTTTGGATATCCTCTTTGGCAGCTTGATCTGGCAAATCACCAGTTAATAATAAATAAAATACCTCTTCAGGAAGAAGCTGTGTTATTTCTAGCAATGGATAACCACGAATTATCAAACCTTTATCAGCTGAAACAGCTGATGTCTCACAAATCAGTCCTTTTATTCCCCTCATTCCGCCATAAGCTTGATTAACACTGACTTCACTAATTTTCTTTTCACCAGCCTGTTCAAGAACAGTATGTATTTCATCTTGCCAATGGGATATTTTTTCAGATAATACTTTTTGTAGCATTCTTACCTAACTAGTAATATTCATTCTTAAATACTCTACAATTTATGAAAGAAAAGATAAATATAGTTTGTCAAATCACTTTAAAAAAGTGAGATAATCATCAAAATTAGATAGAGTAATGTCTGCTAGAGCACAAATATTTTTTCTCTTAATATTTTCAGTAAAAGCAAAAAAATGAGTTGCTGGACCTTTTAATTTAATTTCATAATCAGTATATCCGTCACCGATAGCATGGACCTCTCCTTCAAGGTTAAGTAAATTGGCCTGTTTAACCTTACCTTGATTACTGGACATTATATTTTCTTGATCAATCCCAATTATTTGATTTGAATTATTATATATAAATTCATTGGCATATACATTCGAGCTTAATATGCCATAATTATTAACTATAGGTTCAATTAATTCTTTAAAACCACCTGAAATAATTATGATTCTTTTACTATTTTTTTTTATGAAAACTTTATTCTTTTCAAATGAAGGGGTAACACAGCTTGACAACCTATTTAAAACAGAGAAAATATCAGCTTGATCTAAATTAAGTAAATCCATGCGTTGATCTAGTGATTGTTTAAAAGGAATATCACCATTCATTCCAGCATTTGTTAAAGATTTGATTCTGCTTAATAACACTTCAGAATCTGGATGGTCACTTAATTTATATTTTGCTAATTCATCTAGTGATTCATAAGTAATAAAGGTACTATCAAAATCTATAATTATATAATCAGGTACCACGATTATTTTTTGAAAAGGTCAGACTTTACTAAATCCCTTGCATTCTCAAGATCTTCGACAAAGTCGATTTCAATGCATGGCAAGTCAGAGACATTTTCATAATAAACTGCATGGTCAACTAATATTGGGTGCATTGCAGCTTCGAAATAATCCGATTTCCCTCCCGCTTTTATTAATTTATCAAGTGAGTTAAAAAATGTATTTGAAAAATCATTTGATAACTTAGCTACTCCAATAAATTCACCTAGGCAATTATCCTCGATTAGATCTTTTCCAATAGCGACAAGTCTTTGATTATCTCCTTCGATTACCTTGACTTCTTCCTTACCACATGGTTTAGCATCGACAGCTAGGACAGAATTATAAGATGAATTTATTAATCGATTAAGTAATTCATGAGGATAAAGCACATCAGCATTCAATAAAATGAATTGATTACCCCTGATTATCCGATCACAAAGTTGTAATGAATAAGCTGTATTTGTTTCAAAATAATGGTGATTAATTATGAAGTTAAAATCCATTGATGGGTGATTAGTCTCTAGATGATCAATTAGTGTTTCTCTATGGTAGCCCACTACAATTGTTACATTATTAATTTCCGACTGTTTTAAAGAATCCAATTGATGATCAATAATCGATTTCTCTCCAACTTTGATTAAACATTTTGGCATATCATAAGTAACAGGATAGAGTCTCCTTGATACCCCCGCAGCAAGTATAACGGCTTTCATAGGCTTATAAATTACCGATTATACTAATAGTGATGAAAAATAAATTATAAGGTTAATTTCCATCCGGAGAAAACATCCAAAAACATAAATTTATTTATGAATCGATTAACCATATTCTACCTTTCAAATTATTTTGTTTTACTAGCTTACATTATTGTTAATGCTATTTTCCTTGGAAGAGGAGAAGTTGGGATTTTTCACCTATTAATGACTATAAACACTCCATTTTTTTTGATTATCATAATAAAAGGAGTCACGAGGGGATTAAGTAAATTATTTAAGTATAGTGAATTTGAATTTAGATATATAGCCGTTTTACTTTTTGTCTTTACTTATGTTTTTACTGCTATTGATGCGAAAGTATTATCTATTTATCGTGATCACTTCAATATAAAATTATTTAAGATTCTATTTGAAACCGGGGTTATGCAAGATATGGGTGTTCAATCATCCGATATAATTTCAATAGTTATACAAATTCTAATAATTATAGCCTGGTGCATATTTTCACTTACTTTATCGAATTGGATATATATTAATAAAAAGGATTTGATCCCTCAGGTAATCCAATCACGTATACAAAGCGGATTTAAGATAATTATTATATTATCATTTACTGAAAAATTATTTTTTTCATTTTTACACTATACGGATCGTGAAATAATGAATCATTACTGGAATTCTGTACCATCTTATACACCTCTTAGAATGAGTAAAGTATGGACACCAATTCTTAATCCTCCTTCTAAAGAAGAAATAGCAGAAGCTAAAATAACCTGGGATTTTGAATCAGACTATTTAGATCAACAGAAGAAATTAGATGCTAATCTCAATAGTATAATCGCTGAAAAAAATAATATAAATATTGTTTTTCTAGTTTTTGAAAGTTTGCGGTTTGATATGGATGATCCGATGATAATGCCCAACTTACATCGATTAAAGAAACAATGGATATCAAGCTCACAACATTTTAGTAATAGCAATTGTACTGGGAATGGAACTTTTGGAATATTGTCTGGACAAACTCCATTTTATTGGTATCCTTCATACAAAAATCAAATACAACCAGGGGTATTGTCAGTTTTTGACAAACTTGGATATGATATCGACATTTACACTACAACTGCATTAGAATATTCAGATATGGACAAGCATATTTTCACTAAAGCAGTAGATAATATTTACAAATTTACAAACTATGGTGGCGGACTAGGGCATCCAATGGTAAAACGAAGCGACCTATATAAATGGGATGAAAGGATGGTAAAAGAGTTTATAGATAACTTTACTTATAAAAAGAATAAACCATCACTTAGTTATCTTTGGTTCTATTCAACACATTATAATTATTATTTCCCAGAGTCGTTTGCAAAATTTGAACCGTATATCAAAAGACATTATCAAATATATGAAAAGGGATTGCAAAAAGAATCTGATCTAGTATTTAATAGATATAAAAATAGTGCTCACTATGTTGATTCACAGATTGGGAAGATAGTTGATAAAATTGAAGAAAGCGGAAAAATGCAAAATACCATAATTGTCGTACTTGGAGATCATGGAGAAGAATTTAACGAGTTTGGTAGATTTGCTCATTCATACTCATTTAAGAATGTTCAGACTTCAACCCCATTTATAATGCACATCCCAGGAGAAAAACAAACCAAATTTAATATTACAAGTCATGCAGATATTATGCCAACTATAATGGATTATATTAATATTTCAGAACCATTTGATCAATTTCTTTCCGGCAAATCTTTGCTTAATTATGAAAAATCAAATGATTATGCTATTATTCAAGAATGTGAAATTGATAATCGTCCGAAAAGATTTCTTATAGCAAATGGTGATTGGAAAATGGAATTCAGATTATCTGGAGACAAAATAGAATCAGGAATACTCTATTCAATAAATGATGAGCCAATAAATAATGTAAATGCTAACGATGATGAACTTATTGAAATAAAAAAACCGTTACTAAGTAAGGCAAAGAATAATCTTAATCATTTTTCCAAATCAAATACCAAATAATGATTCCAAAAGGTAAGTAGGTTCAATTTTTTCCAAACATAATAAAGGATCTCTTCTATTGTGGCATTTATTTTTCAAGCATGGACTACAATGGACATTCTGATTGATCACAAAAACATTATTACCTATTGGTTTTGTTAAATCTGGGTCCCCAGCGCCAAACAAACTAACAGTTGGGACTCCAATATTCGCAGATATGTGACCTAGTCCACTATCGCTAGCTATTGCAGCTTTACATTGAGATATCAAAGAAATACTTTGCCTTAAGCTGTAATCACCAGCAATTGATCGTATATTATCTTTTTCTAGATTTTTTATCAATTTATTAGCCATAATTGAATCATTAATTCCGCCAAAAATAAGAACATCATTTTCATTAATATTATTTAGGAAAGATTCTATCTTTGATTGAGGGATACTCCTAGAGCTTGCTATACTAAATGGGAAAAAAGCAATAGGATCCACCAAGTTTAAATTGGCTAATTCTTTTTTCGCCCATTCAATTTCTTGATCTATAAGTACAATCCCTGGATCATAAAAATTATAATTTTCTATTTTTTGTGTTTCAATAAGATTAATGTATTGAAGATGACGATGTATTTTATTTTTTGGTCTTAAAATAGTTTTAGTTAGCATTCCAGTTCTTCCTTGCCCTGAATATCCAATTCGCATCGGTGATTCAGATTTATATGCTAAATATGCTGCTCGATAAGAATCAGAAAGCAAATAAAATAAATCTAAATCATTCGCTTTTAAGCTTCTTCCCGAATTAGCAGTTGCTTTTATTCCTGATAAATCTTTCTTTTCAAATTGAATAACTCCATTTAAAGCGGGATGATTTTGAAAGACAGGACCAACATGTGACTTACAAATAGCTAATATTATTGCTTCAGGATAAAGATAACGCAATGAATTAATAAACGGAATTGCCATCACTGAATCTCCAACCCAATTTGGGCAAAAAACGCCAATCCTCAATTTTGTGCTCCAGATAATTTGGATTCAATCGCATCAACAATTCGAGAAGATGCTTTTCCATCAACTTTAAACAAGTATTCTTTCTGTGCACTTAATCGTTCACTTTCTAAGTCTTCAGGGTGCTCTAATCCATGATAAGTCAATGAAATCAAATCTTCCGGATCATTAACTTTCATTGCAAAGTCAATTCCTTCCATTCTTTTTAAGTCCATCCGTTTAATAAATCTTTGTTTAAAAATCTTATGTTTCAATCTCAATTCAAAACATTCAGCCATTATGATTGGTCTATTCAAATACAAATATTCAAACATGGTCGATGATATATCAGAAATCAAAAGATCAGCTATGCTATAATAAGGAATTATGTTGTAATCATTATGTGAGGCCAAAAAAATATTCTTATTATTATCTGCTAATTCTATCATTTTTTCACTTTGATACTTATACCGATCTTGATACCAACTAAAATTATGTAATTTTATTACTAGATTAGTTTCACAGCTTAATTTTGGCAATATTGGAATCAATTTATCAAGTGAAGTTGGATAAAAGCTTGGTGCGTAAAGTATAGTTTTTAAATCAGTATCTAAATCTAGATTAGCCAATATTGAATCATTATTACCTGTTACAAGTGGATCGCATTTTGTATATCCAGTAAGAACAAGGTTGTCGTGCCCATGTGAAACAAGTTCTACCATTCTTGATTCAGACTCAACAGATCTAAGATCAATTCTAGAATCAATATCATTATAGTATGACTGTTTCAACCCAATACCATGATATATCATCACTGAAACTTCTCTATCATCAATAATTTTATTTAGCTGTCCTACATTCCCTACGATAACTACATCAAACAAATTGTCTTTGATTTTTGACAACCTCAATTCTTCTGATTTTTCAATAATGGTGTTAATATTTAATTTATCACATGCGCTGACAAATGTTGTTTTTTCTTCCTCATCCATCATATGTGGTATAGATGCAAAGATTTCATATTGTCCTCTCTTTCGCATCTCTTCAATTACTGGAATAAAATTCGGTAAATAATAAAGATGGTGATTTTCAAAAAGAACTTTTGCCATTCTAGTCAACTACCAATTTATTGTATTCTGAAAAAACACTTTTGGGATTTATATTTTTGATAGAAAGTGAATCAGATTGTACTATCTTATTTTTTACCCAAAATGGTTTATACCTAGATACATTTCTATTATCAGCAGAAAAAAGACCTAACACCGGTGTTTGAGCTGCATCGGATAAATGAATCATAGCTGTATCTGAAGAAATTAACATTTTTGATTGCTGGATAATTGATGATGATTCCAATATTGAATTAAATTGTGGAAAACTCTTTATGGATTTGCCAAATTTGTTTTCAATTATTTTAGATTTAGCTTGGTCTCGATCCATAGAAATAATATTTATTATTATTGATGGGTCATCACTTAATATCATATCCATAAGTTGAATCCAGTTTTCAATTGGCCATATCCTATAATTACTATCAGCAGAAATATTAATACATATTTGGTTCTTTATTTCATTAACATTTTTTAATGATAGCCATGGTACTATCTTTATTTTAGGTTCATATTCTTTTAATAATAAACAGTTCTTTTCTATAACTGATTCTAAATAATCACTCTTTATAGCATAATTGTAGTGTTGCTCTTGCTGAGTCCCAGCAATGCATACTTTTACTTTTGCTCTGACATTTTTTGCTATTCTAAAAGCTGTTATAGATGGATGGTCTTTAGGATTATAAAATAAATCGTAATCATTTAACGTTAATGATTTCCAAAATAATTTTCCTGTCCTATAAACTAGTATATCGTCAACTAAATTTAATTTGCGAAAAACTTCAACATTTTTTCTTGAACAAAGAACATGGATTTCACAATCTGCAAAAATGGATTTCATTCCATAAATAAGTGGGAAAAGCAATATACCATCACCGATTTTCTCCTGCGATTGTATGAGTATTTTTTTTGGATTATTAGGTAGAGGGTAATTAGGCTCTTTTTTAGTTAATGCATTATAAATCCTAACCTTTAACTTTCTAGGATAATGGTTTGGATTTTCTCTAAAAGAACGTGCCTGACTAACGATATGATTCGGCATATTGATTATAGAAATATGACTCTAATTCGTCTAGCATTTTATCTAAACTAAAATTATTTTTGACATGTTCTTTTGCTAAAAGACCCCAATCAACAACTTTTTCACTACCATGATTATCTAAAGCAAATCTTATGGCTTTTTCTATAGAATCAACCTTCAACGGATCAAAAATATAACCGGTCTTATTGTGCTCCATTAGTTCAGGAACTCCATTAACATTTGCAGCAAGTACTGGTTTACCTAATGCCATACTTTCCATAACAACATTTGGCATTCCTTCTTGCCTAGATGGCATTATTACATAATCTGCTGATTTTATTATGGAAGCTAAGTTATTTTGAAAGCCAATTAATTTTACAAAGTGAAGGTTGTGACTATCTATTTGGTATTGTAATGACTTACGTTCTTTTCCCATTCCAGCTATTAATATACTGAATGGCTGTTTTGAATCATTTATTGCACTAACAGCTTTTATTAATAAGTCGAACCCTTTCTGTCTTGTCAATCGGCCTGCAGCAACAAAAACCAAATGATTATCTGGGATATTCCAAATTGACTTCAATTCAACTGGCTCAACATCATCTCTTAATGCTAATCCATTAAAAATAACTTTTGTTTTATTTTTTTTCATCCATGAAAATTGGTTGTAGGCATTTTTTATTGATTTTGAATTAGTAATAATCCCATCCACTAATTTCATCGTCATTTTATGTTTCCATTTATCCGAGAATAATTGAATCCCATTTCTAGCAACAATTACTGGGATCTTTGCCCATCGAGCTGCAATACCTGCAACTCTAATATCTTTATTTAGATTAAGAACAATAACGTCAATGTTTCTTTGCTTCAAAATCCACTTTGTATGAATAATTTTAAATGGATTGTAATCAGCATAGATATTTAATGGGATTATATCCAAGCCAGCTTCTTCGGCTTTAGTTAAAAATACTGAATTTGACTTTCCAGAAAGAATGACATTATGTCCTCTTTCTTTGAGTCCTTTTCCAGCAGTCACCATCCATTTTTCACCACCTCCCCATTTATGAGCTGATATTGAATTACTAAAAAATATATTTAATTGTTTTTTCATCTAATCAAACTGAATATCGTAAAGCTTTCTATATACACCATTTTGGTCATAAAGCTTTTGGTGGGTCCCTGTTTCAATTACTTTTCCTCTATCAATCACTATTATCTTATCGGCATTCTGTACAGTGGATAATCTATGAGCAATTACAAGAGTTGTCCGATCTTTCATAAGGGCTTCAATAGCTTTTTGAACTTTTTTTTCTGATTCAGTATCTAGCGCAGATGTAGCTTCATCTAAAATTAATATAGGGGGATTTTTTAGTAATGCTCTGGAAATAGCCAATCGTTGCTTTTGGCCACCAGAAAGTTTAGCTCCTCTTTCCCCAATCAAAGTATCAAATCCATTTGGAGTCTTTTCAATAAATTCTAATGCATTTGCAGCTTTGGCAGCAGCATAGATTGCGTCATCGCTTACATTTGATTGAGCATAAGCAATATTATTTTTTATTGTGTCATTGAATAATATTACTTCTTGAGTTACTATTCCCATGTTGCTGCGCAGTGAAGCTAATGATAATTTTTTAATATCATTTTCATCAATTTCAATAACACCACTAGAAACATCAAAAAAGCGTGGGATTAAATCTGCAATGGTAGATTTCCCAGCACCACTGGGACCCACCATTGCAACTACTTCACCCTTATTGATCGTAAAGCTAACTTGATCCAGCACTTGATCATTATCTTCATTATACTCAAAATGAACTTTATTAAAACTGATAGATTTATTAAAAATACCCAAATCAATAGGATTAGGATCTTCAACAATTTCAGATGGTGTATCTAATAAACCAAAAATACGCTCAGCCGAAGCAGCACCTGCCTGTATTTTTAAATTAACATTGCTCAATTGTTTAATCGGGCCTAGAATTGAGAAGAGTATTAATATAAAACGGATAAAATCTTCAGGGACTAGTCCTCTATCCATTAGGACTTCTGTCCCTCCATACCAAAGTAAGACAACACCTATTATTACACCGAAGCTTTCCGTTATTGGGCCTGAAATCAAATCCAATCTTGCACGCTTTAAGAGTAATTTAAAATAATTGCTGCTTTCTCTAGTAAATTTCTTGATTTCATCTTTCTCATTGACAAACGCTTTTACAATTCGAATCGAAGATAATGTTTCTGTTAATATTTGCATGATCTCCGCAATTTTTTGTTGAGTTCTTCTAGATTTTCTTCTGATACTTCTACCGATTCCAATAATGGCAAATCCTGCCAATGGGATAATGATTATTGCAATAATTGCAAGCTTCCAACTAATAATAAATAATAAAGTAACAAATGTTAATATGTTGATTGGTTCAACAAATAAACGCTGAAATACAACACCTAACGCAACTTGAAGTTGTTCAACATCATTCATTACAATAGAAGTAATTGAACCCGTATGTCTTTTATGAAAATAACCTAAAGAAAGCGTTTGAATATGCTTATATAAGTGATCTCTAACATCTCGTACTAATTTTAATTCAACAATGCGAAGAAGGAGATTTTTAATATATAGAAAGATATTTTTTATAAAGAAAATACTTAATATGGCATAGCAAAGAATCTTTAGTGATTCTGTTGGTGTATCTCTCAATATTATTAGGTTTGTCCAGTACTTTAATTTCTCATTGGTTGTTAAGGTATTTTTAGAGGCCCACTCTAATTGTGACTGAACAATTTTATCAAAATCTGTAAGCACATTATTAATAAATGATGCCATTAACCAAATCGAAGCACTATTCAATAAAACAAAGATAAATGCTGAAATTGTTGATATAAGTAAATAAGGCCAAAAATTAAAAAGCAGTTGGCCCATGCGTCTATAAATAGAACCAGTCATTAGATATTATTTCATTAACTTTTAAATAAATCTTCTAATATAGAATATAAGTGGAAAATCATGATAGTAAAACGACTGCTTTTTATTACTAACTATTAGGAAAAATCATTTTTTGGTGAGCGATTCCTACCTCATCAAACATAGAGCCTATTGAATCAAAACCAAGTTTTTCATAAAAAGATATAGCTGATTCCTGCGCATTTAAATAAATTAACTTAGACTGATCTAATTGCTTTAGAATAAACTTTGTCATTGCAGTCCCAACTCCATATGATCGATACTGGTTTAATACAGCAAAACGTTCCAACTTGATACCTGAGTTAGTTTCTCTCCACCTAGCTGTCCCAACATTTTTTCCTTCAACTTTAGCTAAAACATATGTCGCCAAATCTTCATTGTCGTCTATTTCCATATGTTCTGGAATATTTAATTCTTGAATAAAAACAATTCTTCGAATTGAAATGACGAATTCTTTTTCATCGTCGGTTTCGACTATCTTTACATTGACATCCATTTAGTTAATTTCGCTGTATAAATTAGATTTTCCAATAATTTCATCCAACTTGTGTAAACTGATCAAACATCCTTAATTTCTATTATGAGAAGCAAAAATAAACAAATTCTTGTTGTTGGAGATCGCATCTTAATTCGCCCTGACCGTGGAGAAAAAAAATCTAAAGCTGGACTCTATCTTCCTCCGAGTGTTGTGGAAAAACAAGAAATCCTAAGTGGTATTGTTGTAGAAGTTGGACCTGGGATTCCATTAGGCAACCCGGACGAAGATATTGAAGAACCTTGGTCCACAAATAATAATTCTGCCGTAAAATATATCCCTACACAAGCCGACGTAGGAGACATGGCATTATTCTTAAATAAAGCTTCAATAGAAGTAAAAATTGAAAACGAAGACTATCTTATTGTCCCTCAATCTGCGATTCTTATTCTTATAAGAGATGACATTAATAGCCTAGCCGATTAATCACCTATGCCCTCGGCCGGTCTTTACATACATATCCCATTTTGTAATATTAAATGTATCTACTGTGATTTTTATTCAATTGTAGATCAAGAAAGCACTATACCAGATTTTTTTAAAGCATTATTTAAGGAAATTCAATCAATTAATACAGATACAAGTAAATGGAATATAGATACAATTTTTATTGGAGGAGGAACACCGAGCTTAATCAATCCTGATTTAATATCTAAACTTATTGATCAATTATCAAAAAAGTTTAACCTATCTAATATTAAGGAATTTTCTCTGGAAGCAAATCCTGGTGAAGCAAAATTTGAATATTTAAAAGGATATCGTGATTTAGGAATAAATCGCTTATCTATAGGAGTGCAATCATTGGATCCAATGTTACTTAAATTTCTCACTCGGCTTCATAATCCAGAAGATGTATTTCATACATTTGAAAATGCAAGGAAAGCAGGATTTGATAATATCAATTGCGATTTAATTTTTAATATTCCAAACCAATCTATGAGTATTTGGAAGCGTGACTTACAAACAATAATAGATCTAAACCCTGATCATATTTCATGTTATTCATTAACTGTCGAAAAAAATACCCAGCTATTTCAATATATAAATAATGGTAAGGTGCAAATGCCAAGTGAAGATAAGAGCATAGATTATTATAAATGGGCTCAATATAAATTGGCGGAGCAAGGGTTTCATCAATATGAAATATCTAATTGGGAAAAACCAGGAAAAGAATGCAGACACAATATGCATTATTGGGAAATTGATCCCTATTTATCATTCGGCCCATCAGCACATAGCTTTGATGGCAACATAAGATATTCTAATATTCGAAATTTAAATCAATATATCAAATCTATTAATAATGGAGATGACCCAAGAGACTTTATTGAAGAGTTCTCTGATAAGAATTTTACCAATGAATTAATTGGATTTGGATTAAGAATTGCGAATGGAATAAACTTAGATCGAATCCCAAATTCATTTAGTAGCTTAGTTAATAACTCAATTAAGATAAATCAAAAAAAATGGGGAGAACATTTTATTTTCGAAAAAAATAAACTAAAATTATCTGAGGAAGGATTCGCCTTTTCAGATGCAATTGCTATCGATCTTATGATCTAAAAACAATTACTATAAGCTATCTCTTTTTAAAGTCAATGAGACCGGGCAATGATCTGAGCCCATAATATCAGGGTGGATTTCTGCATCATCTAATTGTTCCACGAATGTTTCATTAACAAAGAAATAATCTATCCTCCATCCCACATTTCTTTCCCTTGCTCCAAATCTATAAGTCCACCAACTATAACGATTTGCATCAGAGTGAAAATGACGAAAGGTGTCCACCCATCCATTTGAGACATAGGTATCTATCCTTTCACGCTCTATTGGCATAAATCCAGATGTTTTTTCATTTTCTTTAGGCCGTGCCAAATCGATAGGATGGTGAGCAGTATTCCAATCACCTGTAATTATTACATTATTGCCATTTTCTATCTGCTCATTAACAATAGGTAGCAACTCATCATAGAAATCTAATTTATAATTAAGGCGGGTGTCGTCTTTTTGACCATTTGGAAAATAAATATTATAAAGTAAGAAGTTATCGTGTTCAGTTATAATGACACGACCTTCATAATCAAATCGTTCAATTCCTAGGCCTTCTTGAACAAAATAAGGCTCCTCTTTGCAAAATGTAGCGACACCACTATACCCTGCTTTTTCTGCCGAGTGCCAATAAGTATAATAACCATGATCTTTAAGCAATGAACTACCTAATTGATCCACACGCGCTTTAGTCTCCTGTAAACAAAGGATATCAGGTTGAGTTTGGTCTAACCAATCCAATAACCCTTTTCGTTCTGCAGCACGAATTCCGTTAACGTTCCAACTATACAACTTCATCTGTACCTAAATTTAAGATATGAAATTGTTAGGTTTTGATGAAAAGATCATATTGTACACTGTCTTGTTTTGAGAAAATAAAAAGGTAAAGTAAATTATAACTTTATTATTGGAAGATAAATGGAGCCAGAATCCCTAAAAGAATTAATTGCGAATGGCATACCGAACGCTAAAATAGAAGTGATAGATACTACAGGTAGTAAAGATCATTTCAGCGCTGTCGTAATAAGCTCATCTTTTGAAGGATTATCCTTAATTGATCAACATAAAGAAGTTTATAAAGCCGTTGGGGATCATATGACTAAAGAAATTCATGCGCTTCAATTAAAAACTTTTTCACCCAAACAATGGAAAAAACATAACTCTTAGGAAACAAAATGGAACTATCAGAACAAATAAAAAGTGATATTGCTCAAAACCCAATTATCCTTTACATGAAAGGAACTAAAGAGATGCCTATGTGTGGGTTTTCTAATCAGGTTGTTCAAATTCTTAACCACTATGGAGTTGAATACAAAGATGTAAATATATTAGAAGACCCTGAAATTAGAATTCGTTTATCTGAAGAATCTGGCTGGCCTACAATCCCTCAACTTTTTGTCAGTGGAAAGCTTATTGGAGGAGCAGATATAGCTATGGAGCTACACCAAAATGGTGAGTTACTTGATATTCTTGATATTAAGGATAAATGATATAAAGTTTGCTGATAATGAATAAGAAATATAATTTCGCAACCGCTTTATATATTAATATTTAGTATGTTGGCCCGTTCGTCTAGTGGTTAGGACTCAGGATTTTCATTCCTGCAACAGGGGTTCGATTCCCCTACGGGCTACAATAATCTTTCCCAAAAAATGAATCCACTATACTTCTAATGGATCTACCTTTACACCCATTCTTAGTTCATTTCCCGATTGCATTTCTTTTTGGTGCATTAGTACTACATGCCATACATCTATGGAGACCAAATTGGATATGCCGTGTTGTTAGCTTATGGCTACTTGGCTTATCAACAATTTTTTCTATTTTTTCTTCTATCTCAGGTGAGTGGGAATTAATAAAAGCCGGAGGGAAAGCTTATCCATCTGAAGTCATAGAATTAATGAACTTGCATGAGACAATGGGAAATATTATCACTTGGGGATCAATAATATTTTTTATCAGCTGGATATATTTGTTTTTTAATTACATGGATGATAAACGGATTGATAAACTGATGTTTGCTTTTTTGTTTCTCTTTGTCGGCCTTGTTTTTTTTACAGCATATCTTGGTGGAACTTTAGTATGGATTCATGGTGTTGGAACACCAAATCTAATTTGAGAGCATTTCCTTAATAATAGCACCAGGTTTTCGATTAGTTTTATAATCATAACCTAATAAATGTGCCATCGTCGCTGCAATCTGACTTGTATAAATTGTTTTTGAATCTACCATTTCCCCTTTTGATGGTGTATCTGGCCCAATAATCGCAGCCCAAACATTTTGCGCATTTGATACACTTGCACCATGACTTCCCCATTTATCATTTAAATATTTTCCTCTGCCGTGATCCGTTGTAATAATCATAGTTGTTTTATTTTTGTAATAATCTTGAGATTGAATCCAAAGCCATAAATTTTCTATATAACTATCCAAACGCTTAATTGCATAAAGATATTTATCATATTTGGTATCGTGAGCAAATTCATCTGTTTCATCAAATGCTATGTATAATAATCTGGGTTTATTCAATTTTAAATATTCAAAAGCATATTCATATGTAAAAACGTCCCAACGTACACCACGTTCGTACCCTGGGTAAGGAAGCTCAGCAATAAATGAATTCATCCATTTTTGTTTAACACTAAGAGAACTGTTATTTAGTGGATATGCGCCAGAGTTAATGGTAAACGAGTTACGTTCATTATTGATTATCCAATCAAAAACATCCCAAGAAGCAAATGCAGCTACTTTATTCTTAAAACCATCTTGATTATTCATGAATTCTAAAACATTGGTATTAGGATTATATTTTTTATTATTACTATTTACGCTATCATCATTAAATCCTGTAAGTAATTCATTATAGCCAGGGTAAGAGAAAAAATAAGGATTAGTCAATTTCATATTACTCTGTTTTAATTTATTACCATATATCTGTCCATTGTGATAAATAGTGGACCAAACAAATGGCATTAATTTCTTGCGACGAACATCTAAATTATCATCCCAATAAGTTTCATTTGTTTTTACAATATCAGAAACAAGTTTCTTATTATTTATTATGTTAGGATCTGCGCCACTAAATACTTCCTCCCAGCGAACACCATCAAGCGTAATTAATATCACATTTCTAGTATCGAATCCTTTACGATTATTGGTTTCATGGTTGCTACAACCAATAATAAGAATTAGACAAATTAATTTTTTCATATTTTTTCTGGTTTTAAATAGACTAAAAAGTAACTAGCATAAGTAGATGAAAAAAGACCATAACCACCATTAATATTTGAATTAGGTAATGTATAAATATTTTGACCTAGTGGATCTCCTTTTAAATATTCATAATAATTATTATCAGTTGCTTGAAAAACAATTAATTGTAATCCATAATAATTAAAAAATAACCAACTCATATTAACAGGTGAAGTTTCTACGGTCCAAACAAACGGATTTTGCCTATAAGGATTGTTATCCTCATCACGATAATATGGGCCCTTCCAAATAGTATATACCCTAGTAGTGTCATAAATGAGATTTATATAAGTGCTATCTCTGAATCCATTGCTATTATAATCCATATCTTTAGGCTCGAGTCCCCATTCTTTATCTTCAAGTGCCAATGATAAAATTCGAACTGTAGAATAATCTTCAGCATTAAAATCAATTTCAAAAAATGGATAGGAAGCAAAACTCTCGGTAAAACATTCGCCAGATCGATACATAACAGTATCAATGTCCCCAGTTGGCACAAGTCCAGATTCAGTAAATGTTATATTATTAGTATTAATATGGGCAACAGGAATTGACTCACCTTTGCATCTATACGTTGCATCTTTAACTGATTCAATAACCATTTTTTCCGGCGTGGTAGTCTCTGCTGTAAGCGTTTGGCCATTTGCTTCTACAATTAAAGAATACTTTGTTTCAGGCTTATAGACATAATCTTTTCGTGTCAGATATCGACCTGGCTTACCCAAAACTGGAAACGCTATTTCTGATTGCTGACCATCCGATATTTTAACTACTGCATTAGAAATCCAAAGCTGGTCCGCGTCGATTTCTTCACCTATTGCTGCAGTTCGTGATACATAAAGGGTATCCATCATGGGTAGATTAGCTTGAATATTAGCATAGACTGTAATTTGTTCTTTGTAAGGTGAATCAACATCTTGGAATTCACATCCACACAAGATTAATACTGTTACAATTATTAACTTAGTAAATATCTTAGAATTCAAAGGTGATACCTATGGTTGGAATAATTGGAAAAAGATTAATTACTCGCCTTTGTATTCGTCCTTCATCGGGTTCATCTACATTTGTTTCTCCAACATCAGGACGTTTATTTCCATTTTTATCGTGTTTTTTTAATTCCCAATCACCATCATCATCTATACCATTATAGATATTTCCCAAACTATAGCCATAGCGAAAAACATTCTTTCGGTTATAAGTGTTAATTATTTGGAAGAAAAGATCAAAATTTGTTTTTTTAATTTTTGAGTGACGAACCATGCCAATATCTAAGCGATGATATGCTGGATAGCGTCCTCCATTCCTCGACCCAGGAATTGTACGATATCTAAATTCAGGGTCTCCTGGTAAATTTTCAATAAAGTAACCATTAATAGGTGTATGCGCCTGTCCTGATTGTAACGTCCACTTCCAATTAAGCTCATATTTTTTATTCGCCTGATAACTTCCAAGAATGTTTAATACATGACTACGATCCCAATTTGTAAAATATTCCATTCCATTCATCTTTTTTCTACTAACTGACCAAGTATATGCAAGCCATCCAGAAAGTTTGCCAGTCGTTTTTTGTCCAAATACTTCGAATCCATAAGCATATCCATCTGCCTGTGTTAGTATATCTGATAATTTTTCTGATGGAATATCTCCATCTGTTGATGCTGTAGGATCCTCAAATGTTAATAGATTGCTTATATCTTTATAATAGCCTTCTACTTGAAATTTATATCCTGATCGAAAGTATTGCTCGTAACCCAAAACAAATTGTGTTGACATAGCAGGGTCAACAGACTTATCGATTGCCACCCAATTATCTAAAAAAGGTGGATTAAAATCATCTTGAAATGTTTCAATGAATTGGTGATAGTTCCCTATCGCCATATTTATAAATTGCGATGGATTTATGATATACTTCGCACCCAATCGAAAATCAGGATATAATGATTGGTCATGAGATGAAAAGGTATTTAAGCGAATACCAGGCTCAATAATTATTTTATTATTTGGCTTCCATTTGACTTTTGTATATAAAGAAGCTTCTGTTGGTGTATTGGGAAGAGCAAAAGTGGAACTATCTCCAAATGAGCTTTCATAACTGATCGCATAATTTTTTAATTGGCCACCAAAAAAAACATTAAAATTCTCACTAGAAAAATAAGAAAGATCACCGGAAGCTGTAATGTCATCAATATAGTTTTCACTGTTAAGCCCAAAGTCCCCCCCCAAACTAAAACGTGTAAAAAATCGACTTTTTGCTACAAGAAAATTTCCTATTAACTTGTTAGCGAATACACGCCTGTAAGAAAAACTGCCGGTCTGATTACCCCAATATGCTGAAAGGTCCAGATCGTTAAAAGAAAAATCATCTATTCCATTATAAAAGCTGAAGGAAATCCGATCTTTTTCATTAAGGTCAGTAAATACATGACCTTGGAGATCATAAAAATAATATGGTGGTATATTTTCTGCTGTCTCCTGGGGTAAAACCTTAGGTAATAACAAATCAAAATAGGTTCTCCTCCCAGAAAAAAGCCAAGCTCCATTTAAGAAAGGTCCTTCCATAGTCGTCTGTGCCGATAATAATGAGACACTACCTTTACCTTCAAATTCATTTCTATTCCCCTCTCGACTCGTAATATCAAGCACCGCTGAAAGCCTTCCTCCATATTCTGCATTGTATCCACCCTTTATTAGTTCTGCATCTTTCACTGCATCAACGATGAAGTTTGAAAATATGCCACCCATATGCGATGGGTTATAAACAGTTATTCCATCTAGTAATATCAAATTCTGATCAGTATTTCCACCTCGAATAATTAACCCCGTACTTAATTCAGAATTCGTGAGCACACCTGGTAGAGATTGGATAGTACGAAAAATATCAGGCTCAGCAAGAGCGGGTTGAGCTTTTAACATCCTTGGTGAAAGATTGATACGACTAGGCTCAATTTTATTTAACCTTTCAATCTCTTCAGCAGTTACATCAATTTCAAGAATTTCAAGAACTTCAATTGACATCGCAATATTGATATTTATTGAATTATTTTGATCAAGAATATCATCATTAAAATTGATCTTCTTCTCAAATCGTTTATAACCAACATATGAAGCTATCAGGGTAACTTCTCTCAGATCAATTCCAGAAAGGACATAATATCCATTTATATCGGTTGCCATTCCCTTACCGCTTTCCTTAATAAATACATTTGCACCGATTAGAGCCTCTCCAGACTCGTTATCTGTAATAAATCCATATATTTCGTTTGAAGTATTCTGAGTGTAAATCAGATTAGCAATTAGGATAGATACAAAAAATAAAGATCTGTTATTTTTTCCCAAGCAAGTCATCTAATATTTTCTCAGCATGTGTATTAACATTCATTTTGCTATATATTTTTTCAATCTTGCCATTTTTATCTATAATAAAGGTCATTCTTTTTGGCCAAGCTAGACTAGCAGCTCCATATTTTGGTGCTACTTCCTTTTTTTGATCAGATAAGAAATCAAAAGGTAATGCATATTTTCTTTTAAATGCTTTCAATGCTCTAGGGGAATCATAGCTAATCCCCAAGACAACTATTTTTGCTCTTTTATATTCTCCATAAATATCGCGGAACCCGCAAGCTTCCTTCGTTCATCCAGGGGTATCCGCCTTAGGAAAAAAGTAAACAACAAGTCGCTGACCACTGTAATCAGATAACTTCCTAACCTTACCATTTTGATCTTTCAATGAAAAATTGGGAGCTTTATCTCCAACTGCCAATAGGACTGATTGATTTTTAGCAAAAACTGATGCTATAGCTCCTATCGTAAAGACAACCAATATAATGGTTAATATTTTCATATTATTCAATGAGGCTATTTGTTTAAATAAGCTAGCGTTTGAGTATCAAATGGTATGAGTTCAATTTCAAATTTGTCAAAATAATCTTTTGACTCACAGACATTACCCTCAAGCAGCATTGTTATTTGATCCTTTGTAATAGGAAACCATGAAAATCTTCCCAGAAATGCCGCAATAATTTTAACTGCTATTGCAGGTGCTGGAACAATCCATTTTTTCTTCCCATATGATTTAGCGATGGTCATAATTATATCTTTCCAGTAATAAGCTTCACCGCCAAGGGAATATGTTTTTTTGATTGATTCTTTTAGCTCAATCGATTTTACAAAAAACTCAGCGACATTCTTAATATGTATGGGAGACATTGCAAATTTTCCTGCATTCATTGGGTTTAAGCCTGAATGAAAATTCGGCGCTGGAAAAGGTAAGCTTAACATATCTTTCTTTAGCTGAGTACAAAACTCAGGCCTATCACCACCTCTTGGATCACCAAAAATTAATGAAGGACGAAAAATTGTCCAGTCAATATTTGAAAACTTTAGATACTCTTCAGCTAGATATTTTGTATGTTGATAAGAAGTCCCATCAACTTTCACTCCATTTGCACTCATCATAATAAATCTTTTTACGCCCGAAGCTTTGGCAACATCAATACATTCTTTTGCTGCTTGAAAATGCAACTTTTCAAAGGTAACACCTTTTCTAGGAAATTCACGAATGATGCCTATGCAATATATAACTGCATCCGTCCCTGCGATTGTATTCTCAATAGACTTAACGTCACTTACATCTCCAGAGATAATCTTACATTTTTCAGAATTATTAAGCTTTGATTTTGAACCTTCTCTAACTAAAACCACAGGTTCATGACCATTATTTAATAGTTCATCAATAATATAAGAGCCTACAAATCCTGTACCGCCAAATAGAGCGACTTTCATTTAGCTGTTCCTTTCATGACCTTGATTACCACCTGGGCTATTCTTATCAAAGATATTCTCAATAATTTTTTTTCGATGTAAAAAAATTTTCTCAAGATCTCTCTTAATCCAAAAAAAATGTAAAACTCGGCCGAAGACCCCCATAGGTATACTGTAATTTACCTTATCTGAAATCTCTACACCACCTTCAACCTCTTTAAATTTATGGTTATGGTGCCAAAAGTTGTATGGGCCTTTAATTTGTTCATCAATAAATTCATGAGGTGGATCATACATTGTTATTAGCGTTCGCCAATGAACTTGAATCCCAAATAAGCGTATAGTATAATCGATAACAGTACCTTTATCCATAGTGATGGGTGTGGGTGTGATAATATTAAAAGAAAGTTTTTCAGGAGTAATTTTTTTGAGGTTTTCTGGTTTTGCAAAAAAATCAAAAACGTTATCTATTGAACTATCAATAACTTGGGTTTTCACTAATTCATATATTTTCATTTTTTATTAATTGTTCTATAATCTTAATGTATAATTAATTTTTAAAGAACTGATCTTCGATATGGTTTTTAGATCAAAATCAAATATTTGATCGCCCAAACTCATCCAATTATGCGTATAAACCAAATAAAAATCACTCCCTGGGCGGATGGTATGTTGGAGTTTAGCAAAGAGACCCAATGCATTGGATACATTATCGTATTGTAGATTACTAAAGATTGCAGTGCGAGGGGTAGGATAAATTCCTAATTCTATGTTGTATAATTCTGTATTAAAATTATTGCCGCTCAATTTGACTTGATTTTTTTCATACTCTGTTTGAATATTAAAGCCAGAAAATGGTTTTATTGAAATTTGACCTTTTAATGTTTGTTTTTCACCGCTCCAAAAATCACCTGTTTGATATTCTAATTCTGTTGAGACCATTCTTTTTTCCGATGTTTCAAATTTTAACTGTAATTCTTTGCTACTGTATTCTTTAATGGGAATAGTTATATCCTCATAAATGGCGAATGGCTTATCAAGATATTCTACCAATCTCACAATTTTCATTGCTACTTCATCTTGACTTTCAAATCGAATGTTAAATGGAGTAATTGTTGTTTCTTTTTTTAGCATATTATTATTGAGATCAGTCATATACTCATATTGAATACCAAATTCAATTTGTCGTATAAAGTCATATTTTTTTGGACGAGGATGATAACTAAAGCTGGGCTGTACTCGTTTAAAACCATTACGCCTACTAAAACCAACTGCAGGTTTATACATACTTCCAAACTCTCGGTAAGATACATGAGTACGAATGATATCATTTGGATAGCTTAATCTTAAGCCGCGCGTAGATAGCTCAGAAAGATTAAGATTTGTATCATTATTAGGAGCAGTGTGAAATACAAAAAACGTTTGTAACTGAAGATTTTTGCTACCCATAAATTCAGAAGTTTTTAATTCCAAATCTGCACCATAAAGAGTTTGGTCTAAAGCTGAAGAGTCCACTCCTCCTTTACTAGTTGAACGATCAGTGTACACTAATCCTAAATAAGATTGCTTAAATAATGCTCTTTTTACCCTTGCAATAGTAAAATTTTCACCTGATATATTTTCTAGAGGCTTAGTTTGAGCTTGTATTACACCAATTTCATAACTCCCAAGTTGTCCAGATAATCTACTACCATAGTTTATCGGTATTTGTTTTCCTTCAGATAAACCAATCCTTCGACTAAAAAATGGCGTAACATCATTTCGAGGTGAAAAAGAATAAACACCAGCGCCCTCAAGAAAAAATCCGCGTTTTTCAGCATACCTTAATGGGAATCTTGTTAAGTTTACCCTGCGCTGGTCAACTTCTGCCTCTGCAAAATCTGTATTATAAGTTAATGATCCTTTCAAACCCGAGGTAATATTCATGGAAATATCGAAGCCCAGATCATTAAGTTTATTTTTCTGCATATCTTCTTCTATTTCCATTTGGCGGCTACTCATACTAAAATAGGGTTTAAGTTCAATTCCCTTGCCTTGTGACAAATTCTTTAACCCTGAAAGATGTCCGGCATGTATGGGCGACGTCAATTTTTTATTTCGCTGAAAACCCGCCCATTTCACATCTTCGTTCTTTCTTCGAACAGTACGTTGAAAATTGATCCCCCATGTCTCAAGATTGGGATTAAAATTTAGTGTACGAAATGGAATAACGACTTCTACTGACCAACCTTCAGGCAATATCACTACTCTTGCATCCCAGATTCCATTCCAATCTTTATTTGTCCCCCAATGGGATTCACTACCAATAATGAGTCCATCTCCCATAAGCCCAGCAGGATTAACTTCGAAAAAATAACCTGTGCGTCCATCAAGGAAAGTATCTAAAATCCACATAAAACGATCATCCGTGCGTAAGCTCTGATCTCTACGTTTCTGATAGGCAAGAATTCCATTTGGATCACTATCAAATAACATAGCACCGATGTAGAGATTATCCTTATCATAAACTACATACACTTCTGTTTTTTCTGTACTGGGGGCACCTTCAACTGGATCTCGCTGGATAAAATCCATGGCAGGTGATACCATTTTCCATTCAGGTTCATTTAACAATCCATCTAATTCTATTTTACCCGTCGATATTTCTTTTGTTAAAATGACCCGCTTATCATTTGATATATTTTCCTGGGAAAATGAAATTGCATTTAAAATGCTAAGGATAAAGATCAGATTTGAATATTTTAACATTCTAGGGTTTTTAATTTATTATTTCTATTTATGATTTACGAATTACTTCAATTCATCAGCCAAAAAAAGAGTACCAAGCAGTAACGTCATTCCATAAAAAATATCTTCAAATGGAATTGTTCCAATCCGTATGCCCATATTATGATCATTATTATACCAAACAACTTGGTCAATAATAAATGATCCTGTGAGAATCCCATTAACTATAAAAAATGGAATCAATATAAATACATACGAAACTAGAAAATCTTGTAATAAAGAAATATTTCTTAATCTCACTAATAGAAGAACTATAATGCTAGCTGTAAAAGTTACGGTTGTATATAATTTCCCGAAATTCTGAACTAACTGTAACAAAAGCAGGGTAACAATAATTATCACTGCAAATTTTGTTATTGATTCAGATAAACGCCATTTTGGCTGAAGCTTAATCTTATTGAAGTGAATAAATAACGAAGCAAACGGAATACATATAAAAAACAACCATTCTTCTAAAGGAAGGGATAGAATGGTAAGTCCTATCAAATAATCTTCATTAAACCCCCAAACACCTATTCGGGTAAAAATGATATCCCAGATTAAATAAATCGCATTCATTATTATAAGGCTAGGGAATATTCTCTTCCAGGTTGAAATAAATTCAGTTCTGGCATAAAATGAGAAAATAAATGGAATGATTATGGAAGTAATATTTATCAATAGATATAAATAATTATCCATTACTATTTCTCCATTAACTTAAATGCACGTATTGGAACAAAAAGCATTCCAAAATACTCACAATTTTCCTTTCCTAAATTTGAATGATGTATGCGGTGTGCAAATAAAACACCTTTTAAATATTTGTTATTTGGTTTTCGGAAAATTTTTAATCGACGATGAATAAAGATATCGTGAACTAACATATAGGCGATTCCATAAAGTAATATTCCCAAACCGATATATATTAACCAGAATGGTTGGTAAAAGCTCCCAATGAAAAAACATGTAATACTTGGGATTGCAAAAACAAGTGCAAATGAATCATTC
>Ga0208522_1000221_pt1 | contig 39058 bp, 44 predicted proteins | sample ETNtaG_25_FD_185763 | JGI IMG/M metagenome (GOLD analysis project Ga0208522, IMG submission 185763) | Marine microbial and viral communities from oxygen minimum zone, Eastern Pacific Ocean - ETNP201302SV86 (SPAdes) (version 2) | ecosystem: Environmental > Aquatic > Marine > Oceanic ... | reverse complement strand
ATAAAAAATAATGGTTTTTGGGTTAGTTACACCAACAATAAATCCCGCTAATAACAACTTCAATATTGACTCTTTTTTATTCGATTGTTCAAAGCTTACACCTTTTGAACGCCACTGCTGATAGCCAATATATATCAAATAAGAGGCTCCAAAAATTTTGACATATATCATACTATTACTAATTATCTCAGCCAATGCACTGAGAGCTAACATGGCTACTGTAACATAAATAATATCGCCAACAGTGTGTCCAAATGAAAGCCACATTGCTGGAATCGCTCCATATCTTGTTGAAATTGCTAAAACTGCAAATAAACCTGGACCAGGCGAAATCGCATAAACAAAAGTTGCAATGGTTAATGAGAGCAGTGTTAGCAAATCCATTCACAGATTATAGCTATAGCATCTGCTATAATCACAAATAATTATTAGCTACCATTTTGGTTATTAAATGAACTTAAATTATCTTGATTTTGAACAACCCATTGCTGAACTGGAAGATAAGATTGATGCCCTCGAGAGCGTCAAAGATGACGCTGATATCGCCAAAGAAATGGACTCACTTAAATTAAAAAGTGAGTTACTAACAAAAAAAATATTTACTTCTCTCTCAGATTGGCAAATTTCTCAACTTGCAAGACATCCTCAAAGACTTTACACATTAGATTACATAGAAAATATTTTTGATGAATTTACTGAACTTCATGGCGATCGTGCGTTTTCGAATGACCATTCTTTAGTTGGTGGCATAGCTAAAATAGATGATTTCGATTTCATGTTTATAGGGCAACAAAAAGGTCGCTCTACAAAAGAAAAAATTTTTTATAACTTCGGTATGACCAGACCCGAAGGTTATCGTAAAGCACTAAGGCTAATGAAACTGGCTGAAAAATTTTCACTTCCAGTCATTTCTTTTATAGACACTCCGGGTGCCTACCCAGGAATTGGTGCTGAAGAGCGTGGTCAGAGTGAAGCGATTGCAAGAAATTTATTTGAAATGTCTACTTTAAAAACACCCATCATTGCGGTCGTTATTGGCGAAGGTGGCTCTGGTGGAGCACTCGCAATTGGACTTTCTGATATAACGATGATGTTTGAATATAGCATTTATTCGGTCATCTCGCCTGAAGGCTGTGCATCCATTCTTTATAAAGATGCTTCTAAAGCAAACATTGCAGCGGAGTCTCTTAAAATGACCAGCAAACACCTAAAAAAGAACAAGCTTATTGATAAAGTAATTCCAGAACCACTAGGTGGAATTCACAGAGATCCAGAAAAGTCTTGTAATTTCCTTAAAAAAGCTCTTATAAAAGAGTTGAAGTCGTTACAAGATGTTTCTATTGAAGAACTTCTTAGAGAAAGGCACAAAAAACTTTTAGGCTTTGGTAGATTTAGCGAATAAAGACGAATTATTAATCGACAAAAAAATTGTCGTTGCCCTTAGTGGTGGTATTGATTCGGTTGTCCTTCTACATTTCTTGAACAAACACTATCCAGGCCGAGTGAGAGCCATACATATTAACCACAATCTCTCAGACCATTGCCATCAATGGCAATCTTTCTGCAAAAACCTTTGCCAGAAAGCAGATATTAATTTTAAAAGTGTTGATATATTCATCGAAAATGCATCTAACGTCGAAGAAATTGCTCGTAAAAAGCGCTATCTTTCATTAACCTCTGAATTAAATGCTGATGAAATACTTTGCACAGGCCATCATCAAGACGACCAAGCTGAAACGCTTTTATTGCAACTGTTCAGAGGTAGCGGTGTTGCCGGTTTATCTGCCATGCCGAAAAATAAAACCATTCATGGCTCTCAACTATATCGACCTCTTTTGACAATCTCAAGACAACAGATAACTGACTATGCGATAGAAAACCATCTTGATTGGGTTGAAGATGATAGTAATAAAAACATCAACTTTAGACGAAATCTTTTGAGGCTTGAATTTTTACCTAAACTGTCAGCTGTCTTTACTAACCTCACAAAAAATATAGCGAGAAGCGCTAAACATCAAGCCGAAGCACTCAAATTAATGCATGATTTGGCTACACTAGATATTGCTAATCACAGCCTCATTATTAAGGATAAATTACAAGTCACTCCTTTAGTAGAATTACCAAAAAGAAGAATTGTTAATGTTATTCGTCATTATATTAGTCAGCACAAATTACTCTCTCCTTCTGATAAAGTGCTACAAGAAATTATTGCTCTAATTCATGCCAAGGCAGATGCAAAATCTATCGTTAGCTGGCATCATTATCAGGTTAGACGATATCATAACGAGCTCTACTTTTTTGACGAAAACTATACCAATTCAACTAGGCCATGCCGTTATTATGACTCATTAAAAGATTTACCTAATTTCGAGGTGCGCTTTCGTCAAGATGGTCAACGTATCAAGTTCAAAGGTAAACAGCACTCACAATCTCTGAAAAAAATTCTGCAAGAAGCGAACATCCCACCATGGGAAAGGGATCACCTAAGAATGTACTACATCGATGGTAAGTTACGGGCTATGGAAAATTTAGGTGAGATGGTTGATGGTTGAATCATTGATAAGGATTACTAACCCCAATTTTTTTCAAAAACTCAATCTCAATTCCTTCCATCTTATTTGCAGACGCTAAATCATCATGGTCATAACTCAATAAGTGAAGAATGCCATGAATGGCCATATGAATTAAATGATCTGAAAAAGCTTTACCCCCTAGTACAGCCTCCTCTCGAACCACATCCACACAAATAACCACATCTCCTAAAATAGTTTCTCCAATTTCCAACGGTATGTCGCTTGAAAAAGAAAGGACATTAGTTACTTGATTTTTCGATCGATACTCTTTATTAAGAACCTGAATCTCTACAGGGGATACAAGACGAACTACTAACTCACTATCACCGACATCAAACTCTTGCATAAATTGCTGGCAGGTAAGTTTGAGTTTTTCCTCATCTACGGTTACATCATTAATGATATTTTGAATAACGACCATGGCTTGTGAATATTGATAAAATAGTTATTTTATCCCTAAAACATTTTACTTTGTCATCGATCATAGAAGTAGCTATACCCGTCCCTTTGCACAACACATTTGACTATTTGTGTGATCAAAAAGTTAGTATCGGTGCCAGAGTCAAAGTCCCGTTTGGGAAAAAACAAGTAACCGCTATTGTGTTGTCACATAAAAAGAAAAGTGACTTTGATAAACTACGGTCAGTTGAAGAAATACTCGACCAGGAAGCTCTTCTGTCAAAAGAGATACTTGATTTTTTATTTTGGTCATCAAACTATTACCACCACCCACTCGGTGAAGTCTTGTCTAGTGCCCTACCCAAAAATCTTAGACAAGGCAAGCCAGCGGTTATCAAAAAAATAAGTGCACATAATAACACAACATCTCCATCTACCTTTGATACAACGACTGAGCAGAATAAAGCGATTAAAGAAGTTTTAAAATCAGAAAACAATTTTCATGGTTTTTTACTTCATGGTGTCACTGGCAGTGGCAAAACTGAAGTCTACCTAAACATCACTCAAGCCATACTCATGAAAGGAGGGCAGGTCCTTGTATTGGTTCCTGAAATTGGACTAACACCACAAATGATTGCTCGCTTCGAAGAGAGGATTGAAGCAAAGGTCGTTACAGTCCACTCACAATTAAATGAAACACAAAAAATGGACGCCTATCTAATGGCAAAAACAGGTGAGGCTGGAGTGGTGCTTGGAACACGTTCGGCAATTTTTACTCCCATGCCTAACCTCGGCTTAGTGATTGTTGATGAGGAGCATGATGGTTCCTTCAAACAACAATCCAGTTTCCGATATTCTGCACGGGATCTCAGCTTTATGCGTGCAAAGCTGGCAAGTGTTCCTTTAATTTTAGGTACTGCTACGCCATCACTTGAAACCTTGAAAAATGTGGTCGATAAGAAACTTACTCGACTTGTTTTGAGTTCTCGTCCTGGTCAAGCGATAATGCCAGAAATTAATTTAATTGATATGCGAAATCAGACGGCAGAAGCGTTATCAGTACCTTTGGTTGCAAAAATGAAGCATTATCTTGAAGACAATAAACAAGTTATGTTGTTCATCAATCGTCGTGGTTATGCTCCCGTATTTTACTGTACAGATTGTGATTGGAAAGCTGAATGCGATCGTTGCGACTCTGCTCTTATCTATCATCGCCACATTAATCGCCTTAAGTGCCATCATTGTGGTATTGAAAAAATACCAGAACTCAATTGCCCTTCTTGTCATCAACAAACTCTAAGGATTTTAGGTTATGGGACAGAAAGATTGGAGGAAAACCTTGAGTCTTATTTCCCCGATACAACTATTATTAGAATTGATAGAGATACCACACGCCGAAAAAGAGCTTTTGCTATTCACTTAGAAAAAATCAATTCGGGCGAACCATGCATCATAATTGGCACTCAAATGCTAGCCAAAGGCCATGATTTTTCTAACTTGGCATTTGTTGGTATTCTGGATGTAGATGTTGGATTATTATCATTGGATTTCAGGGCCACAGAACATTTAGCTCAGCTCTTAACTCAAGTCTCTGGTAGAGCTGGAAGAAGCGACCATAAGGGCGAGGTGTCAATTCAAACTCGCTACCCAAATCACCCGATATTTAACTTTATTAGATCTTCACAATACACAAAATACGCCAGCACATTATTAAAAGAGCGTGAAAAGACTCAGTTACCACCTTATTCACACCAAGCTTTAATTTGTGCAAATTCTAAAAACAAAAACAACGCAGAAAAATTCTTAAATAAAGTTGCAGACCTTCTTAACAATATCGATATAGATTCTGTTGAAGTTTGGGGACCAGTTCCCGCCATTATTGAAAAAAAAGCCCATTACTACTACTTTAATCTTTACTTACAATCAATAAATAGAAATCAACTTCATCGAGTCATTAAAACTTTTTACAAACACCTAGAAACAATAAAAATCAACTCGTCGGTACGCTGGTTTTTAGATGTTGACCCTATAGATTAAGTCAGATTTATTTAAAGTTAAATCTTAAATGAAGTTCTTACGGATACTTTGAGAATGAATAGATTAAAAATTGTGAGCGATTGCGTTCATTGCCCTAGTGATAGTCAATAATTCTTCATCGTTTATGACATAAGGTGGCATGGTATAGAGCAATTTACCGTAAGGCCGCAACCAAACTCCATTTTCAATCAACTCTTCCTGGACGACTTTCATATCAAGTGGACTTTCAAATTCAATCACACCTATAGCACCAATTATTCGAACATCCGATACTGATTTTTGTTTTTTTAATGGAAATAATTCTGACTTCAGTATGTTTTCTATTTGCAATATCCTGTTTTCCCAATCACTACTCAACAACAATTCAATACTTCTATTTGCAACCGCACAAGACAAAGGGTTTCCCATAAAGGTAGGCCCATGCATTAGTACACCAACAGTTTCAGAAACTTCAGCAGTTGACAGTGTCGCTGCCATAGTCATATAACCACCGGTCAAAGCCTTGCCCAAGCAAAGTATGTCTGGTGAAATATTAGCATGTTCGCAACCAAATAGTTTTCCAGTGCGACCAAAACCTGTAGCAATCTCATCCACAATTAAGAGTACATCAAAGGCATCACAAAGTGACCTAACTCCTGCAAGATATTCCGGCTCATAAATATTCATACCACCTGCGCCTTGAACAATTGGCTCAAGAATCATTGCGGCAATTTTATTATGGCTTTCCTTCAAAACTTTGTTAAGATCAGCGAGAGCCTTAGAGGTGTTTTCGGGGTTTGGTTTTGTGACAAAATAATGTTTAGGTAATACACCCTGGAATAAGTGATGCATACCGTTTTCTGGATCGCAAACACTCATCGCTCCAAAAGTGTCGCCGTGATATCCGCCTCTTGGTGTAACGAAATATGTCTTATCTATTCGACCCTTGTTGTACCAGTATTGCAATGCCATTTTGAGGGAAATTTCTACGGAAACAGAACCTGAATCTGCCAAAAATACCTTGTCGAGGCCTGGAGGCGTTATTTGAATAAGAAGCTGACAGAGGTCAATAGCAGGTTGATGAGTCAAACCCCCAAACATCACATGAGAAACTTGATCAATTTGCTCTTTTATTGCCTGGTTAAGAGCCGGATTGTTGTAACCGTGAATCATTGACCACCATGAACTCATACCATCAATGACCCTCTTGCCTCCTTCGAGATTAAGATAGACATTGTCGGCAGACTCTACTAAATATGTAGGTACTGCATTCGGAATTTTGGCATAAGGATGCCAAATATGTTGGTAATCAAAATTCACTATAAATGGTCACTCAGTTGACTCATTGAATCTATTACTAGATCAGGGTTTTCATCCGCAATATCGTTTCCATGATTATAACCGTAAGACATGCAAATAATGTCAAAACCAGCAGCCCGAGCTGCTTTAACATCACTAACGGAATCACCCAGCATTAGGCACTCTTCTGGCTTCAGATTAAAGTGCTCAGCACAATATAGCAAAGGCATAGGGTCTGGCTTTCTTTTAGCCAAAGTATCACCTGAAATTATTATTTTAAAATCATTAAAAATGCCTAGGACTTTAAGCAATGGGTGGGTAAATTGCTCTGACTTATTGGTGACACAGCCTAATTGATATCCTTGAGATTTTAAATAATCCAAACCTTCTCGAACACCATCATACAAATAAGACCTTTCAGCCGTATTGTCTCCATAAAGATCTAAAAAAATTGGATAAGCGGCATCAAAGACTTCTTTTATTGGTCGCCCTTCAAGCTCCCCACTCAACGCCCTCTCTACTAGCTTAGGAACACCATTACCGACCCAATGACGAACTTTGGCTTCACCCCATTTTTCTAGACCAAGTTTCTGCATCATTTCATCTATACAATATGCAAGGTCAGGAACACTGTCGACTAAAGTTCCGTCAACATCAATCATTATTAATTTTGGTTGGAATGTTTTCATTATTGTTCTATATTTACGCCATTTTCTGTAGAATTAACTTAAGTTTTAACAAGTGGAATATTTTATATGGAAAACGCAGCAGACATTGGATTTATTGGTGCTGGCAACATGGCTTACGCACTGATTAACGGCCTATTGAATAACGGTTATGACTCGAAAAATATTAAGGTAAGCGACCCTAATGATGGGTTATTGCGAAAAAGAGAGGCAGAACTCAATATCACTACTTTCGAAAATAACTCATCTCTCGTAGAAGTTTGTGACATCATAGTATTCGCTGTTAAGCCTCAAGTACTCTCAGAGGTATGCCTTGAGCTGAGAGAGAAAATTAAACCAAACCATCTTTTCATCTCCATTGTAGCCGGTATTAGAGTAAACGACATTAATCGTTGGCTTGGAGGTAATTACCCTCTAGTTCGAACAATGCCTAATACACCAGCTCTTATGCAACAAGGCGTTACAGGCTTATTTCAAAACGATCTTGTTAACCATGAACAGAAAGCTTTAGTGACTACCATACTGTCATCTGTCGGGAATTGCTTCTGGGTTAATGAAGAGGGACTCATTGATGCCATTACAGCAATTTCTGGTAGCGGCCCTGCTTATTTTTTCTTGCTAATGCAATCCATGACTCAAGCAGGAATGGCACTTGGTTTAGACGAAAACACAGCCAAAGAATTAAGTGTTCAAACTGGTTTTGGTGCTAGCCTGATGGCAACTAAAAGCGGCAAGGAGCCGAAAGCACTGCGCACCGATGTCACTTCACCTAATGGCACAACACAGGCTGCTATCGAGTGCTTTCAAGATCAAAATTTTGAAGGGATTGTCGCCAGCGCAACGAGAGCAGCCTTTGATCGTGCTCGTGAACTCAGTAATGAGCTAGGCAATATTGAGTAAATTATTAAACGTCTCTTTGAGAACCTTAATTTAGCTTTAACTACCCCATAAAAGCTGCATATTAGCAATCGCCACAAGCGAAGCAGTCTCGGTTCTTAAAATCCTTTTTCCTAATAAAAGTGGTTGAAATCCTGCATTAGTGGCTTGTTTAATTTCTGCATCACTCAATCCACCTTCTGGACCAATTAGAATCGTTGCTTTTGATGGTTTTTCCATATTTTGGAGGTTTTCAGTAGCTCGATGATAAAGCACAAAACCATTATGATTGGGTTTATTTAATAACTCAGTAAGTGTTTGCGGTAATGAGATATCCACGATTACAGAGCGCCCAGATTGTCCGCAAGCATGGTTTGCTATTTTTTGCCAATGATTAATTCGTTTAGCCACTTTTTCCGCTTTTAGTCTAACAACACAGTGCTCAGTTTGCATTGGAATAATGCGTGAGACACCAAGTTCAACTGCTTTTTGGATTAAAAAATCCATTTTTTCACCTTTGGCAATGCCTTGTGCAAGCGTTAAATCTAGGCTGGACTCACTCTCGTTTTTTTGTTGCGAAAGAACTTCCACTATATAAGTTTTTTTTGTACTGATGACTATTGCTTGGTAATCAAAGCCATCCCCGTTAAACAGGGTGATAGTATTTCCAACAGGGAAGCGTAATACCTTAAGAAGGTGATGTTCATTATTTTTTTCTAAGCTAATCTTATCACCTACTTTGAACACAGTATTTTGATAAAGTCGTATCCTTTTCATGGTATCGTTTTGGAATTAGTTAACAGAGTGCTAAATACTATTAAGAAAATGATACATCAAAAAAGACGACAAGAGTTATTAAGCAAATTGAGTGGCAACGCTGTAGTTATTGTTAGCAGTAATAGCGAACAAAAGAGAAATAGTGATGTCAATTACCCATTTCGTCCAGACAGTAGTTTTTGGTACCTTACTGGTTTTACTGAACCTGATGCCATTGCGGTTTTCTCTAAAAAAAACTACAGCATCTTTCTTCGACCGAAAGATAAAACAAAAGAGATTTGGAACGGTAAACGGCTTGGTGTAAAGTCAGCTCCGAAAGTCTTATTAGCAGACAATGCCTATTCAATTGATGACTTTTTAAAAACAATTCATAAATTCTTTGATAAAAATAATATTGTTTATTTTGATGATTTTAGTACAAACAAACTTAATGAAAATATCACTTCAATTCTTGCAAATGTCACTAAATCACTGAAACCTGTAATATCTGAAATGCGTCTCATAAAAGACTCTACTGAAATACAAAATATGCAAACTTCTGCCAATCTTGCTGCAAAAGCACATATGACAGCAATGACAAAAGCTTCACCCGGATTATATGAATACCACGTTGCTGCAGAGATTGACGCAGAATTTCGATCCGGAAATTCTGATCACGCCTACCCTCCGATTGTTGCTAGCGGAAAACACAGTTGTGTCCTTCATTACACAGAAAACAACAAAATTTTAAATGATGGTGATCTACTGCTGATTGATGCAGGTTGTGAGTCATTAGGCTACGCCTCAGATATTACACGCACCTTTCCAATTAATGGAAGCTTTAGTAAAGCTCAAAAACAGATATATCAAATTGTTTTGAGTGCACAAAAGTCTGCCATTGCATCCATCAAACCTGGTGAAAAAGTAAATACTCCACACGAAATCGCCTGTGATATTATTTCTCGTGGACTCATCAAACTTGGCATTATGAAAGAGCTGAATAATTTAAATGAGTTTTATATGCATAAAACGGGGCATTGGCTAGGACTGGATGTGCACGATGTTGGTGAATATGAAATTGATAACGCTTTTAGGGATTTTGAAGAAGGCATGGTAACAACTGTGGAACCAGGAATATATATTCGCAAGAATGATAAAATTGACCCTAAGTACTGGGATATTGGTATTAGAATTGAAGATGATGTCTTGGTAACTAAGGATGGCAATCATGTTTTATCAAAGTCTGCTGTCAAAGAAGTAAAAGATATTGAATATTTAATGAGCCAAAATACAACATGAACATACAACAAGCTATCAAAGCAGTCATTGCTAAAAAAAATTTAAATGAAGATCAAATGCATGATGTAATGAACAGCATTATGACTGGCCAGACAACTGATGCACAAATTGGTGCTTTTTTAGTCGGACTGTCAATGAAAGGAGAAACGATTGAAGAAATTACTGCCAGTGCCAAAGTTATGCGTTCTCTGGCTACACCTGTAGAAATTAGTAGCTCTGATTATCTGGTTGATACGTGTGGAACTGGCGGCGACGGCTTGGGATTGTTTAATATTTCTACCGCTTCTGCCTTTGTTGTTGCCGCAGCCGGCGGCAAGGTCGCCAAGCATGGTAATCGATCGATCTCTTCAAAATCTGGAAGCGCTGACGTCTTAGAGTCTGCTGGAGTTAACCTTGATTTAAGTCCGGATTTTATTAGTCAATGCGTTGAAAGGATTGGCGTCGGATTTATGTTTGCACCAGCTCATCATAGCGCCATGAAACACGCCATTGGTCCACGAAAAGAGCTTGCAGTACGAACGATATTTAATGTCTTGGGTCCTCTTACCAACCCAGCTAAGGCTCCCAACCAGGTGATGGGTGTTTATGATCAAAGCTTGATTGAGCCTATTGCCAATGTGCTCAAAGGTCTTGGATCTCGACACGTGATGGTTGTTCACTCTGCCGATGGTCTCGACGAACTATCTATTGCCGATAAAACATTTATCGCTGAATTGAAAGGTGGAGTTGTCACTACATACTCAATTCATCCTGAAGAATTAGGTTTTAGTTTAGGTAATTTAAATGATATTAAAGCTGACGATGCTGAGGGCTCTCTTTCACTCATTAAAAAGGCTTTCTCAGGTCAAAATGGAACCGCAAGAGACATTATCTCTCTAAATGCAGGTGCAGCTATTTATGTTAGTGGACTGACCACTTCACTGCAATCAGGAGTTGACAGAGCGAACCAAGCATTGTCAAACGGTAGCGCTCAACATAAACTTGAAGAGTACGTTAAGGCTAGTAACGGTTAAGCCTGCAATGAATAAAAAAACAAACCTTATTTGGATAGATCTGGAAATGACAGGATTGGTCCCAGAAAAAGATATCATTATTGAAATCGCCACTGTTGTTACCGATGCTGACCTCAATGTTTTAGCGGAAGGACCTTCCTTAGCAATCCACCAAGACAACAAATATCTTGAAAGTATGGATGAATGGAATACTCGTCAACACACTAAGTCTGGCCTAGTCCAGCGAGTAAAAGAAAGTGAAATCTCTGTAAATGAAGCTGAAAAACAGACTTTAGATTTCGTAATTAAGTATGTCGATCCAGGCGCTTCGCCGATGTGCGGGAATTCAATCTGCCAAGATCGAAGATTTCTTTACAACTATATGCCAAACCTTGAGAAGTTTTTCCATTACCGTCATATAGACGTTTCAACACTAAAAGAGCTGGCAGTTCGCTGGAAACCTGATGTTGTTAGCAATTCATTCAAACAATCTAAGCATTTAGCCTTGTCAGACATATACGATTCCATTAATGAATTGAAGCACTACCGAGAACACTTTATTGATGCCTGAAGCCACCTATCTTGCTCCCGCAAAAATTAATCTATTTTTGCATATTACTTCAAAAAGAGCAGATGGCTACCATAATCTTCAAACCATTTTTCAGCTTCTTGATTTTAGCGATGAAGTTACTTTCAGCTTAAGGAATGATGGAGAAATAAAGCGTATTTATGGTAACGAGACAATATCGCCTGACAAAGACTTAATTTTACGCAGCGCACATACCTTAAAAAAATACTCTAAAACGAAAGCTGGAGTCGACATAGGCGTCATTAAAAAAATACCCAGTGGGAGCGGTCTTGGAGGAGGAAGCTCAAATGCGGCAACGGTTTTAATAGCGCTCAATGATTTATGGAATCTAAAGCTACCTAAAAGCGAACTTCTCGATATAGGTCAAACTCTGGGTGCCGATGTCCCAGTATTTGTCAATGGTCACAGTGCATGGGCTGAAGGTAAAGGGGATATTCTAACTCCCATCAATTTGCCAAGATTTTTTTATTTAGTTGTTTCAATCAATAAGCATATATCCACTCAAAAAATTTTCACTCACAAAGCATTGACAATGTCACCGGTACAAAGGAAAATATCAGACTTTTCATTGGTTTCAAATCCACATAACGACTGCTTAGATGCTGCAATTGAACTGGAAGGTGAGATACAACAAGCTTTAAACCATCTAGACTCAACTGAAAACCATCTTGGTGTTGCTAGAATGACGGGTAGTGGGTGTTGTGTTTTTATAGCCTTTGAAAATGAAGAAGATGCAGCGTTGGCAAATGAAAAATTGCCATCACAGTGGTCTGGTTTTGTCGCTCAAGCGATAGACAGGTCACCAACAAACAATTGGGATGTCGCCAAGTGGTAAGGCAACGGGTTTTGATCCCGTCATGCGCAGGTTCAAATCCTGCCATCCCAGCCATCTTTCTCTATTAATAAAACTTATGAGTGAAGCTTTTTATCAATTCAAAATTGATCAACTTAACGGCAAAGAGATTGCTATGAGTGATTTTAAAGGGAAGGCGGTTTTAATAGTCAATACTGCAAGTAAATGTGGCTATACATACCAGTATAAGGGTTTAGAAAAGCTATTTAAGGATTACAAAGACAGTGGTCTAGTAGTAATCGGTTTTCCTTGTGATCAGTTCGGCAACCAAGAACCTGGTAATTCGGAAGAAATACAGTCCTTCTGCCGTGACAATTATGATGTCACTTTTCCGATGTCTAAAAAGATTGAAGTCAATGGAGCAAATGCAGATCCACTTTACAAATATCTGAAACAAAAACTAAAAGGTATGCTGAATAACAGCATCAAATGGAACTTTACTAAATTTCTTATTGGGCCTGATGGAACAGCAATAAAACGTTTTGGTTCAAGGACTGAACCCAAAGACTTAATCCCATTTGTTAAAACACTTTTAAAGATAGATTAAAAACTTAATAAATATCTTAGCCAATTAATTTTTTCTATATAACTACCAAGGAAACATTGTGATTGTTAAGATGAATTCTTTGTATAATTGTCAGCTACATCAATAACAGTGCAACCGATGTCTTTAGAAAGAATCAAAATCTTTAGCGGAAATGCCAATCCAAATCTTTCTTCCGAAATTATTGATAATCTAAAAATTAGCCAAAGCAAAGCTTTTGTTGGTCGATTTAGTGATGGTGAATCGCAGATTGAAATACTAGATAATGTTCGCGGCTGTGATGTCTTTGTCATTCAACCAACCTGTGGCCCATCTCCAGCCGAAACACTCATAGAATTGTTAGTGATGGTAGACGCACTGAAGCGTTCCTCAGCTGGTCGAATTACTGCTGTAGTGCCTTATTTAGGCTACTCAAGACAAGATAGGCGCTCTCGAATGACCCGCGTACCAATTACAGCCAAACTGGTTGCCCAAATGATTGAAACATCGGGTGTAGATCGCATCTTGACGATGGATTTGCATGCTGATCAAATACAAGGATTTTTTAATATTCCTATCGATAACATATATGCACAGCCCGTTCTAGTTAAAGACATCTTAAATTGTAACTACAATGACGTGGTTGTTGTTTCGCCGGATGTAGGTGGTGTTGCTAGAGCGAGAGCTGCAGCAAAAAGAATCAATGACGCCGACCTGGCTATCATCGACAAAAGACGTCCAGAGCCTAATTTAGTGAAAGTGATGAATGTAATCGGCGATGTGTCTGGACGTACTTGTATTATTGTTGATGACATGGTTGATACTGCTGGTACACTTTGCCAAGCATCCGATGTCTTAAAAGAGAAAGGAGCCAATAAGGTTGTTGCTTATGCAACTCATGCGGTTCTTTCTGGCGCGGCTATAGATAATATAACCAACTCTACTTTAGATGAAGTCGTTATCACAAATACAATACCATTGACAGACAACGCAATGGCGTGCTCAAAAATTAGACAATTGTCAATTGCTCCCACACTCGCAGACGTTATCAGAAGAATTAGTGAAGAGCAATCAGTTAGTTCAATTTTCGCTGATTAGAAGCAACTTTGACATTTCTAAGACGCTGAATTAAGAACAAAAAAAATCATATGACTTAGGTATAATTCTCTCTCTGTTTTGCAAAAAACTCAATTATGAAAACAACCACAGAAGTTCACAAACAAGCACTAAATAGCCTAATTACAATAGGTAAAGAACAGGGCTATTTGACTTACTCTGAAATTAATGACCTTCTTCCAGAAGACCTACTAACACCTGAACAAATAGAACCGATTGTTACTATTTTAGAAGAGTTAGATATTATTGTTGCTGATGAGGCACCTGATGCAGATACTTTAGTCATGGAATCAGGTGGTAAAGCGCAAGCTAACTCTGCCGAGGTCGCTGTGGCTGCGCTAGCCGCACTTGATTCAGAATTTGGAAGAACTACTGACCCTGTTCGGATGTATATGAGAGAGATGGGTGTAGTGGAATTACTCGAACAATCGGATGAGGTTCGAATTGCAAAGGAAATAGAGGCGGGTATCTATAAAGTTATGCAAGCCATTTCACTTTATCCTGAAATTTCTGATTACTTCTTTAAGGCGTATACAAGGCTCGAGGAGGGAAAATGTAAGATGACTGATGTTGTCATCGGTTATCAAGGTGATGCAGAAGAGTTTGAAGAAAAGCAAGCGCTTATTCTCGAAAAACAAGCCCACCTTGATGAATTGGAACTTGACGAGACTAGCGAAGAAGATGAAGAAGAATTTGATGAGTTGGAATATACGGGACCAAACGAAGAAGAAGTATATGAACGCTTTGAAAAAATCCAAAAAACCTTTAAAAGTTATAATAATGCTAATAAAAAGCATGGTTATCTTGATAACAAAACAATCAAAGCTAGACAAAAATTCTCAGAATGCATCTCAGAGTTGAGGTTAGCACCAAAATTAGTCAGCACTATGATAGAAATTGTTTCTCATCGCTTTGATGACGTGAAAAAAGAAGAAAATATAATCCGCCAAGCATGTTTTGATGCTGGCATGTCTAGACAACTTTTTTATGATTCTTTTCCTGGGAATGAAACAAACTTTGATTGGTTGACACTACCTAAATTTGATGTCACTTTGAAAAAAACGTTAAAAGCTCATAAAGACAATATTTACTATGCACAAAAAAGTCTTTTAGAACATGAAATTTCAATGCAAATTACTATATCTGAGTTAAAAAATATCAATAAACAGCTTAGACGGGGTGACCGTAAAGCAAAAGAAGCCAAAAGTCAAATGATTGAAGCGAATTTACGCCTTGTTATTTCAATCGCAAAGAAATATGCTAACCGTGGTTTGCAATTTTTAGATCTAATTCAAGAAGGCAATGTTGGCTTAATGAAAGCAGTTGATAAGTTTGAGTATCGCCGTGGTTACAAATTTTCAACCTATGCCACATGGTGGATTCGTCAAGCTATTACTCGTTCAATTGCTGACCAAGCTCGTACAATTCGTATTCCTGTGCATATGATTGAAACAATTAACAAACTAAATCGAGTACGACGACAACTTTTACAAAAATTTGGACGAGAAGCCACACCAGAGGAACTTTCAATAGAGATGGAATTGCCAGAATATAAAATTAATAAAATTCTTAAAATTGCTAAAGAACCTTTATCTATGGAAAATCCAGTTGGTGACGATGATGATTCTACGATTGGGGATTTTATCGAAGATGAAAAACTATCTTCGCCAGTTGAGGTTACCACTCGTGAGAGCCTTAAAGAAACTACTGGTGACCTTTTGGCTAATTTATCTCCAAGAGAGGCTAAAGTCTTGAAGATGCGTTTCGGAATAGATATGAGTACAGATCACACTTTAGAAGAGGTCGGACGACAATTTGACGTCACACGAGAAAGAATTCGACAAATTGAAGCAAAAGCGTTACGCAAATTGAGACATCCATCACGTGCTCACAAATTACAAAGCTTTCTGGAATAATTCCTACTACGGGCCTATAGCTCAGCTGGTTAGAGCAGTCGACTCATAATCGATTGGTCCTTGGTTCAAGTCCAAGTAGGCCCACCAAACTCAATAAAAAACCTAGCTTAACGCTAGGTTTTTTATTGATAGATAATTATCATTCAAATTCTTATAAAATTGTTATGTCAAAAAAATAATATTATAAGAAGGACAATAAAGATCATGTTTTCAATATTACTTCCAAAGCTGATATCACTGACTTCTAAGGTTGGTGAGACTATCATGACTCTTCATAACAAGAACATGGGTTTTATTGTCAAATCTGATAGCACTCCTCTCACACAAGCAGATAAAATTTCTCATAATCTCATCACAGAGGCATTGAAAAAAATTACTCCAAATGTTCCAATTTTGTCAGAAGAGTCCGAAAACATTCCTTTTTCTATTCGTAAGGATTGGGGTTCATATTGGTTAATTGATCCTTTAGATGGCACCCGAGATTTTTTAGATGGAACCCGAGAGTTTTGTATAAGTATTGCTTATATAGAGAATAACTATCCTATTTTTGGTCTAATCTATGCACCCTTTGATAAGATCCATTATTACCGATTACCAGGACAAACCTCAATTAAACTTATAGATAATATTTGTTACAAACTTTGCACTCAAAAGCCTAGACGCTGGGAAAATATTGTCATTGGTAGACATTCAACAAAAAATAAACAACTCCAGCAACACCTACGATCAAAAACTAATTTTGAAATCTTCCGTTTAGGTAGTGCCCTAAAATTTTGTTCAATCGCAGAGGGTCGTAACCATTATTACCCTAAATTTGGCCGTTGTTCAGAATGGGATACAGCTGCGGGTGTCTGTATTTTAGAAGGAGCAGGCGGTAAAGTTGTGGATTTCCAAAACCAGCCTTTGCGTTACAACACTCGAGAAGACAATCTAAGTTCAACCTTTGTAGCTAGCACCTAATTTAAGTCAAACTTTAAAGATAAATCGATTGAATGAATATTTTTTGTAATCGAACCGATTGAAATATAATCCACACCTGTTTCAGCATATTCAATTATATTTTTTTCATTTATATTTCCTGAAGCCTCTAGTGGATATATTCCTTTAGCTATAGCTACAGCTTCAAGCAAGTCTTGAGGAGAAAAATTATCACAAAGGATTCGAGTTACACCTTTTATTAATAAAACCCTCTTAAGTTGATCAAGTGACTCAACTTCAACAATAAGAGGTTTATTTGGAAACTCAAAAAGAGCCTTTTCTATAGATTTTTCAAGTGAACCAATCGAAAAAATATGATTTTCTTTAAGCAAAATACAGTCGAACAAACCCATTCGATGATTTTCTCCACCACCACACTTAACAGCATGCTTTTGAGCGTGCCTCAGATTTGGAATTGTTTTCCGAGTATCTAATAATTTTGCATTCGTATGCTTAATCATACTCACCAAGTGTTTAGTTTGAGTTGCTGTAGCACTAAGCGTTTGAAGGAAATTAAGCGCAGTTCGTTCAGCACTGATTATTGCTTGAGAATTCCCTTTAAGATGACAAATCACAGTGTCAGATGTTGCCTCTTCCCCTTCTTTAATTTTCCAATCTATTTCAATATCCGGGTCTAGGATTAAAAAACAAAGATCAGAATAATCAATTCCACAAATTATTGCTTTTTCACGGCAGATAATTTTAGCACTTGTAATATTATCAGCAAGCAAACTAGATGACAAATCTCCAGTTCCAATATCCTCTGACAAAGCCATATTTACAATTTTTCTTAGAATTTTACTCATTCACAAACTCGAGAATTGCTTTTGCAGATTTAGCACTTGCCTCTTGATGTAACTGGGTATGAATCTTTCTCAATTCAGAAACTAGTTTTGAATTATTAGAGACGATTATTTGCATAGCAACGTTTGCAATATTTTTTCCATTGGCGTTGTCTTGAATTAATTCAGGTACAACCTCTTTTCCTAAAATAACATTCGGCAAAGAAATAAATTTAGTGCTTAAAAGGCGTTTTACAATCTGATAGCTGACACCTGAAAGCTTATAAACAACTACCATCGGCACACCAAGCAGCGCTATTTCAAGTGTTGCAGTACCCGAGGCAACAATCACCAAATCTGATTGTGCAATTTTTAAGTAAGCATCACCAACGCTGAGTTCTATCCCTAATTTATTGATTCGTTCCTCGACCCAAACCTTAAAGTGGTCATTAGCGAGAGCTAATGAGAATTGTATTTTTGAATCCTGTTCACGCATTAGAGCAACAGTAGATAACAATTCAGGCAACAAAGATTTTATTTCTGCTTCACGAGATCCAGGCATCAATAAAACTTTTTTACTCGGTTTGTAGTTTTGTCTAGGTTGCAATTTTTCAGTCAGAGGATGACCAACAAATAAGGCTCTTTGACCATGTTTTTCGTAAAAATCTACTTCAAAAGGAAAAAGACAAAGTATCAAATCTGTTGAAGCTTTAATTTTTTTTATTCGATTCGAACGCCATGCCCATACTGATGGACTAATAAAATGAACAGTTTTGACACCACATTGTTTGAGTTTGTGCTCAATTTTAAAATTGAAGTCAGGAGAATCTACACCAATAAAAACATCTGGTTTATTTTCAGAAAAGTATTTAACAATTGAATTTCTTAATCGCAACAATGAGGGTAGCTTATTGACTACTTCACTAAGTCCCATTACGTTGACCTGATCAATATGCCACAATCTTTGGCAGCCTTCATCACTCATCTTGTCACCCGCCAAACCCTCTATTTGACAATCGGGTTGATATTCGATTAATGATTTGACTAGGGCTGAGGCTATAATATCCCCCGAAGTTTCTGCTGCACTAATCGCAATTTTCATTGTCTAAGATCATTATAAATTGTAAGATTGAGTCTATATCAACACTCATGTCCTAGGCAAAATAATACTAGGGTTCTCATCAAAAGGTCGGTAAATAATCAATACTCCACCAATAACTTGCACTAACGCTGCTTTTGAGAAAATTAGTATTTTATCTACTATTTGTTGTTTCACGTCACGGTCATTAGCACGAACTTTTATTTTAAGAAGTTCATGCTTGGTCATTGTTGATTCTAGTTCAGCTAAAACAGCATCGCTAAGACCTTGCTGACCTACCATTACAATCGGCCTTAAGCCATGAGCAAGTGAGCGCAAATGTTTTTTCTGATTGTTAGTTAATTTCATTATTTAAGATAAATTCGTTTTCAAATAAAGAACCAACAGTTTCACGTTTACGTACTAATGCATGTTCACTTCCAGAGACCATGACTTCTGCAACTCGTGGTCTAGAATTATAATTAGAGCTTAAAACAAAACCATAAGCACCAGCAGACATTAAAGCAATATAATCTCCCTGTGCGAGAGTTAATTCCCTATCTTTTGCCAAGAAATCACCAGTTTCGCAAATCGGTCCAACCAAATCCCACGTATCTTTTGTTCCTTCTGAACTATCTTCAACAGCAATGGCTTGATGATATGAACCATAAAGAGAAGGACGCTGCAAGTCATTCATTGCACCATCTATAATAGCGAATGATTTAACACCGCTTTGCTTGAGATATTCAACCTGAGTGACAAAGATACCGGCATTTCCTACAATAGCTCGACCAGGCTCCAGTATTACTTCTAGATCACCCACTTTGTCGATTACTGATTGAACATATTTTTCAATATTGATTGTTTCCTCTTCATTATATGCAATGCCCACACCACCACCTATGTCAATATGTGACATGTTAATTCCTTCAGCTTTCAATTGTGATATCAACTCTAGAGCCTTTTCAAGGGCTTCAATAAAAGGTGAAACTTCAGTAATCTGGGAACCAATGTGATAATCCAAACCAAAAACATCTAGATGCCTTGAAAGTTCAGCTTTTTTGTATAACGCTAAGGCTCTGTCAATACTCACTCCAAACTTATTTTCCTTAAGACCTGTCGCAATATAAGGATGAGTATTAGCATCTACATCTGGATTTACACGAATTGAAATCGGCGCCTTGGTGCTCATTAATTTTGCAACGGACTCAACACGATCTAACTCAGAAGCGGACTCAACATTAAAACAATAAATTCCAAGCTCCAATGCTCTTTGAATTTCTGTTTCTGTTTTAGAGACTCCTGAAAATACGCAACGTCCTGGCTTTCCACCTGCAGCAATTACTCTTTCTAGCTCGCCAATAGAGACAATATCAAAACCAGAACCCAGCTTCGCCAAAACATTTAACACGCCCAGATTAGAGTTAGCTTTAACGGCATAACAGATCAGATGAGGATGGTCGCCAAAAGCCTGATCAAATTTCTTCCAATTTGATACTATTTTAGCGTGAGAGTATATGTAAAGTGGAGAGCCATACTCTACCATTAAGTCAGTTACTGCAACAGACTCGGCATACAAGGATTTATTTTTAAAGGAAAATGTATTCAATGAACTCGAACGTTATTATGTACTTGAGGTTGTGGTTTCAGAATCAGCTTGAGTATCTGTAACAGGCACCAAGTCGCCCATTCTTCCACACGCAATCAAAGTGAACGCAAACGATACGATCATGGTTAATTTCAACAGGTTTTTCATATTGTCTCTCACTTAATTTGCTTTAATAGGGCTATTTTACACAAAGGTCTTAAGCTGTTGTATAAACAAATCTCGAGGTAGTCTGAATGCACCTAGGCTTTGAAGATGTTCGTTTTCTACTTGGCAATCTATTAATTTATAATGACTATTTTGCAGTAGATAAGCAAAAGCAATTTTTGAAGCATTATTCACTAAAGAAAACATAGATTCACCAAAAAACACACTCCCTAAAGCAACTCCGTAGAGACCACCAACAAGTTTATCGTTTTCATAAACCTCGTATGAATGCGCATACCCTTCCTTATTAAGGTTACAATAAGCTTGGACCATTGCAGCATCTATCCAGGTACCAGCTTGACCAGACCTAATCACTGAACGACAAGAAGTAATAACATCTTCAAAAGCAGTGTCTATTCGAACTTGAAATCGAGATGAGTGAGTGATTTTTCGCAAACTTTTTGAAAGATGAAGTTTTTCAGGTGTTATAACCATTCTCGGATCAGGCGAATACCATAAAATCGGTTCGCCCTCGCTGTACCATGGAAATATGCCTTTTGAATAAGCATCTAATAACCTCTCAATAGATAAGTCACCACCAATGGCAATCAAGCCATTAGGCTCCTTTAATGCCAAACTCAAATCTGGGAAAGGTATGTCAGGCTGATTAAGCCAAAAGTGAGATGGAATCTCAATCACTATTAACGATTACGGATAATCTCTCGCACCATATAAAGTGCCAGTATACTTCGAGCTTCTGTCAAATCCTCATCATAAGTTAATTGCTCTAAGTTGGACAGTTTATGAGACACAATTTCCAGTGGTTCTGGTTCATCACCTTCTGCTATTTCTTCATATAGATCCTCTGCGAGAACAATATGTGTTGTATTTGATTGATAACCTGGAGCCAAGGTAATAGTTTTAAGGAAAGTGAGCTTATTAGCTCCGTAACCAATCTCTTCTTTGAGCTCTCTTGACGCTGCTTCAATCGGGGTTTCACCTTTGTCTATCTTACCTTTTGTCAAACCCAATTCATAACACTCAGTGCCGGCAGAGAACTCATAAATCATCAACACAGTATCGTCATCCAACATCGGCACTACCAGAACAGCGCCATTACCTCTTGGGTTAAGTCTCTCATATGTTCGCGTTTCACCATTTGAAAATTCAACATCCATGGACTCAACATTGAAGACATGACTTCGAGCGACGGTGTGAACATTAGTGATTTTTGGATTTTTTCGCATAAACGCCATTATGCCATTGCTTGAATGGCTAGCGGTTTATTATTTATACACTTGGAGTCATTATTAATAACTAGAATCTATTCTTTTCCTCTCACAAAAAAAATAAGTGATTATTTATCCTTCCATAAGATAGGAAAAAAACTTTCGTTTAACTCATCAGTATGATTCATTTTGTATTTTCTATATATTCTTCCTGTGCCACCACAATTGGTAGGATGAAATTTAGCATCATGAGGCACACAATGCGCAACCAAAGCCCTTCGATCATATGGTGAATGATTAATACCAGACCCATGCCATGTTAATCCATGATGAAACGAAACCCCACCTGCAGGAACTTTTACCTCGACTATATCCAAAACCTTATTATTTCTTTTTGCATACATTTTTAATTCTTTTTTATAATCTTCTGGAGCATGAAACGTGCCTGAGGGTGGACATAAATCCCATTTGTGAGAACCAGCTACAAATTCAAGGGTGCCATTGTCTTTGGAAGTATCATCTAATGACATCCAGCAGGTAACCATTGTCTGAGGCACAATCCAGTCATCATATGCAGCATCTTGATGGAATAATAACGACTTTCCTAGAGGTGGTTTCCACAAAACATTATCCTGTAGTAATCTAGCGCCATTCCAGCCCATAAGTTTTGAAACACTTTCACCAATAATCGAGTTGCAAACAATTTTTTTAATAAGATTATCTGATTTCCATGCATTGCAAATCTGACGCGTTACATCATTTGGGTCTCTATCGTATTTCCAGTTCCACTCATCTGGTTCAATACCAGTTTCAAACTCTCCTTGAAATAGAGGTTCAATTCTTTCTCTTAATTTATCTAAATATTGCAAATCAATAAATTTATCTAGAACCAGGAATCCATTTTGTTTGAAATCTTCTAATAAATTTCTATTTAGAGAGGCATTAATCATGTTTTTTTCACCCCTGAACTCGCGTCCTGTAGTAATAGCTTAAGATTAATTATTTAATTCGTTAAATAACATTAAGGCTGAAGTATCACTATATGTATGACCTTTGTCCATCAAGCTAATGTAACGCTCATGGACCTCTTTAGTAAAGCCTAAGTCTGAATTATTGGATTTAGCCTGATCTATACAATAGCCCAAATCTTTAACCATCCATTTAATAGCAAAACCAAAATCGAATTCTCGTTGATGCATTGTCTGTGCACGATTATCCATTTGCCATGACTGAGCAGCACCCCCAGAGATTGCTGAGAGTAAACTTTTCATATCAATATTTTCAGATTCTGCAAATAACAAACCTTCAGACAAGCCTTGCAATAGTCCTGCGATACAGATTTGGTTTACCATTTTTGCCAACTGTCCCGAACCAGACTGTCCCATATATGTGATATTTTTCGAATAGGTCTTAATCAAAGATTCAGATGCCTCTAAAACAGCTTTATCTCCACCCACCATAACACTTAATATGCCGTTGACAGCACCAGCTTCACCTCCGCTCACTGGTGCATCAATAAATGCAACATTTTTCTCCTGCAAAGATTCATTTAAATGCTTAGCTAATTTAAATGATGTTGTCGTGTGATCGATAAAAATAGCTCCTTCTTTTAGGTGGGGATATAATCCATCATCAGCAAAGACTATTTCCATCATATCCTCATCTCTACCTGTGCAAGTAATAACAACATCAGCATCAGAAACGGATTCTTCTAATGAGGTAATAACTTCACCTTCAAATTCTTCATTCCACTTCAACGCTTTTTCAAGTGTTCGGTTAAATACCCTTAAATTGACTAGACTCGATTTCGATAAGTGGCCAGCCATAGGATAACCCATCGTGCCAAGACCAATAAATGTAACGTTTCTTATTTTGTTCATAAAATTTCCTTTGGATGTTTGTTTGTTATAAAGACTTTGTGAGATTATACGACGATGTATGTCGTTCTAATAATCAGATACAATATATTTAATAGATAAATTTAGCGCTGATCTTAAACTGCAAAGTATAGATTGACATCAATTAGGCAATTTTTGTAAAAAATTGTCATTTTTGGCCTAATTTTTCAATTTTTTTGATATATTTAATCATTTTATTGATATTTTTATGAAAAAACCTGAATATTGGCAAGAATCTATTGATTATTTGAGTAATATCGATACAAAATTGGGTGAATTAATCAATAAATATAGTCAATCCACTCTAACTACGCGTGGTGATGCACTGGAAACCTTGATGCGTTCGATAGTTGGCCAGCAGATATCAGTCAAAGCTGCAGCTAGTATTTGGCAAAAAATAATTGATTTATTAGACGAAATTAAGCCTGATAATGTCCTCTTAGTCGGCTTTGATAATTTAAGGTTTTGTGGACTTTCCAAGCAAAAAACTCAATACATTATTAACATTGCTGAGCACTTTAAATCTCATAATATTAATAATGACTCCTATTGGCATGACCGAAAATTTTCAAACATTTATGATGAATTAATCACAATTAAAGGAATCGGCCCTTGGACGGCTGAAATGTTTGGTATGTTCTATTTACTAGAAAGAGACATCTTTCCAATAAAAGATCTCGGCATCATAAAAGCAATTAATAAAATCTATTGTGTTGATGAAGAACCCTTAAAGATAGACCAAATAATCACTATTTCAGATCGTTGGAAACCTTATCGTACTGTTGCTTGTTGGTACTTATGGCGCTCTATTGATAACGATGCTGTTCTCTATTAGATTGTTATAACCGTAATTTTTATACCGTTGATATGCTGATTCTATTCTGTTAGTATGAGTTAAAATCATGGAGAAATTTATGGCAACATACGAATGTAATGAATGTGGTATGGCAGTTAATGCAACTTGCGCTCACTGTGATACTCCTTTAGTAGATGACATACTTATACTAGACGATGGCACCGAAGTCCAAATTTCAAAATGTCCGAATGAGCATGGAAAAATAAAGTCACCGTCATGTTGCGGACAAGAAATGACTTGTACTGCCTAAAAATATCTACTCGTTTTAAATAAATCTACTCGATCGCATCGACAATTAGATCACCCATTGCCTCGGTACCAACTATCGTATCGCCTGCAGCTGAGATATCTTTCGTTCTATAGCCCTGATCAAGAACGACATTAACTGCAGCATTAATTTTGTCAGCTAGTGGTTCTTGATTGAGTGAATATCGTAACATCATTGAAACCGAAATTATTGTCGCTAAAGGGTTAGCAATATCCTTTCCAGCAATATCAGGTGCAGAGCCATGAATGGGCTCATACATACCGTAATTGTTTTTGTTTAGTGAGGCAGATGGAAGCATTCCAATCGATCCTGTGAGCATGGCAGCGCAATCTGACAATATATCGCCAAAGAGATTGCTGGTTACCATAACATCGAACTGCTTCGGGGCTCTGACGAGTTGCATTGCAGCGGTATCAACGAGCATGTGAGTAAGTTCGACATCAGGATAATCCTGGGAAACTTCCTCCATAACTTCCCTCCAAAGCTCACAAACCTCTAGCACATTAGCCTTGTCTACAGAGCAGACCCGCTTATCTCTTTTTTGTGCAATTTGGAAAGCGGAATGCCCAATGCGAGCTATTTCTGACTCAAAATACGTGGCCGAATTAACACCAAAGCGCTCTCCATCTTTGATCTCAATGCCACGCGGTTGACCAAAATAAATACCGCCAACAAGCTCTCTAACAATCATTAAATCAAGCCCAGAAACAACTTCATTTTTTAGAGTGGAGGCATTTGCCAATTGCGGGTAGAGAATTGCTGGTCTTAAATTAGAAAACAAATCCAACTCAGAACGTATGCCTAATAAACCTCGCTCTGGCCTTAGCTCTCTTTCCAGTGATTCCCACTTTTGTCCGCCAACAGCTCCCAATACGATTGAATCGCATTCTTTAGCAGCGATTAAAGTTTCCTCAGGCAGAGGTGAACCGGTCTCATCATAGGCACTGCCACCTATCAAACCATGAACGAGATTCATTCCCAAGCCGTGATTGGCATTTAATGAATCAATTACTTTGATTGCTTGAGCGACTATTTCTTTTCCTATGCCATCACCTGGAAGAATTAATATCTTTGACATCTATTTTTAAGAGCTTAATACAAAAATGATTATTTTACTCTGGCAGACACATGAACCCATTTGAATTTGAGTTTAGATTTGTTGTGGCTAAATTTCCACCATCTCAAAGTCTTCTTTACTGGCACCACAGTCAGGACAAGACCAGTCTTCTGGAATATCTTCCCATGCTGTACCTGGCGCAATACCTTCGTCAGGATCACCTAAAGCTTCATCATAAATATAGCCACACATAATGCATTCATATTTTTTCATCATTCTTCTCCATTCATAAAATCCTGATTAAGTTGGTCTTTGACTCTTTGCTCTAAAATAATTTCGCAATCATAGTTTGGGTGAGAAACACCAATTTTGACATTAATACCTTTACAAAAATCAGCAATCATAGTCTGCTCAAACTCAAAGCGCATAAAGTGAACAGATGAAGTCTTTTCATCAGTTTCTCTTTCTAAGTCTTCATTGCAAATAGCATATACATTTTGGTGATTACCAACTTGAAAGTATATACTTTTTTCAATTCCAATTAAATTAGACAGAGCTTTTGTACGTTCAACGACATCTGTATACTCAATCATCATAGTTGCTTTTAAGTTAGAGCCGTCTGGGATAAGAGGATTATAGACATCTAATTCATCTTGTATACCGGCTGCTTCAAAGATTTTTTCAATACGCAGCATTTCTTGAATCTGGTATTGAACAGTTTGGTGATTTTCAAACAATAAACGTATGTGTTCTCCAAGGTTAACCTCTCTAAGTTTTTTTACGTTCATAACATTTTTCCGAATATTTGAACGTTGTTCTGCATATTCCTCTAATGAAAATAAATCTTCTCTTTTTAGCAAGTTTGTCATTTCACTTTCCTTATAAACAATAAGCCATTTTCACCAAAGTAATCGGATGAATAGCCTCTATATTTTGGGTGGCAATATGGGCAATATGATTACCCGCCATAACGCAATCACTCACAACTAAATCTGTATTATCAGTTATTTTTTTTGCAACTGGTTCTCCAATTTTAACTGCATAGGTGTGTGTTTCTTTGCGAACACCATAAGTGCCATCATGCCCAGAACATCGTTCTGCTATATTCACTTCTAAGTCAGGAATCAAACCAAGGATTTTTTTAGTATGCGATCCAATATTTTGCACTCTCTGGTGACAAGCCATTTGATAAAGCACCTCTTTTTCAATGGCACTGAAATTTGTGTCTAATTGGCCACTAGCATTTAAAAATGATAAATATTCAAAAGGATCAAAAAAGGCTTTTGAAATTAACTTAATATCTTCATTATTGCTAATTATCATTGGTAATTCATTCTTAAACATCAATACACAGGAAGGGATTGGAGCAATTAATTTATAACCATCGTCAACTAGCTTTTTTAGTGGAGTTATATTTTCATTTGCATATTTAACAACAGTTTCAAGGTCACCTAATTCCATCTTTGGCATACCACAACATTGTGTGTTTTTGATAAGTTTTACCTCAACATTATTGTGTCTGAGAACATCAACCAAATCAATAACAGATTTAGGATCATTATGTTCGCCATAACAAGTTCCAAATATTGCAACCTTGAATTTACTTAGATTTTTATCTTCTACAAAAAGTTTTGTTAATGTCTTTGAATGATATTTTGGAACTACTGCATCAACATGAACTCCTATAATATTTTCGGTAATTTTTCTGATAGCTTTATTACTATTAGACCAATTTACAATCGACGAAATGACTGGTTTTGATGCAACAGAACCAACTTTTTTAGGTGATGTTAAAACTTTATGTGAGTACTTAGTTTCGCCTTTTTTAAACTGAATTGCCTTAGCTCTAAGCATAAGATGAGGAAAATCAACATTCCATTCATGCGGAGGAACATAAGGGCATTTTGTCATATAACATAAATCACATAGGTAGCATTGGTCAACTACTTTTTTGTAGTCTGCTTTATCAACACTATCAACCTCAAATGTTTCAGATTCGTCAACTAAATCGAATAATGTTGGAAAAGATTTGCATAAACTTACACAACGTCTGCAGCCATGACAAATATCAAAAACCCTCTCCAGCTCCTCATTAAGAGATTGTTCGTTATAAAAATCCTCATCTTGCCAATTTAAAGGATGACGGACAGGTGCCTCTAAAGAGCCTTCTCGGTATTTGCTCATAATAAATTAATCTTTTGTTGCCACAAGACAGAAACTCATGGCAACAAATTGCTTATAGGCTGTCTAATGCTTTTTGGTACCGATTAGCATGAGAGCGCTCAGCTTTTGCTAGAGTTTCAAACCAGTCTGCAATTTCATCAAAGCCTTCATCTCTTGCAGTTTTTGCCATGCCAGGATACATATCAGTATATTCATGGGTTTCGCCATGAATTGCACTTGCTAGCATTTCATTTACTTCCTTCGCAGGCATATCTGTACCTGGATCACCAACACCGCCATCAATCAAATGTTCCATGTGACCATGCGCATGTCCAGTCTCTCCTTCAGCTGTTGATCTGAATAAAGCAGCCATATCAGGTTCACCCAATACATCGCACTGGTTTGCAAAGTATAAATAACGTCTATTCGCTTGTGATTCTCCAGCAAATGCGTCCTTTAAGCTCTGTTCGGTTTTAGTCCCACTTAGTGACATAATTAACCCCTCTTTGTTAAATGAGTGCCTATCATAACATATATCTATATATAAATAAATTGAATAAAATCGTATATAATATTCGTAAAAATCGAATATAAATTGAAGTTTAGTTTTGACTCTTATATTAGCTTTTGAATATATATAGAAGGAGAAAACAATGGAAATATCTCAAATAGAACCACGCTTAGAAGATACTCAAGATGAATATGAAAAGGCTCAAAAGTTTAAAAAGTATGTTCAAGGTTTATCCATAGATTTTTACTCTCAAGAGGAATTTAAAAGAAGGATAGATGCTATCTTTAATGAAACATTTAAAGGAGAAAGAAGATGAGTGAAGGAATGATTTAACTTTAATCTAATAGAAAAATGACACCTACACTCAAAAACTTAAAATATCTCATAGCACTTAAAAAAAACAACCATTTCTCTAAGGCAGCGAGTGAGTGTTTTGTTAGCCCGTCGACATTTAGTGCGGGAATATCAAAACTGGAGCAAGATTTACAAGTACAACTGGTCGAAAGAGATAATAAGCACGTTCTGTTTACTCCGATTGGTAATCGCATTGTCAGACAGGCTATATCAGCACTGGCTGAAATAAATATTTTAGTTGAAACCGCTAAATTAGATTTTTTTGAATCCGAAGTTACTATTGGTGTTATCCCAACAATTTCTACCTATATTCTTCCAAACTTTTTGTCAAACTTAGATAATCATTATCCAAAACTAAAGGCATCGTTTAAAGAAGATACGAGTGATAATTTATTGAAACAACTTGAAAAAGCTACGATAGATTTTGCAATATTTGCTTTTCCATATGACTTACCTGAGTTCATTGAGAATTATCAAGTCTTTCGAGATTCAATTTATTTTATTCAACATAAAAAACGAGATAAACAAGCAATTGAAAATGGATCTTTATTGATGCTTGAACAGGGACACTGTCTGAGGTCACATATCTTACAAAATAACGATATATCAAATCGACATATCTCTAATTTTTCATGCACAAGTATTTCTACCTTAGTTGCAATGGTAGATATGGATATTGGCGTAAGCTTTCTACCTAAGATGGCAATTGATTACGGCACACTCGATAACTATCCAAATATCGCTATAGATACCGATTCTAGCAAGTCAAAGCGGGATATTGGCGTGATTTATCGGAAAAATAACCCGCAAAAGAAAAATATCAAGAAATTAGCGCAATTATTAGTAAAAAAATTAAGTGTATAACTAAGACCATTGTATGTGCCAATAGAAAACACGCTGACTAATTAGGTGTCTTTAGATGCATTAATTACTTGTATAGCTTCCTTTACAGACAAACCTGTATAAAATATCGCTATGCTCAAAATATATAACACCTTAACCAATCAAAAAGAGGCATTTAAACCCATTAATCCTAGCAGTGTTGGGATTTATGTCTGTGGCATGACAGTTTATGACTTTTGCCATATGGGACATGCGAGGGTATTGGTTATGTTTGATGTCATAACGCGACATATGAGGCATACTTTTCCTGAAGTCAAGTATGTAAGAAATATCACTGACATAGATGACAAGATAATTAATCGTTCCATTGAAAACCAAGAAGATATTTACTCCTTAACAAATCGTTTTATTGAAGCGATGCATGAAGACGAGAGAGCATTGAACATTCTTAAGCCTGATCTTGAACCTCGTGCCACTGACTCAATAGACCAAATGAATTCTATGATTGAGTCATTAATAGAACAAGGTTTCGCTTACCAAGGGGAAAACGGCGATGTCTATTATTCGGTTAGAAATTTCAAGAATTATGGAAAACTGTCAGGAAAAAACCTTGACGACCTAGAGGCTGGAGCCCGTGTTGACATAGAAAGTGACAAGCGAGATCCGCTGGATTTTGTATTATGGAAAATGGCAAAACCAAATGAACCAAAATGGTCATCACCTTGGGGAGACGGTAGACCTGGATGGCATATAGAGTGCTCTGCAATGTCAACCCATCATCTCGGTAATCATTTTGATATTCATGGTGGTGGTATGGATTTGACTTTCCCTCATCATGAAAATGAAATTGCACAATCCGAAGGTGCCAATAATTGTTCATTTGTAAATACATGGATGCATGTAGGATTTGTAAATATAAATGATGAAAAAATGAGTAAATCACTTAACAATTTCTTTACCATTCGCGATGTCTTAAAGAAATATGATGGGGAAACTCTTCGTTATTTTCTTATGAGTAGTCATTATCGCTCTCCTTTGAACTTTAGTGACCAGAATCTTGCAAGCGCAAAATCTGCATTGACACGTCTCTATACAGCAATTAGAGGGCTCTCAGCAAGCACCAAAGCAATGGATCAAGTCAACATACATTTTGACTATGAAAAGCGCTTTAACGAAGCACTCGATGACGACTTTAATACTCCTATTGCGCTCAGCATATTATTTGAAATTGCCAAGCATGCTAATACTGAGCGAGAGGATGATAAAGATCAAGCAGGAGCTTTGTCTGAGCTCTTGAAAAAATTAGGCAGCCATATTGGCATAATGGGATACGATGCTGAAGATTACCTCAAAATGGGAATAGAACTGACAGACGCAAAAATTGATGAAAAGATTCGCCAAAGAGAATCTGCAAGAGCTGCAAAAGACTTTGCAATGTCAGACCAAATACGTGATGAACTTTTAGCACTAGGCGTTATCCTTGAAGACAGTATAAATGGCACCACTTGGCGAAGAAAATAAGTTGAACCCTTTCGCTGATTGGACTCAAATAGATTCAATTTTGCTTGATCTGGATGGCACACTCCTAGATTTAAATTTTGATATACATTTTTGGTTTGAATATCTACCCCAAGTGTATTCAGAAAAACATAATATTAGTCACCAGCAAGCTCAAGATATTGTGCGACCAATGTTAAATGCTGAAAAGGGCAAGCTGAATTGGTATTGCATCGATTTTTGGCAGGAAAAATTGGATCTAGATATTATGCAACTAAAAAATAATATCTCGCACCTTATTCAAGTACATCCCAATGTAAAAAGATTTCTGGCTCTAGCTAGAAATTATGATAAGAAAATCTATTTAGTAACCAATGCGCATCGAAAAACCATCGAACTTAAAATGTCTATCACGCAACTTCAAGATTATTTTGATGGTATTGTTTCTTCTCACGATTTTGGTTTTGCTAAACAAGAGCAAGCTTTTTGGTACAAACTAAGCGAAGTAATCCATTTAGATAAAAATAGAACCATTTTTTTTGATGACTCGCTTGATGTTTTGCAATCTGCTTTTGAGTTTAATATTAAACACATAGTTGCCATAAGTAAGCCCAGCTCAAGAATAAAGACAGAAAATGTTCCTGGCTTTTTCAATATTGAGAATTTTTCCCAAGCGCTACCATTAGCCTAAAGCTCAAAAAGTAATAGAGCTAACAAAATAATTAAATCATAATATATGAATAATTGAAAGCTGATTTCTAGATAACTGGTATAATTATTGTGAGCCAAAGGACGGCTTAGCGTACTTTATAAATTGCTCAGAATCACAAGTCATTGTTACTCAATAAAATTCAAATTTCAATCAAAAAGAGGAAAACATGAAAAATGCTTTTTATGCTCAATCTGGCGGTGTGACTGCAGTTATTAACGCTTCTGCCTGTGGCGTTATTGAAACGGCGCGCAAGAATCCAGATAAGATTGGTAAAGTTTATGCAGGTGAAAACGGCATTATTGGTGCTCTAACTGAAAACCTGATAGACACCTCTCTCGAATCAGAATCAGATATAGCAGCTCTAAACCATACCCCATCAGGTGGGTTCGGCTCCTGCCGCTATAAAATGAAATCATTAGAAGCTAATAAAACTGAATATGAGCGCTTGATTGAAGTTTTTAAGGCACATAATATTGGTTATTTTTTCTACAATGGTGGTGGCGACTCAGCAGACACCTGTTTAAAGGTTTCTCAACTCTCTGAAAGTATGGGGTACCCAATACAGGCCATCCACATCCCTAAAACGGTTGATAATGATTTACCGGTCACAGACAATTGTCCTGGTTTTGGTTCTGTAGCGAAATATGTAGCCGTATCAACAATGGAGGCGAGTTTTGATGTTGCCTCAATGGCGGCTACATCAACCAAAGTTTTTGTTCTCGAAGTGATGGGAAGACACGCAGGGTGGATTGCTGCAGCTGGAGGACTGGTGGATTCGTCAATACCAGTTGTCATTCTATTTCCTGAGGTTGATTTTGATGAAAAAGCTTTCCTCGATAAAGTGGATAACAACGTAAAAGAATTTGGTTATTGCACCATTGTTGTCTCTGAAGGAACGAAATGGCCGGATGGAAGATTCCTCGCAGAGCAAGGCACTCGTGATGACTTTGGGCACGCACAACTTGGCGGCGCTGCTCCTGTTGTCGCAAATTTAATTAAAAACGCTCTGGGATATAAATTTCACTGGGCAGTGGCAGACTACTTGCAGCGTTCAGCACGCCACTTGGCTTCAGATTCTGATGTTGAACAGGCATATGCTCTTGGGCAAGCGGCAGTCGAAATGGCTCTAGAAGGCAAAAATTCTGTCATGCCAGCTATTGTTCGAATCTCCAATAACCCTTACAAATGGGAAATTGGTTGTGGTGAATTAAAAGATGTTGCCAACGTCGAAAAGATGATGCCTAATAATTATATTTCATCAGACGGTTTTTCTATTACCGATTCATGTCGTGAATATTTACTACCGCTTATTGAAGGCGAGAATTATCCACCGTATAATGATGGATTGCCAAATTATGTGGTATTAAAAAAGTCAAAGGTTGCTCAAAAACTACCTCCATTTAAAGTTTAAACACTAGAAAAAATTATTATGAATGTCATTTTATTAGGACCTCCAGGAGCCGGCAAAGGTACACAAGCCGCTCAAATTTGTGAAAAATTTAATATACCTCAAATATCTACGGGTGATATGTTACGTGCTTCAGTTGTTGTTGGCACAACAATAGGTCTAAAAGCAAAAAAAATCATAGATGCAGGTGGCCTTGTTTCTGATGATATTATTATTGCTTTAGTTAAAGAAAGAATCCAATCACAAGACTGTAAAAACGGCTACTTACTTGACGGTTTTCCTAGAACTATCAAACAGGCTGACTCACTCAAATTAGAGGGCATTAAGATAGATTATGTAGTTGAGGTTCAGGTTCCTGATGAAGATATAGTAGTTAGAATGTCAGGACGGCGAGTTCATTTATCCTCAGGAAGAACTTATCATATTGTTTTCAATCCACCAATTGTACAAAACAAAGATGATCTCACTGGAGAGGACTTGATTCAACGCGTTGACGATAATGAAGAAATCGTCCGAGATCGTTTAAGTATTTATCATCAACAAACGCAACCATTAGTAGATTACTATAGCGCACAAGCACTTGAAAGCAATTCAGTGACAAAGTTTCATGCTATCAGTGGAGTCGGGACCCTTGATGAAGTCAAAATAAGAATCAATTCCGCACTTGAAAGTTAAACTTTATTAATCAAGAACTTCGAAAGCAATTTCTAGCAAGAGAACAAAGCAATCTGGATTGACTAAGAATTGATTACAATACTATTTTAAAATTAACCCGCTCCGTACCGTCTTCAGAGCCTTTAACGACTACCTTGTCATTATTGATATCATAATCCAGTGTATCTCCACTAAACGAATCAAAACCCTGTACCAGGTGTGCATTACCGACTAAAAAAATCATGCCTTCATCTACGTCATAAGTAATTAGTGTCGCAGTGGCTTCAACAAAGCGCGCTTGATTTTCTTGGCTTTGAATGTATTTAGCAGGTTTTTCCAGACTACCCTTTGCAATCATACTAACCACCTCTTTATTATCGGTTTGCACTTGGATAAGTTCAGCGAACAAAAGTAGAGAGCCCTGTCTAACTTCTGCATCACCACTAAACTCATTAAACCCAGTAGTCTCGTCAACAACAACAGACTGCGCCTCAATTTCAATCGGTTGCTTTGCATCTTCTGGAAGCGCAAAAACCAGAGAAGCTACAAAACCCATCAATAATATAAGAAATTTATTCATAAATACCTAGCACTCCGCCCATTAGTTCAACTTTTTTTGTTTTTGCGTCATAATGCATTCTTTTTGCACGTATGTCAGAGACTTTTGTTTGGTAATGAGTTGAATCATTAGATTTGTACACTTCCCCTCCGTTCGATTGGTCTACAACTAGATTATAGCTCTCTACTGTACTGCCCCCCATTGTACTGCCTCCACTATTCAATATCTTAACTTCACCAAATAATTTCATCAAATTATCGTTCATATTCAAATCTATCCCTTTATCTGCACTGATCTTATTATCATTTGAGTTGTAAAGCGTTTTTTCTTTACTCTTATAGAGTTTTTCCCCACTACCATAACTCACAAACAAGTTTGCAGTCTCAATTACTGAACCAGAATCTTGATTAATTACTGTCTTTCCTATAAGAGACATAGTATCATCATCAATATTCATTTGCATTCCATCCTGTGCTGTAATTACTGTATTTTCACCCAGGTAAGTAATCTCTCTATTACTTTCGATTTGACCGGTGTTTGAAAGTAATTTTAGGGACTCGGTTTTTATTTCATGTGAAACATCATTCTTAGATTGAATATTGACTTTGCCCTTAAAAAGAATCTCATCGGATTCTAGAATTTCAGCACGATTAGATGTCAAGACTACACCCTGCTGACCAAATTCATCATATGTCACAACCTTAACATTATGCAACACGGCTGGTTTATTTGTTTTTCTAGAATATTCTTCAGCCTCAAGAATATGTAACAAGAGCTGATCATTTGAGTATTCCTTAATGACAAAATTATCTATTTTTTCAAGATAAGCAGCCTCATTAATTTCTTCTTTAATATTATCTGATTGTTGAATGTTTTGTTGGAGCTTATAAATCTTTGTAATATTGTCTTGAAATAGCCACAGAATAACAATCAGGGCTATAATAAAAGCTGAGATAGATAGAATTTTCTTGGTTTTAAAAACTGCCATTATGTTAGATCAAAGAATACAAGGTTTATACGGAATTACACCAAACAATAATCTGAATATCGCACTCATTGAGCGTGTGATTACCGAATATCAAGTCAACATTCTCCAATACCGCCATAAAACCAACGACGAACAACTAAAATTAAACGAAGCGCAACAGTTGCTAGACCTTTGCCTAACACATAATACTTTATTTATAGTCAATGATGATATTAACCTTTGCGAGAAAGTTGGTGCCGATGGTGTTCATTTAGGTCAAAACGATGCCCCTATCAATACTGTTCGAAAACAATTGGGTGAAAAAGCAATCATTGGTGTATCCTGTCACAATCAATTACAGCTTGCCTTTGAGGCTGAAGCAATGGGCGCTGACTATGTCGCTTTTGGAACACTTTTCAACTCGATAACCAAGCCCACTGCAAGCCACTGTCCTTTATCAGTAATTAAAAGTGCGAAAGAAAAACTCAATTTACCAATTGTGGGAATTGGAGGTATTACTTTTGACAACCAAAAATTAGCTTTTGAATCGGGTTGCGATGCGGTGGCAATGTTGAACGGTCTATTTTCTTAATGTCATATAAAACAAGGAATTATTTAACAAAATAATTTACCTAGTAGAGACTTTTTGTTGGTCTTTTACCATATTCTCTTTCACTCAAAAATTGTGAAATATATCCTTGTCTTGTCCACAAAAGTTGATAGTATAAGTTCTGAATTTCCTCTACAGTTGAGCGTTTCACTGCTTTTAATGACAATAAGTTATCCTTCCACTTTACTAGTTTTGGATGCCTTTCTGGATTAATAATAGGTTTATATATTTGTGCTAAAAACTCCAACCTTTGGAACACAGGCGCATAACTCGAGTCCACTAAAGAAAACTGATCTCCGTTGAAAAATGGTTTAGCTTTTAAATAATCTTCAACCAAATCAAAATCGTTCAGCAATTCTTCAAGTGTATCCTCAAAGTCATTTTTTTTCTCTTGTATGGTTAACTGAAAAGTGTACAAGCTGATATTGTTACAGAACTCAATCCAACTTCTATTTATCGCTTTCATAAGCAAATCCTCTGGATGAAGCGTTGGAGGGTATGCTTCATCAATATATTCATTGATAACAGCCGATTCAAAAATTACCGTACCATCAACGATTAAAAGGGGTACTTTTTTTAAGGGTGATATAGCTAAAAACCATTCAGGTGGACTACCTAAATCAACATATTCTATATCATAATCAATACCCTTATATTGAAGGGTAATGGCTACTCTTTGTACAAAGGGACAGGCCTCAAAACTGACAAGTTTAAGCGTCATATTTGTTAATCAAACCTAGGGTTGTTTTTGTAGGTGTATCCTCCCTTAAGTCCACTCTTAGACATGACCAATTGCCATAATTGGTTCCGCCTAGACCGAAAAGTGCCAGCACACATTAACAAATAATACTCCCACATACGCTTAAATCGATCATCATAATAATCTTTTAATTTATCAAAATTATTTTGAAAGTTTTTATTCCAAGACATCAAGGTTGCATCATAATCCTGTCCAAAATTATGCCAATCTTCAATCACAAACAGACCCTCTGAGGCAGCACTAATTTGTTGAGCTGAAGGTGTCATACCGTTAGGAAAAATATACTTATTAATCCAAGGTTCAGTTGCACGACCAGATTGGTTTCGACCAATTGTGTGTAGTAAAAATAGTCCATCATCCTTTAAACACCGATGAACAACCTCCATGTATTTTTTATAATTTTTATAACCAACATGTTCAAACATACCAACTGAAACGATACAATCATATTGACCATTTAGTTCCCTATAATCCTTTAATTCAATGCGAACATCCAAACTTTTACAGGAATCTTGAGCAAATACGGCCTGCTGTTTAGAAATTGTAACACCATGAACACTAACACCATAATTTTCAGCAGCATATTTAGCGAAACCACCCCAACCACAACCTATCTCAAGTACATTCATGCCAGGCCTTAAATGCATCTTCCTGCATATTAAATCTAGCTTATTGATTTGCGCCTGATCCAAGTTTTCAGCATTCCTCCAATAACCGCATGAGTAGTTCATCCTTTCATCAAGCATTAATGAAAACAAGTCATTACCGACATCGTAATGTTTTTCTCCTACTATATAAGCTCTTTTTTTACTTTGAGGGTTCGAAAGCCAAGCTCTTGTTAAAAGTAGAAAAAAAGATGGATTGGAAGCTTTAACTTGATTGTCCAGATGGCCACTTAAAAGTTTTTCACTCAATTGGTCTAATGCGTTGCAGTCCCACCATCCATCCATATAGCTCTCACCAAATGCTAAGGTGCCGCCGCTTAAAACACGTGAATAAAAACGTTCGTCGTGAACTTGCAGATCCCAAGGTCTTGAGCCATTGATTTCAACATCAACAGAATTAAGTATTCTCTCAATTGTATTTTTATAATCTGCCAACTGTTCCCTTTATTATTAAGTCAACACTTAATATTAACTATTACTGGACTTTGATTTCAAAACTAATAATATACTCAAAAACAAAAACAAAGTAAACCAAATACAAGACCAGCCAGCCATACTAAGGCCCAAAAACTGCCAAGATATTTCTGCGCAATTACCATCTCCTATGAATAGTGCGCTCAATAAATCACCGAATGGGAACACTTCTAAAATATACTCCAGTGGTGGTCCACATAAGGGCACTTCATCTTCTGGCAAACTTTGTAACCAAACTTGACGACCAGCTACCCATATTCCTGCAGCTGAAGCAAGAAAAATAATCGCAGCATAAAAACGACTTAATATTTCTACAGGATTGTGATTGAAGGCAATAAATGCAGTAATGCCGACAACACTATAAAAGAATTGTTGAGTGATACATAAAGGACAAGGCTCTAATCCCAGTATTTTGATGCTATAAGCTGCATAACCAATAAGACCACCCACAGCCAAAAAAATTATTAAGTAGATTTGACGGGATGAAAGTTGTCGAATGTTCATTTTATATTTGCCTCAAGTTCTTTTCCCATACCTTGCAACCTCTTCAGGGTCGTCAGCTTTTGGTTTGGCAAAGAAATTATTAATCATAGGAATAAAAAAGTCTAGAGATTCCGAATCATAATCTGGATCAAAGCAGTTTTGATCGTATTCATGACAGAAATTTATAGCATCTTGATACCAAGGACTGTCACTAAACAATTCACGAACGTTTCTATCTCCACCGGAGTGATGGACGTAGTAATACATCTGAAAGACTCCGTGATGTTTAACGATCCAGTAAGTCTTCTCGGAAATAAAGGGTCTTAGCAATGCTGCTGCCAATTCTGAATGAGAATATGGAGCCAACTCATCACCAATGTCATGAAACAATACAGCCATCACCATTTCCAGATCTTCACCTGCACGGTATGCCCTAGTGGCACCTTGTAGGCTGTGTTCCAGACGACTGATTTGATAACCTGATAGGGTGGAATTCAGAGACTTGAGTCTTTCTATCAATCGCTTTGGAAGGTCAGCGTTGAACTGCTCTTCTAGCTGATCAAGAAAAGCATACTCTTCTGCAGTACCATGCTCCATCCTAGTAAA
>Ga0208522_1000214_pt1 | contig 39689 bp, 42 predicted proteins | sample ETNtaG_25_FD_185763 | JGI IMG/M metagenome (GOLD analysis project Ga0208522, IMG submission 185763) | Marine microbial and viral communities from oxygen minimum zone, Eastern Pacific Ocean - ETNP201302SV86 (SPAdes) (version 2) | ecosystem: Environmental > Aquatic > Marine > Oceanic ... | reverse complement strand
TCCTGCTTCTGCCATTTGAAAAATTGATCTAGCTATAGAATATAATAGTGATGCTAGATTTTTTCTATTTTTTACAAAATATCATAATTTTGAAAAATTGTGATACAATTAATTCTTGTAATCAAATTCAAAATAGGCGTCATTTTCTTGTCCTGCAGTCATTGAGCTTAGATTGTAAAATGCTTCAGCTGTAACTCTCCACTGAACAGAGTTATTTTCTATTGCATTCCAAAATTCTGGTGAATTTCCTGAATTTTTAATTGTAAATTCATCTTTAATTGAGGTTGGATAGCCATTTAGAATTGGGTAATAATTCGAACCTCCAGCAATTGTCACATCTGTATCTCTATCTCCTATACTTTTAGAACCAATTTTCAGGTCATCACCATATACAGTATATTTTATCATCTGAAGCATGACTGTTTTGTAATTTGGATTAGTTACCTTGAATGTAATTCCCATGTATGCAGTGTTGTCCAAAACTTCAACTATGGTTACATCCTCTAATTCTAACACTAATGATTGAATATTAGGTGCATTTGAAGGGGATGATGAAATTAGACTTCCACCAGAAACATCATCAATAATTCCACCAAAACCTACTACTGCAATAATTATAGCAAAAATTCCAACTACTCCACTAACAACTATTCTAGGGTTCAATATTATGTTAAATTTCCAACATTTCATAAAGGTTGGGTTAAAATGCATATAGTTCTAAAATATTACTAGTATTATGCAGTATTTTCAAGCAGTACAAGCAGGCAAAAAACGTGCAAATGAATCACAAATGAAATTATTTGATATTGCAGGATTTGCAATGCTTACCCTTACAACTAAAAAGATCGATGGGAAGTTTTTCCCAGTTGGTGAGGAAAATTATGTATCTGCAATCAAAAAACCTGAAGGATATGTGGTTATTCTAGTTGATGAAGACGGTTATACAAAGACACAGTCAAAGGATCTTGAAAAAAATGAGGCATCTAAAATCTTTAAAAAAATCATAGAAACTGGAATCGAAGAATATTCTGAAAATGAGATTATTATTTGGACAGAAAAATTTCCAGCAGTTCAAAATGAATTAAAGTAGAATTATTTTTTTGGTAAGATTATTTCAGTGCCTACATCCAAACCTTTTAGTGCCTTTTCCAATGTCTTAATATTCGAACTTATTACACGAGTTTTGATTTTTGAGCGTTCAATGATTTTTAGTGCTACTATATCCATCAGATCATATCCACCAGCTACTGAATCCTCATGAACTAACATACTCCTGAGTTTTTTTATCTCAATTCTTTTAAATTTTTTAGCCTTTTTGTTCTTGTTAGGATCAGAATCATAAATTCCATCAACATCTGTTGCATTCAAAAACTGTAGTGCATTAGTTTTTTCAGCAATTAATGCAGCTGCACCGTTTGTACTCTGACCAGGATTTAAGCCTCCTGCCACAACAATTAAGCCACTATCAACAGCATTTTTTGCTTCTTTGAGGGATGTAGGTGGATGTGGATATGCTTTATCCTTTAGAGCATAAATCAAAAGTTTTGCATTTAATCTTGATATTTCAATTCCAAGCTCATCAAGCGTGGATTCGTCAGCTCCAGAAGAACGAGCATGTGAAATGTAATGTCTTGCAATTTTTCCTCCACCTGCAATTATAATTGGCTGATATGATTTGCTAATTTTTACAAGAAATCTAGCATAATCCTTTAGAAGTTTGATATTTTCAACTCCAAAAATTCTTCCAGAAAATTTTATAACAATTCGTTTTTTCATTTTTTCAACCCATTAAGAACTGATTTTGCAGCAATTTCAACTTTTTTGCGATTATTAGCAGGGGTATAAACTCTGAGAATGTTCATAATTCTAGACATAGAATAAACTAATGGTATTTTAGATATAGGAATTTCTTGTGCAGTAACTTGTTTTGACTCTCTTTTGGTAAGAATGACTGATTTGGATTCTTTTTTTGATGGTGTTAGTGGTATTGATGAAGTGATCGATGTGTCTATAAATATTTGATTTGGGTCAATTTTGGATTTTTTAGCTATTTTTTCTTTTAGTTCCTCAAGATTCTTTTTTCCTAGATTATGATTACTAGTAAGTGATCTTTCAAATACACACTTGAATAATCTACGATTTTGATAATCGTTAGCAATTTTCTTTGCTGCTTTTAGTTCAAGATTTTTTTCTGGAAGTGAGATAAGTTTCTCTAAAATAACTTCGTCAGTCAGTTTTACATATTCATTCATATCAAGTGAGGAAAGGCCCAATTCATCATCTGCTAAACTCATTGCTTCAAGCAACATTACTTCTCCTGAGCGTACAGTTTTATGAAAATATACGGCCTTAAACATTTGAAATCTGGAAATCATCATAGTTTCAAAATTTACTAATGCAGAGCTGTCTAATGCTAGTTTTTTACCATAAACATCTAGTGAATGAGTTAGTCTATTATGATCTATTTTTGCATGTTCTGCACCAGTAAAATAACCATCACGCAAAAGATAATCCATCATATCTGCACTTAAAGCACCTGAAACAATTTCATTCATGAACTGTAATTTGCCTTGTCCAACTGCTAGATTGTGAATTAGTTTTTTGTTATATCCTGAACTTGTGATAATATCGCCAATTTCTGATTTTAAAATTATTTGTTTACCAATTTCTTCATGACTAATTTGTTTTTTTCTCTGTAAAACTTCCTCAAAGAGATGCGAAAATGGACCATGCCCAATATCATGAAGTAATGCTGCAAATCGAATATTTTGAATATCATCATTTGACATTATTCCTTTCGCGTGAAGTGATGTTGCAGCCATGGATGCAATATGTAAGACACCAAGTGAGTGCTCAAATCTTGTGTGCTGTGCACCAGGATATGTCAAATGTGCACCAGAAAGCTGTTTGATTCTTCTCAATCTTTGAAAGACTGGAGTATCAATAATTTTATGTTCGGTTTTGTTTAGACGAATAAAGTCATGTATTGGATCTGTGATTTCTAATAATTGCTTTTTCATATTCCAATTTTTCTAGAAAATATTTGCATTATATCTTGGTGAACCTCATTTTTGCTATTTGTAGCGTCAACTATTTTCCATCGCTTTTTCTTCGCCATTTTTCTGTAGGTTTTTGAAATTGTTTGGGAAAAAATTTTATTCTTTTCAAATTTATCACGATTTATCTTTTTTCGCTTAAATGATTCATTTTGTGGTACATCCAATACAATTACCAAATCTGATTTTGGCAAACCTGCATCAAGATTCTCAAGCCAACTAAGCTTCAACCCATTTACCAAACCATACACAAGATTAGATTCAGCATATCTATTCATTATAACTACAGAATTTTTCTCTTGAGCCATTTTGATCTTTTCAACTTTTTCCCATCTATTTGCTGCTAAAAGACAGTGAATTGTCTGTGGAGAGAAACTTCTTTTTCCATGAAGATACTTGTTAATCTCTTTTCCTATTGGTGTAGTATAATCTGGAAAACTGAAAAGTTTTGTCTTAATTTTTAGTGATTTCAATTTTTTTGACAAAAGAGATGATTGGGTTTTTTTGCCTGCTTGGTCTCCGCCTTCAAAAACTATAATCATTTTAATCTGAATTAATGAATTCATCTTCAATTAAAAATCTTCAGAAATACGTGGAGGTAAAATTATTGGGAAAGTTTAATGAAACCTATTGATAAAATAGTAAGAATGAGTACAAGTAAAAAAGCCAAATTTTTTCTTAGAGGAATTAAAGACATTTTAAACTCGAAATTACATGGTGATAATTTTGAATATTATCATGATCAATATTGGAACGATCTACCAGAAATTCAAAAATACATAAACAAATGTGCAACTGATAATCAAAATATAACATGGATTGAGGATATTCTTACTAGATATCCGAAACGTGTTCCATTTGAGAATGTTCTCATTGTAGGATGTGGGAATGGATGGGTAGAAAGACAGCTATATGACTTGGGTATTGGAGAAAAATTTGATGCATTCGATATTTCTCCAGAACACATTGATATTGCAAAAAAACTTGTGGATGGAAGAGAAATTAATTATTTTATCGATGATATGAATAATTTGAAAAATATACCAATAGATAACTATGATGCAATTTTTAATGTGGGAGTTTTACATCATGTTTTCAGACTTACAAAAACTATTTGGACACTGTACTCAGCTCTGAAAAAAGATGGTCTTATGTTTAATTTTGAATATGTTGGTCCGCCTCAAAATCAATATTCTGATGAACATTTGAAAATTTTAGAAAAAATTAATGAAGAGATTGATTCTAGATTCTCAAGTATAATCCCACTTCGACCAAAAAAGAGTAATTTTGAGAGAGGTGATCCAACTGAGGCAGTAAATTCAGATCTGGTACGACCTATACTTTCACGATTCTTTGATTCAATACATGAACGTAACATCAATGGCGGTATAGCGTATCAAATATTGTGGAATAATATTGCAGCGTTTAAGATAACAGATGAAACTGCAAAAAATACAATTAAATTTCTAATAACAAAAGACCAAGAACTTACAGAAAATGGTAAAGTACCAGTATTATTTTGGTATTCAATAATAACACCAAAGTCACAAAATGAAATTTCTAATAATGGATTTTTACCGTCAAAAAACTAGATACTAATCTCCAATAATTTTTACTAATACTCTTTTGTTTCGTTTACCATCAAATTCTCCATAAAAAATTGATTCCCATGGACCAAAATCTAATTGACCGTCAGTTACAGCAACTACAACTTCTCTTCCCATGATTTGTCGTTTTAGATGTGCATCTGCATTATCCTCTCCAGTATCATTATGATTATACTGTTCAGTTGGTTCATGAGGAGCTAATACTTCTAACCATTTTTCATAATCATGATGTAATCCGCTTTCATTATCATTAATGAACACACTAGCAGTGATATGCATTGCATTTATCAGACATAATCCTTCTTTGATTTTACTTTTTGTAACTAGTTCTTCTATATCAGATGTGATATTAACAAATGCTCTTCTTGTTTTGGTCTTAAATGTAAGATATTCTGTTAACGATTTCATAAATAATCAATTCTCTTATGTCATAAAAATTCTAATGTGCAGACTCAGAACTCAAGATCCCTATCATCAAATCAAAGGATAGTGTACATCATCGCCTGCAATTATAAAATATTTTAATAATTACTTGAATCTTTCACGAAGCTTGATAAGTGAGAATATTATTTGTATTAGAAATGGTAATGATTGATGCACCCTCAAAAGTAGAGAGTTTCAGACGTTTTGTGATAGCAAGTACTTGTAGTTCATTTGCTCCACGAAGTTATCTTGAAGATCCTGAAGTTTTTGCAGAGCGTGATGAGGAAAAAGGCTCGATTTATGTAGAAGCAGCAGACAAAGTAACTTTGAAAAAAATTAGAGATATAACTTTTGTAAATGCTAGAGATGTTCTAGGAATAATATATACTTCAAAAACTGGAAATACTAATTTAAAATGGCGTCAAATTAGACGAGATGCAGGAAAAGTAAAAGGCGAAGCATCCTCAAATTCATTAGTAAATCTACATGAAGGTGGAGTAATTACTTCAGAATGGCTTGATAATTATCTTAAAAAGAAATCTGAAGAGCAAAACAAAGATGCAGAAGAATAAGTTGTCTTTTTAATTAACATATTCTAAAAAAAAATATGATTACAAAAATTCTTGATGATAATGGAATATCATTTGTACCAGAAGAATCAGATGATTTGCTAACAATTCGACGTTTAATCAAAAGAGGTGACAAGATAGTAGGTGAAACTACACGTGTCATTAAACAAGAAAAAGAATATTCACGACCAGATAAAGGAGAAAGAATTAGGATTAGAATTGCAATTGAAGTAGAAAAAATTTCACTTGATGATGTACTAGATAGAGTTAGAGTTGGAGGAAGAATTACTGAATCAAATAATGAATCAGTTCCACATGGTTCTCATCATTCATTTTTAATAAAAATAGATCAGCCATTTAATTTGGTCAAAAAAAAATGGACACCTCTAGAAAAAAAACTTGCTAAAGCAAATGATTCAAAGATGACATTTGTACTAGTTGCAATTGATACAACTGATTGTGGAATCGGAAGACTGAATGGAACACATTTGCATCTGTTGCCAAATATTTATTCTGGATATAGTGGAAAAAGATACAAGACAAATTTCAAGATTGAAAATTATTTTGAAGATATTACAAAAGCATTATCATCAATAGTGAAAAATAATGATTCTATCATAATTTTTGGTCCTGGTGAAACAAGGAAGAAATTTGGAAATTTTCTTGAAAAATCAACTTTAGGAAAAAAATGTACAAAAAAGATTATTGAGGGAATAGATTCTGGAGGTGAGGATGGAATTCATATTTTTACTAAATCAAATTCTTTGCAGGAGATTATGTCAGATAGTAAATTAGCAAAAGTATCAAAAATAATTGATCATGTGATGATGCTAGCAACAAAAACTAGTAAAAAATTCTCAATGGGTTTTGACGAAACAAAGAAAGCAAATGAATTTGGTGCAATTGATGAACTTGTTTTTTCAGAAAAAGTGATTCAAGATAATGATGAGCAGGAAGTAATTAATTTTCTAAATGATGTTGAAGCAAAAGGAGGTAAGCTGTATAGTGTTGATAGTAGTACTGATACAGGACTTAGGGTATCAGGACTTGGTGGAATAGTTTCTCTCCTAAGATTTTCAATTGAAGGTTAAAGTGTAGAATCCATTAACCACTTCATATATGGCTGATTAATTGAGTTAATGTTAATCTCAGCAATTTCTGGTACATCATATGGATGAAGTTTCTTTAGTTCTTTTTTTAGAACTGATTGGTTTTTTTTGCTAGTTTTAAAAAGTGCTAAATATTCTGATTGATTCTCAATTTTCCCCTTCCATGAATAAACTGATGAAATTTTTGTAATATTGACACATGCTGCAAGTTTTTTCTTTACAAGTTGATTAGCAATTTTTGTAATTGTTTTTTTATCTGGAAATGTTGAGATAATAATCACAGGCATCATAGTAACCGATAAATGTACGATACTAAAAAAAATTACCGTTCACATGGAATTAGATTTTATAACTGATAATGCGATAATTTATGTTTTGATGGCTTGGGTAGCAATTTTTGTTACAGCAAAAACATTGAAACTTGAAAGATATGGCTTTACAATAAAACCATACAGTCTTACATACAAAAACTATAACGTTCAGACTGCATTAACTAGATTGCTTGGAAGAACTAGACGTGGTATTAGGGTATTTGCTGATGTTAGTGTTGTAGCAGGATTCTTAATGATGGGATTTGCATTCTGGTTTCTATTTTCAAATATTACAAATTTCTTTGTTCAACCAAGTGAATTTGCAGAATTAACTGTATTAATTCCAGGTGTAACACTGACATCAGCATCTGCAATAATGTATTTTCTATTATCAATACCAATTGTTTTAGTGGTTCATGAAGGAGCACATGGAATAGTTGCAACACTAGAGAAAATTAAGATAAAGACTGGTGGATTTGCAATTTTTATTGCAATGTTTGCAGGATTTGTAGAACCCGATGAGGAAGAGTTTGATAATGCAAAAAAAATATCTAGATTAAGAGTGATTGGGGCTGGAGCCACATCAAATGTTATCTTTGCATTCGGACTTGGAGTAATACTATTAACAAATCCAATGTTTGCAATGATATTACCTGAACCATTTTTGGGATGGTTTTACGAATCACCTGATGGAGTTTTGGTCTTGTCAATAATTGAAGGTGGTGGTGCAGAAAAAGCAGGGATAAAAGAAAATGATATAATTACAAACATAGACGATGTTAGAATTATTTCCCCGATGGATTTTCAAAAAGTTGATCTAACGCCGGGGCAGACAGTAGATGTAACAATTCTAAGAGATGGACAACAAATCATATTTCCTGTCTCAATTATGGCTTCACCAGATGATCCTGAACGTGGTTTGATTGGAATAATGCGAGACAATAATTTGTCATTTAAACCAATTTATAATTACATAGAGTGGAACAACCCACAATTTTCCATGTTTTTGTTATGGCTATGGATGATTTCATTTTTTATTGGAATCATTAACATGCTGCCATTACCAATTTTGGATGGTGGAAAGTTCATCCAAACAATAATTGACAAAAAGTTTTCTGAAAAAACAGTGAATGGAACAATGATGGCAATCTATGCATTTACATTTATTGTATTTGGACTAAATATTGGATTGTCATATATGAAATCAGGTTGGTTTACAATCTAAAGAATGAGATATTAAACAATAAGCATTTTTGAAACTATGCAATGTGATAAATGTCAAAATATTGCGATATATTCCAGAAAATATTCTGGTGAAAATCTATGCTCTGAGTGTTTTTCCAACTCAATTCTAAGAAAAACTGCCAAAACTATATCAAAATACAAGATGATTAAAAATGATGATTTGGTGTGTGTAGGTGTTTCTGGAGGAAAAGATTCTCTTGTATTGCTTGATACATTAAAAAAAATGTCTCAAACCCATAATTTCAAAATTATTGCAGTTACTATCGATGAAGGTATTCCAGGATATAGGGATGAAGCGTTGAAAATAGTGAAAGAATTTTGCTCGAAACTAGATGTAGAATTAAAGACATATTCATACAAGGAATTATTTGATGTAACACTAACAGAATCATTAGAACTTAGAGAAAGCGAAAAAACTTCATCATGTTCTATATGTGGCACTTTTAGAAGAAGAGCTCTTGATCATGCTGCAAGAGAAACTGGAGCTAATGTAATTGCAACTGGTCATAATTTAGATGATACATTACAGACATTCTTGATAAACACATTATCAGGAGATACAAATAAAATTGGATGGATGAATCCTGACAACGAAAATAGAGAACTTAGGAAAATAAAACCACTTTCAGAAATTTATGAATCTGAGATAGTATTTTATGCATTTACTAATAAATTACCATTCCAATCAGAGCCCTGCCCTCACATGAACGAAGGTATAAGAACTGAAATACGTGAATTTCTTAATTCGTTAGAAGAACACAGAAGTGGAATTAAGAATAGTATGTATCATTCAATTCTAAAAATTTCTGATGTTATCAAAGATAATGATGTAAAGAAAAAAAGAAATTGTGATATTTGTGGAAATGAATGCACTGGAAAAATCTGTTCTGTGTGTACTACAATTACTAATCTTAAGAAGGAAAGATCCAATTCAAATATAACATGATCTTCTAAGTAAGATCGTAGTAGGGAGGATCAGGGTGCCAGCCGTGCCCTATTCTGAAACCGGCTATAAGCAGAGATCAGTAACTGCTGGGTAAATCTCTAGACAGATAATTCCCGCTTGGTGTGCGGAAATGAAATCACGCCGAGGCGGGTGGTTGCAGGACTGAGATTATCCGAAGGGATAATTCTTAAGACCGAACCATCGAAAGGGATGAGGTCCGGGAGGGAGCAATCCTAAGTTGGAGCATCCACGCTTCCTCGTCAACGTGGCGGATCTTGTATGCCTTGAAACGGGGCTATTAGTCTAGACTAGAACCAGTGGGGCTACTACTAAATATTAAAAAAAGATCTGTCTAGTAATGGATCTAGTTTCATTTGGAAATAAAAGAAGCTATAATGAGTTTAAAAATAATATTCCACTCGTAATTCAGCCATTATTTGATGAACTAAGACAGTTCTGTATGGGATTAGGACTCAAAATTATAGAAGATGTTCGAATGCATCGAGTTGTTTTTTGTAAATCAATGACTTTCAGATGGTTTGCTGACTTTGAACCAACACAAAAATCAATACTAATTAAAATCCAAAAAGATCGTAAAACACCTATTACAATTTTTGAGATTTTTCCTGAGGATGATCTAGAAGAAATTCAAAAAAATCTTAAAGATGCTTTTGATTTAATTCACTAATACAAAACTTCAAAATTTAATAATTCACCAACAAAGATTTGTTGATTTATTTCAATTTTATCTACTCTTGAATTAGCTGGACCATGACGACACCAGTCAACTACTGAATTAACATTTATTTCTTCACCTTCTAGTAAAATCTCCACTTGAGAATTTTCTAAATTTTTTACCCATCCATTAACATTATTTTTAATTGCAATAACTTTCGTTGCCTGCCTAAAAAAAACTCCTTGAACTTTGCCTGTTACTAAAATACGTGTTCTTTGTTTTACCATATATATGATAAATATTGTTCATTAATCAGCTTTCTTAAATTATTTTAGTGATTGTTTTCTTTCTTTAATTCTAGCTCTTCCAGTCTTTCTTGCAGCTATACTTCCTACTTTAGCACCTGGTGGTGCATTACGTGACACTGTAGAACTTTGACCCACGTGTTGATGTCTTCCACCACCGTGTGGATGTTGATATGCTGCTTGTGCAACACCTCTGACTATAGGATATTTATGACCTTTTGATCTAAATCTTCTCCACTTAACACCAGCACGCATAAATGGTCTATCTCCTACTCCACCACCTGCAAGAGTTCCAATCATTGCTCTATTTTTTGGATTTAATGTGGTAAATTTACCAGATGCAAGTTTTAGTGTAACACCTTTTTCAGTATGTGCAAATACTGTAGCATTTCCACCAGCTGATTTAATCAAAGCTCCTCCATCACCAAATTGTTTCTCAACATTACATACTGTTGTTCCATCTGGAATATTTTGAATACTGATAACATTACCATCTGTAACTTCAGCAGAAAGAGAAAAATCAAGTTTTGAACCAACTGTAGTACCAAGAACAGCAGGAATTAATGATATCGACCCATCTTCAAATCTTACTTTTGATAAAGGGACATCACGACCACTTTCATGTATTAGATCAATAATTTCGCCTTGATGTGAAACATCAATATCAAATCCAGGATATTTTGCAGGTTTAATCTTATTAGTAACAGCAGCCCTAAACTGCATGCCTCCACGGCCACGCTTACGTACTAATGGTCTTTTACCCAATGTTGACGAAGGTCTAAGATCATGATTTTAAGCTTGTGATCAATATTAGTGAGATCAGAACAATAATACGCTAAATATATAAAAAAAGAACGTAGAGAAGTAGGATATGGCAGAAAATGAATTAACACTAAAAGTTCTAGAAGCCTATACCAGAGATGTTGGTAGAGGAGTAGCTAGAATAGATTATGATTCAATGGATACATTGAATGCATCAACAGGTGATGTTATTGAATTGAAAGGCAAAAGAAGAACAGTTGCAAAATGTCTTCCACTTTATCCATCAGATGAGGGTAAAGGAATTATTAGAATTGATGGACTAGGAAGAAATAATTCGGGAATTGCAATTGGTGATGCAATTAATGTAAAAAAAATAAAAGCTGTTCCAGCAGAAAAAGTAGTTGTAGCTCCATTAGAAGCTATTCCACCTATTGATGAAAGATATCTTGCAGATGCATTAGAAAGTGTTCCTTTGATAAAAGGTGATAATGTTATGGTGCCATATTTCGGTGGACGTTTAACTTTTCAAGTAATAGGTGTTACACCAGCAGCAGATGCAGTACTTGTTACACAAAAAACATCATTTCATATTGCAGAAAAAGGTGAAACATTACGGGGAGTTCCTCAAGTTACCTATGAAGATATTGGTGGAATAAGAGATGAGATAAAGAAAGTTCGTGAAATGATTGAACTTCCATTAAGACATCCAGAAATCTTTGAAAAACTTGGTATTGAAGCACCAAAAGGTGTTATGCTATATGGTCCACCAGGTACTGGTAAGACATTACTTGCTAAAGCAGTTGCAAATGAAAGTAATGCACATTTCATTAGTATTTCAGGTCCAGAGATTATGAGTAAATTTTATGGTGAAAGTGAAGCAAGACTAAGAGAAATTTTCAAAGAGGCTAGAGAAAAAGCACCATCAATAATATTTGTAGATGAGATTGATTCTATTGCACCAAAACGAGAAGAAGTGACTGGTGAAGTTGAAAGAAGAGTTGTTTCACAAATGTTATCATTAATGGACGGATTAGAAGCAAGAGGAAAAGTTATTGTAATTTCTGCAACAAACAGACCAAACGCAATTGATCCTGCTTTAAGAAGACCTGGAAGATTTGACAGAGAAATTGAAATTAAAGTTCCTGACAAAAAAGGTAGGCATGAAATTTTGCAGATTCATACACGTAACATGCCTCTAGCTGCAGATGAACAGGAGTTTCCAGTAAATATTGATAAAATTTCAGCAGTTAGTCATGGATATGTTGGTGCTGATTTAGAATATCTATGTAAAGAAGCAGCTATGAAATGTTTACGTAGATTACTTCCTGAATTAAACTTGGAAGAAGAAAAAATTCCTCCAGAAACACTTGATAAATTAATAGTAAATGCTGATGATTTTAGAAAAGCACTAGTTGAAGTTACTCCATCTGGAATGAGGGAAGTATTCATTGAGAATCCTGATGTGAGTTGGGAACAAGTTGGTGGTCTTGCAGAAGTAAAAAAAGAATTAATGGAAGCAGTAGAATGGCCTATGAAATATCCTGGATTATATGATAAATTGGGACATAAGATGCCTAGAGGCATATTATTACATGGTCCTAGTGGAACTGGAAAAACTTTGATGGCAAAAGCAGTTGCAACTCAAAGTGAAGCAAATTTTATTTCTGTTAGAGGTCCTGAGCTGTTATCAAAATGGGTTGGTGAATCAGAAAGAGGAATAAGAGAAATTTTCAAAAGAGCAAGGCAATCAGCTCCATGTGTAATTTTCTTTGATGAGATTGATTCTATTGCACCAATTAGAGGAGCAGGTGGAGAAACTGCAGTAACAGAAAGAGTAGTCAGTCAATTACTAACAGAATTAGATGGTATGGAAAACATGCATGGTGTTGTTGTACTTGCTGCTACAAATAGAGCAGACATGATTGATCCAGCATTATTAAGACCAGGAAGATTTGATAAAATAATTTCGATTCCACTTCCTGACAAAGAAAGTAGAAGAATGATTCTGAAAATAAATTGTGAAGATATTCCAATTGCAGATCCAAATGGTCCTGATAAAATAGATTATGATAAACTAGCTGAAAATACTGATGGTCTAAGCGGTGCAGATGTTGCATCTATAGCAAATACTGCAGTATCTTTAGTTGTTCACGAACATCTTGATGGTGCACCAGATCCAAAAGCCGTTGAAGAAAAAGTTGGAACCGCAAGAGTCACTATGAAGCACTTTGAAGAGGCTGTAAAGAAGGTTAGAGAGCAAAAAGACTTGAAGATTGGCGAAAAACTAGTAGCATCATACTACAGGTAGTTTTAATAAAATAATCAGTTAATCATTAGTAATTGTCAGATCTAAAAGGCTACAAAGGTAAATCGTTCGAATTCTTAAATCGAAATGAAATAGAGATTGGAGATTCAATCAAAATTATTGCAGAATTAGCATATACTGGTATTCTGATGCCAAGATATGAAACTAGTGAAGATTCACATATAGTTCTAAAACTCAAAAGTGGATACAATATAGGAATTGAATTAGAAAAAATTGAGAGTATTAAGAAAATATCATCAGCTGAAATAATTGTAAAAAAAGAAAATTTGAAAGAAGACAATTCTGAATTACCTAAAGTTCTATTATTATCAACTGGAGGTACAATAGCTAGTAGTGTAGATTATAGAACAGGTGCTGTGACACCTGCATTAACAGCATCTGATCTAAATGAAGCAGTTCCAGAAATTGCAAAGATTGCTAATGTTGATGCAGAAGTACTTTTTTCTGAATATTCAGAGAATTTACAACCAGAGCATTGGATTGAAACTGCTAAAAAAATTAATAGTTATACAAAATCAAATTACAAAGGAATTATTATTGCACATGGTACAGATACAATGCACTATAATTCAGCATTTTTATCATTTGCATTATCAGGAATTTCGATTCCAATTGTTCTTGTTGGATCTCAAAGATCATCAGATAGACCATCCTCTGATGCTGCAGTAAATCTTTTAGCTGCAGTAAGATTTATTGTAGAAACTGATACAAAAGGAGTTTTCATAGTTATGCATCATAATGATAGTGATGATGCAATTGCATGCCATTTTGGTACTAGAGTTAGAAAAAATCATACAAGTAAAAGAAGTGCGTTTGAAACCATAGGTAATGATCCAGCATATATAATAACTGAAAAAAAAATATTAAAAAATACAGATAAAGAATTTTTTCAAAAATCACAGTATAATCCACAATTAGAAATAGATACTAAAGTTGCATTGGTAAAATATTATCCTGGATATGATCCCAAACAAATTGAGAATTTAATAGAATTAGGTTTTAAAGCGATTATTTTTGAGGGTACTGGACTTGGACATGTTGGAAATACAATGTATGACGTGATTAAAAAAGCAAGTGAGAGAGGATTATTTTTGGGTATGACATCACAATGTATTGATGGTAGAATTAGAATGACAGTTTATGAAAGTGGAAGGGATTTGATGGAATTAGGAATAATACCACTTGAAAATATGATTCCAGAAGTAGCTCTTGTTAAAGCAATGTGGGCTTTGGGAAATTCTGAAAGTATTGAAGACATGAAGAAAATAATGTTAGAAAATATCTCTTCAGAAATTACAGAGTGATGATGTAATAATGTCTGAATTAGAGATAGATAAAATTGGTTTAAAAGTTGGACTTGAAATTCATCAGCAATTAGATACAAAGAAAAAATTATTTTGTAATTGTAAATCTGCTGAAAATACAGAATATACAGGAAAATTCACCAGAAAATTGAGAGCCTCAAAAAGTGAACTTGGAAAAATTGATCCTGCAGCATTGTTTGAAAGTTCAAAATCAAAAACTATGGTGTATTACGAAAATCAGAATAGTAATTGTCTGGTAGAAAAAGATGAAGAACCACCGCACAATTTGGATGTCAAAGCAAAGGAAATTGTACTACTGGTTTCTTCTGCATTAAATTCCAAGATTTTTAGTGAAATTCATGTAATGCGTAAGACTGTAATTGACGGTTCAAACACTTCAGGATTTCAAAGAACAATGCTAGTAGCACAGGGTGGAAATATTGACATTAAGGGAATAAAAGTTGGTATTCAATCAATTTGTCTTGAAGAAGATGCTGCAAAATTGATTAAAGACGAAAATGATTATAGATTTTTTAGTTTAGATCGATTAGGAGTTCCATTAATTGAGATTGCATTGGAACCTGTATCTTGTAATCCAAAAATGGTTAAAGAAATAGCATTATCGCTTGGACGACTTCTTAGAGTAACTAAAAAAGTTGCAAGAGGAATAGGAACTATTAGACAAGATGTCAATGTCTCAATTGATAGTGGAGGAATTGTAGAAATTAAAGGAGTTCAGCAATTAGAACAACTTGAAAAAATCATTGAATATGAAGCAAAAAGGCAACATGGATTGAAATTAATCTCAGAAAAAATTAATTCTATAAGTAGAAAATATATTGATCAAAAGGATGATGTTTTTCTTATTACTAGTTTACTTCAAAATTGTAATTCTAAAATTATAAAAAAATCACTTGAAAATGGAGATGTAATTAAAGCCATTAAAGTTGAAAAATTTGCTGGTTTGTTTGGTTTTGAACCATATTCAGGAATAAGACTTGGTAAAGAAATTGGACAGTTGGTGAGATTCTTTGGAATTGGAGGAGTTTTTCATTCTGATGAATTACCAAATTATGGAATTGAAAATAATGACATTCAAAATATACGAAAATATTTAGAGCTTGAAGAAGAAGATGCATTTTTAATTATTGCAGGAAAAAATCCAGCACTTGAGCATGCAATTAATTCTATAATCAACAGAATTAAAAATGCAAAAAATGGACCACTTGCAGAAACAAGAGCTGCAACATCTAATGATGAGACAATTTTTCTAAGACCGAGACCAGGCCCATCAAGAATGTATCCTGAAACAGATATTCCAACTATTAAAGTATCTAAAGATGAATTAGAAGTTGCAAAATCAAATATCCCAAAATCTTGGGATGAATCAATTTTAGAGATTAAAAATAAATATAAAATAAATCAACAATTGTCAGAACAAATTTTTGATTCCGAGTATTTTGATTTATTTGAAGAAAATTGCAATAATAATAAAAATTCTCCAAATTTTATTGCATCAATATTATGTTCCACAATTGTTAATCTTCAAAGAAATGGTCTAGATTCATCTCTTTTAAAGCATGAAGAAATTTCTAATACATTTGATTTGCTAAATTCTGATAAAATTTCTAAAGAATCAATAGAGATTATCTTTGAACAAATAATGTCAGGAAAAGCAGTTTCTGCATCTGAAGCAGTCAAAAATGCATCAATTAGAAATATGAGTGAAGATGAATTGAATAAAATTTTAGATATGATAATTCTAGATAATTCGGAAAAAATTCAGCAGGACGGTATTCGTTCGTTAACTTCACTTATGGGTATAGCAATGAAGCAAGTACGTGGACAGACATCAGGTAATTTAGTAAATACATTACTTTTAAGAAAAATCAATAAATTATTAGAGAAATAAGAAGTAGATAAAAAAACAACAATTAAGAGAAGAATAAAGCTATTAGCCTTTGCTCTTTCGTTTTGCTGTTCCTCTACCGGTTACTCTTGCTTTACCTTTTGAAGAAGCTCGTGGTTTTGGATCAGGAATACTACTTAATTTTCTTCTTCCAGTTCCTCTTCCTGTAGTTACAGATCTGTTACCAGCTGCCTTTTTTTTGGCTGCCTGATATTCTTTATAAGAATCACCAGAAAATGTTGATTTTTTCTTTGTGTCTGTAGTTCTCTTTTTTGTGCCTCTACCGGTTGTTCTGGTTACTTTTGCCATATGGAAAATGGTAAACTACAATGTTTTAAAGGTGTTCATATACAAAATTTCCATTTATTGCGGGAAGTGGGATTTGAACCCACGTACTCCTGAGAGATAAGGATCTGAACCTTACACCTTTGACCAGGCTAGGCAACCCCCGCAAAATTAGTTGAAATCCCTAAAATAAGTTCCTTATCAACAAAATATTGAAATTATAGGAATATTACATAATTAGAATTGGATGTTTCAGAGGTTTTTTGCCATAATTGTAAGGAAGTTCTTGGAAAATATAATACTGAATTTTATACAGATACACAAATCGGTGATGTGATAAAAATAATTCATACATCTCATATTAGAGAAGGACATGATTTAGTAATTAGAGAAATAACTAAAAAATAATCTAATTATAACCATCAAAATCTTTTAGAAGATTTTTTTGTTGTTTAGAAAGTTTTTTTGGAATTTCAACAACAACTCTAACAAATTGATCACCACGTTTATTTGAATGTAATTTAGGAAGTCCTTGACCTTTTATCTTTAAAATTGTATTTGGTTGTGTTCCTTCTTCAATTTTTAATTTTTCAGTACCATCTAATGTGGAGACTTGAATTTGTGTTCCTAAAGTGGCATCTATCATGGATATGTTTGCATCACAATAAATATCTGTTTCATCTCTACGAAATTTTGGATGATCTTTTACTCTGACACGAACAATTAGATCCCCACTTATACCATCAGGAACTGATTGACCTTCTCCTTGTACAACATAATCTCCATCATCAATTCCAGGTGGAAGATTAAATGAAAGGTGTTTTTTGCCTTTTACTTTACCTGAATTACATTTTTTACATGGATTTTCAAACATTTGACCCTGACCTTGACATTTTCTACATGGTTGAACTGTAACAAAAGTAGAAAATCCCATCTTCCTAGTAACTCTAACTTGTCCTTGTCCTCTACAATCACTGCATGTAATTTTTGATGAACCTGATACACATCCTGAACCATTACAATCAGGACAATCTACATACTTTTGTAGATCAAGTTCAATTTGTTTTCCGTGTAAAACATCTTCTAGTGTAACAGATGTTTCATGTAACATATCTGAACCTCGTTGCTGTCCAAATCCGCCGCCGCCACCACCAAATAAATTTTCAAAAATTGAATCAAATCCGCCGCCGCCTCTTCCTTGACGACCAAAAAGATCATTGAAAATATCATTAAAGTTTCCACCTGCACCTCTAAAAATATCTTCGGTGGAATATCTTCCATCTACACCATCATGACCATGTTGATCATACAACTGTCTTTTTGATGTGTCAGATAATACAGCATATGCCTCAGAAATTTCTTTGAAATGTTCTTGTGCATCAGGAGATTTATTTCTGTCAGGATGAAATTTTAATGCCAATTTTCTATATTGTGATTTAATTTCATCAGCAGGAGCTGACTTTGTAACTCCTAAAACTTCATAATAATCACGTTTTGCACTCATATCTTAATTCTAAAATATACTAATTTAGGAATTTTCTGACTTTTGCTCAGAATTTGAATTAGTTTTCTGTTCATTATTAGTATCTTGATTTGATTCTTGTTCCTCAGTAGATTGTTGTTCAGTAGTATCCTGCTGTTCATTTGATTGCTCTTCAGCTCCAGGAGGTGGAGTAGCATTCTTATACAATTCAGTTGTAATTTCATTTACAAGAGATTTTAATGCTTCAAGTTTAACTTTAATCTGTTCAGTGTCTTGAGTTAATGATTCTTTGAGTTCTTTTACAGCATCAGTTACTTTAATTCCTTTTTCTTGAGGAATCTTATCTTTTAAATCTTGATTAATTAATTTTTCAGTACTGTAGATATAGCTTTCAGCTTCATTTTTAACATCAACGGATTCTTTTTTCTTCTTATCATCTTCAGCAAATTTCTCTGCATCTTCTTTCATTTTTTCAACATCAGCATCAGACATTTTTGAAGATGATTCAACTGTTATTTTTGCATCTTTACCGGTACCAAGATCTTTTGCTGTAACATTTAAAATTCCATTAGCATCAATATCAAATTTGACATTAATCTGAGGTACACCTCTTGGTGCTGATGGGATTTCATTAAGATTAAAACTTCCTAATGATACATTATCAGATACCATAGGTCTTTCACCCTGTACAACATTAATTGTTACGGCAGTTTGATTATCTTGTGCAGTCGTGAATGTTTTATCTTTTGAAGTGGGTATTGTAGTATTTCTTTCTATAATTGGTTCTCTTACACCACCAAGTGTTTCAATTCCAAGAGTTAATGGTGTAACATCTAATAATACAATATCACTTGTGACATCACCTGCAATTATACCTGCCTGTACAGCAGCACCAAATGCAACTGCCTCCATAGGATCAACCCCAGATTCTGCTTCTTTACCAAGTGCAGTACCAACAAACTTTCTTACTATTGGCATTCTTGTTGGACCACCAACTAGAACAATTTTTGTAATATCTGTTTTAGAAATTTTTGCGTCTTCTATTGCTTTATCAATTGATGATTTACATCTTTCAACAATTGGATTAACAAGATCTTCTAGCTTTGCTCTTGTTAATTTTACTTCAAGATTTTTAGAACCTGAAGAATCTTGTGCAATAAATGGTAAATTAATATCGGTTTCCATTACTGTTGATAGTTCAATTTTTGCTTTCTCACCACCTTCTTTTATTCTAGTCATAGCAGTACTATCACTCGTTAGATCTATTCCCTCCTTTTTCCTAAATTCATCTACAACAAAATCAATTATTGCTTTGTCCATATCTGAACCTCCAAGATGTGTATCACCAGAAGTACTCATTACTTCAAATACACCTCCACCCATTTCCATTATTGTTACATCTAATGTTCCTCCACCAAAATCAAAAACTAAAATTTTCATATCTTCTTTACTTTTATCGATGCCAAATGCTAATGATGCAGCTGTTGGTTCGTTGATAATTCTGACTACTTCAAGGCCAGCAATTATGCCTGCATCTTTAGTTGCTTGTCTTTGATTATCATCAAAATATGCTGGTACTGTAATTACGGCTTTGTTTATTGTATCACCGGTAAATGCTTCTGCATCGCGTTTAATTTTCTGAAGAATGAAGGCAGAAATTTGTTGTGGTTTGTAGTCTTTTCCTTGAATTTTATATAAAAAATCAGTTCCCATTTTTCTTTTTGCTTCTCTTATAGTATTATCAGGATTAGTAACTGCTTGTCTTCTAGCTGGTTCGCCAACCAAAAGATCCCCTTCTTTTGAAAATGCAATAATTGATGGAAATGCTTTACCAGCTATAGTTGTACCTTCTGCAGCAGGAATCAGTACAGGCTTTCCACCTTGTATAACTGATGCAGCAGAATTACTCGTTCCTAAATCAATTCCAATAATTTTTTCAGCCATATATTTCACTTATTTTTTTATTTTTTTTTTGATACAATTACCTTAGATGGTCTAATAACATCTTGAGACGAAATATATCCTTTTGCCACTTCTTTTGTTATTGTACCCTCATCTAATGAATCATCCTCTACAATTGAAACCGCTTCATGTAAATTGGGATCAAAGATCTCACCTATTGCATCAATTGGTTTTATATTATTTTCAGAAAGAATAATTTCCATATTTTTCATTATACCGTCTAAACCTTCTGTATTAGTATCATTCTGTGATAAAGCAATTTTTGCACGAATAAAATCTTCATAAATTCCAATAAAATTAAGCATTAGATGATTTGTTTTGTCTATAACTCTTTGAGATATCTCAGTTTGACTTCGTCTTTCAAGATTTTGATAATCCGCTAATGCCCTCTGTAATTTATCTTCACATATAGAAAATTTTTGCTTATAATCATCAATTACTTGAAATAAATTTTTTGCAAAACCAGTTTCTACTTGATTTTCAACTTCGTCTTCTATAGATAAGTCAACATCTGAGTTTGTTTCATTTTCAACATTATTTTCTTCCACCATAGTTTTTTATCATATGTCTAGCAATATTATTTTTGCGCTAATTCACATAGTGGATTAGCTTTTATTATTATTATATCATTATCTTTTTTGTTTTTATGGATATATTCAAAATCAGATTTTGAACAAGCAACAACAATTGTTGTTTTCTCATTTTGAAAAAAGTCAATAGAATCTCCGACAGATTCTACGTCATTAATATAATCTTGTAATTTTGTTTGTAGTGTTTGAAGTATTTCAATTTTATCACCTTTCATTTCATTATGATCTAGTGACCATAGAAGTAAAATTTTTGTTCTACTAGCTTTTAATTCATTTTTCTTTAGAACTAATCTAATTTCATCGATAAGTCTTTTGATATAATTATCTACACCCTTTATGCTACCATTAATTATGTACATCAATGTATTTGCGCCTTCAAATGAAAGACTAAGAGATCGTAAATCAAAAAGATCATTAATCATATTATCTAAGTAAATTTCACTCAAATCACTTGTAGTTAAATCTGATTTTGAAGCTTTATCTTTTGCAAATTTACAAATCTCTAGAATACTTGTGAGTACAGAAAATTGTTTTAGTACACTAATTGCGTGAAAGTGTTCGGATGAAGATATAGCGATAACTTGTGGTTTTTTTTCATTAGATAATAATTCAATTAGATTTTCGTTAGGTTTATCACTATTAGTTCCAATAAAACTTGGTAATTCATTGTTTGTAGGTAATGGATAATAATAATATGAAATATTTTTTGCAACCTTGAAACCAGTGACATGCTCTAATAAAGCCATATTTTCAGAATTACCCCCAAAACCAGTACCCAAACAATAAACTATAGAACTTCCTTTTTTGATATTTGTAACTGCTGTTTTGAATTTTGAATTTATCTCGATTTTTATATCTTGTCCAGTTTTTCGTAATATAGGTACAAAAAATAGAATTTGAGCTTTTGAAATAGCAACGTCAATAGGTGTCATTGATAATAATGGTTCATCGTCTTTTAATGTCTGAACAGTTGGATAGGTTTTAGCTATATCTGATTTTATAGATATTGCTGAAGGTGTCGACTCATCAATAATTTGTACGTCAGCACCTTTGAGAGCCATTTTACATGCAATGTTGTAACCTTCTGTACTAAGACCGAAAACAACTACTTTTGTTACCATATAATCACTTTAGCTAGTATCAAGACTAAGAAATACTTAACGTAATTTGCATAATACCTCATTTTCTGTTATTTATGATGAATATTATAAAATAATAATATAGGGTTTGAAAGAGATTTTGTACTGAAGCCCGGTAGTGTAGCGGCAAGCATAGGGGCCCTTGGAGCCTTTGACCCCAGTTCGAGTCTGGGCCGGGCTATACTTTTTAAAAATCTAATTTTGTCAATAATTTAGTTGCAATAATAAAAAGTATTGATGCTAAGATTACTAGAACTAACATTTCTAATATTACAAATTCTGTAATGGTTCCAAATATTCCAGCTCTAATTATATCAACAAGATATGTCAAAGGATTCAGATAAAATATAGTTGCAAGAGGTTGTGGTGCACCAGATGCTGGATAAAACGCAGTACTCACAAAAGCAAAAAAAAGAAATGCAGTATTAATTATTACATTAAAACCTTCACTAGAACGTATTCGTGTAGAAATTATTGATGCGATAGAACCAAACAAAATTGCACCAGTAATTGAACAAAAAATTATTAATGGAATTGTTATTAGAGTAAATTCTACAGATTCAAAGAAAATTGGATAACCAACTGCTGTAATTAATCCTGCACTGATTAATCCAACTATTGCAATTGTTGCTATATTACTGAGAATGTAATGTGATCTAGTAAAAGGACCTGACATTATTTGTTCAAACATTCCATGTCGTCTGTCATTCCAAATTATTATACCAGACACAAGTGTACTATTCATTATATTAAATCCAATCATTCCAGATGCTAAAAATGCTGGATAAGTTAGAGACTTATTTCCAAATGAAACATTATCAATTAGAGCAGTATATGCGAAACCTGCAACAAAAATGTAAATCAATGGAAATATTACCTGCCATATTAAAAACCCAGGATTTATTGAAATAGTAATATTTCTATTGATTAATCTAATTATTGGATGCATTAGAATCACTCACAACTTTTAGGAATATTTCTTCTAAATTTGTTGGCACTGCTGACAAATCTTCAATTGAAATATTATTTTGATTTAAAATTTTTAGTACATTCATTAAAACAATTTCAGAATCTGTGGAATGAATTGTAATTATAATTCCACCATCTTGTTCAATATCACAATCTGGAATTTCTTGTAATAATTTTTTAAGATCTTCAATTGTAGATGCTACATGAATTTTAATTGTTTTTTCCTTTCCAAATGTCTTTTTTAATTCATTTGGTGAATTAACTGTAATTATTTTACCATTATTGATAATTGCAATATTATCACATAGATACTCAGCCTCGGTTAGTACATGTGTGGTATAAAAAATTGTTAGACCAGTTTCTTTTACTTTATTTTTAAGAAAATCTAATAATTTACGTCTTGCACTTGGATCTAAACCTACAGTAGGTTCATCTAAAAATAATAAATCCATATCATGCATAAATTCACGAGCAACTTGAACACGTCTTCTTTGACCTATCGAAAGATCTTCATTTCTTTTTTTTCTAATTGTAGTAAGCTCAAATGATGCCAAAAGTTCTTCTGTACGTTTTTTTCTAATTTTTTTATCAACATTCCACATCATACCATATTTCTCTAAGGATTTTTCAACAGTTAGTGTAGGTTCATAACTTGGTTGTTGCAAAACAACGCCAATTTTCTTTCTAACACTCAGTGGTTGTTTAATTGCATTAATACCTAAAATAGAGATCTTGCCATTATTAGGTTGAATTAATGTAGTAAGTAATTTAATTAGAGTTGATTTTCCAGCACCGTTTGGTCCAAGAAATCCAAAAACTTGCCCAGATTTTACATTTAGATCTACTCCATCTACTGCTAATATAGAATTATATGATTTTGATAAAGAATGAACTTCAATACTTGACATGTTCATCATTTGCTTATCCTCCTAATGTAGCTAATGATAATTTTATTAATAATCAAATTATCAATACAATGAATTGTCTAAATTTGAAGAACTTTTATCAAAATTACTAGATGCCGTTCCTGAATTATCTAGATCTGTTATAGAAGATAAAATCAAAGAGAAAAAAGATAAAATTGGTGCAGGTTATTTAACTGATGACGGAGCTTTATTTCTAATAGCAGCTGATTTAGGCATAACTTTAGAACAATCAAAAAAGATGGAAATTGAATTAAAAGATCTTTTTGTAGGTGCAAAAGAAGTTACAGTTGAATCACGAATTCTAAATATGTCACCTACAAAACAATTTACAAAAAAAGATGGAACCTCTTTTTTATTGAGAACTATTACTGTATATGATTCTGATTCAACTGCTAGTGTCAAACTCTGGGATGAGAAAGCAAACCTACCAGGAATTGAAAATCTTAAACCTGGAGATTTAGTGAAGATTATCAAAGCATATGTAAAATCAGATCTAACTGGTCTGCCTACAATTAACATAGGGTCAGGTTCAACAATTGAGGCTGTAAAATCTAATAGCAATATACCATCACTTGATTCAATCACAGTAGATGTTAGTACAGCTAAAGAAGACCAGAGAGATCTTGTAATATCTGGAACAGTTAATGGTATGATCAATCTAATGGAATTTACAAATTCAAGGGGTCAGCCATCAAAAGCATTAAAATTTAGAATTAAAGGAAGCAGTGGGAATAATTTGAACGTTGTACTTTGGGGAAAAGATGAATCAATACTACCAAAAATGATTGCTTCAAATGCAAAAGTAAGATTACTTGGGGTAAGGACAAAGACTGGAAATCAAGGATTAGAAATTCATGGTAATGATGCAACTATTGTTGAAATTGAAGGTAGTAAAGAGATAGAACCAATAATAATCAGAATTCTAGGAGATAGAAACAATGCATCAGGGGATAATACAATTTTGGGAATGGATAAATCAAAAAACTTGTTTAGAATTACTGATGCTTCAAATCAATTAGCATCATTTGTAAAAGATGATGTTTTGGAATTTATGCCATCAAAGATTTTTGGTAACACAATTAAATTAGATCAAGATTCTTTCATAAGAAAAATTGAAGATGAAAACATGCCAAATATTTCTAATTTAAGAACAAAGATTTCAGAAATAAAAGAAGGAAATGAATATTGTGTTGAAGCAATAATTCTGAAAGCCCCTGAAAAACGTGAAATACAAACAAAAAATGGCGAACAGATTACATTATCTGAAATGTTTGTAGAAGACGATAGTGGACAAATTTGGATTAAAGGTTGGAGACAGCAAGCTGATCTTTTAGATAATTATTCATTAGGAGAAATTATTTCAGTTTTAGGAGTTAATGCAAAAGCAGGTTTGGAAGGAAAAATGGAATTATTTTTAAAACAATATTCAAAAATTGAAAAGAAAAACTAAGAATCCCAAAATCCTCTATTAAGCGCGTATTTTCTCTCTTCTGCGATTATTTGCTTGTACAAATAATCTTCTTCATCGATCATATCTCGTAAAATTCTTCCTTGTGCATCAGGACCTATACCATATCCTGATAAAACAGTTAATGCAGTTTTGCCGTATTCCTGTATTAAAGAAGCTTTTTTCCAAGCCTTTTCGTATTTGTGCTGCTCATCTTGAGAAAGTTTTTTTCCACTATGATTTTTTTGGATAATTTTTTGTAGATCAAAATCTGAAAAATATGTGGCTGTGATCTGTTCACCCTTACAATATTTACATTTCAATGTAGAAGGAATTGTTTCAGGTGTAACAAGCATTTGCCATATACCACATCTAGCACAAACAAGTCTGTGTTGAGTTTTAGCTAATCGTTTTTTTACTAAATCTAGAATGCTTTTATCAATATTTGCAGGTGATGGATAATTTTTGGTGGTATTGTCTAAAATTGGTTCAGCGAGTGTTGAAAAGTTTTTAGTATCTATCCATACAATGGCAATTTCTTTATTCTTTATTTTTTGTAAGATAGATTCTGTGTGTAAAAGATCAAATCTATCATGAAATAATTCTCTAATGGCTTCTTTTACTAGTGGAGTACCAATATATCTTTCAGAAATATAACGAGCTTGTCGAAATTCATATACTGCCCCACGTTCAACAATTCCAAATTGTTTTGCAACACACCAGATTTTCCAAATCATATCATTAGTATCTTTCAAGGCTGTTGACATTATATCATAGATATCAAATTTACTTGTTAATTCGTTAATCAGATCTTTTTCTGAAATTCTTTTCTTAGATGATAAACAAATTCGATAAGCATCAGATTTTGTAGTAACAGGAGATGCTAGTGTGGATTCTAATAATGATGCTAATAACATTCCTATTGTTGAATTAATTTTTGTACCAAAACATGCATGCAATACAATTTCATCTTCAGTACGCATTGATTCAATAACAATTGTTTTTTCATCTGGAATTATATCAAAATTTAATTCTGAAATTATTCTGTTTGAAAATTTCACTGAACCGTTTTTTACTTTTGTTCTAAGTTGTCCAACCTTATTTGCTGTTGCATAATCAACTGGTATGTTTTCACCTTCCCAATATGGAACTTTACTCTTTCCAAGAAATGGTTCAACGTTTACCTTTAATAATTTCTTATCAACATTTAGAATACTCCACTGTGAACCACGTAAAACAAAAATATTTCCTGATTCGCCATAACTTCCAACGAATCGTTGATCAAGAGTTCCAAGCCATTTTTTGCTGGTAATGTCAATTACTTTGTATTTCAAAATATCTGGAATAGTAGAAATATTTTGAAAATGGTATCTAAATGATCTTCCTTTTGCCCAAAAAGACATTTGTTCAACATTAAAAGATATGAGAGATTGTGAATCTAATATTTTCAAAACATTTGAAAATTCTTCTATTGTTAAATTTCTAAATGGATAGGCTTGTTTTACTATCCTAAATGCAGTTTCTACAGATACATCACCTAATTGTTTGGTTATTCCAACTAAATGATGAGCAAGAACATCTAATGAAAGATCATGAATTTTTTGTTCTTCAATTGAAGATTCTTCAATTCTTTGTATTATGGCGTTTGTTTCAAATTCATCATCTGCATGATTTGTAATGATTAATCCTCTTGCAGATGAATTTCTATTGTGTTTACTTCGACCAATCCTCTGCATAAATTTGGAAACTTGTCTTGGTGAACCATAATGAATAACTAACTCAACGGAGCCAATATCTAATCCAAGTTCAAGTGATGAAGTACATACTACAATACCTGGTGTACCATTACGAAGAATAGTTTCAGTTTCTTCTCTGACTTGTCTAGAAAGTGAACCATGATGAAGATCTATCTTGATTTTGGTTCTTTCTTTTAACACTGAAGCAAGTGTTTCTGATTCTCCACGAGAATTAGCAAATAATAGTACTGGTGAATTAATTTGCGTTTCTTTGACATAATCAACAATTTTATCAGCAACTTCATGTATACCCCCATCCACAAACTTTACATCAACCTCATATTTGCGAACTGATTTATCCAGTATAATTTCACATTTTCTATTATTTCCAACAAGAAATTTTGATGCATCACTGATATTACCAATTGTAGCTGATAGGCCAATACGATGGATTTCTTTTTGAGAATTAAATTGTAAACGTTCTAAGCTTATAGATAGCTGTGAACCTCTTTCACTTGCAAGCAGCTCATGTAATTCATCAACAATAATCCACTCTAAATCAGATAATGCATTCAAATCTTTTTTCTGGGATAGCAAAACAACAAGTGTCTCAGGCGTAGTGATTAAAATATCTGGTGGAAAATCTCTGATTTTTTTTCTTTCAGTTTGTGATGTATCTCCATGACGAATTTTTATTTTTAATCCATTATGCTCTGCATATTTTTCAATTCTTCTGGAAACATCTCGGTTTAATGCTCTTAATGGTGTAATATATAATGCCTTGATTTTATTTGGTAGTTTTGTTTTTTTTATATGTTCAAAAATTGGTATTGTTGCACACTCTGTTTTTCCAGAACCAGTAGGAGCAATAACTAATGAATTATATTTTTGAAGTATTTTTGGTGATGCTTTCTTTTGAATATCAGTAAGTTTATTGAAACCAAATGTTCTAAATTTATCAACAATAAACGAATTGATCAGTTTGATTGTTTTATCATCATAATCTAGTGTAGGCATAACCATTACGCCATAATCTAAATTTTACTCATTAAATAGATTAAGATTGTTCAATTATTCCAGTTGCACCAAAATTATAACAAAATTTCTGTTTATTTGTAAATGGATGATAAACTTCACCCTCATAGTAATTTTTAATTTTTTTAAGTTTAATTTTTTGGTGAGTAAAATTATTTATTATAAAATCTAGTTTTTCATATTCAATATTTGGTTTTTCTAATAATTGATTTGTTATGACAATAGGAATTTGTTTTTCTAATCCAATTAATGCAAGATTGTACATATATTTCATAAATTCTGTATATTTTTGCATGAATTGTTCCTTCTTGGAATATTCATATGCAAATAAATTTGCAACATTATCCACAATCAAAAGAGAAATCTTTTCAAGATTTTTTATTTTATCAAGAAGTTTAATTTGTTCTTTAGTATTTGTCACTCTAGCAATTTTTAGATTATTAAGTAATGAATCTTGCAAGTCTCTATTTTTAATTATTTCCAACAATCTCTCAGGTCTAAATTCTCCAGTTGTATCAATAAATACAACATCAAATTTTTCCTCTAATGGTTTTAATGATATCTGTAATGCCAAATGTGTTTTACCAGTTCCATTTGCACCAAAAATATCTGTAATAATTGCATTTTTTACACCACCACCTAATATTTCATCTAGTTTTTTTAATTGAGTTGTAATCATTAGAAAATATTCATAGTAACTAAAAATAAAGGATTTTGTCTTCTACTATAAACAAGACTTTATATTCTCAAAAAAGTCGCTTCATAATAAGTGAAAAATTAGTGTCACAAACAACTGCTAAAAGACCATTAACAACTCTACAGAAAAATGTCAAGAAATTGGTTATTGTTAGATTAAAAAATGAAGTCGAATACAAAGGAAAAATGTTTAATGTTGATTCTTATATGAATTTGATTATGACAGATGCTGAAGAACTTCATGAAGGTAAAATTGTTGGAAAGTTTGGAAGAGTTATACTTAGAGGCAACAATGTACTTTTCATCAAATTAGAAGACGAAATCTAATTTTTTCGAAAATATATGTCTAAAAATTATCTTTTTACTTCTGAATCAGTAACTGAAGGACATCCAGACAAGGTTTGCGATAAAGTTTCTGATGCTATTTTAGATGAATTTCTAAAAGGGGATCCTGAATCAAGAGTTGCAGTTGAAACTATGACAACAACTGGATTTGTTGGTGTTGCAGGAGAAGTTACATCAAAAGCTAGTTTTGATATTGAACAAATAGTTAGAAAGACAATTTCTGAAATTGGATATAATGATCCTGAATTAAAATTTGATTCAGATTCATGTGAGGTTATGATAAAACTAGGTAGACAGAGTCCAGATATTTCACAAGGTGTAACAGCTAATGATGATAAAGAACAAGGAGCCGGTGATCAAGGCTTGATGTTTGGCTATGCAACAAACGAAACAGAAGAATTAATGCCATTACCTATACTTCTAGCTCAAAAATTAACAAAGAAACTAACTGATGTAAGAAAAAATGGAGAATTATCATGGGTTAGACCAGATGGAAAATCACAAGTTTCAGTTAGATATGAAGATGATAAACCTAAACAATTAGAAGCAATTGTAATTTCTACACAACATTCACCTGATATTACACATGACGAAATAACAAAGCAAATTATCGAATATGTAATAAAACCAGTTTGTGGTGAATTTTGGAATGATAAAATCAAAATACATGTTAATCCTACAGGAAAATTTGAAATTGGTGGACCTCATGGTGATGCAGGCCTAACTGGTAGAAAGATAATTGTCGATACATATGGTGGAATGGGTAGACATGGAGGTGGTGCTTTTTCTGGAAAAGACCCATCAAAAGTTGACAGATCAGCATGCTACATGTGTAGATATGTTGCAAAAAATATCGTTGCAGCAGGATTATCTGATAGATGTGAAGTACAAGTTGCATATGCAATTGGTGTTGCAAAACCAGTTTCATTAATGGTAAGCACATTTGGTACAAATAAAATTTCAGAAACTGAGATTGAAAAATTAGTAAACAAACACTTTGACATGCGACCTGCAGAGATTGTCAAACATCTAGACTTGAAAAAGCCAATCTATAAGAAAACAGCTGCATATGGTCATTTTGGAAGAAATGAGCCTGAATTTAAATGGGAAATCACTGACAAAGCCGATATACTAAAACAAGAAGCTGGACTTTAGATACTTTTAATTCTTGAAAATTCTATTTTAGATATTATTTTCAATTTCTTATAATTACCATGAAAATCACCTAATAAAATATTCAAATCTTCAATTCTATATGGAAATTTTTTTTCAGTTAATGCTCTATCAAATGATTTCTTTATGGAAATTTTTTCTATTTTTGAATTAAAACGTAGTGCAGAGTTTTTTGCAAATTGTATAAATGAAATTTTTTCTGGTCCCACAAGATCAATAATTTTTTTTGAAAAATTTCTAGATTGTGATGCAAGATTTACAATATGACATACATCATGTATAGAAATAGGTTGTATGATATACTTTCCAGAACCTGGAATTAGTATTTTCTTTTTCCTTATTTGTTTCTTAAAATTTCTAGTTAGATAATCATCTTTTCCAATAATGTATGATGGTCTAAATATGGTATAATCTAATCCTGATTTAATAATTAATCGTTCAGCTTTAAACTTTGAAATAAAATAATCAGAAGTAGATTTACTTGAGACACCAAGACCACTAAAATAAATAATTTGTTTAATCTTTGATTTTTTACATACATCAACTATCTTTTTAGTTAATTCTACATTTACTTCATCAAAACTTTCCTTTTCAGTTTCAATACCTATACCAACTAGATGTACAAAACAATTACAATCAGAAATTAATGGTAGTTTATTTTTTTGAAATGCTAATCTTGAAATTGTCTTATACTTTACATTATTTTGAGTAAAAAAATTTTCCAAATTTTTTCCAACAAATCCAGTTGTGCCAGATATAGCAATCTTATCTTTTGAGATTTTTCTCATGTACGAATACTAGAACATTTAATTTTAAACATATCCGATATAAAATAGATGAAATCTAAGATTCACTTGAAATTAGGAAAAAATGCTGAAGAATGTAGACAAATTTTAGGTGTTGATAGTTCATCAACACCAAAGGAAATTAAACAAGCATATAGAAAATTATCATTAAAATATCATCCAGATAGAAATCAAGAATTTCATGATGGGAGAAAATTCAAAGAGCTTTCCGAAGCATATCAATTTCTAAAATATAACAGGAAAAAGACATTCAAAAAGCAAGAAAGAACTGCAGAAAAGGGACATTCAGATTTTTGGAAGTATCAAGGACAAAAAATGGGTGATGATATGCGGTTTAATTTTGAAAATTTTACACAAACTAAACAGAATTTTGGTGGTGATTTTAATGAAGAAACACATAACAGAGAAAAACCAATATCACAAAAATCAACCCATTTCCTTCTTTATGGAGGATTAGCTGTAGTAGCAGTTTGGATAATATTGTTTGAAATAATCTAATCCTGAAAAAGTTATTACATTAAAGAGAAAAATTTCAATGTGGATAAAAATGAAAAACCCCAAGGAAAACTTCGCACAGGATTTACTACTGGAACCTGTGCAACAGCATCATCAAAAGCAGCTGCTTTAGCAATCATTAATCAAAAAACTATCAGCAATGTTGATGTTCTTTTACCAAAAAGGGATAGAATAAATATCAAAATTAATAGTTGTGAATTTACAAAAAATAATGCAAAATGCTCTGTAATCAAAGACGGTGGTGATGATCCTGATGTTACACATGGTGCTGAAATTTTTGTTGATCTTTCATTAACAAATAACAGTGGTACTGTAGAGATAGATGGTGGGCAGGGTGTTGGTAGAGTTACTAAACCAGGATTAGGTTTGGTGATAGATAGTGCCGCAATAAATCCAACACCAAAAAAAATGATTTTAGAAAATATACAAGAAGTTGCTGGAACAATTTTAAAAGAGAATGGAATTAAGATAGTAATTTCAGTTCCTAAAGGAAAAGAATTAGCTACAAAAACTGATAATCCTAGAATAGGAATACTGAATGGAATTTCAATACTTGGTACTAGTGGAATTGTAATTCCTTATTCAACAGCATCATTTGCAGCAGCAATAAGACTACAAATTGATGTTGTGTCATCAATGAATGATGAGGAAGTTGTTTTAACAACAGGTGGTCGAAGTGAAGACTTCGCAAGAGAAATTATCAAACTACCAGATCACTCATTCATTCAGATGGGAGATTTTTCAGGATATACAATACAGCAATGTGCAAAGAAGGGCTTGAAGAAAGCATACGTTGCAGGGTTTATTGGAAAATTAGCAAAGATGGCTGCTGGTGTTAAACAAACCCATGTTAAAGGTGGAAAAGTAGACATGAAATTTCTTTCAGAACTTGCAAAAAGATGTAATGCTAATTCAGAAACAATTAGAAAAATTCTAGGTGCAAATACGGCTAGAAATGTTCAGGAGATCATTATGGAAGATAGTGTAAATGGATTTTTTGATGAGATCACAAAAGAAGCATGCAATCAAATGAGACATCATTCAGAAGAAAAAATACCTGTGGAAGTAATATTATTTAATTTTGATGGAAATGTCCTATCTAAGTGCGAAAAAACGTAAGGCATTTAATTAAACTAAACAAATTTTTAGTATGGATAAAGTTTCAGTTCTTGCCATAACCAGAAATGGTGTTGAGATGGGTTTATCATTAAAGAAATCATTTCCAGATTGGCAGATATTTGCTCCATCAAAATTTTCGGATGGTAATAATATGATAAAATGGTATGATGAATCTACATCAACAAAAATAGTTGATTTATTCAAATCTAATAATGCATTAATTTGTCTCTTCTCTTTAGGAGCAGTTATCAGACTAATCGCTCCACACATCAAAGATAAAAAAACAGATCCTGCTGTAATTGTAATTGATGATAAAGCACAATTTGTCATTAGTGTCTTATCTGGACATTTAGGTGGTGCAAATGAACTATCAAATGAAATTGCAGAAAAAATAGGATCCACACCAGTCATTACTACTGCAGCTGATGTAAACAAAACAATTGCAGTTGACTTGATTGGAAGAGAATTTGGATGGAAAATTGATGATGATTCATCTGTAACCAAAGTCAGTGCATATATGGTAAATAAAGAAAAAATTGGAGTTTTTCAGAATGCAGGTGAAAAAAATTGGTGGAAAAAAGAATTACCAGAAAATGTTTCTATGTATAATGATTTTGATGATTTGAGTAATTCTAATTCAAAGGGATTTTTAATAATTTCAGATCGAGTAAAAGATGCTGCAATACTGCACCGACAAGACCATGTTATTTACAGACCACAAACACTAGTTGTTGGTGTGGGTCTACATTGGGATACACCAAAAGAGACAATCAAAAATGGTCTTGAATCTTGTCTTCAAAAATTCAAACTTAGTAGTAAATCTATAGCTAGGTTTGTATCCATTAAGAAAGAAAAAGATGTTGTAGGATTGATTGAGTTGGGAAAAGAGATGAATATTCCAATAGAGTATATTGACAGAGAAGAACTAGCAACCATCAATACACCTAATCCTTCAAAAACAGTACAATCGTTTGAAGGAACGCCTAGTGTTTCAGAAGCTGCTGCAATAAAATCATCAGAAGGAATATTAGTTGTTGAGAAACAAAAATTCCCACCTAATCTTACTATAGCTATAGCGAGGATAGAAAGATGAAACGAGGATTAATGCTTATTGATAGAGGAAGTAGAGAAAGAGAAGCTGAAGAAGAATTAGAAATAATATGTGAAAAAGTCAAGGAAAAAGGAAATTATGACTTTGCGGAATTTTGCTTTCTTGAAGTAGTTCCACCATTCATTGAAGATGGAATGGAAAAGTGTTTGAAGAAAAATGTTGATGTGATGACAATTGTGCCATATTTTCTATATCCAGGAAAAAAAGTAAAAATTGCAGTTGCAGATGCAATGAAATACCAAAAAGATACTAAAATCAAATTCCTTGTCTCAAAACCAATGACTATGCATAAAAAATTGGTAGAATTAGTTGACAACAGAATAGTCTCAGCATTAAAAGAAAATGAAATTTCATTACCTAAAGACAAAGTAGATGTTTTGATTATTGGGCATGGAAGCATGGATCCAAATGCAGGAATTTCGATTAATTACATTGTAGAAGAGTTAAGACAAACCTACAAGAATGTTGATAGATGCTATTTAGAGATTGAAGAACCAAATATTGATCAGGGTATACAAAGTTGCCAAAAGAATAACCCTGAAGTGTTAGTTATAGTGTTTTATTTCCTACACGAAGGAGCACATGTAAAAATTGATGTTAATAATGATTTAAAGCCTGCATTAGAAAAATCAAATTTGAAAAAAATATGTGTAACAAAGCATCTTGGTACTGATGAAAAAATGATTGATCTTATTATTGAAAGAGCGAGGGAAGTAGAAAATGCAAACTAGGAAAGGACAATCAATTGAGGATGAAAGTATGCAGATCATTGAAAATGAAATTGGTAGTCATTCATACAATGAACAAGAATGGCCAATAGTTAGACGTATAATACATTCTACAGCTGATTTTGATTTTGCAAGAGATAACAAAATTATTTTTCATAAGAATGCTGTACAAAACGGGTTAGATGCACTAAAGAATGGATGTAGTATTATTGTAGATGTCAATGGAATAATTGGTTTGATGAACAAACAAAATCCTAAGGATTTTAAAAATAATGTAATTTGTAATATTTCAGAACCAACTTTAATAGAAATAGCCAAAAAAGAAGACAAAACAAGAGCACAAATGTCAATGCGTGTTGCAAAAGAAGACATGAATGGTGGAATTGTAGTCATAGGAAATGCACCTACTGCACTACTTGAAGTTATGAAAATGATAAGAGAGGGTATAACAAAACCAGCACTTGTTATTGGAATTCCAGTAGGTTTTGTTTCTGCTGTTGAATCTAAAGAAGAGTTAGCACAAATGAATATCCCATTTATAACAAATCAAGGTCGTAAAGGTGGAAGTCCATGTGCATCAGCAATTGTAAATGCGCTATACAAATTACTAAGACAGGAAACTAACTAAGATTTTTAGAATTTTTGATAATATTTGATGCAAATTTTGCACTATCAAAATAAAGATGAGAATAAGATGCAACTACATTATATTCTGAAAAACCATCTTTTTTTGAAAAAATTCCTTCACCAATATCAAGATCATATAGAAATTTTGCATCTTTTGGAATGTTTGTAATTTTTGAATAATGAAATTCATGTGCGTGAAAATTTCTTGGAGTAGAGATTAAGCAGTTTGAATTAATTTTTCCTTGGGTATAATTCAATATCATCTTTCTAGTCATTTCAGTATCGGCGTCAAACAATCCAACCATCTTGTACTTTTCTTTATTATGACTTATTGAATTTGTAAGATACATCAATCCACCACATTCAGCATAAATTGGAACACCACTTTCTGCAGATTGCTTAATAGCTTTCTTCATTGCAATATTTTGTGCAAGTTTTTTACCTAGAATTTCTGGAAAACCACCACCAATGTAAACACAGTCACATTTAGGGATTTTTTTATCTACTATTGGACTAAAAAATTTAATTTTTGCACCTTCTCGTCTTAAGGCCTGAATATTATCATGATAATAGAAATTAAAAGAACTATCAAGTGCTACTGCAATAGAAATATCTGGTTTTTTTAATTTTTCTGATTTTATTTTTGGTAACGGTACTACATGTTTACAAATCTCAATAATTTTTTCAAAGTCAATGTGATCTGCTATTGTTTGTGAAATTTGTTTAAATTTTTGTTCTAATTTTTTTTGTTCTCTAACAGGAACTAATCCAAGATGTCTTGATTCTAATGTATTTTCAGGATTTTTAGGAATTGAACCAATTATGGGTATGTTAAGATTTTCGAGTGCGTGCCGACATAATGTTTCATGCTTTTTACTCCCAATTTTATTTAAAATTATACCTGATATTCTAGAATTTCTATGAAATTTAGTAAACCCAAGTGCAGTAGCAGCAATTGATCGTGATGTTTTGCTTGCGTCAAGGATTAAAATTACTGGAACTTTTAACAGTGTAGCTACATGATGAGTACTTGCATAGTTTGTTTTTCCACCAAATCCGTCGTAGTATCCCATTACACCCTCAATAATTGAAATATCAGAAGTAGAACTCTTGACAAAAGTTTTTACAAGTTCTTTTTTTCCCATTAACCAAACATCTAGATTTTTTGCGTCATTGTGTGATATTGAAGTAAGATAGCTCGGATCTATGTAGTCAGGCCCCACTTTGAATGGCTGCACTGTATATCCTCTCTTTTTTAAACCATAAATTATTGCACTTGTAATAGATGTTTTACCAACACCACTTGTTGATCCACTAATTAGTAATCTTGGAATAGTCAATTCAATTAGTTTATTGGTTTTTTATTTAAATTGATTTGATCTAATCATTAATACAATGTTTTTAGTGAACTAAATTGAATTTAGTATATGTCTGAAAAGGGTCTTGTCATTGTTTATACTGGTGGTGGAAAAGGGAAAACAACTGCGGCATTAGGTCTAGCGCTTAGAGCAATTGGATATAATCATAAAGTTTGCATGATACAATTTATCAAAGGTTCTTGGCATTACGGAGAAATGGACTCATCAAAAAAACTTGCACCTGAATTGGAGTTAATTGCAGTTGGTAAAGGTTTTGTTGGAATAATGGATGATAAAAGTCCACGCGAAGAACATGAAAAAATTGCAGAAGAAGCAATAAAAATTTGTAAGGAAAAAATTTCTTCAAGAAATTTTGATTTAGTAATTTTGGATGAAGTAAACTATGCTATTGACTTGGGTTTGATAAATATTGAGGATATAATTGAATTAATAAAAACAAAACCTGATAATCTAGATGTAGTTTTAACTGGAAATAATGCAAAACAAGAGATTATAGATTTGGCAGATTTAGTTACAGAAATGAAGGAAATCAAACACCCCTTTAAATCTGGTATAAAAGCCAAGAAAGGAATCGATTTCTAATCATCACTATTAAATTACCTCGATTGATTAATTGAACAATGTCAACTGAAACTCAAGAATTACCTGAAATTGGTGAGATAGTAATTGCGACAATAACAAAAGTAAGCGATCATGGAGCATATGTTACATTAGATGAGTATGATGGAGTTCAGGGATTCTTGCACATCTCTGAGATTGCACCAGGATGGGTTAGAAAAGTTACAAGATATGTAAAAGAAAATGAGAAAAAAGTACTTCTTGTAAAGAAAATTCAAGCACAAAGAGGAGAAATTGATCTCTCACTAAAACAAATTTCAAAAGAACAAAGAAAGAAAAAATTACTTGATGTTAAAAGATTTGAAAAAGAACAAGGAATTTTAAAAAACATTCAAGAGAAAGCAGAACTTACTACAAAACAAATTGAAGATATTGAGGATAAACTCCTATCAAAATATGATTCCATTTATGATGCAATAATAGATATAGCAACAAAAAATAAAGACGTTCTAAATAGTCTAGAGATTTCAGAAAAAATTCAAACTGTGATAAAAGATATTAGTTCAAAAATAAAATTACCAAGTGTAGAAATTCGTGGAATTTTAGAATTAACAAATAATAAATCTAATGGCATTGAAATAATAAGGAAAATTTTACTTGATGTGATTAAAGATAATGCTGACTCGAAAATTGAAATTTCCTATATAGGTGCACCAAAATATAGAGTAAGTATAATTGCACAGGAATTTAAGACTGCTGAAAAAATAATAAAACCAATTCTTGAAAAAATTGAAAAAGATGTTAAAAAACAGAATGGAACATTCAATTTTACAAGAGAAGGATCTAGAAAGACTGGTGAGGGATAGTTATGAGATTTCAATTAAGAAAATGTATAAAATGTAAAAAATATACGCTAAAAGATGCTTGTAAGGAATGTGGTGACAAGACAGTTAGCGTTCATCCGGCAAAATTTTCTCCAGATGACAAATATCTAAGATATAGAATTGCTGAAAAAAATAAATAAATTTTATGGAGCAAAAGTTCCTGTTAGTTTTGCTTCTGCAAGAATATGACCCTTCATTGTATCTTCTAATTCTTGTTTAGAATAACCTTCCTTTAGTTCTGGCATTGTATCTAGTGCGTATGCTTTGAAGATGTATGTATGACGTTTATCAGGAGGTGCAGGTCCACCGTAACGATTTTCACCAAAATCTGTTTTACCATAGATCTGACTACCATTATTATTGACAACTAACCAATGAACCCACACTTTTCCCACAGCACCCATTGCATCTGGATCATCCATGATTAATGCAGTTGATTTGTGCCCATCTGGAACATTATTGAATGAAATATCAGGTTGTTCATTTTCGAATTTGTAACCAAACTTTTTGGGTATTTCTCCACCTTCTTCAAAATCAGGACTGGTTAAAGAAAATTCAGACATGTATCTTCAAATAATTATTTTAAAAAATAAAGGTTCCTAGTTTTCAAGAACGATCTTATCGTTGTGTATTGATAAAACAGAACCGCCTACATCTTTGATCTTAGTTTTTAGTTCTTTGTCGATAGTTGCTACCATTCCACCATTTTCTTTAACAAAATTCAATATTCCATCATCAGCAGTTTTACCAGAAATTGAGTTTGTTTCAAAAGATTTTATCAATTCTAATGTTTGAAGTGCAACTTTACCCTTTGATTCATCATTAGAGAGGCGTTTTAGTTCTTCAATAACTATCTCAGGAACTACAAACTCTATCTGACCAATTTCAACATCTAGGTCATTCATGTTCTTAATTCTATTAGAAACTAAAAGCATCAAGAAACTTGTGTCAGTAATTACTTTAACCAACTATTCCGGCACCAATTAATCGCCATCTGTCAGAGATTCTTCTGCTTATGGCAACATTGCTTTTCTCAAAAAGGCATACTGGTCTTTTAAAAGATAATTCAATGTTTTCAGATTTAACATTAGTAACTTTTCCAAGAATTGGTGCAGTTCCTATATTTACTCGAAGGCTTTCACCTGTTTTAACAGGAGTGATTTTTTCTTCATTTGCTGAACCTACAGCTGAATCAAACAAACTAACTTCTAATTTTGCATTGTTAGAGTTATCAGGCAATGAATCTGGTTTTCCTACAACAGAACCAAGTAATGAATCACCTCTTGTTAACACAGGATCTAACTTTGTTCCTATAGCCACTAAACCACCAGGTTTTACTGAATCTACAGTGCCTGCACCTGTACCTAATGATACAATTTCTGTAAAAATTGACTCATAATCTTGCTTCTTTTCATTATTTAATCCTGGTTTGATTTCAATTTCATCTCCAACATTGAATATTCCTTGTGTTAAGCTGCCACCTATTACTCCGCCTTTAATTCCAGCAATTGTACTTCCCGGTTTATTAATATCAAATGAACGTAAAACATGCATTACAGTATCTTTTGATTCATCTCTTTCAGGTGTTTCAATATTATTTTCTATGGCAGAAATTAATGCATCAAGA
>Ga0208522_1000208_pt1 | contig 40098 bp, 42 predicted proteins | sample ETNtaG_25_FD_185763 | JGI IMG/M metagenome (GOLD analysis project Ga0208522, IMG submission 185763) | Marine microbial and viral communities from oxygen minimum zone, Eastern Pacific Ocean - ETNP201302SV86 (SPAdes) (version 2) | ecosystem: Environmental > Aquatic > Marine > Oceanic ... | reverse complement strand
ACCCACGTCTTACCGGCGTCGATAGACTTGTACACACCGTCTCCCCAGGATGAACTCTGACGATTAGCCCGTTCTCCCGTGCCGACCCAGACAATGCTGTCCGCTGCCTGATGCACGACCACATCACCAATAGAATGGGTGCCTTCATTTTCAAAAATAGATTTGAACGTAACACCGTTGTTGGTCGTCTTCCACAACCCGCCGGTAGCAGCGGCTACGTAGAACGTGTAGGTGTCCTTTTCTAGGACCGCCAAGTCTACGATACGGCCACTCATATTGGCGGGGCCGATGTTACGGAACTCGAGGTCTTGGAGAATGCCAGACGTGAGCTTCTGGGCGGAAAGATTAGATGTCGGAAATAACAGTAAAAAAACCCCCAACAGCAACAGCGTGTTTAAATGCCTTTGCATATATACCTCCAGTCAAGATCAATAATCAAAAACAATGTCTATAAGCTGGTCTATTCCACCGTATTATTCAACTTTTTTTTCAGATAGCCTGTGTATATTAGAGCTTCGAGCGGGACTAGGGCTTCTCTATATGGCAACAATTCAAGGTGAAAACATAAAATGGCAGCACCAGTAAGAAAAAAAAATCCTCAGCGTAGAAAAACCACCAACCGTGGTAATAAACCAGATTATGAGAGGGAGCTCTCTACACTTTTCCAGATCCTAGGGAATGAAAATCAAATCCTCATGCGGACGGATCAGAAAGCCTTTACATTGCTCTCCATTCTGGGTGTCTTTATGGTGTTCTTCATCGTTCACTTCTTAAAGGTGCAAATGACCTGGTTCATTTTCCTGTTTGTGTTAGTGTATTTTGTCGCGGCTCTGATTACCATCATAAATCTCATCCTTGTCATTGTTCCCAGAGTCCGTACTGAAAAAGCACAGGAAGAAGAAGAATCAAATCCACTTTTCTTTGCCGGCATAAGTCAATACAAAAGTGCCGGCGGTTATGCCAGACATCTCAGAACAATAGCTCAAGACCGCGAACAAACTACCTCTCTATTCGCAAAGCAAGTCTACTCTCTAGGCATGATCAACACCTATAAATACAAACATTTAAGAAATGCCATTACTGCCTTTATTGTAGCCATTTCAGCCGAACTTTCTATCATTATGGCCATGGCTTGGGCACGGTCTCTTCCCTTCTTGATCCAGAAGTTTCCGTCACTCGAAAACCTCCTTTCATCTTTTTTTTGAAAAAGCTTCTTCTACTATCAGTTGTCCTCCTCATAGCCGGGTGCAGTGGTCCTGCACAACAGGGCGAACCGGGACCTCAGGGTAAAACAGGCGCTCCCGGTAAACCGGGACCTCAGGGTAAAACAGGCGCTCCCGGTAAACCGGGACCTCAGGGTCCTCCCGGAAAATCTGTCAACCCTGAACTGATAAGTGAATTGCGGACTTCATTAGAAGAAATAATAAGGCGTGACAATCCCTCGATAGCAAGTAAGGAGACCATTGTATCCGTTGTCTCCTACCAGTTTGGCATTGCCCCTCCCATCATAGGTTTCGCTGCCATGACCAACCTTGGTAACATTTATAAGATGGATAACAAGAATGTGATCACTGTAGGAAATTCCTTTAAGAAAACCGTCCGTGTGGACAGCCGAGATGATTTTGTTTCACTGGCGCTACTGCCCAGCCAAGATGGATCTCAACCATTCTATCTAGCTATGACCAAGAATGGCCGCCATTATGTTTCCAAAGATTTGGAGAGCTGGACCTATCAGTCAGTGGCCCCACTTTCCCGCTAGATTCACGTAAAAAAAAAGGCGGCTAACGCCACCTTTTTCAAATCAGTTTCTCTATTTCAGTTAGAGCCCAAAAGCTAATCCGGCCCAAATAGAAGAAAAACTCTTGGCGTCTGGAACAACATCTTCAGCCATGGTAATCCTGTAGTTAACAAATGCATTGAAAGTGAGAACCTTCATTTGCAATCCGGCTTGCAGATGAACACCTGACCCTTCGATCCAATTGTCCTTGTTTTTGACAAAATCCTCAACCTGAGATTCCAGCTTCATTCCTTCGCCGCCAGTAGCAAGGTCACCGATGATACCGCTCATCATATCCAGGTCAGCCAGCTTTGAAGTCTGGTGACTGTTTATTCCCCCACCAACGTGAATAGCACCGCCACCAAGAATAGGCAAACCTAGACCAAAAACTTCTTTTCTGGCGGTGTAATATGTTGAAAGTCTAGTCCAACCAAATTTCGTCGCAGGAAGACTCGTTACACTGTTTTGAAATTCCAGATCGTAAGGCGCCCCGGACATTTCGAAGCTCGCTTCAAGATCAATAAAGGGGATCGCATCTATGTAGACAAACAGGCCACCAAGCGCAGCGCCGTCAAAACCGCTTCCACTAAGTGAATACAACGTGGTTCCGTCACTCCACTCCCCCACAGAGAATGAATCTCCCACATATTTCAACCCCACACCAAAAAGGGCATCGGCACGTTGGGTAGGTATAAAAAGGGTTAGAGCAATAATAGGAACCACCAGTCGTTTCATCATATTTCCTCCGATATTAAATGTTTCAAGTCCCATGCCTGACAACTCAATTTAAACATTCCTTGGAAAAATCTTAGAAGAAAATCGGCTGACAATTTGGTTGATAGTCCTTCGATCCTCTGTCTAAATTGACCTTTCAATACTATCAATCCATGAAACTCTATACTCTTATTCTCGCAACTATTCTTTCCCTTTCAAACATTCTTTCTGCACAAGATTACATCTGGCCGTTAAAACTAGGAAGGGTTGTCTCCTCTAATTTTGCAAATCCGAGACCCAGGAGATTCCATGCTGGTCTCGACATATCCACCGAAGGGAAAACAGGGCATGAGGTAGTGGCCATAGATAGTGGCTACGTGGAGCGGATCAGAGTCTCGTCTGACGGCTACGGGCGGATTCTCTACCAAAAACTGAATGATGGTAAAACGGTGGTATATGCTCATCTCGACGGTTTTACCGATTTACTGAACGAAATCATCCGCTTTGAGCAGAAGCGGAATCGATCCTATGACGTGGACAAATATTTTCGCCCCAATGAAATGCTTGTGAACAAGGGTGACTTCATCGGTTATTCCGGTGATTCGGGCGGCGCCTTCGGGCCCCATCTCCATTTTGAAATGCGGGATACCCTCAACCGACCTATCAATCCTTTTACCAACGGTTTTGGCATGGATGATCGACACAGGCCCAAAATGGACAGACTGGCTGTCATCCCGCTCAGCCCGGAAGCAGTAATCAACGGCGTAACTCTTCCACAGGTCTTTCCTCTTCATAGAAAGAGCGCCGCACTGTATGAATTTCCTGACACAATTCATGTATTCAACACTGTGGGGTTGGCACTGTCTGCCGTTGACGAAATCACAGGTTTTGCTATCAAATACAACATTACCGGCGCCGCTCTCTTTGTGGATGATGCTGAACAGTTCCGTCTGGAGTTTGACCACTACTCCTTTACCAATAATCACCTCCTCGAGATGTCCGTGGACAACTCACTCCGGAGACTGAACGACGGAAACTTCCATCGACTCTTTGTTATAAGTAACGAAACAAAATCTGACTTTGTCAAAGGGAGCAGCCACGGACGGCTTTCCCTGTCACCAGGGTATCATTCTGTCTCACTGCGAGTTTTCGATCATGCACAGAACGTTACACGTATTCAGGGAACACTTTACATCGCCCCGCCCACACGCGTGAGAGCTGAGATCCTCTCCGAGAAAGCTTCCGCCATCACGGTAGCGGTTCACCCTGATGGAAGCCCCTTCCCTATCACAGATTTTGTCTGTTACGCCTTCAACGCTAAAGGATACCCGGAAGTAAAAGTTGACCCCATTTCAAAAGAGAAATCAGACCGGGCGCTGGTAGTAGAGCTCCCTAAAAAACTAACGAGAAACAGGATTCTGCAATTCATGGGAATTAACAGTTTGGGCGGTGTGAGCGAGGCGTATCATTTACCTTACAAGGCCGAAGTGGCGGACCATATGACCACCCCCTTCCAGCTATCTGTTTCCCACTTGGAAAAATCAGTGGTTATAGAAGTTGCTGCCCGAGGCTATTTCCAACAGGCTGCTAATCTTACTCTTAAGGGAAGCAAGCTTCTTAATCTCCCACTGAAGCAGGTGCGTCCCGGTGTCTTTCATTCCGCTCCCCTTAAGCCTCAGGAACTGGCGAAGACGGAAGAGGTAACTTTTACTGTTTCCGGGACGGCAGTGCGGGAGATGAGGTTCCGCTTCAATCCGGAACTTTCTGTCGGTGCAGAGAATGTCGCCGCTGTTTCCATTGACGGGAAATGCGTTCTCCAAACCACGAAACAAACCTTTTACGACACCACCGCTTTCTGGATTGAAGCTGTTGAAAATCCTGTATCCCTGAAAACGGGACGATTTACGAGCAAGGTCTATCAGCTCCAACCCTTTGATCGGGCACTGAAAGACAGTGCTAGAGTAAGTCTTCAGCTGAAAAATTTTGAGTCGGCTGAGAAAAAGGGAATTTTCTACTACGATCAAAAGGAGGGATGGACTTATTTACCATCTAAGTTCTCCATCGTGGACCGATTACTTTCAGCGCCTCTTTACAGTTTTGAAGCGGTGGCCGTTATTGAAGATACCGTACCTCCCCGCATTTACGATTTCTTCCCGGGCCAGAATGCAAGCTATTCTAGCACAGACTTCACCACAATTTCGGGAAAGGTTGAAGATGACTTGGCAGGTATCGGAAAGGACAAGGATATACAGATGACCCTTGACGGGGAAAGTCTCTACTTCGAGTACCATCCCATAAAAAAAGAGGTGCGTTACCGGCTGGACGGTTTTCTGGGTGCTGGCCAATATCAGCTTGTGATCACCGCCACCGATCAGGTAGGAAACAGGTCCACAAAAGAAATCACATTTTCAGTAAATTAACATGGAGCAATGATTCCCGCGACATTTCGGCGAATTAGATAAAATGTTCTTCCCATACCGCGATGACAATCCCAGAGTCCTCATCCCTTATGTCACCTATGCTTTGGTGGCCATTAATGTGGCTCTGTTTTTTCTGCAGATGGTGGCACCGAGGGAATTCACCACTGTCTTTGCTATTATTCCAAAGATGGCGACTGTCGATTTTGGTCACTTCACCTTAACACTTCTCACTTCCATGTTTCTTCACGGAAGTATCACGCACTTAGGTGGTAACATGCTCTACCTCTGGATCTTTGCCGATAATGTGGAAGGAATCCTGGGACATGTGAAATTTACCATTTTCTATTTCGCTTCCGGCCTTGCGGCCGGTATAGTCCAAACCCTGGTGGATCCTACCTCTATCATTCCCATCGTCGGTGCCAGCGGCGCCATTGCAGGTGTCCTTGCCGCCTATATGATTCTTTTCCCCCACGCAAAAGTCCACACATTTCTGTTTCTCTTCTTCTACTTTACATCAATAAGGATTTCAGCATTTTATGTTCTGGGTTTCTGGTTTCTCATGCAGCTTACCAACGGGCTGTCAACCCTCGGATTGGATACCACTGGCGGAGTGGCGTGGTTTGCCCACATTGGCGGCTTCCTGGCTGGACTTGGACTGATTCAGGTATTGCGAAGAATAAGGATCGAGTCTATCTGATGAAGACCATTGTTAAAGCTGCCATCCAAGTACGAAGAAACGCCCACGCCCCTTATTCAAACTATACTGTCGGCGCAGCGGTTGAGACAGATGACGGTAATATTGTAACAGGTTGTAACGTTGAATCAAGCAGCTACGGCTTGACCATATGTGCCGAAAGAGCGGCAATATGTTCAGCTGTGGCTAAAGGCTACAGAAATTTCAAACGCCTCGCTATATCTTCCAAAGGGAGTGGTGGCCCTTGCGGTGCCTGCCGCCAGTTTATATGGGACCTTTGCGGTGATATTCCCATCATCATTATAGGAGAAGATGGCTCAACGGAAGAACTTCAAAGTGGAAACTTACTTCCCAGAGCTTTTGATGACCGCTCACTCACCTAATTCAATTCAGGATAAATTATTACTTTCCTCTGGCTTGATTTGCAATGTAGGATTTATACTGGGCATCATTCTCAAGTATATCAAAAAAATTAAGAATATAATCCCTCGTTTTTGAAAATTCCCTTCTATCATCAAAATTATCTTCAAAACCATCCACTATATTTAAAATTTGTGTTTTGTTATTTAAAAATTGATTCCGCACCTTATGAAAAATCTTTTGGTCTCTCTTGAAACCTCTGTATTTCCTCTGTCTTACTGATGAAATATTCAGCTGTTCATTGACAACGGCATAACTTGCATCCACCAATCCTGACATATCAAAATCATACGGTAATGGAATAATCATGGAATTTACATAGAGAAGTTTCCCGTTATGTTGGTAAGCCACGGAATAATCAGTATTCCCAATCATAAACTGAAAGAAAGAATTTTGTACAGAAGTCAATGGATCCATTGCCAATGGATGAATGAAACTTTCAACAACCTTGCCGCCATTTCTATTTGCCACTCTTTTATCATCTTCTATCAGAAATGCTTTTAATTGGTGGCTTCTTGTTTTTCTTCCTCTTATTTCTCCAAAATCAAGATCGAGCAATTTTGTTTTAAAGTGGTAAGGGGAAATTATTTCATATAACTTGTAAGCAAGATATTCTTGAATAACATCATCATTTTTCCCTCGTTCCTTCAAACAAGGAAGAACCAATTTCAATTTCTTATTTCCTTTAAATATCGTTTTTTTTGCATCAGATTTTTTTATCTCCATTTTAATAGGAGTATAAAAGCACTTATTTCGTCTGAAATTCCCACGAGCCCTTATGGCAACAGGGATTTTTTTCCATTGACCTTCTTCATCTAAATAAGAAAGTTTAGTGTCAATAAAAGTGGAATCGTTGGTATTCCTTTTAACATTCTTGATTGAATAACTCATTTTTACTGAAAGAGTTTGGTCATCCCGGAATAGCTTTGTCACTTTTTCAAGTTTTTTCCCAGTAGTATCCTGGGCATTTAATCCAGAAAGAACCATTAATAGATAAAAGATCCGGATGGATGATGTTATTTGTTTTATCATAGTTTTTCTTTTAAGTTATTTTTCGTCTGAAAATAATACTTGGGAATAGGTAGGAATAATCTTGATAAAGTTCCTTAACATAATAAACCATCGTACCCTGATGGCGATGGTTATTGCACTGGTTAGTTTGCTCTTCTCCTACCAATACACGTTAATCTACAACATTGATTTAACATTAATAAGTATCGCCATAGTCTTCCCACTGGTATTCACAATTCGTGGTTCTTTTCAAAGAAGAGAAAATGCCCTGGAACATTTAAGCCTTTTCAGGGGTGCTCTAAAAGCCATTTATTACTGCTTTATGGGTAATAAAAAGATGGACCAAACCAATAAAGACATAATTTCAGGCATTCTTACTGATATCAGTGACAGTTTAATGGCACACCTCTATGACAATGATTTTGAAACCGAACAATTTGATAGAATTACCAACCAAGTTTTTGAGTTTACAGAAGAACAAAAAGCATTTATATCAGAAAGACTCAGAATAAGGATTTATCGCTTTATGGAGCATGTACATGAGTCCATTGATAACCTGATAGCCATTGATATTCATAGAACTCCCATAAGTCTTAAAGCATATTGTGAAGCTTACATTTATATTTTTCCAATAATCTATACTCCTACAATCATAAACAAGGTTGGATTGGATACCCCTGCTGCAATCACTTATTTTATTGTATTGCTTAGCGAATTTATGTTGATATCATTGTATAACATTCAGGATCAACTGGAATATCCTTTTGACAAAGATGGCTTGGACGATATCAAGATTGAGAAATTCAAGTTAGATCGCTGATCAAAAGTCGCGATCTATTGCCAAACGTTTCCTGAAATGATGTCCCTTTAATAATCAACCCAGATGACTAATCATGTCCTACTTGGAATAGGTGGTGGAACAAGCTCTGGAAAAACGGTTTTATCTAATAATCTCCTCAATAAATTTAATAGGAACGAAATTGCCATTATTAGACAGGATTCCTATTACAGGAATTTAAGTCATAAAACATCTCAAGAGCGGGCCAGAACCAATTTTGACCACCCGGAAGCGATCAATTTCGATCTCCTGACAGAACATCTAGAAATTCTACTTAATGGTAAGTCGGTGGAAATGCCTGTCTACGATCTCTCCACTCATACAAGAGCGCCGAAAAAAAAACGGCTGGATCCCCATCCGATCGTCATACTAGAAGGGACCATGGTGCTGACCCATCAACAAATTAGGGACAGGATGGATATCAAAATTTATGTGGAGACAGATGCAGACGTCAGGTTCATCCGGAGGCTTCAGCGGGACATTAATGAACGGAGCCGAACCATGGAAGACGTGATTGAACAGTACATGAATACAGTTCGTCCCATGCATGAAGAATTTGTGAAAATAACGAAGAAATATGCAGATATTATATTACCCAAAGGGGGCGATAATTCTGTGGCTGTGGATCTTATCCAAACAAAAATCCAGACATTGTTGAAGGAGAAGATGCCGAACAACTAAGATTAACAACTGTTTGACGTCCGCCAATGACGCATCACTTTTTCAAATAAATGCCTACCACAAGTCCCAGAGAATCAGGCTGGATTGAAGTGATTTGTGGAAGTATGTTCAGCGGCAAGACAGAAGAGTTGATTAGGCGTCTTCGCCGTGCCCAGATTGCAAGGCAGGCTGTGGGAATATTTAAGCCGAAAGTAGATACCAGATTCAGTGAAGACCACATTGTTTCCCACTCTGAGCTTCGGATGGAATCTCAAATCGTTGAATCAGCAGAAGAAATCATCAAGAAAACACCGCAAGATGAAGTTGTGGGAATAGATGAAGCACAGTTTTTTGATGGTACACTCATTAATGTCTGTAAAAAGCTGGCCGATCAGAAAAAGCGCGTCATCGTCGCCGGCCTGGATAAGGACTACCGTGGCGAACCGTTCGGTCCCATACCCGGCCTTTTGTCCGAAGCCGAATATATCACCAAGACACTAGCCATCTGTGTGGTCTGCGGAAACCCCGCTAACTATACGCAAAGACTCAGTCAAGAAACGGACCGGGTCGTTATCGGCGAGAAAGATAAATACGAAGCGCGATGCCGAAAGTGCTATGAACCACCGGAGGAATAATGGATAGATTCACAGGAATTATCGGTGCCGTTGTTTTGCTCGCTATCGCCTACGGAATGTCCAACAACCGCAGCGCCATTTCGAAACGAACCGTCCTATGGGGACTTGGGCTACAACTCTTCTTTGCATTGTTTATCCTTAAGACACCCATTGGTCAGCCGTTCTTTTCTGCGGTGGACAAAATTTTTTTAAAACTGTTAAGCTTTTCTGACGCCGGCAGCGATTTTCTGTTCAAATCGTACGGTACCGGCGTTGTTGAGGGTCCACTAATGAACTTTGCATTCAGAATTCTTCCCACCATTATCTTTTTCTCCTCTCTCATGGCACTGCTTTATCATTTTGGCATCATGCAGCGGGTGATCCGGTGGATCGCCGTCACTGTACAAAAAACAATGGGTACAAGCGGTTCAGAAACATTGAGTGTATCTGCAAATATTTTTGTGGGGCAAACGGAATCTCCCCTCATGGTAAGGCCGTTTATCAACCAAATGACCATGTCAGAGCTCATGGCAGTGATGACGGGAGGGTTCGCCACCGTAGCCGGCGGCGTCATGGCCATCTACGTGGCCATGCTGAGCAACATACCCGGAATCGCGGGGCATCTCATGGCCGCTTCCATCATGAGTGCCCCTGCAGCCTTGGTGATGGCAAAGATCATTTTTCCGGAAACAGAAGAGTCGGAGACACTTGGCGACCTCCGAATTGAAGTTGAGAGGCCTGATGACAACGCCATGGAAGCGCTCTCCCGCGGCGCCACAGACGGAGTAAAACTTGCTGTGAATGTGGGCGCTATGCTGGTCGCTTTTGTCGCATTTATTGCTATGGTAAATGGAATACTTGGGTTTGTTGATCTAACCATACAGCAAATTCTCGGGTGGCTTTTTCAGCCCCTGGCCTGGACTATGGGTGCACCCTGGTCGGAAGCAGGTATTCTCGGACAGCTCATGGGCGAAAAAATTGTTCTCACGGAACTGATTGCCTATGCCGATCTCAGCCAGCTTCAGGCTGAAAATGCTATCTCAGACCGGACAGCAATCATTGCCAGTTATGCGTTGTGCGGGTTTGCAAACTTTGCATCTATCGGGATTCAGTTGGGCGGCATCGGCGGTATTGCACCGAGCAGAAGAAAAGATTTGGCGAAAATTGGAATGAAGGCGATGATAGCCGGGGCATTGGCTTCCTGGCTTACGGCAACGCTGGCAGGGATCATTGTTTAAGATGAAGCGAACAAAGTTATGAGATTGATTTTCCTGGGGCCGCCGGGCATCGGCAAAGGAACTCAAGCGAAACTTCTGGCTGAACGGCATTCTTTGGCGCACCTCTCTACAGGCGATATGTTCAGATCAGTTATCAGCAGAAATACCGACTTGGGAACCTTCGCGAAAAGTTTTATGGACAAAGGAAAACTCGTTCCTGATGATGTTGTCCTCGGTATGGTGAACGATCGCTTGAGAGAGGACGACACTGCCGGTGGCTACATCTTTGACGGCTTCCCCAGAACGGTGCCCCAGGCGGAAGGTTTGAAAAAACTGCTTAAGGAACTGGGGCAATCCATTGATCATGTTCTCGCTCTTGAGGGAGATGACACTGTACTGGTAGAGCGACTCTCGAGCCGTCGCACCTGTTTAGACTGTGGCAAAATCATTAATCTCATTTTCTCTCCATCGAAAGTGAGCGGTCAGTGCGACGACTGCGGCGGTGAACTGTTTCAGCGAAATGACGACAAGCCGAAAGTTATTCAGAAGCGGCTGGATGTCTACGAGGAACAGACCGAACCGCTGGTGAACTATTACGAAAGCAAAGCATTGCTCAGACGAGTTGACGGTGTGGGATCCGTCCATGAAGTAGCTGAGAGGATTGATAAGTATCTCATCAACAACATTCTGGAGGAATAATGCTGAAGGTAGGAATAACCGGTGGCATCGGCTCCGGCAAGAGTGCCGCAAGCAAAAGAATGGCAGAGCTGGGCGCCTACGTTTTTGACGCCGACAAAGAAGCTAAACAGATTCTTAAAAAAAATGAAAAGATCCAAGACGATCTTCGGGATGAGTTTGGTACAGACGTCATGGATCCCGACAACGCCATCAATCCAAAGAAGCTTGCAAAAATTGCTTTTTCTAACGAGGAAAATCAATCTGTACTGAATGCTATCATTCACCCGTACGTTTTCGACGCTATCGATAAGCGGTATGATCAGGTAAAGAAAAAAGATGCCGCGACTCTTTTTGTGGTTGATGCGGCCCTTATCTACGAATCGGGGCTCGATCAACACCTGGACTATGTCATTGTCGTGTCAGTTCAGTACGGTTCCCGGATGAACCGGGCCCTTCAACGGGGAACGCTCACAAGAGAAGACATTCAGCAGCGGATAGACCTCCAATTGCCGGAGGAGTCGAAAGTGCAGATGGCCGATTTTGTTATCGATAACAACGGTGATCAGGAACACCTCTCAAAACAGGTGGATGAAATTTATCAGGAGATAACCTGACCGCCACTGCCGTCAGCACTACCCTCTGATGGCCGCCTCAAAAAAATTCGGCACCTTCGAAGGTGTCTTTACACCAACCATCCTCACAATCCTTGGCGCCATCATGTACCTCCGACTGGGATGGGTAGTGGGTAACGCCGGCTTTGGCGGTGCACTTGTCATCATTCTTCTTGCAAAATTGGTCACCGTCACTACTGGATTGGCTATCGCTTCCATGGCGTCCAACATCAAGATTGGCCCCGGTGGATCCTACGCTATCATCTCCCGCTCCCTGGGTCTGGAAATCGGCGGTGCTGTTGGCATTCCACTTTATTTGTCTCAAGCGCTGGGGGGTGCCATGTACATCATAGGTTTCACTGAGGCGTGGATGGCCGTCTTTCCGCATCACCCACCACTAAATGTGGCCGGCATTGTTCTTGCATTCCTTTTGATCATTTCTCTCATCAGCGCCAAAGTAGCCATGAAGTTTCAATACTTGATCATGGTACTGATTTCATTATCGCTGGTTTCATTTTTCCTGGGCAAAGGAGACGGGGCAGGACAGATGGTGCTCTGGGGCGGTTTTGAATCGGCCCCGTTCTGGACAGTTTTTGCCATCTTTTTCCCCGCCGTTACAGGGATTGAAGCCGGGGCAGCTATGTCAGGTGATCTGAAAGATCCCAAACGGTCTCTGTCTGTTGGTATCCTTAGTGCGATCGGCATTTCATTCATCGTCTATGTGGCCCTTGCATTTTGGATGAATTTCAGTGTGCTGTCCGAATCGCTGCGAGGCAGTTATATGGTGATGATCGATGTATCAAAATGGCGCACTGTAGTATTCGCGGCGGTGCTGGGCGCTACACTCTCTTCGGCGCTAGGAAGCATTGTCGGAGGGCCAAGAACACTCATGGCGCTGGGACAGCACAAAGTACTCCCTTTCGGAAAATTTCTAGGGAGTCAGAGTAAAAACGGCGAACCACGCATTGCCATATTCGTCACTGGTATTATCATCGGTCTCGGCATTGTATTCGGCGATCTCAATACCATTGCACCCCTTCTTACCATGTTTTTTCTCATCACATACGGAACTATAAACCTGGTCGTCTTTATTGAAAAAAGAATAGGTATTTCAAGTTACCGCCCCACCTTTAAAGTCCCCATTATTATCCCTTTCATCGGTTTTGTCTGGTGCACTATTGCCATGTTTCTCATCAATCCACTCTTTGCCGGTAGTGCTATTATAATTATCATCGCCGTTTATCTTTTGCTTGTTCGTCAAGGTCATCAGGCACCCTGGGGCGATGTCCGTTCGGGTATCTTCACAGCAATCGCAGAATGGGCTGTGCGAATGGGTGCCCGTGTCCCTTCCAGCCCCAAGTCGTGGAAACCGAACCTTATGGTCCCCGTGGAAAAACCCGCCGCATGGAGAGAAAAGATCGGATTTATTCGCAACATCATCTTTCCTCGAGGTAGTGTCAGAATCTTTAGCGTTAGGATTCTTGAAAAAGGCGTTCGCCACAGGGTGGGGCAACTGGTACAACAGGTTCTCAAACGGACAAAGGAGAGTGAAGAGTCAAACAAAAAATCAGAAAAACTTGAGAATGATCTAATCGATCTGATCAAGCCTCTACGGAAAGAAGGGTTGCTGGCCGTCTCCACTGTCATTGAAGCAAATCACTTCCTTCACGGCATCAGTGTAGTAACCCAATCTCTAAAGGGAATGCCCTTGCCGCCCAATGTAATGTTTCTATCTATGAGCGACGATCCAGAGAAAGATGACCGATTGGAACAACTCATATCCATGGCCATGCGAGAGGAACTCGGCATTATTGTTTTGAATCATTACCCGGAACGGGGGTTTGGAAGAGAGGAAGATATTAATATGTGGCTACGGAGTGGATCACCAAACAGGAACCTCTCCATCCTTACAGCTATTCAGCTGGAAAAAAACTGGAACGGCAATCTTAAGCTTCTGAAAATAGTAGAAAATGAAGAAGAAATCTCAAAAGCAAAGATAGGTCTTGAGGCCATTGCAAGACGTGGACGATTACCTCTGGACTGTGAAAAGATTGTATTGAGAGGGACTTTTCCTGATGGTCTAAAAAATGGACCAACAGCGGACATTAATATCTTTGGCATTTCAGATGAAATAAGTGTGAGGGAGATGCACACCATAACTTTGAAGGTAGAGACAACCTGCCTGTTTATCAGAGATTCAGGCCAGGAAAGCGCCCTTGTTTGATCCTTAATTAAAAGGACTATAGTGGTGGCGTTGCATCGCTCTGGGCGGTCCAAGAATTTCCCGCAAAAGAATGACCTCCCGTAGGTCTCCCGGACTTTTAAAATACTTAAGAACAGGATGGCCGGTTATCTTCTTCCGCCCCGGAGGCGGCATTCCTTTCGGCTCTCTTTCCCAGAGCGGTTCGGACTGAGGTCCTTCACTCTGGACGGAAGGTTGCTCTGGTTGAGGTAAAGGCTCCTCTAATTCAACAGTTTCCTCTGCTTCTTCGTCCAGCTGTTCGAAGATTTCCTCAACTTCCTCCTTTTTATCAGCCTCTTCAAACAACTCACCTAAGCCGAGGTTACGAACCCAGTCGGGCATTTCCTGTTGCTCATCAGGTGGCGTCTGAGGTTCAACTTCTGGCAAAGGCTGAGGGGAACGCTGTCTCCTCCGCTTCAGCCATTGGAAAACGAGGTATACAACGAGGAAAAATATCCATTTAATGTCCACAGCAACCTATCTGTTTTCTTCGGGAGTTCTACTCTCGGGACCTTCCTTTCCACCGGAGATAGACTCACGCATTCCCGTATCAGCCTGGATGTTCCTCATAGAGTAGTAATCCATGATACCGAGATTTCCTTCCCGAAATGCTTGAGCCATGGCTTTCGGCACTTCAGCTTCAGCCTCCACCACTTTGGCACGCATTTCAGCCACCCTGGCGGTCATCTCCTGTTCCTCTGCAACAGCCATGGCACGGCGCGTTTCAGCACGGGCTTGGGCAACTCTCAAGTCAGCCTCCGCCTGATCGGCCTGAAGATGAGCCCCCACATTCTTGCCCACATCCACATCGGCAATATCAATGCTGAGAATCTCGAAAGCAGTACCGGCATCAAGTCCCTTATCAAGAACAAATTTTGAGATGGAATCGGGATTTTCCAAAACAGTCTTGTAAGACTCCGATGAACCGATGGCACTCACAATACCTTCCCCTACTCGAGCAATGATTGTTTCGTCAGTTGCGCCACCTACCAGACCCGGGATGTTTGTCCGGACCGTTACACGGGCCCTGGCCTTTACCTCAATACCGTCCTTGGCCACCGCGGCCAGTGTCCCTTTTACAGGTGCATCAATAACTTTCGGATAAACAGATGTTTCTACAGCCTCCTTCACATCGCGCCCGGCGAGATCAATAGCGGTACAGGTGGTAAAGTCGAGTGGGATGCGAGCTTTATCAGCGGCGATGAGAGAAATGGTGACGTTGGGCACATGCCCGCCAGCAAGAAAATGAGTCTCCATCATCCCTGTAGAAATGGATTCAAGACCAGCTTTGTTAAGATTTATTATAGAATCTACAATTAAACGTGGCGGGATTTTTCGCAATCTCATCCTGATGAGATCAACGATGGTAATCTCTCCCAAACCTACAGATACAATAGCCTGTATCCACAGCCCGAGAGGTACAAAATAAAAGATAATTAGAAGCGCAAAGAGAATCACTCCCAGAAGAATGAATGGTGCAAACATGTTACCTCCTAGTCCTTATTATTAACTTTTCTGACAACGATGCGATTACCGTCCACGGACAAAATCTTCACGTCATCCCCGTTTTCAACAAATTCTCCCTCTGTCACAACAAAGATCTTCTCCGCCCCTACCACAGTCCAGCCAGAGGGTCGCAGATCAGACGCGGCAATACCCGTCTGACCAACTAATCCCTCCAAACCGATGGAGGTGCTGTAACCTTCTGAACTTTTTTCGGTCAGCGGGAGAGTAATCTTTTTCCAGAACTCTGTCCTAATCAGAGCTCTTGCCAATAAGTAAAGAGCGATAAAACCGCCAAAAAGCGATATGGTGAATCCCCAAGATGCTGATGATATGTCGGTCTTAAGAGGATGATCGGGCAACAACATCATAAACAGACCGCCCATAATGGTTATTCCCCCCAAAACGCCCACAAATCCAAACCCCGGTATCACCAGAACTTCTACCAAGATCAAAGCCACTCCCACACCGATGATCAGCAATTCAGTCATGTTCGCCAGTTCGGTCAGAAAAGTTGAGCCGAAGAAAAGGCTCAGGCATACGAGCCCCACAGTACCGGGGATTCCCCAACCTGGCGACTGGATCTCGAACAGAACCCCCAAGAAGCCCAGCGTCATGAGCAGAGAACTGACTGTTGGATCAGTAAGAAACCGGACCAGCTTTTCTGACCAGTTGACGGTGAGGTCCACCACCTCGGCATCAGATAAATCGAGCTGTTCCAGAACTTCTTCAAAAGTTTCCGTACTTCCGTCAGCAATACCGTACTTCAGAGCCTGAACGGTGGTGAGGGAAATCAGTTTTCCTTCTTTTCTGCCTTCAATATCGGTCACTTCAACGGAGTCCCCATCTACAACAAGATGAGTGAAACTGAGTTCTTCATCCACCATTCCCCGGGCAATCTCCTTGCTGCGGCCCCGGCTTTCGGCAGTGGAAGCCATCTCCTCCCTCATATATGATATAACCTTTTCACTTCCCTTCTGCCCAGACATATCCACAGCGGTTGCGGCGCCGATGGTGCCTCCATTAGTCATAAAGATCTTTTCGCAGGAAAGAGAAATGAGGGCTCCGGCTGAGATGGCCCGTCGATTGATGAAGGCGACAGTAGTAATCTTCGAACTGAGAATAGCATCCTTGATCTGTGTGGCACCATCGACCCGCCCGCCAAATGTATCCACATCAAAAATGATGGCGGCGGCCCCCTCCTTTTCCGCTTCCTCAATAGCCCGTTCGATGAACGGCGGCAAGCCTAGGTCAATAGTACTCTGAATGGGAACGCGATAAACAATCTCCGCTGAAACTGCTGATGTACAGATTAGTGCAAGAATACAGGAAAAAAAGCGGGAATTCATCTTCGTGAAATTACCCTCTACCTTCACCAATATCCAACGCTTTCGCATTTATTTGAAGGGATGCAGATCGTCGTGAAAGCACTTGGTTTGATGAGATGTCGCCAGATAAATTGACACCGTTCGTCCTATGTCTCTCACCGACCAATTCACATATCATTCACTAAAGCTTTTCCACAGCTGGCTTAACCGCCTCTTCCAAAGAGAACGTAGCCGCGTTGGTGCGACAATCGGTTCTGTGGCTTTCAACAAGATTGCTATTCGAAAGGACCATGCCCGCCGTCACCTTAAAATGGCATTCCCTGACAAGTCTGATAACTATATTGACTATAATCTGAGAGAACTTCACAGACACTACGGGCATATGTTCATTGATGCGTTGTGCGGCACTAGGTTGATCCAACACGGTAAGGTGGCAGCAGAAGGAAGAAAACAGCTGGATAGTGCGTACAGCAAAGGTAAGGGTGTTATTCTGATGGCAGGTCATTTCGGGAACTGGGAACTCATTCCGACATGGCTTGCTGTGAATGGATATCAGATGGTAACAGTGGCACAACGTCAAAAAAACCGGGGAGCTGACCGCTTATTCATGGAATACCGAAAAAAGGCCGAAACATCTCCTGTATATCCTGGGGCATCGCCCTCTGATATGATCTCTTCATTGAGGGCCGGAAAGATACTGATCTTGGCCAGTGACCAGGATGCCGGAAAACGCGGCGAGTTTGTCTATTTCTTCGGTCAGTTAGCCTCATCACCCCGAGGGGCAGACGTTTTCCACCAAAAAATAGGGGCACCCGTCATTGTCGCCTTTTGCCAACGGGAACAAGACGGGAGTTATATAATCCGGTTTGATCAATTGCCAAATGGTGACGGTTCAACATCGGTTATGGAACGGTTTACAACGCTTTTAGAAAAAGAGATTCGGAAAAGACCGGAGCAGTATTTCTGGTTTCACAGAAGGTGGAAAACGCCGCCGAGCGAGAAACCATGAAGCTCCTATCAGTATCATCTCCAAATGCAATAACTGAGGCTGTGAAAATCTTAACTTCCGGCGGTGTGGTGGTCTACCCCACCGATACGCTTTACGGCCTGGGTGCTGATGCATTGAATTCAGAAGCAGTTGAAAAGGTCTCTAAAATAAAAAGGCGTCCCGGCCCGTGGAGCATCGCCGTGACCGATCTGGATATGCTGAAAGAATATTGCAAGATCCCTATCCATCACGAGGAATTCATCAATTCTCAGCTGCCCGGCGCTGTAACACTCATTTTGCCGGGAGCTTCCCACCTGATCGAGGACTTTGTGGCACCCGAAAATACGGTGGGTGTCAGGATTCCGGACCATTCCGTCCCAGTTGAATTGGCAAAAGCGTTGAAAAAGCCCATTACATCAACGAGTGTGAACAGGACAGGTGAGCCGCCTTTGAACGATCCCAAAACGATAGATAAACAATTTTCCACTGAAATCGATCTCATCATCGATGCCGGAACTCTCCCCTCTTCTTCCGGTTCAACTATTTATGACCTTACAACAGAGAGTGTGAAAGCAGTTAGATGAAAAAATGGGTCTTCATTCTTGCTATTGCCATTTCGCTCCTTAAGGCACAGAAAGAACACCCTTTCAACAAGGGAGAAACTCTCCTTTATGATGTTAGTCTAAACTTTGTTTCTGCCGGTACAGCCAGCCTTGAACTTGGTGATATTGAGGAATTCGACGGCACTTCTTCCTATCACATAACTTTCAGGATGAAAACAAACTCTGTTTGGGATCAAATCTTTCGTATCCGGGATACAGTAGAGACGTGGATCGATTCGGAAGGGCTTTTTACCCGCAAGCTGAAAAAAACAATCAAAGAGCCCAGATACTCTCAGAAATTGCGGGCCGATTTCGATTACAGTTCAGGCATCATCACCACTAATAAAAAAGATCTGTCCATATCATCTGAGATAAGAGACCCCTATTCGTTCTTCTATTACTTGCGAACTGTGCCGCTGAAAATGGGTGATCTTTTTAACTTTACCATCTTTGACAATCACAAGCTTACTGATCTAAGTCTAATTGTCCACCGAAAGGAACAGATCGATGTCCCGGTGGGCAAGTTTGATTGCCTCGTGGTAGAACCGTTCAGGGAAGGACGCATGTTGTTCAAAAACAGAGGCGATATGAAAGTGTGGCTCAGCGATGACAGTCAGCGTCTGCCGATAAAGATTGTCTCAAAAGCGAAGTTTGGTTCTCTGGTGATGAAGCTTGCCCGTCATTCACCTTAATTGGTGAAAATTCGGCTAAGATCATTATAAATCACAACAATAATAAGCAATAGAAGCATTGCCATCCCGGCTTGCTGAATCACCATCCGCACCTTCAATGAGAATTGACGCCGTGTTATTGCTTCCAGAGTGACAAGCAGAATGTGTCCCCCGTCAAGACCGGGAATTGGCAATATATTGATAAACGCCAAGTTAATACTGATAATGGCTGTGAACGAAAGCAGTGCAATCATACCTGCGCGGGCGGATTCTCCCGCCAACTGAGCAATAAGAATGGGGCCGCCAATTTCTTTCATGGATGCCCCACCGGTAGCAATCATTGTCAGCGAGCGGACGATCATACCAAACCAATAACCTGTTTGTCCTATACCATTGACAAATGATTCTCCCAAGCCGGCCCCGCGGATTTCGTAACCTCCGGTCGCACCGATAAGGCCCACCTCCTTCATCCCGTACCCATCCGGAATGGGCCCTGTACGGGTTTTCAACACGGCTGTTATTTTCTGCTGATTATGCTCCCAAGTCACAGTTATCTCCTGATCCGGACTTGCATGAACAATTGTAGTCAAATCAGTCCATTTGTTGATTGGCTTACCCTCAACCGTGAGAATTCGGTCACCAGAAACAATACCTGCTTCTTTAGCAGGAAAACCGGAAGTAACGTCCATAACAACGGGCTCGTCAGTTACCTCAGCTAAACCGGTATGTAGTGTTATCCCCGTAAAAAATACAATGGCCAACAAAATATTCATTAAGACACCGGCTGACATGAACCATATCTGCTGAAGGCGGCTCTTGGAATTCAATTCATCAGGGGCACCGGTGAGCTCAACATCAAGACTCTCATCTACATAGCCAGCTACTTTTACGTAACCGCCCAGCGGCACCAGTGCAAGACAATACTCCGTGTCAGACGCCTTGTTTCGCGGAGCTGAAACGACCTTCTCAATAACAGGTTTCCATTCAAGTTTGCTGGCGTCATTCCATTTATAGAAATAGAGCCTGAAAAGCAGACCCTCAGTGGTGGGCGTGAAAGATAAGAATCTCGGTGGATAACCTAGTGAAAATCGTTCAACACGTACACCAATGGAGCGCGCCGCCAGAAAATGCCCCAACTCATGAACAAAAATCAAAACACCCAAAACAAAAATCATTGCAAAGATCGTAGTCATACTGTCAAGCTTTCCTTCATCTCTAATTCTACAAAACTCTTACCCCATTGTTCAAGTTCCAAAAGATCTTTCAAATCAGGGTCAGCAATCCATTTGTGTTCACTCAGAGCTGCTTCATTGATTTCAGCAATCTGGGTGAACCCTATTTTGCCATCCAGAAAAAGTTTCACACTGTTGTCGTTTGCTACATTCAGCGCTGCAGTAGCTGTGCCACCTCGCGAAAGTGCTTCATAAGCGAGGGAGATAGAGGGAAACTTTTCCCGATCAGGCTTTTCAAATGTGAGACCTGATATGTTAACTGGATCGAAATCTTCCCATTCGGCTTCGAGACGATCCGGATAGGTAAGGGCAAACTGGATGGGAATTTTCATATCTGGCTGGCCCATCTGCCCCTTCACTGAACCGTCAATAAATTCCACCATGCTGTGGATAATGGACTGCGGATGGATGACAATATCGATCTGTTCCTTATTCAAACCAAAGAGCCAATGAGCTTCAATCACCTCAAGACCTTTATTCATCATGGTTGCGGAGTCGATAGTAATTTTCTTACCCATTTCCCACTTGGGATGATTGAGGGCCTCATCAACTGTAATGTCATAGAATTCATTCATGGGTTTTGTCCTGAACGGACCACCGGAACCGGTGAGAATCAGACGTCTGACATTCGAAACTTCCTCGCCCAACAGACACTGCCAAATTGCGCTATGTTCGCTGTCCACTGGGAAGAGAGTGGCTCCTGTTTCGTCCATAATTCTCCTGATCAAACCACCCGCCATGACGAGGCTCTCCTTATTGCTGAGCGCCAGATCCACGCCAGTTTCCAGGGCTCTGACTGTGGGCTCCATTCCTGCGCTACCCACCAGCGCGTTAAGACAGATGTCCACGTCGCTCTGAGAAGCAAGCTCAAGAAGTCCTTCACGACCGGTCAAGACTTTAATGGATGTCTGAGCTAAGCCTTCGCTGACTGTTTTTGCACTGTTTTTATCTGCAATGGCTACTACTTCAGGCTGAAAATCCAGTGCCTGCTCAACCAGCTTTTCAGCATTGCTATGAGCAGAGAGGTATTTCACAGAGAAGTGCCCGCTGTGACGCTCCACTACCTTCAGTGCATTAACACCGATAGAGCCTGTAGAGCCCAATATTCCTATTGAACGTTCCATCAGTTTATCACCATCCCAAAGTTTAGCATAATACTTGCACCCTGCCCACTCAGACTCACTTTCAGACCGCTAATGAGTTCACCAAAAGGGTACTCAACTCCTCCCGAAAGAGCATTAACCTGACCTTCCATTCTTGTTTTGAATTTGTTACCATCAACGGGAGAGACCGCATGTACATTCACATTGAAAAAAGCTGACCCTATACCATAAAGCAACAGAGCCTTTCCAAAATTTATCCTCCGGGACAGTGTCACACTAACTGTTTTGAGGGAGAAATCATCAGCGCCTTCCAAGTTGCGACGGCTCACTTCAATGGACCATGGTTTGCTATTCTCAGTATCACCGCCCGGTATCACTTCGGCGGCATAGCCCGACAGTATGATTACGTCTTCCCCAGCTCTAAAGCCTGAAAACAGTCCCCCAAGCCAAAGATTGGGAGAAATACGGTAGAGTCCGGAAAAAAAAGGTGTAAACCCGGTTTTGTTCATGAGGGTGTTATCACTAAAAGCAGCTGACATACTGCCTGAGGAATTCAAAACAATCCGCCCGTCCTTTCCGCTACCAGTAAGAAGCTGGTAACCACTTTGAAGGACAACCTGATGAAAGAACGGTTTGGCACTTACGGAGAATTGATCTCCTACCCACTCTCCAAGTCTGTAGTCCGGTTTCTGGGCTCGAACGCCTTGGGAAAGAACCAGCAGCAGAAATACGATTGCAGACTTAGATAAGGCCGCGCTCGCTTTTTTGCACAAAAGAGATGATTTCCTGGATTTCGGGGCTTGAGGAAAAGGAATCAGCCATAGCTTTAACTGCTTCATCTTTATCCATTTTCGAGCGAAACAAAAGTCTGTAAGCTTCTTTGATTTCTATCCTTTTCTCACCTGAAAAGCCCCTACGTCGCAAACCGATAGCATTAATTCCGGAGAATTTGAGCGGCTCGCCGGCAGCCATAATGTACGGCGGCACATCCTGAACGGCACGGTAACCGCCTCCGATCATTGCATGGGCACCAATTTTCGTGAACTGATGGACCAGCACCCCTCCCCCCAGAATAGCCCAGTCACCGATCTCTACATGGCCGCCCATATGGATAGCGTTGGCCATAATGACATTATTGCCAATGGTACAATCGTGTGCTACATGGACGTAAGCCATGAGATAACTTTTGTTACCTATTGTCGTTTTGCCTAAAGCTTTTGTGCCCCGGTTTACGGTAACAAACTCCCGAATGATGACATCATCACCCAAAATAGCTGTACTTTCCTCACCCTCAAATTTCAAATCCTGTGGTACCTCTCCGATCACGGCCGAATGATAAATTTTACACCTTTTGCCGACATGAGCACCTGAGCGGAGATTCACATGGTTTCCGATCCAACTGTTTTCACCCACTTCAACATCAGCTTCAACAACAGTATAGGCGCCTATTTCTACACCATCGCCAATGATCGCGGCGGGATCAACGACCGCAGTAGAATGAATCTTTGAAGGGATGGTTACTCCTTCCGGTCGCCAATGGTCGTGATGAAGGTAGCTTCCGCAACTACTTTATCATCAACATAGGCAATGCCATGGAGTTTGCAGGTTCCCATTTTCAGTTTTAAGAGATCAATTTTGAAGAAGATTTGATCCCCAGGAAGAACCTGACGACGAAAACGGGATTTATCAATGCCAGTGAAATACATCAACTTTTTCTCCGGCTCATCTGTCGTGTGCAGCAAAAGGAAACTTCCAGCTTGTGCCATGGCCTCAATGATCAGTACTCCTGGCATGACCGGCTGATTTGGGAAATGTCCCTGAAAGAATGGCTCGCTTACAGAAACATTTTTTATGGCGGTTAGTGATTCTCCCGGCTGCATTTCAAGAATCCTGTCGATCAGTAAAAAAGGATAACGTTGCGGAAGTATCTTCTTAATGGCGTTAATATCAAAAAGATAATCCGATGATACCTGAGCTTGATATTTCTTTTGAAGTATCTTTTTTCCATATTCCTTCCTGATAGTTTTTACCATCTCCACATTGGAAGCGTGTCCCGGTCGTGCCGCAATTACATGACCCTTGATAGGCATTCCAAGCAGAGCAAGATCACCGATCACATCAAGCGCCTTGTGGCGGACAGGTTCATTCTCGAATCTCAGCTTAACACCGTGAAGAATGCCGTTGGTACCGATTTTAATGTTCTCTTCTATGTTAAACAGTTTCCGCAATCGATCAATTTCTACCTTGTCTACCTCTTTGTCAAGAATGACAATAGCGTTGTCCAATCGACCACCCTGAACCAATCCAGCCTCCCTCAAGTCTTCAACCTCACTTAAGAAGCTGAATGTCCTGGCCGGAGCAATCTCCTTGGGAAAGTCATCAATGGAATGTATAGTGAAATACTGAGTCCCAATCCAAGGGTATTTATAATCAATGATACAGGTTATACGATAACAATCTGAAGGGAGGACAGAAATGTCCGTCTTATTCACCGGGTCATTGTAGGAAATCGCCTTATCGATCTCAAGATATTCTCTCTCGTGTTTCTGATCAACGATCCCCGCTTTTTGAAGAACCTTAACAAACTCCTTTGAACTGCCGTCCATGACCGGCGGCTCCTTGTTGGTTACTTCTATAAGTATATTGTCGATTTCAAGTCCCACCAGCGTTGCTAAAACGTGTTCTACAGTATGGATACGATTACCATTCTGAGCCAGTGTGGTTCCGCGAGAAATGTCAACCACATGTTCAATGTCGGCCTTTATTTTAGGACACCCCTCCACATCCGTTCGAATAAAACGAATACCTGTATTTTCAGGACTGGGTTTAAAAGTGATGGTACTGTCAACGCCGGTATGAAGACCGATGCCGGAACAAGAAACAGGATTTTTTATAGTCCTTTGTTTAGCCATTTTTCTCCAGTTGGGCTAACCGTTCTTCCAAAGCTTGTAACTGTTTCACCATTTCGGGTAATTTGCTGAACAGTGCATCCTGTTTGTTTTTCTTAGATATCTTTCGGGCTGGCATCCCGGCATAGGTTTCATTACCAGGGAGTGATTTGGTAACACCACTTTTAGCTGCAAGTTGGGCGTGACTCCCAACTTCTAAATGTCCGGCAACGGAAGCTTTACCCCCAAAAGCTACATAGTCACCGATGACTGAACTCCCAGCTACAGCAGTTTGTGCTGTAAGAAGACATCTTTTACCGATTATTACATTGTGAGCAATATGCACAAGGTTGTCCAGCTTGGAGCCTTCACCAATCACAGTATTGCCTATGGTGCCCCTATCGATGGCGCAATTTCCACCAATTTCTACATCGTCCCCGATTTCAACGCCTCCGATTTGCGGAATCTTCAAATGAACTCCGCCTTCTGTGGCGAAGCCGTAACCGTCACATCCGATAACCGTTCCGCTATGGATCAGGACGTCTGCCCCAATCTTACACCCCTCGTAGATAGCTACCAAAGATTTCAGCTCACTGCCTCCAGCTATGGAGGAACCGATTCCAACCGTACATTGGGGACCGATCCGAACATCATCGCCTATCTGAACATTCCGCTCAATGACAGTGAACGGTCCTATGGCCACATTCTTTCCTATGACAGCTGAATCATCAATTACCGCCGTTTTGTGAATACCGGCGGTGTCAGCTCCTTTGGGGGCAAAATGATTCAGAATCTTGGAGAAGGCGACTGTAGGATTATCTGAAATTATTCCATTCATATCGTCCAAATTTTCATCTTTCCCCGTGAGGACAGCTGACGCTTCAGTTGTATTCAGATATTGTTTATATTTTGGATAATTTACAAAAGTAATGGTGCCGGGAATCCCATTCTTTACTTCGGAAACGCCCGTAATTTCAAGGTCAGGGTTTCCTACCAGTGCCCCGTCGACCAGCAGAGACAATTCCTTGAGTTTAGTCAAAGGTTAATTATTATTCGATTTTTCTTGGCTGATCTTACGAAGCTCGTAAAGAACGTCGTCAGTGAGATTATGCGTCGGTTTTCCATAAAGAAGACTGACCGAATCGAGGATGTAATCGTAACCCTTATCAATTGCTACCTTGTTAACTGCCCTCTGCACCTTCTGAATGATCTGAGTTTCCAGCTGTAGTTGCTTTCTGTAGAGCTCACCTTCCGGACCAACTTTTTGTGTCTGATAATCTTTTACCTGCTGATCCAGAAGCGAAATTTCATTTTCCTTTTCTCTCCGCCGATCAGGCGAGCTCATGAGCCTTTGTGTTTCAAAAGCTCCCTTAAGGCTATCAAGTCTTTCCGTCATGGTCTGAAATTCAAATTGCACTTTCCTGAACTCCAGCTGCAGCTCACTCTCAGCCTCTTTGAACTCTTCATACTCAGCACGAATACGTTCAGACTGGACGAAGCCCACCTTCAGCTGTGCAAACATGACAGCGGGAAGAAGAAATAAAACTCCACCGGAAAATAATCTTTTCATGGGTTTCACATTAACCTCCATGTTCTATCTATAACGATAATTAATACAAGTGCCTGCAGACAATTAGGCAAATTTAAGCAATATTAGTCCTATAATGGCATTCCAAAGAGTACATGAAAACGCCATCCTTCAGGGTTCTTTTCAGTCAAGTAGATATCATCGAAACCGTACCCCATATCGAAGCCGAGCATACCAAGCATTGGCATGAACATCCGAATACCGAAACCAGCGGAACGTTTCAGGTCAAACGGATCTGTCTCGCCAAAATTGAGCCAGTTGTTTCCCATCTCAGCAAATATGAGGCCATAGACGGTAGGATTGTCCGAAAAGGGAAATCTCAGCTCGGTCACATATTTCATCATTACACGGCCACCTATAGGATATCGCTTGTAAGGCCCTACCGAATTGTCCTGATATCCACGAAGTAAAGTACCGTAAGGGATACCGCTACCGCCCATGATGAACTTCTCATCGATGGGAATAATCGTTTTTTCCGTGTGCCGAGAGTTGAGCTCCTTAATTACACCAAACTGCCATGAACTAACAATGGCTGCCTTCCAGAACGGGTTGGTATACCAGTCAAACTTCCAAGTGTGCTTGTGAAAATTTTCGTGTACAGGCAACAGTTCGGAACTTAACGGTCCTCCCGATAGGGTAGACATCCATGCAAAGCTTGAGCCTCTGGAAGGAAACTCAGGATGATTACGGCTATCTCTTGTAACAGTCTGGGAAATACTCAGTCCAACACTATTGCTGATTCCAGCTAGACCATAGTCGATTAAGTCTTCCTCATTACCCTTGTAGGTCTTCTGAGAAGCGCTGATTGTCCAAAACGCGCGGAAGTAGTTGTCTGGCCACTTCAGTCTTTTACCTATCCTGAAACTGGCACCCTGCATCTCACGATCAAACGGTATACTAAAAGAGTACCGATTCTGTCCCCTAAGATAATAGAAAACAGAAAAGCCAAGCAGGATTGGACGGTCATTCACCATGGGATCGGTGAAACTGAAAGAGACACTCTTGTACTGGGCAGCTTGATAGCCGAAACCATATCCAAAAGATCGTTGCATACCCCCCTGAACACCTTGACTCAGATTCACAGCTAACTGCTGTCCTTTCCCACGAAAATTATTCATTTGGACTCCCGCACCACCCATGAGACCGAACTCCGCCGAATAACCAATATTTGCATTGGCCTGATCTGAAGATTTCTCCTCCACAGTAACCAGAATATCGATTTCGTCCTCATCCACCGGAACCACATCAGGCCTGACATCGGCGAAATAGTTAAGAATAAAAACTTCTCTGGCACTTCGCATGAGCAATTCTCTGTTAAAAACCTCCCCGGGAATCACCTTCATTTCCCGCCGAATCACATTCTCCCTTGTCCGATCATTTCCGGTGATTTTCAATCTCCTCACAGAAACCTGGTGATTTTCAGTGATTGAAAAATGGACATCGAGAGAATCCTCACCCACAGGCGTAAAGAGAGGATTAATAGCACTGTAGATGTACCCCCGATCCATGTAGAGTGCATGAACTCTTTCATTAACTGCCTTCTCAAATTCCTCCAAATTGTACAGATCACCCTTCCGCATATTCAGAGCATAATCCAACGCTTCAGTTTCGTAAAGGTCGTTTCCTTCCCACGTGAAGTTTCTGAAATAGTATTTATTTCCTTCGTGAACCCAAAAATCGATGCTCATTTTCTTTTCATTTTCTGAGTAGGAAATTGAATCAGCAACAATCCGAAAATCCTTATAACCGTTTTTCTGATAAAATTTCGTAAGAAGACCCTTGTCTTCCCGAAACTTGTCCTTGTCGTAGTTCGAACGCCAAAACATATACCACTTCTGAATCTTTGTGTCTTTCAGCTCTTTCCGGAGCTTTCTATCCTTAAATGCTTCATTGTTGTGAAATTGTATATTCCCGATCTTCACCTTATTTCGTGTTTTGATATTAAATGTAAGATCTCTGACATTATCCATAGCTCCTTCGGAAAGGGATGCATCGACTTCAGAACGAAGGTATCCGTCTTCAGCCAGCAGTCTTTTGATCGTCTCCACAGATTCCTTGAGTAGATGTGGCCGAATCCTTTGGCCTGTTTTTAGATCAAGCTCTTCCTCAATGTCTCTCCGCTTTTTCTTATCCCCCTCGAAGGTTACATCGCCTAAAATGGGTGTCTCCTCAACTATGATTGTAATGTAAAGACCTTCCGGAGTCTCTTTATCAAGTTGTATCTGAATGTCCGAGAAAAAACCGGTCGCCCACAGTTTTTTGACAGATTTACCAAAATCACCGGGCACCATCTCTTTCCCTTCCAAAATTCCCGAAGTGTATTTTACCACAGTTGCCGTTGTAATATTGTTTCCTTCAACTTCTACACCGGCAATTTTTATGGGAGTCAATCCTTGAGCTGATAGAATTGAAACTAACGAAATTGTGACCGCGAGAGAAAAAAAGTTGAACTTCATTGTCAGGCTTCCGGTAATTGCTCGGACACTTTCCCAAATCTGCGTTCCCTGGACTGGAAGACAAGAATCGCTTCATACAACTCCTTCCTACGAAAAGCAGGCCAGAGCGTGGAAGTAATGATTATTTCAGAATAGGCCATCTGCCACAAAAGAAAATTACTTACCCTCGATTCACCGCTGGTCCTGATCACCATATCAGGGTCTGGCATTCCTTCGGTATAGAGGTATTTTTCGAAAACCTGTTCCGTCAATTCAGAAAAATCCAGTCCATCTTGTTGTTCCTGGCAAAGTCTGGTAACAGCATCAAGAATCTCAATTCTGCCGCCGTAGTTTAGTGCGAGCACCAGATTTAGACCGTTGTTTTCGGCGGTCCGTCTGATTCCCTCTTCCATCTCAACTCGCGGCTTTTCCGGAAGTTCCTCCATTCTTCCGATGACATGGAGACAGACATTGTTTTCCATTAATTCATCAATTTCACGTCGGATCGTTTCAACCAAAAGGTTCATGAGGGCGGAAACTTCCATTCTGGGGCGGCTCCAGTTTTCCTGAGAAAAGGTATAGAGCGTGAGATAACCGATTCCCATCTCACCGCATGCTCGGGTAATCTCCCTTACAGAATTGATCCCCTCCTTGTGCCCTGCGATCCTCGGGAGTTTTCGGCTTCTCGCCCAACGACCGTTGCCGTCCATAATAATAGCAATATGGCAAGGCAGGTTACCCGCTGATTCTACCTGACTTTTTAGTTCTTCCTCTATATTCATTCCCGTCATTAGCTTGGAAAGTTACTTCGCGAAAATCCGATTTTCAAGTTGACCTCAACTTTCATATAGTTCGCCAATGTGGTGATTAAACAATTCTACTGTCTCCGGGATTGGACCAAAACCACGGAACTCGGCGCCGCACTTGTAGCAAACTATCAATTCTGCAACCCGCCGATAGAGAATTAAGTCTACCAGCAAAACAACAACAAGGCTGAGTCCGTACGTAACCGGCACAAAAAGAGCACCCACAATGATAATCAGGCATCCCAGAAGTTGATTGAAATCTTTCCGGCGGTAAAACTGATTGCAATTACAGCAAGTACAGACATCGAAAGACCATTTTTTTGCCGAAACTTGAATGGTCTCATTTTCGCAATTCGGGCAAATGATCTCTTTTCCATTGGCATCTCCACTATAGTATTTCCCGCACTCTTTGCACTCTTTCGAAACTGACGCCATCAGAGAAATAAGGCATACTGGATTGAATAGAATTTGTAGAAAAGATCCCCCATAAGAACTGATATGACCAATACGTAAAGAAGACCGGTGGCAGACTGAGTAGAATGGATGGCCACCGTCCGGAGGGCAAGATATGACAGAACCAACGGTAAAAGGGTACCGAAAAAAATCCCGAACCATAGAAAAATACCTTCCAATGTCCAGAGAAACTCAGTGAGTGACATTTCAAATCCGTTGGCATTCACGGACTGTGAAAAAAGGGCGAAGACATTCCACACCGCTCTTAATGACAAAAAAAACAAAATCGATTTTGTAGCAGACCGAAGCAAAGAGATCGGAAGATTTACCACATTCAGATACCAGTGTCCGAGAATCATGGCAAACAGTGAACCGGAAAGTATCAAACCACCCAGAATTAACACCAGGAGGGAGATCAGATCTGCGTTGATTAAGTGTTCTAAAATCCGGGCGATAAAAATAGTACCAACCATTGAAGAAATGGTGACTACCCAACTTGCAGCCCATGGCCTTCTCCAGAAAAAGAGTGTGATGGCAAAGAGAGAGATTAGCCAGACAAACCCGGCCACCATGAGAGTCCGCTCCAGCCCCAACGAAAAAGTGAGCAATATACCCCCAGTTGCTGCTGAAAGTGCCAGACTGAGGACAAATCGATGAATGTTGATTCCCAGTTTTTCTCTATCCACGATCCAGAGAAAAAGCGGAAATAACGCCCCAAAAAGGCAGAGAGTAAACGTTAGAAGAAGTGTTAACATTGAAGTGAGAAAGAGAGGAGATGAGAAGCGCTCAGGCTACGGCGTCCTCAATCTTGTCCACAATGAACGAAAAGACGTGACTGATACGTGATTGTCTGTCCTTAACAACGATGGGCGTCCCTTCATCACACGCTTCCATCAGCTCCTGAGAAATGGGAATCTCGCCCAGAAGAGGGACATTTAGCCTCTCACTCTCAGATTTACCGCCACCGCGCTTGAACAGATCAATCTCAAGTTCAAACTTCCCGTCCTTCGAAACATCCACGTCTCGGAAGCTGTCTCTTTTGGCGAAAGATACCGAACCTTCGGTCATGAGATTACCGTCTTTATCCCGCACAAATCCCGACACAACATAGCCGGACATATTCTCTACCACACCCAGAACAGGTGTTTGAACTTTTCCAAACATATCGGCCCCTTTTCGGACATCAGAAATAGCCAAATTTTGCGGGGTTGTAACGATAACGGCACCAGAAATTTTCAGTTTCTGAACGAGAGTCAGTTGAATGTCTCCCGTTCCTGGCGGAAGATCGAGTATCAGATAATCCAGGCTCTCCCAGAGAACGTCACCAAAAAATTGTTCCGTCATTCTTGCTACCATAGGGCCGCGCCAAATGACGGGTGTATCGTTGCCGCTGATGAAACCGAAAGACATAATCTTCATCCCGTATTTTTCCAGCGGAATCAGTTTCTTTTCTGGCGTCATGGATGGCCTGTCGTTTATTCCGAGCAGGATAGGAAGGCTGGGGCCATAAATGTCGAGATCAAGGAGCCCCACGGTACGGCCCCGATTCATGAGTTCGGCGGCAATATTCACCGCCACTGTTGACTTGCCGACACCCCCTTTTCCACTAGCCACGGCAATAGTGTGCTTCACATCAGGAATCAGTTCCGCTTGTTGCGTCGCTGTAGGTCCGGGAGCAGCCTGAGCTACCTGCACATCAACATCTGAGAAACTTTCTTCAAGTGTCGCTTTCACTCTTCCGCAGATTTCTTTCTGACTCTCATCGCTGGCGGAGGACATCTGAAGATTGATCCTGACAGAGTCACCCTCCACATCAACATTTTTCACAATACCAAAGGAGACGATATCCCGGCTGAAACCTGGATACTTCACCTCCTTCAGACGTTCCATTATTTCATTTTTGATCATGGTTATTTGAGATTAGCGTACTTTCCAGACATGAAAAACGGTTGTTCAAAAATGAACAACCGTTGAAAGATCGGTTCGGTTCTTCCTTAAGGTTCTTGTCCGAAGAACTGATAATTGAGCGCAGTATATTTCGACCATTCCTCAGGAACTTCACTTTCTTCAAATATGGCTTCAACTGGGCACTCAGGTTCGCATGCGCCACAATCAATGCACTCCTCGGGATCAATAAAAAGCTGTTTCCCATCAGGATCAAAACCATCAGCCTTCGCTTCCGCGCCGGCACCCTTTGGATCTTCCGGTCCGTGAATGCAATCCACTGGACAAACTTCAACACATGCTGTATCACACACACCAACACATGGTTCAGTGATAATGTAGGTCATCTTTGCCTCCTAATATTCTAATTGTCTCAAACCACAAAGGTTCTCGCCAAAAATTTAGTTTGAGCCAAACGACATGTAAAAACTTTTTTCAACTGATATTATTGTTTTTATAAAGTGCTTGAAATAGCAGTTTCTCTTTGAATGTGCTGAGACAGTGGCATAATTTCTGAGTGAGACTCAGACTGATTCTCATCAAACATGGCAAAACTGTACGACCACTACAAACCTGTACCAGAACTTGCTGAAGATCCCGGACGCAAGAAAAAGAAACCAAAACTCATGGCTGTAGTTGATGAAGACAACTGCACTGGTTGCCAAGTCTGCGTCCCCTTTTGCCCTGTGGACTGCATAGGGCCCGTCCTCTACGAGAAATACAATATTCTCATTCCGCCGGTTCAGGTTCGTTTCGATGAATGCATTGGTTGCCAGATTTGTGCTCGGGTTTGTAATAAGCTCACTTGGGACGCCATCAGGATGATACCCACAGAAGAGTTCGAGGAAACCTACGGGATTACCATCTCTTAACTTTTCACCTTTCTCCATATCCCGCCAATACGGGTTGTGCCCATGCAGTTTATGAGCCGCCCCTGCATTATCGTGGTGGATCAAGGAACGTCCGCCACCAAAGGATTCCTTTTTAATGAATCGCTGGAACAGCTTCACACTCAAAAAATTCGGCACACAGTGAAGCGACCCCGCCGTGGTTGGGTTGAGTGCAATGCCGCTGAAATTGCTTATGCATGTCGCAAAGTCATGGAACGGATAGCGGCTGAGGCCGCTTCCCGGTCGTTGACCATTGCCGCTGTTGGGATGGCCTTTCAACGATCAACCTTCTTGTTCTGGGGAAAAGATGATGGCGAACCAAAAGCGCCCGCCATGAGCTGGCAAGACTCCAGAGCAACGGAGCTGGTGAAAGAAATGGCTCATGAATCGGCAGATATTCAGCAACTAACAGGCATTCCCCTCACCGGTCATTTTGGAGGGCCGAAATTTCTTCACACTGTAAAATCAAACGATGTAATAAATAATGGGGTTAAAAAAGGAACTCTTTTTTTTGGCCCTTTGAGTGCTTTTGTTGCGCACCGCCTCACTGGAAGCAGTAACATAGACCAATCTATTGCCGGGAGGTCTCTGCTTATGAATCTCTCCACATTGGCGTGGGATGACCATCTGCTTGATCTGTTTGAAGTAATGAAAAACTGTCTCCCCCACATCGTTCCTACATGTCATAATTATGGTACTATAACAATTGACGGAAACGAAATACCTCTCCTTTGCGTTATGGGCGACCAGCAGGCATCTCTCATTGGTCAGGGGCGGTGGGAAAAAGGTGACGTGGCCCTGAATTTCGGGACGTCCGGATCGGTGCTGGTGAACAGCGGCGAAACACCTTTGGTGGTCCCCTCCCTTCTCAGCAATGTCCTCTTTTCATCTGATGATTCTATCCATTTTTTGTTAGAAGGGACCATTAATAGTGTGGGGTCCCTCTTTAAGTGGCTGGAAGGATATTTTGGCATCACCCATGATGAAATGAACTGGGACAACCGTTGTAGTACAGAAACGGATGGCATTATAGTGTCAGGCTTAAACGGCATATCAGCACCATACTGGACCGGAGAATTTGAGACACAGTTTTTCGGGCTGGATCGAAAATCCGATCCAGATGAACTAGTCCGGGCAGGCATGGAGTCCATCGGTTTTCTCGTAAATGATATCTGTGAAGTCATCCAAAAAGAGGCAAAGATCGAACTGGCGGACATAGTTGCTTCAGGGGGGTCCTCCAGGACATCTCTGCTACAGTTCATTGCCGATATCCTTCGAACCGACATTGCAACTACCTCAGGCAAAGATATGACTGCTCTCGGCGTGGCTCGTCTTGTGGCACACAGTGTCTTCGGCACTCCCTTGGGTTCCGTCACGGAAAGAGATGAACAGTTCCACCCGGTCATGACGGCCAAGGTGAGGGACAAAAAGATTTTCGCCTGGCACGATGCCCTCCGTAAACTTTCTATCCTGACAAACTAAACTGAGGAGACTTGCCAATGCCGATACGAGAAGATGCCTGGAACTTGCTTTGTGAGTATACCGAATCAGATTCCCTGAGACGCCATGGACTGGCTGTGGAACAGGTAATGCGCAAAATGGCACAGAAATACGGCGAAGATGAGGAGCTTTGGGCAATGACAGGCCTCCTCCACGATTTCGATTATGAAAAATATCCTACCATGGAGGAACACCCCTTTGTGGGAAATAAAATTCTCAAGGAGAACGGTTATCCCGAAGAGTTGACCACTGCCATCATGGGGCACGCCAACTATACCGGTGTTCCCAGAGAGAGTCTCATGGCGAAAGCACTTTATGCCGTAGATGAGATTAGCGGTTTTATGTTTGCCGTCACTTACGTTCGACCGTCAAAATCAATTCACGATGTGAAGGTAAAATCGGTAAAGAAAAAGCTAAAACAGAAAAGTTTCGCAGCTTCCGTGAATCGGGAAGAGGTGTACGAAGGGCCGGAAGAGCTGGATGTTACACTGGACGAACACATCCAGTTCATTATTGATGCGCTGAAAGAAAAAGCTGAGGATCTGGGTCTATCGGGAGAAGGAGCCTCAGGCTAGGACGTTCAGTTCAGCCTCGGATCACCGGGCGCAATAGATCCAAACACGCCCATCTCTTCCATTCCGATCCCACTCTCCATAAACTGTACGAGGATTTTCGCCCTGAGGGATACATCATCCAGTTCAAGCATCTTCTGCTTCTCCTCACCGTCAATGGGCAAATGGGACGCCAAAAAATTGACAGCCATCTCAAAATCAATGACGTCCCTGAACTGTTTTGGAATTTGAAGAAAGCCGCTCCGAGCTGACATCCGCTCGAATCCGCGAAAGACTTTTTCCTTCAAAAGTTCCGTGTCTTCTTCGCCTCTCGATTCAGAGATGGGATCAAGATCAGCAATGCGGTAATCATGATTTGATTCTACCTCGCTAATTTTCACTTTGGTGACCCCCACCAGTAAAAGGTCAGACGTTTCATCAGAGCGGTCGTTCTTGAACTCCATGTAACCGAGTGTTCCAATCGTGTGGATAGGGGGCGCCCCTTCGTAGTCTTCTTCGTATCCGGGCTTCAGAAGTGCCATACAGAGCATCTTTTCACCGTTCTCGGCATCAGCCACCATTTGCCTATAACGTGACTCAAAAATGTGCAATGGAAAGAACATTTTTGGATAAAAAACGACATTGGGGAGCGGAAAAATAGGCGCGGTTCCAGTAAAACCTTTGAGACGTTCTTTGAACATTCCCATCTCAACCAACCTTTATAAATATGCCATCGGACCGATTTTCTATATCATAAGTTCGGACAGAGATAGCATCATTCTCCACAGCCTTACCGGTTCTGCAGTTGAATTCCCATCCGTGCCACGGACAGGCAACGACGTCATCTACAATTTCTCCATCACCTAGTGAACCACCGCGATGGGGACACTTGTTATCAATGGCAACAAACTCTCCACACAGGTTGAAAAGGGCAATTGGTCTATCATCAACAAACATCACCTTACCACATCCCGGACTGAGTTCATTTTTAGACGCTACCTTTTTCAAGCCCTGCAACGCTTTAGCCAGCTAATCCACAAGCGACAAAACTTCCTGGACAAGTTTTTCAATTCCTTCAGCCGCTTCAGAAATCTGACTTGCCAGCATGTAGGCCGGCGTAGAGACAATCTTATTCTCCCGGTCAACAACAAACTCCTGTACAGGACAGGAAACGTGAGTAGCCCCCATTCCTTCCAAAGCTGAGGCAGTCTCTTCATCCGTGCCTATGGTGAGATTGACATTCACATCCGCGTCTCCCATCACTTTGGCCATGAGTGCGGGCGCTATACAGACTACTCCGACAGGCTTCTTAGCGGATACCATCTCTTTAGTCAGACGCAACACTTCGGGATTGACACTGCAGTCTATCCCTTTGACGGCAAAGTCACAGAGATTCTTGGCAGCGCCAAACCCGCCGGGAAAAATGAGAGCGTCAAGATCACCGCTTTTGACTGTTGCAATATCCACGATGTCGCCGCGGGCGATGCGGGCTGCTTCCACAAGAACATTCCTTGTTTCGCCTGTGGCCTCTTCTCCCGTCAGATGATTGATCACATGCAGCTGATCCATGTCAGGAGCCATACACTGGACTTCCGCGCCGGCACGGTTCAAGGCAAGCAGCGTAATGACCGACTCGTGAATCTCAGTCCCATCATAGACACCGCAACCTGACAGCACAACTCCAACTTTTGGCATAACCTCCTCCTTTTGATCAGTGACCTAACCGTTCATAAGAACGATTAAGATTATATTTTGAGCAGAATATTATTCCTGATTACAAGCTGAAATATTTCTTTTCAGCCCCTCAAATTTAGTCCGTTTCACGGCACTGTTCCTAAATGTTCGGCGATAGTCATCCTCAGTTAAGGCCAGCCATTCTACTTTTGTTCTCTTTACAATTTCTCGCTGAGGCGCAAAGGAATCTTCACTGCTTTTCCGGGCAAACTTGATGTTCCAGGGACAAACTTCTTGACAGATATCACAACCGTAGATCCAGCCGTGGAGCTGATTCGTCATCTCTTCTGGAAGATTGCCGCGATGCTCGATTGTCAGATATGAGATGCACCGATTTGAATCGAGAAGATAGTCTTCCACGATGGCGTCTGTGGGGCAGGCATCGATACAGGCGGTACAGGTGCCACAGAGGTCTTCTGAAAAAGGCAAATCATACTCCAATTCGCAATCGAGAATCAGCTCGCCCAGGAAGAGCCATGAACCATAGTCTTTGCTGATGAGATTGGTGTGCTTACCGACCCAACCTAGACCGGCTCGCTGAGCCCACGACTTTTCCATAACAGGCGAGGTGTCAACACATGCGATGCCCTGAACATCTGGTTGAAGTTCCTGAACGGTCTGAAGAAGCTGCCTCAATCGATTCTTGAGCACCTTATGATAATCTTCTCCCCAGGCATAATTTGAGATTTTCATATCGCCTTCCGATTCACCGTAGTAGTAGTTCATGGCAACGCACACCACCGATTTGGCTTCAGGAAAGTAGGTCTTGATATTGGCCCTTTCGTCTTTGCGACTCATCACCCAATCCATGGTGGCGTGGTAGCCGAAACCAAGCCAATTTTCAAGATGGGCACCGTCATCGGGAGGCGATTCGGCCCGCGCAATCCCCACCTTATGGAAACCGAGCTCCAAAGCGAGCTGGCGGATTGAGTCGGTCAGGCTTTTTTTGCCTGTGATGGCTTCCATTGTCCCTTTAGCACTTTTTCGGCCCAGAAAAGGCCGATGACTGCCTTTACATCGGTGATTTCCCCTGACTGCACCATGGCCATTGCATCATCGAGACCGGTAGGCATCAGTTCAATGAATTCATCTTCATCACCAGTTGCCTCACTATACTGAAGATCTTCAGCCAGGTAGAGCCACATTCGCTCATTGCTGTAACCGATACAGGGATGTATCTCAGTTATGAAAGTAGTTTTCCCGGCCTTATAACCTGTCTCTTCTTTTAACTCCCGTTGAAGCGTTTCTTCTACTTCTTCTCCGGAATCGATTTTTCCCGCCGGCAATTCTATCTCCACATCACCCATAGGATAGCGGAACTGACGGATGAGAAGAATTTTTCCATCAGAGAGAATAGGGATCATCACAACGGCACCGGGATGGCGGATATATTCTCTGACAGATGTTCCTCCTTCAGGAAGAGAAACTTCATCACGGCGGACGTCAAGAAGGCGCCCTGAGAAAATCTGTTCTGAAGATACTTTCGACTCAGTGAGATCTTTCATACGAAAAAGATATCAATACTGTTGTCAGAGAGAAACGAGCCCGAAGCTAAAAATATTCGATATAGGTAACCTTGATTTCACGATTGAAATAGCTCACTTTTTCCTCATCAAAAAGCAGATTATTAAAATGAAGGTCAAGGTGCAAGTTTTGGAAAAGAGACCAGCGCAGGCCGGCATTGAGGTATCCCCCTTTACTTAAGGCCAGGGTCTCGGCAGTCATGTCATTTTGATTGAGGGCGGCATTGTACTCCATCAAGAATGAAAACTCAGGATTGAATTCAAAATCAAATCCGGCAAAAAGATTAGGATCGTCATCCTCATCAACATTTTCCGTGAAATTATAGTTGGCCCCAAGATGTATACCAAGATTTCCTAATGGTGTGCGCCAGTTCTTGCTGGCAGTCAAATAGGCACCATACCCTTTGATTTCATACCGATTTAAGGAATCTGCGTCATTGTAATTGCCAAATCCCTGAGTATCGATACCGAAAGCAATACCCGGGAACGCTACTCCTTCATCGATGAGCCGGTATTTCAGGATCACCTCAGGCCGTGGATACGGGACAGGTTCATCATCGCCGATTAGGTTGCTGGCTCCATAGGATAGTCCGAACATGAATCGGTCTGATAGTCCAACAGCCAGTGATGTGGTAAGACCGCCGTTTCGCTGCAAACGCATATCCGCCGAAAACGCACCTCTCACCAAGCCGCCGGCCGTTGGAATGGTAACAAGACTAGTCGGCGGAGGGTATTCCTGTGCCGATAGACAAACCAATAAAGATAAAAATGCCGCCGAGGTCAGACGCATGTCTGCACGAATATAACCCGCCCTTCCCTTCCAGTGCAAGGACGAGGAGTTCAGCGATAAATCACTGGATAGAGAATTTCACCGTCTCGACGTTCTATCTCAGTCACCCGTGTTAGTGGCAAGGTGAGTACATCATGTTCACCGGAAAGCATAAAACGAACATATTCATTTGTAATCTGAATAAGTTCAACTTTGAGTATATCACCGGCTTTCATGGTAATGAGATCGGGAGAAGTAAGCACTTTGGGATCCATAAGCTTTCCCAAAGACTGATCCGGGTTCCACCCTTCCGCTTTTCTCATGAGAATATCTTCGATAATCTCAGAACTTTCCTCCAACCGATTACCGGGGATATAAGTAGAAGTATCCGAGGGAGACCACCCGGAGGTGATAGACTTTCTCGGTAAAGTAATCCCTACACGACTCACCTCTTCACCCCTGGCATCATGCTCTACCATGGTATACTCACGGGAGATAGGATTGAATCGGTACTTAAAGAGGCGGACTGTTTGACCGGCCAGTAGATCCGTCCACAACTCTTCTTTCACCAATCCTTCTTCAAAATAGTCATATTCGATCTGACCAAAAGGGGTGTTATCAACAGACAGAAACTGATATCGGGAAACCTTTCCATCGATGTTGTAATCGTAAACAGTGGTTCGTTCATCAAAATCGGCAAGGTTACGATGTGGAAAAACAAGACTTATAAAAGTTGAAGACATTTCCTCCTCACCATGAACATACATCTTGGTCACATTACCGTCTCCGTCCGAAACAGCCCGCCGCCAAAGTGATCCATCTTCGTTGTATTCGTATATTTCCTGTTCAGAAATAATATTGTCTTCCCTCACTGTAATCTTGGTGCGAAGCTGGTCCTCACCATTGTATAGTGCCTCGATGTGGGAAAACTTTCTCGCCTCGGCGGGTTTCATTTCGATGCCCCGGATGAAATCTTTTTCCGTTTTGAAATAGCGGATGTAGGAGACCTCCTGACCAGACCCAAAAAGAAGGCAAAAAGTTAACACCGGAAATATCTGTCTGCATTGCTTCATGAAAGCCAAACTACGAAATTCTTTATTTTAGCAGTATCAGTTTTTTAGTTACCGATCGGCCACCGGATTCAAGCGTATAAAAATAGAGGTTACTGACAAAATTCTCACCGCTCCAATTAACGGTGTACCTCCCGGGGGCTAACTTTCCATCCAGAACTGTTTCCACCACCTGGCTGGAAAGATTAACAATTTTTAGTGATGTGTGGCTCTCCTGGTAAATAGTAAAAGGGATGGTGGTGGTGGCGTTGAAAGGGTTGGGAAAGTTCTGCCCCAGTTCAAAAGTCGCAGGCAATGGTGCAAGATTATTTTTTCTTACCGCTGCGTCTGGGTGATTAAATGTGAGATCAATATAAACAGGAAGGTGATCGGAGGCAAAGTATAAGGCGTCGGCCACGTCGCTGGACACCTCACTGTTGTCTCCCGTATTGATTGCTTCGTTGCAGCACCGTGTACCATCATTGCCGAAGGCAGTATAGGAATCTGCTACAATATTCACCGAACTGGGGTCCATGATCGCTTTGGAGGCGAGAATAAAGTCAAACCTGTCATCCATGCCGCCGTAGTTCCACCCGCCGTAGGAGGCCCGCGTCGCCTGCGTATGAATGGCGGCAAAGGAAGAAT
>Ga0208522_1000194_pt1 | contig 41183 bp, 27 predicted proteins | sample ETNtaG_25_FD_185763 | JGI IMG/M metagenome (GOLD analysis project Ga0208522, IMG submission 185763) | Marine microbial and viral communities from oxygen minimum zone, Eastern Pacific Ocean - ETNP201302SV86 (SPAdes) (version 2) | ecosystem: Environmental > Aquatic > Marine > Oceanic ... | reverse complement strand
CCTTGACCTTGGCCCTGACCTTGGCCTTGACCTTGTCCTTGACCTTGGCCTTGACCTTGGCCTTGACCTTGGCCTTGACCTTGGCCTTGACCTTGTCCCTGACCCTGTCCTTGGCCTTCGCCTTGACCTTGATCTTCAGATTCGCCGCCACCTTCGGTGCCGCCGTTTCCGGATCCAGTCTCAGCGTCTTGGTAATCTGGATCATAGGCGTCGGGGATGCCGTCGCCGTCCGAGTCAGAGTACTCGCCGTCGTTGGGGTCGTTCGGGAAGGGGTCACTACCATCAGGTCGACCGTCGCCGTCTGTATCCGCGCTGTTAGGGTTGGTACCCTGCGCGTATTCTTGGGCTGCGGTCAGACCGTCATTGTCGGCATCACTGTTAGCGTCGCCACCGTTGTTTGGGTTGAGTCCGTGTGAGACTTCCCAACCATCAGGTAGGCCATCGCCATCGCTGTCTGCCTTGGTCATATCCGTTCCGTGTGACTGCTCCTCTGCATTGGTGAGACCGTCACCGTCCCAATCGGCGCCGCCGTCAGACGGGTCAAGAGGGTCAGTACCGTCACCACTGACAACGGACGAAGCCGTCATCAGGACAAGGAACAGTGCTACTAGCATGCTCAGGTTCTTTTGGTTGTTCATTTTCATTTCACTTCCTATTTTTTTTGTAAACCATTTCAGAGAACCCACTGTTCTCTCTTTCCAGGATTGGCCAGGTTTTCTGACGTGTTCTCTGGGAGGATCTGTGGGTTCGAATGCTTGCGCTGGGGCTTATCGCGTATATCTGCCCAGAAATATGGTGCGGTTTCACGCTTCAACGAGTCTTGCCCGTCTTCCATATTTCCTTGCAGTATCCTGTTTATGCCTCCAATTGCAGTCAATTCTTTCACTGTTCGTTCTAGGGAACCCGGTGTTCCCTCTAACCTACCGCTTGTCGTGGCCCTATATCAAGAATATGACCGATTGCCTCAATGTACCCATACTGTAAATGTGACTATTTAGGGGTCAATTGACGAAGTTGGGCCTGGAATTTGGCAGAACGAAGGAAGAAGAGAACGGGCACCACAAGGGTCGACAATAACAAGGCGACAAGGAGTAGATTGCCCCACAGTTCGATGCCTTGGAAGAAAAGAGTCCAAATTATCCATCCGCCGATCAGCCAGAAGATTGATCCATAACGGCGGGCGAACAAAGACATTCTCGCCATAGCTGTTCGCTCATCGTAGAGATTGGGGACCTCTTCTGTTGGCAAGTATCCTTCCTCAACCGCACAGCGGGAACAAACGAGGTATCGGGGTCCATTACCCCCGATGAATTGATCCGCAGGATACTGTCCTTTACAGAGACGACAGGTTGCCATTGAACCTTCGAGCGGGAGGCATTTCTTGAACGCTTCGTCGGTCTACTGAGCAAGGAAATCGGCGAAGACCTGCAAACCATTCACTGAACCCGCAGATTCTGGGTGGTACTGTACGCCATATACGGGTAGTTTGGGATGGGCTAAAGCCATGACCACCCGATTGGTGGTCGCATCTGTTGAGGTTACGGTCAGGCGATCGTTGGTCGGAGTGAGTGCAAGGCTGTGATAACGCGTCATCAATTGATGTTGATTGCCGTGGAGAATTCCATCAGGTACACCATGTACAGCTCCGTATTCACTTGGACCCAGTGTCCAACCAGCAGCCAATCCAATCGCTTGATGTCCAAGACAGATGCCCAACACTGGGGGAGTGGTTCCGGCCAATGCTGCATCAGCAAATGCCATTGTGAGATTCGATTGTTCGGGGCGTCCTGGTCCTGGGCCAAGAACGATGTGTGTTGGTTTCAGCGACTGCAGCAGGGTGGTTACATCGCTGACATCCAAGCGACCCGGTACGATGACGACTTGCGCGTTCATAGTTGCAAATGCATGAATGATATTCCAAGAAAATGAGTCAAGATTATCCACAAACAGGACTCGATGCCCATCTGTATACTCCAATGAAAGTCCCGGGTGCCAAACTATTGGCGGGGGTGAATTGGGCGGCGATGGAGGCACCAGCCCCCCATCACGATTCTCAAGCAAATGCTGAACAGAGGGGGTTATCGGCGGAATAGGATGGATGCTCATGGTTGACGAGCCTTTCGGAGAGTGTGTCGTATCCCCGGCAGGAGAATGTCCCCACGCGGCCTGACATAGTGCCTGTGCCTTCCACTTCGCTTCTTCGACTTCCCTCCAAGGATCTGAGCCAATCACCAAGCCCCCTCCTGCTTGAACGGTCGCTTGCCACGTACTTCCATCAAAATGTGCCTCAAGGGTTCGAATCAAAATGTTCCATTGGGACTGGCCTGTTCTAGGATCTATATGGCCGATTGAACCAGTCCATGCATAACGCGGTGCCCCTTCCAACTCATCGATTGCAGCAATGGTGGCGCTCTTCGGACAACCCGTGATACTGCCCCCAGGGAATATTGATTGTAGCGCATCAAAGCCATCCATGCCTTCACAGAGTGTGGCTTCAATCTCACTAACCATGTGCTGAACATGAGGGTATGATTCGATTCTCCAACGCTTCCATTGAACGCTACCTGGAATGCAAATTCGGCCAAGGTCGTTACGTTCCAAATCCACAAGCATGAGATGCTCAGCAATTTCTTTTCGACTGCCGACTAGTTCACCACGAAGGTTGGCATCATGTTCGGAATCGTCCCCGCGAGGACGTGTGCCTTTGATGGGACGAGTGGAAATGGTCTGCCCGTCTTGTTTGAGCAATAGTTCTGGGCTGCTACTGGCTATTGCAATGTCCAAATCTGGTGAGTACAACCAAGCTGAAAGAGGGGCTGGGTTGTCTTGTTCAAGACGATTGAATACATCCCAGGGTGAGTCGATTTCTGCAGACCATGTGCGGCCATAGTTGAGTTGGTAAAGGACGCCCTCACGAATTGCATCCTGTGTTCGGCGTACTTTCTGAGCGTGCACAGCATCCGTTTCTGTCGACGGTTCTCGCGCGCGAGGGCGGGCGGGCGGATTGCGTAACGCAACGCCTTGATTCAATATTCGTTCAATTTCGGATATCCAATCATCACCCTCAATCGATGAAAGGATCTCGATTGTCGATTCGGTTCGGTCATGGACAATCCAACGATTAGCACGATAGAGAATCATCAGAATTGAGTTCTCATTTGGGGGGTGTTGAAATCTCAGCGGTTCGGTATGTTGTACCATATCGTAGGTAAGCAATCCAGCTAGGCCCCCGGCCTGGAACCCATCACCATGAGTGGGGGGAAGATGGGTAGACAATTGGCGCAAGCCATCAGCGAGGTCAGTACCATAGACAATCTCACGAAATACCCAACCGTCATTCCAATCCTCCACATGAATCTGTATGGGAGCTGGATTGGGTTGAAGATCTATCTCACCACTAAGTGGTGAACCCGTCGCAGAATGAGATTCAAGGGGCTGTTGGCGAACGATGTATCGACGCGTGGCGGGGCCCATCAGTAAGCTGCGCTTGGATAGATCGCTTTGTGGGCCGCCCGAGTGAAGCAGTAACTCGTCTGGAGCGCCATGACTGCTTCCAAATACACCATCTTTTCGAAGAGATTCCAATAGATCGAGAGTGAATCCTTCGCGGTTCTCTACTTGACTTAGTACCTTCATCAATATCACTCCAAAGTTGACCAAGCGGTATCAAGCGCAGTTGTAAAGGCAGCGTTACAGGTTTCGTAGAGTGGTCCCGGACAATCGATTCCGACATTCTGGCCATCAATCTCGTCAATCCAAGCAACTCCTATACCCGTGCCCACGACTATCAATTCACTTGCGCGCCCGAGCAATGTCTCCGTCAATCTAGCATGGCGGAAGGGAATGCCCGAAGCTTCGATTGCAGGCCTCAATATACTGAGTGTTATTGAATCGATACCTCCACCCTCAAGCGAAGGAGCATACGCAACCCCATCTGAATCGAGTAGAATTGGGGTGCATCGATCCCCATCCACGACGGTTCCGTCATGGACCAGTAATGCGATGTCTGCCCCAGCATTCTCTGCAGCAGTACGAGCATCAGTATACGGGGCCCAGGCGGCATGTTTGGTTCCTTGTGCTTTCCTAGTGAAACGTGGTGCGGTGTGGGAGATTGCGCACAGTGGTGAGGGAGGATAGTGAGTTTGACGTAGAGTCAGTTCAATTTGGCCCTCACGAGTTAGTTTAACTTGACACAAATTACCGTCACCAGTCGGATTAGAAGATGCGAGGCGTTCGTTGAAATCTTCTGGCCACCCTATTCCCAACCTCTCCGCGTGTGTGCGAAGGCGTTTCAGGTGTTCTTCAAGCCAAGCAACACGACCATCTTCCCAACGCAGGGTGGTGAACACCGATGCTCCGACGGGCGCATTGTCATCCATGAGGCTCGGTTGCCCGAATGTCCTACGGTGCTTCAAAGCACTCCTATCGCTCACAGCAAATCGTCGAGGAATGAGAAGTCCATAGGATCCTCTTTCTTGGCATCATCGAGCAGGTCATCGGCAAGTGATTCCAGATCATCGACTGACGAGGGGGGAGGAGTTGTACGAGATGGTGGGAGGGTGGTCTCTCGAATCGCGGTCGCAGCGGGCACCAAGGTTCCCTCCGAGTCTACCTGTGGCTCTATTGTTGTCGCGTAATTGTCACCACCCCAATCATCAACCTGCAGTTCCCAGTTGGGTGTTGCATGTTCCAGCGGGTCGTAACGGGCCTTTCGCAGACGGCCTAGGATAATCATTGAAAGAAGGACAATCATGAGTGTGAGTACAGTCATCAAGGCCACTTGCATGGGATTGAGTTCATTCCACCATTCACTAGAGCCCTCTTCATCAATTTCGACTCCAGCGTTGGGATTGTTTGGATCCCAGTCTTCAACGGTCACGGGCGATACGCCAAAGCGGGTCACTTCACCGTCCGTTGCGACAACGGAGACATACCATGTGCCATTGACATCAAGTTCAGGATCAAAGTCACTCGCTTTGATGGTCAGATGAGTTCCCCGAACCATTTCGAGTTGATGTTCAGCATATCGAACATCTTCGTAGACCTCTGAACTCAGGTGAACGATGTAGCCACGCACCTGTGCATCTGGAGAATCGGCCCACGTAACAACGATTCCCGTACCGTCCTCATTCCAAGAACCTTGGACGCCAGTAATCTCAGGGAGATGTAGTCCCGGATCAAGCAGGCTATCATCAACTGCAGCTGCTTGACCGACATTGAGGTCGGTAAGCCATGCATTGTCTGATGAGTCAACTGGAACGACGGCGACCCAAATCATCACACCAGGGTCGATTCCCATGTTGTTGGAAAGTGAAGTGAGTTCGACCGAAATCATCTCCGTGGCTTGACGTCCACCTCCGGGGCCGCCGAAGCCATCCTGCCAAGAGAATCCGGCGTTACCATCTCGATCGACGGTCATTGCGGGTTCTCTGGTACCCACATCTGTGAATGGGATGGTGTCTGCGTAAACCTCGTAGTGGTCAAGATCGCTGGCATCACTGGTCGAGAATGTGACTAGAAGACCATTTCCAGAATCACCCGGTCGATCTTCAACATCTGGTTCAGGTAATCTATCCGGTGCAATGATGTCACCTGAATTATCGATTGGCGTCACGAGCGTCATGTGCTCCCCAAGATTAGTCAGGAATGCATTTCCTTTGATGTCGTGAATTGTTACAGTGACCCATATTGGATTGTTTGGAATGATGTCTGAAGCGGTCGCCTCACTGAGTGAGTTACCTCCATACGATGCCTTTTCGAGCATGATATTCATTGGGCCATTCCATGACTGGCGCTGTTGATGGATGACCAATAGGCCACATTCTGATGGATTCTCTTCACATTCCATCCACTTGATGGCGACATTCTCAACTGGGTGTTCGCTAGCCCATACGACATAGAAAGCGAAGTCATCCACTGCAGAGGGGGACCACTGGACATCAATCGCTGTTCCATCATCCTCAGGGTGGTCCCATGCCTGCAGGTTCTCCACGCGTGGAGGTGGATCTACCCCCACGGTATTCTGAATGCTGGAGGCTTGCACCCACGTGACGTTCCAATGATCGACGTTGCCCCAATTGTCTGAGGCGACCACTGTAATCCAATACGGCATCAAATCAATGAGGTAAGCCCCCCCGATTTCGTCGATAATGACCTCCATTGTTGTGATATCTGAATTTCTGAATGAGCAGGGTACGACGATTCGAGCGATATCAGCATCGTCAGCCCATTCTGGCGGTGTATCGGATACGACCGGCGTTGCAAAGATGGTGTACCACGAACAATCCTCTTCCAAATTGATGGTCCAACTTACATTGATTCGTCCGCCTTCGTCATCAGGTGTGTCCCATGCGTCAATATTCTCTATTGGGAGTGGAGCGGTTCCATCATCGATTCCACCAGTCGGCACGATAGGTCCGATGATGGTCGCATTCTCGGGATCGTGCTGACCGCTCTCATCCACACAAGTGAAGGCGACCCAGAATGGATGGCCTGCACCATTCGGTGGACTGATGGTGGTGTTATTGCCTGCATCGTGTGCAAGTTCAAAACTGCGCGGCAGGCCAATCGGGTTCCCATTAATCGGTTGGTGTGATGGCCAGAAGCGCGTCACACTTGCATCCAATTCAGTGCAAGGTGCCCATTCAAGGAACAAATCTCCATCCTGGCCACCCTCTTCGTAGGGAACAGGTCCACCATCGGCCCATTCTGGTGGTGCGGGGACCTCATCGGTCGGTGTTGCGGGGCCAATAGGTGTGCTAGGCTCGCCAATGCTACCATCGGGATATTCGATTACAATCACGGCCCAATAGGGTGTGCCATCAACCAATGGTTGACCGTTGTGCGAATTGAGTTCGGTGGAGACTCGCGTCCAATCTGGTAGTCGGGCGTCCCAAGTATCATCAAGCAAATCTGCAGATGTGGGTGGTGTGGTCCAATTACTATCTTGGCGCAGATAGATTCGATAGGCGGCGAATGTATGATCCTGAGTCACTGTCCACTGGGCAGTGAGAATACCACCGCCGTCGTTAGGTCGATCAAACAAATCGATCATCTCGGATGGCGATTCGATGCGGACCCAATCGTACGTGATGCGTACCTCGAGTGAACCATTTTGCGGACTCTGAAGTTGAATGTGTAAACTGCGTCCATTGATTGTCAGTACGCTGTTCTCAATCGAAGTCTGAACGATGGTTTGCAGATTGGGATTGAGTTCGGCGAGATCCCATGTGCCTGTGTAATTCAGACGGGTGCTCGACACCCATGTCGCCGCACCGGCGACAGGACTTGAGATTGTCAGCATATCCTGAGTCATCGGAATATTGGCAGGGCCGGCTGTTCCAAATTCTGGAAGTGTCACAGGATTGCTTGCATCCACTAGAACAATCTGGTTGCCTGGACGAGCCTCGTCTGTAACGTCAAAGGCGTTACCCCCGAAATTAATCATCAGAGGTTCGGCTCTTAGAATTGAATCGCGATCCTTCTCGACGAAGGCTGGTGATTGGCCCCATATATGGAGGCCGTCAGCGCCGACGACATAGAGGCCGCTCTGTGTGATGACCGAACTGACAAGGTTGCCATATGTTGTCAATCGAGTCGCCGGATGCATTGGACTGGATGTACTGATTCGGTCAACACCGAAATTGGATACTGCGAGAATATTATGCCCATCGCTAGACATCTGATGGATTGGCCAATCGGCGAATGATGCGCGAGAGGCTCCCTGCTCCATCTCTCCTGTCGCCCCATTCCAGTGCATCATTGGTCCTTCATCGGTTGCGATGTGTACCCCCCACCAATCATCGGCCAGAGCAGTGATGACATTGCTTGGAAGAACGTCGATGAGTGTTGTATCCAATACACCCAATGACAGACTGGTGCTCGTTCCAGTTGGGGTTGTCGTGGTGGTGGCTGTAACTGAGACTTCGCTGAACCCAGGGCGAGTCGCACCTTGTCCATCGTGACTGATAAACATCGTAAGTGCACCCGTAGTGGAATACGCAGCTGCAATGCCTGCAACTGAATCTCCAACCAATCCTTGGCTTCGACCAAATGGTGTTGACAAACTATCTGAAATTGGATCATAGGTAAGGATGCCTGAAGGTGTGCCCATGATGAGTACGCCAGAATCAGAATCGAGGTGATTGATGAATGGTGTTGGAAGTCCGTCCGCGGTCGTCATCGGATCCTCCCAGTCATCTGCGGAAAGATTCCACACGCCAATGCCCGCAAGGGTTGCGATGTAAACGAGGTCGCCAATCTTCTCAAAGTCTCGAACGAAATTGCTGGGTAATCCAGCGGAGATACGTCCAGCGCCCCATTGTCCAGTGGACGTGTCAAATCTCTGCACACCGGTTGCGGTGGAAGGTGTGCCCATGAGTCCGACAACTAGTTCGTTGCCGTACCAAGCCATGCCATCCATCTGACCATGTAATGGGAATCCTGTGAACGTGTAACGACCCGTCGTCAAATTGATTTGATGCAATCCGAGGCCGGTTGTCGTAATCCAAAGGGTGTCGCCATCGAGTGTCAGTTCATTGACCAACATTGAATTCAGATTCCAAGCGCGGGTCCATTCGATGCTTCCATTGGCTTGGTAAACACCCTCCAAGATGGCTGAACCGTATGTGGAGTAGTAATCATCAATCGGTGCAGCCCAGATGTGTGTTGCGTTACCTGTGAACTCGGCTAGGCGTCCTGTCGATAGTGTGGCTAGGTTACCCCATGCACCGGGGAAGAGGCCGTTGGCGTCGAGATTGTCGACACGGTTGTATCCGCTGGAGCCACCCGCACGACCTATGGCGAACTCATACACTTGGCCGCCAGGAACATGCGCAATACTAGTCGCTTCATCTCCCTGGGAGAATGGAATTATACTGGTGATGATTTGTCCGGTTGTGCCAACGAATGTAATGCCACCACCGTTGTAGTGACCCACGAGGAGACCTCCGCCGAAATGGTACATAGCGCCGGGGAAAATTGGTTCACTGACGGTATTGTCATCTTCGTCGATTTCGGCCAAAAAGCGTAGATTGACGTAATCATAGCGGGCGATTGAACCATCGTCTTGTTCAAATCCAATGTAGACGATGTCGTATGCTTCGTCGCACGCGATGGCAACCGGGTTGTCGTGCGGTAATCCACCCTGGCCGCCTTGATTCCAATCGGATAGCCACGTTCCAGAATTCAAATCATAGCGCGCAACGCCGCCTTGTGACCCCCATTGTGCCCAACGGTTCATGGCGATGTGTATGATGTTGTCACAGACGCCAAAATCAGCGCCGTATCCTTCTGGAATTTGTCCACTACCAACATCGTGTACTGTCCACTGTCCTGATGTGCCGTTGAGTTGGAGAATCTTGGAATTTCGGTTCCATCCACCGGTTCCCATTGTAGAGACCCAGAGATCGTCGCCGATGACCTTCATCGCATAGACGGTTTCCTCGACATTGTTAGGCAAACCATTGTTCTCTGTCCATACAGACAACCATGAATTGTTTGTGTAGTTGTAACGGGCAATTCCATCTTCGGTTCCGAAAAGGACTGTGTCATCCCAAGTGACAATACCTCGGATAGGGCCCCCAATGACTGTGGAATCCCAAGATTGGACTAGATTGCCATTCATGTCTATCTGTTGAATCGGTGTGTCGCCGTAAGCTGCATACAGGTGACAATTGGTTGGTGTTGGGTTTGATAGTGTAGTGTCACAATCACCTGCAAATTGTGCGTTTACCCGCTCAACTTGGCCGCTGCCTTCCAAGGAATCCATCCAACTGTCACTGGAATGGTTCCATCGAACCATGTGTCCACTTTCCCACCACTGTTGTGATTGTGAGATACCGAAATGAATGATGTCACCCACTGCGCCCATCCCATGGACTAATGCAGAGTATCCTTCAGATGCGCCAACATCAAGGGTACTACGTTGTGTAAGATTGACGACATCGTAGCGATAGACATTATCATTGGTAGTGAATCCATTTTGTCCAAACCGGACCTGCATGTAATACAGTGTGTCACCAACAATCACCAGTTCACCCGGATCCACATTCGGGAGATTGACGCCTGCGCTGTTGGCTCCGCTATCCCAATCTTCGTCTAGTGTCGAATTGACAACGTCAATGAGATTGAGGCCCATGTCTCCTCCGACCCAGATTCGATTTGGATTGGCGTCTTGCACCATGGCTGTGATGCCATTGCTCTCAAGAAGATTGGAGGTTGCTGCATCCCATGGAGAGAGCCATTCATCTGTGGTCAAATCGTAACGGAGTATTCCAACGCCATCATATCCAATGTATGCGATGTCGCCTATTACAACGGTCTTGGCATTGTTAGATTCAACGCCGGCTGTCCAAGTTTTGATGACTGTGTCATTGGTGACATCGATGACGCCTGCGCCCTCATAATGGCCGACCCAGAGTCTGTTGGGTTCAATGAGTTCGACTGCGTAAACGAATTGGGCAGGTAGGCCATCGGGGTTGTCGTCCCAGCACTGCTGGAATCCAAGATTCGAGATGGACCATTGACAAGCGCCGGTCTCCGTGGCTGCGTAGATGAACTGGTTGTCAAAGTCCCAATCGTAGAACTCATCCGCGAATTCGTTGCCGGAACTCCCCATGTTGGTCCAACCGTTCGATGTGTGTCGGGCGCCACCGTTCATCGTCCCAACGAGAACAGTTCCTGGACTGAGGACGGCTAGGGATAGAACATTGTTTGAGGGAATCTGATTGCCCCCACCACCAGGTCCGCCGCCCGTTCGCTGCCATACATCGGTCTGCTCACCTGAACTCACGTTGTACACGATGACGCCGAATCCATACAAACCCAGATAGAGAGTGTCTCCGTCGATGGCGATTGGCATCGATTCAAGATCATCCAATCCAGTTGAGGTCCATGGTGTCAATCTAGTGGAGTTGGCGATGTCAATTCGCTCCACACCACGATTGTTTGTCCCTAAGTAAGCAATGCCACCGCGAACTGCAAGGGAATTCATTTGATTTGTTCCAAGGCCGCCGCTGTTGGTCGTCCAGGTCTGGTTGACTGTAGTTGAATTCGTATCGATGACGGACATGCCAGAGAAGGGGTGAATGGCAATCATCTGATCAGTCAATACATCATGCTCGATGTCAATGACCTCGTTTGCCGACAGGCCGGCCGAAGTGTCCCAAGACTGGACAAACCCACCGGACCCAGTTGTGGAAGCCACCGACATCTGCAGAACGCCCGCATCCTCTGTTCCAACGTAAAGGTCGGTGCCATCGGTTGCAAGACAATGAATGCCCGTGGTCGTGACGGGGATATCGAGTGCGCTTTGCCAGCGTGATTGTGCGATATCGAATCGCTCGATTGAATCTCCTTCCAATTCATGATAGCCTGAGATGTAGAGGATTCCGTTCAGTTCAACCACATCGGACATATCCGTCACAGATGGGCCTGAGGCCATCATCATCTGATCCCATGAGTTCCCCATCCATCCGTGTCCAAGTGTATTGGGGCGGAGAATGGTGTAGGTGCCCGAACCGTCACCAACGAGTACGGTGTTGTCCGCCGGGGCGCGACTGCCTCCAGACGGCCATGGAATCAGAGTCTGACCCGTGGCGCGCGCGAGGTTGAGGTCGGATATCGTCCATGAAGACGAGAAAGAGAGACTTGTCGTGTTGTACGAATAGACGACATCATCAGCCAAGATGTGGACCCACCCGCTGACAGCAGACATCGCGTGAACCTCATCGCTCAAGAGCCAATTTGCGGTATTCCATGTGGCGACCCAATTGCCAGACGAAAGGTCACGACGGGCAACACCGGCATCGGCGAGTCCAATCAGCAGGTACGTACCAGCCATTTCCAAATCTACAACTCTGTCACTGGCGAGTACGTTCTGGGTGTCGTATTGCTGAATGGAGCCACCATTGTAGTGGAATAGTCCGGCTCCATCAGTACCAATCCAAACGTCAGTGCTTACAACTAACATGTCTGTTGCTGGTGTAGCCCTGTCGCTTGAAGAGAGTGATCCGACATCAATCCAAGTAGAGGCTAAGTTGGCACCCATGGTCACTTGCCACAGTGTTTTGCCGTTGGAAGCGACAAGATATCCTGGGCCCACCGATTCAATCTGGTGAACTGTCTCTCCGAATGGACTGGTATAATTGCCAACAAATGAACTGTCATCCAACGAAAAGACTCGAATCAAGCCGTCAGCGCAGGTGACGTGGAGATAACCTTCGGCGGCGTCCACCGCCATGTCCAACGGTTCCATGGTTACATCGAACCAGTGAATCATCTGGGGATCGTTGTTCGCATCAACCTGTATGACTGCATTGTCGAGGGCGACATATAGGCGGCCGTCATCTGGGTGAATGACCGTATCACGAACATCGATATCGACTCTGTAAGTACTGACGAATGTGTCCGCTGGCCTCAGAGCTTCAATGACCACATCGGTGATTGTTGAACCGCCCGGTAGCACCCATCCTGCATTGACGTCACTGTTAGGTGAAAGGCGACCGTTGTATGGATCGCCGTTCATCAAATCGTTCTGCTGACCTAGACTACCGAGGCCACGCCAATCAAGGATACTTGCAGGGCCATCAGGGAGGAACATCTGTGGTTCCTCAATCCAAGTTCCATTGGAGCCATTTACTCTGATTTCGAACGTCAGGTTGTCAATCTCAGCGCCCGGTGCGAAATCGAGCATCAGATTGTCCATCGCCATCTGTCCAGCAGCGGCGTTTGCACCGGTGGCTTCCATCGTCAGCCAACCGGTGTCATTGCTGCCTTCACTGCCCCACTCCGCTACAATTCCAGAGTGGGCTGTTGCCGTAGGCAACGCAGCGAGGGGTGCCCAAGATGCGAGAATCATCAGACTGACAAGAATCAGTGCTCGACGCCCGGGAGCGGTGGTCATGCGAGGCACTGGCTTTGCAACACCATTTGAAGGTCATGGGTGGTTGTGTTTGATGGTATACTTGTATACCATGGACATTCGGAGCCGCAAATTGGAGGTTTTTTGTATCGGTTACATTGAGAAATACCGTTGGGTACTTCATTTCTCGATTGTGCTAGACAATTGCAAGAATCACAGTATACCCTGATGAAATAAGGGTAAAGCGAATAGGTGAGGCCTGTGGCCGAATAGAATGGAGGATACGGTTTGTCAGAGGAACAATTCCGCAAGGATGCTCTGGAATACCATGCGGCAAATCCCCCGGGCAAGATTCGAGTCATGCCCACAAAACCTCATTCCACACAACGTGAACTCTCTTTGGCCTACTCGCCAGGAGTTGCTTATCCCTGCCTTGAAATTGAGAAAGATCCGGCCAAGGCAATGGAGTATACATCGCGAGGAAATCTGGTCGCGGTTATCTCAAATGGCACTGCAGTTCTAGGGCTAGGAAACATTGGTGCTCTTGCGGGAAAACCAGTGATGGAAGGCAAAGGTCTGTTGTTCAAAGCCTTCGCTGACATCGATGTTTTCGACATTGAGATTGATACTGAAGATGTCGATGAATTCGTTGAAACGGTCAAGCGAATTGCCCCCACCTTTGGAGGAATCAATCTAGAGGATATCAAAGCCCCGGAGTGTTTTGAAATTGAGAAGCGGTTGGTCAAAGAACTCGATATTCCAATCATGCATGATGATCAGCATGGGACTGCAATCATTTCTGGAGCGGCGCTCCTCAATGGCCTAGAGGTGACGGGGAAAAAAATTGGTCAAATAAAAGTCGTTGTATCTGGTGCAGGGGCCTCTGCACTCTCATGTGCAGAACACTACGTTCGTCTTGGCGTTCGCAAAGAAAATCTCCTGATTTGTGATTCAGGTGGAATCATCACCAAGAAGCGTAAGGATGCTGGTGAGCTCAACCGATACAAGGCGAAGTATGCGCGCGAAATACCAGAAGGAGGAGTGGGTGAAGCACTCGTTGGTGCAGATGTATTCCTAGGCTTGTCTAAAGCGGGTGTTGTGAGTGGTTCGATGGTAAAGAAAATGGCGGCGAGACCTCTGATTTTTGCGTTGGCCAACCCTACTCCTGAAATCATGCCTGAGGAAGTCGCGGCGGTACGCGATGATGCCATTATGGCCACAGGTCGGTCAGATTACCCAAATCAAATCAACAATGTTCTCGGATTCCCTTACATTTTCCGTGGAGCCCTTGATGTTCAGGCAGATGAAATCACAGAGGGAATGAAAATGGCTGCGACGATGGCGTTGGCCAATCTCGCAAAGGAGCCAGTTCCTGATGATGTTGCAGCGGCTTACGGTGGTGCTCAGATTCAATTTGGCCCTGATTATCTCATCCCCAAGCCCTTCGATGCAAGGGTTCTGATTTGGGAGGCCAGTGCTGTAGCCGAAGCTGCAGTAGCAGAGGGGATGGTCTCGACTGAAGTTGCGAGGAACTTCGATGTTGAAACCTATCGAAATCAACTTGAAGCACGTTTGGGATTGACGCGTTCAATCATGCGTGGAGTGATAGAAAAAGCAGGGAAGCTTCGACAACGAATTGTCTTCACAGAAGGTGATCATCCGACCATGCTGAAGGCGGCCGCGCAGTGCATTCAAGAGAGGATATGCTTTCCAATATTGCTGGGAAGATCTCACGAGATTGCGGAAGCAAAGGAAGCGCTTGGTCTCAATTTTGAATGTGAAGAAATTGATCCACGAGAAGATGTGCGGCGACACACCGTGTATACTGATGCATTGCAGAAAAAACGCGGGCGGAAAGGCGTGACGAGAACGGATGCGAAACGCACGCTCAAATCGAGAGTGTGGTTTGGTTCAATGATGGTTGAAATGGGTGATGCTGATGGAATCATCGGGGGCATTTCTCGAGATTACCCGGACTTCCTGAAACCCTGTCTGGCCACCATCGGAATGGACGAAGATGCACACAGGGTTGTAGGCACTTACATGATGACCATCAAGGGACAACTGATGTTCATTGGTGATGCAACAATCAACATCTATCCTGATGCGCGAACACTAGCTGAAATCTCTGTGCAGACCGCACGGGTTGCTCGTCGATTTGGAATTGAGCCAAGGGTGGCACTTCTTTCATTTTCCAACTTCGGTTCATCCAGTCAATATCGCACCGCTCGCCTTGAGGATTCGCTTGAAATGGCACGGGAACTAGATCCTACGCTGATAATCGATGGTCCAATGCAAGCTGATACAGCGCTCATGCCATCAATCCAAGAACAGTATCCATTTATGACTCTAGGAGGGCCCGCCAATGTTCTCATCTGCCCGAATCTTGCAGCAGCCAATATCTCATACAAATTGCTACAGCGCTTGGGAGATGCGGAGATGACAGGCCCAATTCTTGAAGGCATGGCCAAGCCCGTGCACGTATTACAGCGCGAAGATGGAGTGAGGGATGTGGTTCACATGGCAGCCATCTGTGCCCTCGATGCTCAACTTCTGGGCAGCCAGTGACAGTGAGAATGTCATCTGCGCTCTGGAGAGAGATTGATATGGGGCCGATGGGCACCTGCGTTTGAGGGGAATCATGCGATTCGTCATGCGCTCCAAGATTCATCGTGCTACTGTGACCCATGCAGATGTGGATTATGTGGGTTCGATTTCGATTGATGAGAATCTATTACAGGCTGCGGGAATCGAAGAATGGGAGAAGATTCACGTTCTTGATGTGACAAATGGATCTCGTTTGGAGACCTATGTTGTCAAGGCCCCTGCTGGCTCAGGCCAAATCTGCATCAATGGTGCTGCAGCACATTTAGTGAATCCCGGCGATCTTGTCATTCTCATCACTTACGAAGGAATTACAGTCGAGGCAATGTCCGAACATAAACCAACAATCGTACATGTCAACGCTCAAAATGAGATTGTCGACATCTCACAAGACCTTGATGCCGTCGAATATGTTGAATTTGGACCCTAATCTCGATGATAGGGTGAGCCACGTTCGATTTCACTGGCGCGATATAATTGCTCAAGCAAAATTACTGCAGCCATTTCGTAGGTCATGGTGAGTGGACCTAGTGAAATTGATTGATGTTGAGAAAGCACTTGGGAATTGAATCCATCTACAGGTCCGATTGCGAGATGAGTGGTAGTGGTGGCCAATCGCCACGCCTTCCAATTCTCAAGCATCCATTCCGTATCTCCGCTATCGCCATTCTCGTCCAATAGAATGAGTGTTCCATTTGATGAGGCGTCTTCAATCTTCGAAACGTAAGCATCGTGTTCCATTCGATCGGAATGAGCGTAGAGGGTGACTCCGCGGCCATCCAAGCGTTCAGCATACTTGTTAATCAGATGAGAATAACCCTTCTCTCGAGCCTTGCCATGTGTATGGACAACGATACGGGCCATGATTGGCCCCGAGCGTTCAAACATCATCAGGATTGGGGCGAAGACTCATGGAGGGGCACGGACGGAGGTAATCCATGGGTTGGTGGCCATTCCGGCGTCGGGAGAAGCCATTGACTGACGATCCCCACATCAAAGGAACTCGGGTTTGGCTGACTGAGTTGCGTGAAATGTGTGAACAACATTTTGATAATCACGCTGAAGGGCAGCGACGAATTACTCAATTGCAAATTGAATGGAAGGATGCTCATGGGGAATCTGAAATTGATGATGAACTAATCCAGGGATTGGAGCGGCGTGCCTATCGCCTATTGCGTGCTGATAGTGATGGTTGGTTAGCCTGGCTTGACAATGAGGATTTTTGGCAACCCGGGTGGCGTGGTGATGATGGAGAACCCAGCGGTGATGCTGGAATGAATTGAATACCGAGACCTTCGCCCTACGTACAATGCTGGGTTGGATTGCCTTTCTCGGAGGAACTTCGGCTATACTGCTCTGGATGAGTCGTGCACAACCCTTTCCTGAAATCGGAGGCCGGTGGGCTTGGTTGATGCTTGTCATTGCAGGAATATTGGCCATAGCAATGAATTCACCGCGAACCATGAACCCCAACCTTCCAGCCATCATTGCAGGTGCGATTGGTGGATTGGGTGTTGTGGTTGGGGCCATGCATGACCGTCGAAAACAAGATGTCATTTTGGGCCCATTTGCTGGGATGTGGTTCGTGGCAGCAACTTTGTCATGGTCGGTTGATGGGTGGGCTTCTTACAATCAAACAGATCAATGGGTCGTATTCATTTTGGCCACGGTCGTGATTCTGCTCGAAGTCTTTCTCTTTTGGAAGGGGCTCATCATTGGCGTTCAAGGAATTTCGTGGTCACAAGCAGCACTACGCCAACTTGATCGGGGCCTTATCGATGGTGCACGGGGGGCGATTTCTATGTTTGAAAAATCATGGAACGTGGATGAATCCTGGCTTGATGCAATGAGTCATGTTGCGCTTATTCGAATTCACGATTTTAAGGGAAATTCTCAGGCCGCGTCAAAGCATGCTGAATTGCTGGAACGCTTGGGTGGAGAGGAATCTGTGGAAGCAGAATGGATTGCAAAGGTAGATTCCTGCTTAAAGCGCCTCAGTAAGCCGATTATTGAGTCAGAATGAGTACTCAAAAGTACGGGGCATCCGGGGGTGCTCTAGTGTATGTTAAATATCCCGGATGACAATTTTCATATGGTGATGGGATGGAAAAGGGGCGCTGGAAAGTTCACGGTATACGCCTGAGTTGGCTAATCGTAGTTGTTTGGTTCAGTGCCAATCTACTGTCTCAAGCAATTTACCTTGGATTCAATGGTGAGCCGTATGATGCCAACGCTATTCTCTCTGGGCTCGGATATTGGTATTGGATCTGCATCGCTGTTGAACTCTCCATCTGGGTTACATTGGGCCTATTGGTTATGCACAAATTGCGAATACGTACCGCGGATGATGGCATTTTAGAGAGTGTCTAGGCAGCGAAAGACCCTTGTTTAGGAGCCTCTCCGTCGAATCATGGTCCGTATCACCAAGGTTCACACTGGGAAGGGTGACGGGGGCCAAACCGATCTTGCCTCGGGCGAACGGGTATCCAAGGCTGATGTTAGGGTGAATTTCTATGGAACCATCGATGAACTAAATGCTGTTATCGGATTGGTTCGAGCAGAATTGGAACGTGTTGATACTCATCATGAAGATGGAGGTGCGCGAGCAACTGTCAGGACGGTGAAACGTGCCGTTATTCCGAAGTTATCACTCATCCAGCAAGAACTGTTTGACGTTGGAGGGGAATGTGCGTTCCTGCCAAATCAAGTCCCTGAATCAATGGCAATTATTGGTCAAGAGCAGGCGGATCGGCTCTGTGCTGAAATGGATGCTTGGACTGAGAATCTTGAACCATTGGAATCGTTCATTTTGCCTACAGGTTCGCCATTGATTGCCACGATGCATCTAGCTCGTACAATCACCAGACGGACTGAACGATGTGCGATGCAATTGCGTGAACAAGAGGGCGACGATGCGGTTCGTGACATTGTCGTCGCGTATCTGAATCGACTCTCGGATTGGCTCTTTGTAGCCATTCGATGGATTGCAATGATTCTCGGAGAGGATGAAACTCTGTGGGTGCCTTTAGGCAAACGAAATCAGGACTAGGCTTCGCGACCTAGGGCCCGTAATTGCGCGCGTGCCCCCCGCAACACTTCTTTGCTCTGATCGAAATTCAATTGGTTCTCAGCATCATCCCATTCAAGCCACATGAAGTTTCGATGTTCATGACTCAATGTGATATCGTATTCGTCGGTCTCACCGATGAACCAGAATACTTCTTTCTCGACCTGACGGCCTTTACGAGAGAAGGTGTAGAATGTTCGCATCCGCCAATCATCCACCATTTGAACCTCTGAGATACCAGTCTCTTCTTCCAATTCACGCAATGCGGTCTGTTGATACACACCGTCTTCGGCCTCATAATGGCCCTTTGGGAAGCCCCAATGACCTTGGGGGTACTGCAACAGGAGTACGCTGCCAAAATTCACGAGAACGACGCCGCAGGAGGTCTCCATGAACTCTGATTGGGTTCGGCCTACTAATTGGTTGCGCATCGACGGCGTGCTTGTCGCCAACGCTAAGAGCGAGGTGTGGGGACGGACAATGCTCGGAGGCAGTCCATTGGGCGATATATCGGAGATGAAAATTGAACGAATAGTCGCCGATGGGGATCTTGATGGTCTTCTATCTGCAGCAATCGTCCGACGTGTTTGGAACGAGATACCAGTGCGATTCAGCCACCCTGCCGAAGTTAGAAGGGGAGATGTTGATGATTGGATGACTCGGGGTACCGCTGTTCTTGATCTTCCCTTCCACCCACAGTGTGGTCTTCACATCGATCATCATCTAACAAACAAACCAACGCCTGCGCAAGAGGGTGCTGTGGAGGCATTGGGTGGTCGAATAGTTTGGGAAAATGCGCTGAGTGCGGCGAGGGTTTGTTTCAACACCTTCCAAGAAACTACTGACTTAAGCGACATTGAGCCTTGGATGGAAATGGTGGACAAACTCGATGGTGGTAAGATTTCGAGGGAAGAATTTCTTTCAAATCATCCCATCGTTTGGATTGGTAGAACAATCAGTGCGGATGATGACGGCTATTGTCAAACTTTGTTGCAGTATATCGTTGATGGGATTAGCGCAGATGAACTTGTGAATCTACAACCTGTCTCCGAGAAGATTGAACAATCAAAGGTAGAATTTCGACGGCTCCAATCCATGGTTGACCAATGTACAGAAGTCGTAGATCGGATGGCTGTCGTTAGGTTGGATGAAAAGGGAATTCGAACGAATGGATATCTCGTGACTGCGCATGTTGGCGAGAAGTGTGATGCTTGCATGATTATTCATGGGTATGAGGATGCGAATACGAATGAGAAATGGCCTCTGTCGGCTTCTTTCTACAGTAACTCATTCCTTCACGAAGATGGGGGATTGTTCGACCTAACAAACATGGCAACTGCATTCGATGTAGATGGAGGGGGGCACGCAAATGCCTGCGGCTGTCGAATACAGCCACTTTCTGACGGCGGATTGTTGGAAGAGCGCAAAGTTGTGGCAACAGATGTCGAGCGTAATATCGGCGCCTGGTTGGATAAATGGTCGAGCCGTTCAGGTCAATAATTGGACCAACCAGAGGAATCCTAGAAACGCATGCAGACCAATCAGAACCATGATGGCGTCGGATGCTCGTCCGTGGCGCTGTTTCTCCATCGCCCATGGTTCTCCTGAGTTTCTCAGGTCCCGTGTCATTCGTCCCTTTCGCCAAAGAATGGTGATGAGAATTAATCCCAGCAAGCCACCTCCAGCGTGTAATCCCCCTGCACCACTTGGCATCAATGCCCCTGGTAAGGATATATTCTCAGTTCGAATCCGGTATACTGCATTGGCAGTGAAACCCCCGAATACAAGAAGCCAAGCAAGGACGTATAATCGCTCTCCATCCTGTTCATGTGAGGCTACTGCAGCCTTCCTTTCCTCGCCTTTCATGAGGTGTCCTCGTTGCCGCCAGCGATGTTGTCTAATCATCCACCCAATGACTGCGAGAGCGGCGGTTGGATGAAGGAGAATAATGGCCAGATTGGTCGGGTCCATGACCTTCGGAGAAGAGAGCGGCTCTTCAGCGATGCGTTCATAGTAGTGGTACGATGGCTAAACCCCGCCGTAGGCGGGGGGAACGGATTTGGACGAGAATGATTTGCTTGAATGTCTCAATGTTTCCATCACCACCGGGGTACCACCTGAAAGGCTCCACAAGGGCAAGGCATCCAATGCCTGGGGCCGCCTAGGAAAACCTTGGAAAGGCCTACTTATCGTTGCTTTGAAGGATAAAGAAAATGATGGAAATCGATCTCAATCTAGGAGAAGAGGTCGACGTAATCCTAGTCGAAATCACGATGATTGGATTGAACCAATCGGTGGTTTGGTTGCCTCTGATGCACCCCATGGATATCGCCTCTCAGCCATGCTAGTGCAAAAAGCACGCCTTGGTGAGCAGTGGAAAACCGAATGGGAAGAAGAACTGATGAAAGTTCGTAGATTGTGCGAAGAAGGTGTTCATCCGGTCTGGCCCAAGCTAGGTGAAAAAGCCCTAATATTGGCGGAAATGCAATCTTATCCTGCGAAAGAAGTTGAGGGGGATTTGGATGTTGATTTGGGAAAATGGGCTCATTCAGCCAGATTTGATCCAATGATTCGTTCAGAATTGGCAGCATGGTTATCATCTCCAAATCCCTTTGTAATTACCGCTAGATTGGGTGGTGAAATCCAACGTATAGGCAAATTATTGCGTTCTAAGGGAGGTGTTGTCAAATCATCTGAAGCACTGAATGAGTTGAGTGGAGATGCAGTGTTGATTAGAGTCCTTATTGGAATTTTCACAGGCAGTGAAGGTGTGGTTGATGATTTGATGACACTCACTAGTAGCGAGGGTGGTGTTGCCCCCGTTGCAAAGGATCTTCTCGCTTTAGTGCAACTTCGTTCTGGCGATTTCAACGCTTGGAAGGATTGCCATGCTGCGGATGGGGAAGATGGGCTTTCGGTGGCGATGCGGTATCAATCTTGGATGGATGTTCCTGACGATGTTGAATTATCTACAGAAGAAATTCAAAATGGGCTTCTGATGTTATCTAATCAAGAAAATCGCAATGCACTTGAATGGAAATTGGTCGATGCATATCTTGCGGAGGGCAATATTGATTCGGCATTGGGAAGTATTCCATCCCTAAATAATGTGGATGAAAAACAGTTGAATTGTGTACTCAATCTCATTGAAAATAGTAAAGATGAGGCATTAATCCAGCGATTGATTGGGGGCATCAATCGAATTGACGATGCTGGACTCCAAGTAATTGTTGGAACGGATATTGTCCCACTAGATTTGCGTTCTTCAGCCGTCACTGAATTGCAAAAAAGAGGGTCGGGTCGGGGGAGTCAATTTGAGGAGGGAGCACTGAACATATTCACTGAAATAGGCGATGCGGTGCAAATCGGTTCTATACTGATGCAGATGGAAAATGGGGCAACAATGCATCCGCATCGAACGCTCTTGGTCTATCATCTTCTACCAGGTAATGCAGATGGAAAATTGTGTGAGTGGGTCGATATAGCCCGAACTGAAGCCCTTGAAACCCTAGCAAAAGAGTCCGATGGTACACTGTCTGATTGTTCTGTTGAACTTGTCAAATTGTTGGAAGGTGCACCATCAAATTTAGAAGAAGTTGTCCAACGAATTGCTGGAAATCGTGATGCTATTGTGGCATTCAATCAAGTTCGGAAAGCCATGTCAGAGGGAGGAGATAGGTTAGTTAGAAATGATCTCCTCACTAAGTTGCAAACATCGATTGAAAGATCGTCACTCGAAGGAATTGAAGAGAGATTGTTCTCCACTGTATTGGATGTTCTCCGAATTGAGCAAGCAAAGCATTTGTTGGCTAGAGCGGATCCAAATGATACAAAATCAGCCCGAACGATTCTAGATGATTTGATTGGGCCTAAACCCGGGAAAAGAATTGTTGATGAATATCGCGAACTTGTCGTGAAATATTTTGAATTAGGATTAGTGAGTAAGGCTTTCGCTGATTGGCACAAGAAGTATTCGTCCTCTCATTGGCGTCAGATTGTTCTTGCGTCTGTTGAACAACAAGATGGGAATCATTTGGCATCGGGGCGACATTTACGGGATGCTTGCAAACGTGAGGAAAGCATCGGTAGAAGGCGTCAGATTGCACGATTTGCACTGGCCTCATTTGCTCGAGCAAAGCGCTTTTCCGATGCAGTTGATATGCTAAAGCAACAACCAGAAAATACCGATGATACGAAGGAATTGTTTCAACTGTATCTCAAGGTTTGTGATGCTGCACAAAAGAATAACACCAATGGAGCGACGGATTTATTGTTAGATTACATTTCACGGAATCAAGATGAATTGTATTTGCTAATGCCTTATCCAGAATCTCTCGATCTACCTAAACAGCCGTGGCAAGGTCGTGTCAAGGTGGCTCTGACAAAGCAGGGTGCGGGGGATTATCGAACGGAGGGTGGACGGCTTGAATCTCGATTTTGCAATCTTCTTGAAGATGGTGCTTCACTGCAAGAGATTCAAAGTGTTGCAGAAGATGCTGCTGATATCGATCCAATTCACGGTTTGATGATGTTTGAAAGAGCGATGGGTTCAGGCGCTTTTTCCATAAACCAGATTCAGAGATTGAGGCGAAGTCAAAATGGAATTTTCCGACCGCATGCTGAGACAATCCCAGTCAAAGCACGTCGAAAATTACGACATTTGAGTTTGAGACCGCTGTTATTGATTGACACGAATGTCTTGATTGCAGATGCTAAAGAGCGCATAGCTCGCCTATTAGGGGATGATGGTGGTATTCACGAAAGTGCTCATTTCCATCGCACTATTCTTGCCTATGCTAGAGAAGGGCGAATGGTACTCAGGACGCCAAAGCATGTGCAAGAAATCGAATTGTCGAAATTGATGAAAGATTCCGGAACAACAAGAGAACTCTTCAATGACGTTTGGGTTTCAGATGTTGATTGGGTGGAGAAGATTACCGACAAGGTAGTTCAAGACATTCGTGAAGATATCATATCTGAATACAACACGTGGTCGATTCCGCAAGATGATGAGATTGAATTTGACGAACGGGTCGCAAAACTTGCAACTCCAACAAAGGAATTCCTATTGAATAATCGTGAAGCATACCTTGAGGTTGCCAGAACACGTGACAAAGCGAAGAGGACAAAAATTGGCAAAGAAGCGATTTATCCCGAAAAGGGGGATATAGCCATAATGCGAGAAGCTGCAATGCATGCTGAACAGTGTTATGATGGAATTGGATCTATTTTGGTCGCGTCAGGCGATGTTGATTTCTGGATTGTTCGTCGATCACTCGAAGAGTCCTTTGGCTACAGTGTTGTTCGAGAACCTCATGAAATCTATCGTTGGATATGATAGAAAAATCACAGATAGAAGTCGGATTGAAGGGGCATTCCCGGTTCAACGGCGTATTTCTCAAAGTCATCAACACCCGATTCCATCAATGCGGATTCATCGGTATAGAATTGCCCGGTGACGGTTTTATTCTGACTAAGGATATGTAATGCAGCGTCAGCAACAATCCTAGGTTTTCGGCTTCGTCGAACCATTTCTTCACCACCTAGGGCCTCATTGTATCGAACTGCTGCAGTATCAATCGTGGTTGCTGGCCAAATGGCGTTTACTGCAATTCCATCCATGGCAAGTTCACCGGATAGTCCGAGAACGAGCATTGACATGGAGTACTTTGAGAGTGTGTATGCGAGCGTCCCGTTGAGCCATTTTGGGTCCAGTGCGATGGGAGGTGCAAGAACGAGGATGCGGCCAGCGTCACTCTTCATCAAGTGAGGCAGGGCGGCTTGACAAAGAGAGAATGTTCCCCTGCTGTTCACCTCATGCACCAAATCGAATCGCTTCATCGGTGTCTCAGCGAAAGGAGCGATGAACAATGCCCCTGCGTTACAGATGACTGCATCAATTCCATTGAACGCGGCCGCGCCTTTTTCGACAGCAGCCTGAACCTGTTCGTCAACACGCACATCCATCTGTGCACAAATCGCCTTGCCCCCGGCTGCTTCCACCAGTGCTTTGGTTTCTGGCAAAGTGCCTGGTAATTTTTCATTCGCTTCCATTGAACGTGCACAGAGAATTACGTTAGCACCTTCTTCACCAAGACGAATAGCCATAGCACGGCCAAGTCCTCGACTGGCGCCGGTGATGAGAACGGTGCGGCCGCGCCAGGATTCAATTTCCTGAACAACTTCAACCAAATTCTCATTCAATAAAACATCTGCAATTTCACAATATGAAGCCATGGCATCCTCGGGATCAGTGCCCTCGAGCTTCTTCCAAGACTTCCATTTGGCCACAGCAACCATCCCCTTCGCAATAGGAAGGCGGCCAGTTGCATCTCCTTCAGTTGCCTGTTTGTATAATGAATAAAGGCGTAGCATCGTGTTATCGTCGGGTCGCTCATCCAGAGATAATATTCGCTTGCTAGCACGCTTGAATTTCTTCTCGATACTCAATGTAACACCCCTTTTTGATTGGGTCGTAGCCATTGCTCAACCAGTTTTTTTCTGGCTTCTGTATCCTTCTCTGTGGTGTGGACGTGTCCTTCGATAACGTGAAGTTCGCACGGGGTTTGATGTTGAGTTAGAGCCTTTGAGAGTTCATCGAAATGGATTAGGCCCAATCTTCGATCTTCTGCTGCCTGAAGAGCAAGGACTGGTGCCGTTGGCAATCCCATGTGTGGGATAGCTGCGGTGGCATATCGGACGGGTAAATCGGGATGAATGCGTTCATGTTCCCTGCGTAGAATCCAGCGAACCCATGGCATTGTGAATCGCAAGAATCGCGGCATCGTTCGTTCGATGATTAATGGATAGGACGTGACTGGGGATTCAACAATCACTCCGGCAAGTCGGGATTTCCACCACCCAGATGGGTGTGCACCGAGTCGTAGAGCAAGGAAACCGCCCATCGAATGACCGTATATCCATACTTGTTCTGGCAGTTTCTCTAATTCAAGTGACAGTTGGTGAAGAAGAGCCTCCAAATCAGCGACCAATTTCAGAAGCGTCCATTCATCTCGTAATTTACAACCCCCATGTCCGCGTAAATTCATCCCCACAATGTCAATATCGAGTTCGTTCATGTGCCGACAGCGAGGTTCTGCTCTACGCAGGGAAGAGCCGTAGCCATGGATATACAGAATCAAGCCTTTGGAGGGTGCTTCGGATGGAAGGCGGTACGCAGTGAGAGTATCACCGCCCCATCCCGAGAAGCGGAAACCTTCCCAACGTGGATCTATGAGTCGGCCGTCTTCAGGTGATGGTGAGCGCAGATACCCGCGCAACACAATACGTCGCAGAATGAGCCAACTAGCGAGGGGTATGCTGATACCAGCCACCGCCCATGCCAAGGGTTCAGCTCTCCAACCGGGGTAAATCAACAGAAGTAGTGCTTCCAATACTATGGCGAACTCTAGCCAAGTGGAACGGCGGAGTAGCCGTGAAGTTGGAGGCACGGTGTAAGCGGCTGCACCGCGTATCTCGTCCGTACTGTTTGCTATACTCACAGCATGGCCTCCGGAAATTGCATCAGGTGCTTGTGGCCAGCCTGAACCTTGGCTGCTAGACCCACATTATCCGGGAGAATTTCCGCAAAGAACACGTCTGCAAGTTGGAGTTTGGTATCGTAGAATGGATCTTCAGAGCCCGCTGCTTTCGCATCGTTGCAGACTCGTGCCATTCGCGCCCACATGTAGGCGAGCATCGTATTTCCGAAGTAGGAACAGTAATCGGTAGCTCCTGCTGCAAGGAAGTGAGGGTTGCCCATTCCTTCTGCAATCATCAGTAGAGTCAATTGCTGGAGGCCACGCACACTCTGATAGAGTGGTTTGGTGTACTTCGCCATATCAGCATCATCGCGATTCTCTTCGATGAACTCAAGGAGTGGCCACATCAAACTGCGGAAATTCTTTCCGAAGTCCTGGGTAATCTTTCGCCCGGCCAAATCTAGAGCCTGAATTCCATTTGTTCCCTCCCAAATCGGTGCGATTCGAGCGTCACGATAGAACTGCTCAACGCCATACTCGGTACAATATCCAGCGCCACCCATGACTTGGATGCCAAGACTGCAGGTCTCGCAACCAATATCGGTGCCGATTGCTTTGATAATCGGAGTGAGCAATGCGATTAGTGCAGTTGCATGAGTCTTCAACTCGTCATCCCCACGCCTCATTTGGTCGAGTAGTGTGCCCGCCCAAGTTGCGAGAGCTCTGCATCCCTCGTTATTGGCCCTCATCTTCAACAGCATTCGACGTACGTCAGGGTGAACAAGAATGGGGTCTGCTTTCTCTTTGAGATCTTTAATTCCTTTCAGGTCACGGCCCTGGCGACGCTCCACACACCAATCGAGTGCATTTTGGTAGGAGATTTCGCCGAGTCCAATACCCATCATTCCAGTAGCAAGACGTTCGCGATTCATCATCTCGAACATCAAGCGCATGCCTGTGTTCGCCTCGCCAACCATCCAGCCAATACTGTCGTCAAAATTGAGGACGCATGTCGGACTGCCGTGCAATCCCATCTTCTCCTCAATCCCCGAACATGTGACGCCATTCAAATTGTCATCATCAGAGAGGAATTTTGGTACGAGGAACAGGGAGATTCCGCGAGAACCTTCGGGAGCATCAGGCAACTTGGCCAGAACCATGTGAATGATGTTGTCACTCAAATCGTGATCGCCAAAGGTGATGAACATCTTTGTTCCAGTGATTAGATGCGATCCGTCGTCCTGAGGAAGGGCCTTGGTTCGAATGATTCCGAGATCAGTACCAGCATGAGGTTCGGTCAGACACATCGTGCCACACCATTCGCCGCTGGCCACCTTTTCTGCGTATTTCTCCTGAAGTTCGGCACTACCGTGTTCAGAAATGAGGTCGTATACACCCAAATTGAGGGCGCCGACCGTAGAGAGGGCCATGTTGCAAGAAATTGCGAATTCATCCATCGCATTTCGGAAGAAGAGTGGGCATTCCATGCCACCATGCTCAGCTCGTGCTGCCGCAGCAAACCAACCGCCCCCAGTTGTGGTATCCCATGCTTCTTTGAAGCCTGGAGGAGCTTTCACCTTGCCATTTTCATAGGTACAACCAACTTTGTCCCCAACGGAATTTGTCGGCAACCATGTAGTTCGCATAATCTCACCCCATTCTTCCATCATCATGTCAATCATGTCACGATCCCAGCCTTCGTAACCCAATTGTTCTGCCAACTCGACGACTTCGAATACTTCGTGCAAGAGGAAGGTGTAATCTCTTAGTGGTGCATCGTATCTTACCATTCTATCAACTCCTCTCAATTCCTCAATGGCTTGCCTTTAGCCAACATATGTTCCATGCGATCCAATGTCGCTACATCCTTTGCGAGTGTTGCGATGGCCGCACGTTCAAGGGCAAGAATCTCATCTTCCCCAATCTCAACCATCACGTCTGCATCATCGCCGCCTGTCAGCACTTTCGCAAGTTCTCCGACGACTACGACGTCGTGTGGAGTAGCCTTTCCCGACAAAGCGAGATCATTCAACGCCATCTCAAGTGCGAGACGTCCTGATGGTCCTGGAAGATGATAGGTGTGGGGTTCCGGCGGGGTGTAGTCCTCTGCAAGTTTCAGTACGCGAGCCTTTGCATCAGCCAACAGCCTATCGCGATTCATCGAAATCTGGTCTGTGGGCCTTAGATATCCTAAGTCACGGGCTTGTTCAGCTGATTTTGCCACTTGAGCCAATCCAATGTTCTCAAATGCCCGCATGGGCGCTCCCATCGGTCCACCCGAAGAGATGCCGAAAGCCGGAAGTCGGGCGAGCATTTCCTTGCAACCACCCCAACCAGGGATGATGCCTACGCCGACTTCAACAAGGCCAATGTATGATTCTGAGTGAGCCTGTACAGCGTCACAATGCAAGAGAACTTCACAACCTCCACCAACGCACATGCCAGCAGCGGCAGCAACGACGGGGACTTCGGCGTACTTCAGCGTTTGATATGCATCTTGGCCGAGCTTGATGAATTGATCAACCTCCTTCCAAGCGCCAAGGTTCGCTGCGAACAATGCAAGGCCCAAATTGGCGCCTGCACAAAAGTGGGAACCATCGTTACCGATTAGGATGCCTTTCCATCCTTCGTTCTCGGCAATATCAACAGCAGTCATCAACATCTCCATGCTGTTTGGATCCATCGCATTGAGTTTCGAATGGTACTCGACCAACAACACTCCATCGCCTGCGTCCCACAGACTTGCCGAGCCATTGCGTTTGATGGCACGGCCCTGACGGCGTTTGAGGTCGGCGACGGTGAATGTGGCGGCGGGTCGAGGAACGAGGACGTGTGTGCCCTCTGTGGTAATCCGAGTGGGTTCGCCCTCAAGGGTTCCATGAAAGCCACCATTCTCAGAAGCCGATCGGAGAATGTCTGGAACATTCTTGCCCAACGATTCCAACTCAGAGATGAGCCATTCAAGACCGAGTTCATCCATCATCTGGAATGGTCCCTTCTTCCAGTTGTACCCAACTTGCATAGCGCCATCAATTGATGCAATGTCAGCACTGACAACTGGAACTAAAGATGCGGCATAGGCGAATGTATCAAGGAGGATCTCTTTGACAAAGCGAGAACCGTCATCATCCTTCTCGATGAGTCGGGCCAATCCTTGTCTACCGATTTTCGCTGAAGGGAATGCTGCGCGGCGATTGGCAGGTGCGTATTCACCCGTTTCGAGGTTTCTGGCCTCTTTGATTCGCTGACCATCGTCAGTATTCAATCGATAGAATCCACCTTTCCCTTTGCGACCGGTGTATCCTTCCTCAATCATCGCCGTGATGATATCTCCACCCCGTCCAGCGATGGTGTGCAATGCATCCTCCTTGGGAAGATGTTGAATCATTGATTCGATGACATGTGGAACAAGATCAATGCCTACCAGATCCATGAGTGCGAATACCCCAGTCTTGGGCAGACCGATGGGGCGACCCAGCATGGCATCCGCTTGTTCGACTGTGAAACCGTGATCAAGTGTTGCAGCAATTGCACGTTGGACGAAGTAGATGCCCAATCGATTCCCAATGAAGCCGGGTGTGTCGTTACAAAGTGTGACACGCTTGCCTAGTTTTTCATCCGCAAAGGATGTGAAGCGTTGCAAGGTCTCTTCAGGAACTTCCTTTGAAGTGACGATTTCAAGCAACGGAAGGTAACGAGGTGGATTGAAGAAGTGAGTGATTAGGAATCGGCTGGATAGGCTTGAGGGCATACCAGCAACGAGTTTTGAGCGAGGTAGAGTTGAGGTGTTTGAAGACAGAATCGCGTGTTCTGGCATATACTCTGCCAACTTCGAATAGACATCACGCTTGATATCCAAGCGCTCAATGACGACTTCAATGACCCAATCCCTATCTGCGAGGAGATGTAGGCTATCATCCAGATTGGCAGGTGTGATGCGATCAACGTAGTCAGGATGCATCAAAACTTCTGGGTTGGCCTTCAACATCTGTTTGATTGCACCTTTGGCGAGTACATCGGGGTCTTCAGCACCATTCGGAACAATGTCCATGAGGACGACGTCGCAACCAGCGTTGGCACAATGTGCAGCGATACCTGCACCCATCAAGCCAGAGCCAATTACAGCAACTCTGTGAATTCCACCTTCTTCTTTTGAAGTGGTGGAAGGGTCTTGTTTGGGTACGGCAATTGTCATTCAGTCCACCTTCTCAAGGACGGTGGCAATCCCCTGGCCGCCACCAATACACATCGTTGCAAGTGCTGTCTTTGAACCATTTCGAGACAATAACGTGGCTGCCCTACCGACGATACGGGCACCAGATGCGCCTAGTGGATGGCCTAGTGCAAGCGCTCCTCCATCGACATTCACTTTGGCCTGATCAAGTTCCATCTCTTCGATGACAGCAAGTGATTGTGCGGCGAAGGCTTCGTTGAGTTCAATGATGTCCACATCACCCAACGTGATACCTGCACGCTCCAGAGCTTTGCGCGATGCTTCAACTGGACCTATGCCCATGACCTCAGGCGCACAACCTGAGATTGCAATGCTCTTGATTCGAGCCAATGGTGTGAGGTTGTGTTCCTTGGCGAATGACTCGCTACATACGAGAACAAAAGCAGCACCATCTGTCAATGGGGATGAAGTTCCTGCAGTCACGGTGCCCTCTTCGAGGAATGCCGGCTTCAATTTGGAGAGTGCTTCCTGGTTGGTGCCCTCGCGGATGCAACCATCGGTTGTTACCGTGCCATTCTCAGTTTCAATTGGGATAATGACCTCATCAAATGCTGCAGCGGCAGCTCTCTTGTGACTCTCGATGACGAAATCCTGCTGTGCCTCTCGATTGATTTCATAGGCATTGGCGAGATTCTCTGCCGTCAAACCCATGTTTGTGAAGGCCTCTGGTCTGTCTGATGCAAGACGTGGATTGGGTAGGGGATTGAATCCCGACATTGGAATTCTACTCATGGATTCAACGCCTCCACAGATGAACGCGTCACCGGCACCCATTGCAATTCGACCTGCTGCATCATGAATCGCTTGCATCGAAGAGCCGCAGAAACGGTTGATGGTTACCCCACCGACTTCGTTGGGGAGATCTGCAAGGAATCCCACCATTCTGGCGAGATTGAATCCTTGTTCACCTTCGGGGAAGGCACAGCCAACGAGGACGTCTTCAACGTATGAAGAATCGAGGTTCAGGTTTTCTAGTAATCCACGAATCACTGTAGCAGCGATATCGTCAGGCCGGGCACAGGCGAGTTGACCTTTCTTGGCTGGTGTGAAAGGTGAGCGGGCGAATCCACAGATTAGGGCGTTGTTTGTCATGTATAATTCCATACACAGGTGTATTAATTAAACCTGAGAGTGGTGCATAGCGCATTAACTGTTTTCAAGAACACCCAGTGTTACCAACTACACCGCCGCAGTATCACGATTCCATGCTGCTACATAGCGATCGATTGTCGGAGTCTCTTCATTGACAAAACCCGAAAAACTCAATTTTTTCAGTGTCTGGAACCTACTATTCAACCAAACTTGACTCAACGGCCATGGTGGCGAGGGCTCGTCTGGAATTCTCTCCGTCAGCAATCTTCCGATGCACAATAAGTGACCACAGTTATTGAGAAATTTAGGGAGATTTGATGCGGCTAAATCGCGCATTGGATCGGGAATTGCTTGCAGGATGTGAATCTCGATGACGATATCGAATGCCTCTGACCACCCATCTGCTGGTTCCAACAGATCTCCAACACAATAGTTCACTGAGGATTTAGGGAAGCGCTCTCTGCACCAATCAATCGAAGACTGTGAGAGATCGAAGGCTGTAACCTCAAATCCAACTGCAGACAACCATTCCGCATCATCCCCCAGTCCACATCCAACGACCAAGGCACGCCCAGTAATCTCTGGGCGTTCTGCAATCCATTCAACCATCTTTGAATTGGCCTCCATCTTGGCCCAAGGAATCTCATCGGAATTACGGTCCGCGCCCGCGTATAATTCTTCAAACCAGCGTAGTGGTTCACCATCGGCCTCAGCTGCTTCTGAGAGTTTCAGAAGTCGTGCTCTCGCTTCGGCGAGGTTCTCGTCCATGAAGGTCCGACATCACATGTGAGATATCAGCGCATCTCTGAATTCAATAACGTGACCTGTGATCGCGTTGTTGACGTCTTCGACCGCCACCAGACTGCCCTCTATTGCGTCCACCCTTGGATCGGTCATTCGACCGCCCTTTTGAACGGTTGTCGTTGGACTTTCCTTTGCGAGGCTGTCGTCGGCCACGGCCCTGATTCTGCTGCTTCTTCTTAGGCGCCTTTTCGCCCTTGCGCGACCGGGCTTTCTCTGAGTGGAAAGGTTGGTTTTCATCAACAGGAATCTCCTGACCAATTATCTTCTCGATACCGCGAAGATACTCCCCTTCATTCTCATCGCAGAAGGCAATAGCGATGCCCCCTTGGCCTGCACGTCCCGTGCGTCCAACGCGGTGCACATAGACCTCAGGCTCGTTGGGCAAATCCAGATTGATGACATGGCTGATGTCGGATACGTCGATGCCGCGGCTCGCCACGTCGGTGGCGACTAGCACCTGAAGGGTACCATTGCGGAATCGGCCGAGGGCCTTCTCTCTCGCTCCCTGACTCTTGTTGCCGTGAATGGGGAGGGCTTCGATACCGTCTTGTTTGAGCTGCTTAACGATACGATTGCAACCGTGTTTGGTGCGGCTGAACACGAGCACTTTCTCAGGCTTCTCCTCCTCGATGATATGGGTCAAGAGACCACGCTTGTCGGCCTTCATGACGAACATCAGCGATTGTTCGATGGCCTCGACAGTGGCCGATTCGGGTGTAATCGAGATGCTTACTGGATCGTAGAGCATGTCACGAGACAATTCAACAATCGAGGAGGGCATCGTGGCACTGAACAGTAGACTCTGGCGGTTCTCTGGTATATGTGCAAGAATCTTACGAATGTCTCGGATGAACCCCATGTCGAGCATCCGGTCCGCCTCATCGAAAACAAGGAATTGCACTTGAGACAGGTCGACGTATCCCTGAGATGTGAGGTCGAGCAAGCGACCGGGTGTCGCGACCAAAATATCGACACCACTGCGGAGAATCTTTTCCTGAGGGCGCTGCGATACACCACCGAACATAACCATCGAACGGATGTCGAGGTGTCGTGCATATTGCTCGATGTTGTCGTTAATCTGGGATGCGAGTTCGCGCGTTGGACATAACATCAGAGTGCGGATTCGACGTGGCCCCGGCCACGGGTCTTCGGCCATCGCATCGAGGATTGGGAGGGCAAAGGCGGCGGTCTTGCCCGTGCCCGTCTGAGCACAACCAAGCATGTCGCGTCCTTCGATTAGGTATGGGATGGCCTGAGCTTGAATCGGCGTGGGCGTGACGTAACCAATCTCGTCAAGGGCATCCAGCAGGGGCTGACAGAGATTCAGAGATTCGAAATTCATGTGAATCCACTCACATGTGGGCAATGATTGCTTGGCCGAACTCTGAGCACTTGAGTAAGGTCGCATCACCCATCAACCGCTCAAAGTCGTAAGTGACGGTCTTGGCGCTGATTGCACCCTCCATTCCCTTGACAATGAGATCTGCCGCTTCTCCCCAACCCATGTGTCGAAGCATCATCTCAGCACTGAGAATGATGCTACCTGGATTGACCTTGTCAAGCCCCGTATATTTGGGCGCAGTGCCGTGTGTAGCCTCGAAGATGGAAATGCCCGTGTCGTAGTTGATGTTGGCTCCCGGGGCAATCCCGATTCCACCGACTTGAGCGGCGAGTGCATCTGAGATGTAGTCGCCATTGAGGTTCATCGTCGTCAATACGCCGTATTCGCGCGGGCGCGTGAGGACCTGTTGTAACATTGCATCTGCAATGACATCCTTGATGGTGATAGTATTCCCTGTGTTCGGATTGGTCATGGTACACCAGGGGCCGCCGTCAAGTAACTCGGCACCAAATTCATCCCGAGCCAACTGATAACCCCAATCGCGGAATCCGCCTTCCGTGAATTTCATGATGTTCCCCTTGTGAACCAACGTGACGCTATCCTTGTCGTTGTCAATCGCATACTGAATGGCTGCTCGAACAATGCGCGCGGTGCCTTCGCTGGAAATTGGTTTGATACCGATTCCACTAGTATCTGGGAATCTAATCTTGGTGACTCCCATCTCGTTCTGAAGGAATTCTATGACCTTGGCGACTTCGTCAGAACCGGCTTCCCATTCGATACCAGCATAGACGTCCTCGCTGTTCTCACGGAAGATGATCATGTCCACCGCACCGGGGTCTTTGACCGGACTTGGCGTACCTGCATACCAGCGTACGGGGCGCACGCAGGCGTAGAGATCGAGTTGCTGTCGAAGGGCGACATTGAGGCTACGGATGCCGCCGCCCACCGGTGTAGTCAGTGGGCCTTTGATTGACACTAAACCAGTACGCATGGCATCAAGTGTGGCCTCAGGCATCCATTCTCCGATCGCATCGTAGGCCTTCTGACCAGCTAACACCTCGCGCCAATGAATTTCCCGCTCACCATCGTAAGCCTTGGTGACACTGGCATTGACCACATTCATCATCACTGGTGTGATGTCTGCGCCAATCCCGTCACCCTCGATATAGTGAACAATGGGGTCATGTGGGACGTTCAGTACGCCATCTTGCATGGAAATGGAGTTACCGGACATGTCTCTCAAACCGCCCGAGATGGCAGCCCTTGATGATGCTAACCCTCATCCACCCCGTACACGTGCGCGCGTACATGAAGGGAATCGTACGCTGGAAGGGCCGCGAGGATTTGGAAGGCGAAAATGAGCATGGGGTGACTATGCCTATGCATACTGCAGATTCTCCGAACCCCGTTCAGATGGTGTTGCTAGCCCATGGTGGTTGTACACTACTCGACGTAATTACCGGACTCAAACACAGAATGGAGAATGTTAGGGATATGTGGATCGAATTGGATTCCGATCGGCGGGAGGAGGCTCCACGTAAATTCACAGCTGTTCGCATGCGATATGTCATTGAAGGCGATGTTCCACAAAAGTTGGTCGAACGAATCATCGAAAAAAGCCATGAGAAAAATTGCTCTGTTGGCGCAATGGTCACCGGATCAGGTGCTACCCTCGATTGGGATCTAGAGATTCGGACTTAACCTAGAAGACCCAATGAATCGGCCACTGGGGCCAAGGCGAGAGGGACAGCGCTCAGGGCAGGAACCGGGCCGCCTACAAGCCAGCAACCTTCGGCAAAGGGTTGGGTCAAACCAAGTTGTTCCAACCAATCATTCGCGGCTTTCCAACCGTCTCTGGTCAGGCCGGTGCGTAGAGCAGTGCCTCCCAAACGGCGTGCTAAGACGCTGGAAACATCTTCATGAACATTTGACAATGCTCGAACAGCGTCAATCCATTGAGCTAGAGAATTAGCGTCTTTTCCTCGCGGAGCGGTTCCTTCGGCCAATCTGTTCTCGTAATCCGCCTCGATACTAGCACGTTCTGAATCAGAAAGGTTCAGTGAAGTTTGCAAAGCATCCAGTTGACGAAATTCTGTGGTTGTCATCCGATCATCAAACCATGCCAGAGCCAAGGCGTGTTCAAAGGGGGTGCTACCGAGGGCCTGCATGATTTCACCCAAGCATTTCTCGAACTAGTTTGAGGTGTTCCTCAAATGAGATGCCTAACTCTTCTCGGCGTTTTGCCAATAGATTGACTTCGCCCGAATCGAGGATGCCATCGACCCAGACGGTTTCGAGGACCAGCTTGTATGCATCCATCACATCATTCTGTGGAGTTGTGGATGTTTCTGGTGATGAATAGGTTGCCTCCTCATCGGCTTCATCATCATCGTCTTCATCCATAAAAGCAGCGAGAATATCGTTTTCTCCAGCGGATGCTAGAGCAACGGACGGACCTGCAACACCAAGGGTTGCAAACATGTCATCATCATCATCGCTTTCCTCTTCATCATGTTTCACGGCAACAGGCGCGGAGTCCACTGGTTCGTCCTCATCGTCATCATCCATGAACGCCTCAAGACCGTCGCTGATATTCCCGTTAGAGGAACTGGTCTCTACACCGAGTTCGGCAAATGGATCGACCTCGTCATCTTCTGATTCTGGGTCGGTTTCAGGTTCGGGGGTAGTCATGAAATCACTCCGTCTATCAGGGGAGGGGTGGCGTTCCCTCAAATGCGTTGCCTGTACACGGCCGAGTTTCAACCAACAATATTACAACTCCAATTAATCACAGTTGTTGAGAATAAAAAAGTGGGCTAACGATATCTCTAACCGCCTTCTTGATGAGGGCAATTTACTCGCCCTTCGCGCACGTATTCACGCGTGCAAGGCGATATCTTCAAAGACCCTCCAAAGTGGAAGGGAACTCCCTGTGCGACCAGACACTGTCAGCACCGGCCAAATAATGAGACATTACTTTACAATCTACACTTATTCAAGAGATGATGATTATGACACAGTCCAAGATGAAGCAAGATTCAGCCGCCGGAGAAGGCGAGCAGGGTATGGTCATCGAACGACGATTCACGCAAGTGGGCAAGGATCCATTCGACCAATTTGAATGGGTTACTTCAGACTTTGTTATTTCCAATTCAGATGGTTCAGTCGCTTTCGAAATCAAGGATGTGGCACTTCCAACAGGATACAATGGTGTTCCTGGAAAAATCTGTGCACAGAAATACATGCGGAAGGCAGGGGTTCCAATGGCAACCCGCAAGGTCCCCGAAGAAGGAGTGCCAACATGGCTTCAACGCTCCACCCCCGATGAAGAGAAATTACAGAAGATGGAATCTGGAGAAAGATATGGTTGTGAATCGGATGGTCGACAACTCTTCCGTCGACTCGCAGGAACATGGACCTATTGGGGTTGGAAGCACGGTTACTTCGCCAGCGAAGGTGATGCGCGTGCTTACTACGACGAGATGTGTTATCTAATTACCAGTCAGCGCTCTGCGCCCAATAGTCCACAGTGGTTCAACACGGGTCTTCACTGGGCTTACGGAATTGAGGGTCCAGCCCAGGGGCACTGGTATGTCGATCCAGTTACTGAGGAAGATATGCAATCTGTGAATGCCTACGAACATCCACAACCACACGCTTGTTTCATCCAGAGTGTTTCCGACAGTCTGGTAGGAGACAGTAGTTCCATAATGGGATTGTGGAATCGTGAAGCACTGCTGTTCAAATTCGGTTCGGGAACTGGATCCAATTTCTCCAATATCCGGGGTGCTGGAGAGCCACTGTCCGGCGGTGGAACGTCTAGTGGTCTGCTCTCGTTCCTGAAGATTGGTGATCGCGCAGCTGGTGCCATCAAGAGTGGAGGAACAACGCGACGTGCAGCCAAGATGGTGACTCTCGATTTGGACCATCCTGATATCGAGGAATACATCGGTTGGAAACTCACTGAGGAAGAAAAGGTGAGTGCGCTCGTGGCCGGAACCGCGGCATTGCAGAAGCACTGCAACGCAGTCATGGAAGCCTGTTGGGACGGCGATGATGTCTCAGTGGATCCCACGGAAAATCCTAGATTGAATAATGCGATGGCAAAGGCCATCCGAGCCAGTGTCCCCAACTCTCATGTCCAACGTATGCTCGATTTGGCCAAGCAAGGTTGGAAGAGCGTTGACTTCCAGCCCATGGATACCCATTGGCAAGGAGAGGGTTACGCCACTGTATCTGGTCAGAATTCAAACAACTCGGTTCGTGTTCCTGAATCTTTCATGCAGGCCGTCAAAGACGGTGGTGACTGGAATTTGTACTTCCGTACCGAGAAGGAGGCTGCAGCCATGGAGGGGCGCGACCCCAAGCCGCATCGGACTCTCGATGCAGGGGAACTGTGGAATAATGTCGCATACACAGCATGGGCCTGTGCGGATCCTGGTGTTCAATTTGATACGACAATCAACGAGTGGCACACCTGTCCAGAAGGTGGGAGAATCAACGGTTCAAACCCGTGCAGTGAATACATGTTCCTTGATGACACAGCATGCAACTTGGCCAGCATCAATCTGCTTCACTACTACGACATGGATTCGCAGACATTCGATGTCGAGGGCTTCAGGCATTCATGCCGCTTGTGGACAACAACGCTAGAAATCAGCGTTCTCATGGCGCAGTTCCCCAGCCAATCAATCTCAAGGAAATCATACGATTATCGCACTCTCGGACTCGGGTTCTGTAATATCGGTTCGATGCTCATGCACATGGGAATTCCCTACAACGATCCTCGTGGCTATGCAATCTGTGGCGCCATCTCAGCGATTATGACTGGAGAAGCCTATGCAACCAGTGCCGATTTAGCCAGCTTCCTAGGCCCATTCCCGAAATACAAAGAGAATGAAAAACACATGCTCCGTGTAATGCGTAATCATCAACGAGCAGCATACAACGTCGCTGATGAAGAGTACGAAGGGATCTCAATCACCCCCATGGGGATCGATTCAAAGAAGTGTCCAGAGTATCTACGGGAAGCGGCACGAAGTGTCTGGGACCAAGCACTTGCGATGGGCGCGGAACACGGTTACCGCAACGCGCAAACCACAGTCATCGCGCCAACTGGAACCATCGGCTTGGTGATGGCTGCAGACACCACTGGTGTCGAGCCGCAGTTCAGTTTAGTACAATTCAAGAATCTCGCCGGAGGTGGTTCATTTCGTATTATCAATCGTGGTGTAACTGCTGCACTCAAGAGGCTTGGTTACTCTAAGATGGAGGCCCAGGAAATCGTCGAACACGTCATGGGAACCGGATCTCTAGAACGCTGTGAAAGTGTTTCTCTGCAACGTTTGCACGAGATAGGATTCTCGGGCCCAGAATTTTCCAAGATTGAGGCCGCAGTTGAATCGGTGTTCGATATTCGTTCCCTGTTTGCACCCGCTGTTATCGGCGAAGAATTCTGCACTGGTACACTCAAGATTGACGAAGAGATGTGCGATACGCCCTTCTTCGACACGCTTGGTCATCTAGGCTTCTCGGCCATGGAGATTGAAGATGCCCAGATGCACGTATTCGGTCACCTCTCGATTGAGGATGCTCCACATCTCAAGGCGGAACACTTGCCGGTATTCGACTGTGCGACTCCCGGTGGTAAGAATGGTACGCGGTGTATCGATTGGGAGGCCCATGTCCTGATGATGGCTGCGGCTCAACCATTCATCTCTGGTGCGATTTCAAAGACAATTAACATGCCTGGAAATGTGAGCATTGACGATGTGCGAGCCGCTTACGACCTCTCACATTCCACGATGAACAAGGCCTGCGCAGTGTACCGCGATGGTAGCAAACTCTCACAGCCACTGGAGAACAAACTTGTCGATATGTCAGTTGCTGAAGAGGAAGAAGAAGATGAAGATGCTATCACTATCAAGAAGGCGGTCAAGCAAGTGACTGAGGTACTGCCTCTCCCTGAAGAAAAGGCAGTGCCGGTTGCCGAATCCTTCGTTCAGAACTTCATTGCAAGTCGAAGGGCGCTTCCAGACAACTGTCGTGGTGGCAGACTGAAGGCACGTATTGGCGGGCACACGATCTATCTCAATCACAGTGCATACGAAGATGGACGATTGGGCGAGATTATGCTAACCACTTCCAAGGAAGGTGCAGCTTGGAGATCAATGTTGAATCAATTCGCAATAGCCATCTCCATCGGGCTTCAGTATGGGGTTCCCTTAGAGGCGTTCGTCAAGAGTTTCACTTTCCAAAAATTCGAACCAGCCGGACCAGTTGTGGGTGGAAGCGGTCGTGTGAAGATGGCATCAAGTCTCACTGATTATGTATGCAGAGAGTTGGCCATTGCGTATCTCGATGGTGAAGAATACCAGAAAATGGCTCATGTATCCGATGAAGATCTAGACCCCTTCTCTATCAGTCGTCCAGAGGTTACTGATGATGGTGTGGCTCGCTCCCAAGGTGAAAGTCGCAATGTCCAGATGACACTAGATGTGAACCCTGAGGCCGATATGCGGCAGATGGCTAGAGAAGCCGGATTCACCGGCGATATCTGCGATGAATGCGGTGGCAGTCAGATGGTGCGCAACGGTACCTGTCTCAAGTGCAACAATTGTGGTGCTACGACTGGATGTTCCTGATTTCACCATGCGTGAGGCTTGAATAGCCATTGCTTATCGGCGAATCACTGCACAGATAGCAAAGCCCGGTTACGCGGTGGACTGCAAATCCACTTTACAGGGGTTCGAATCCCCTTCTGTGCTCCATTATTCTCCTTCATCCCATGCTGAAATTTCTTCCAGACTTGTTTCGGTATCAGCCATGGTAAACGCAACTGCTTCCATTTGATCCATCAGGTCTGATGGAACTCCACCTTCGCGTTCACTGCGCATGTGCATTCGAGGGGGCGGGCGTTCTGCCGTCTCAGGGATTCTGACGAACAATCGGTATTCCCGTGAATGTCGAATAAAATGCGGAATTCGCTTTGGAGATGTGAACAGGAAGATGGAGCCACGGTACAAGCGATCTAGAGCGATACAGAATTGTGTCCAGAGTGGTAGTGCGGCGAAATCAGAACGCCACAACCATAGCCTCGAAGCACGCCGTTTGCGCGGCATCATCGTGAACCCCCCACCGACGAGCGCTGCAGCCATCGCAGCATCGCGCGTGAACGAAATCAGGGGACCACGGACCACCTGCAGTCCATTTTCTTCCTGTGTGGCCCTCACGAGGTCGACTTGTGCGCCCAAAGGAGTTCTGTGTAGAACCGGGTCCTGTCGCCAACGTTCCCATGCCTGCTGAACAATCTGATGTGCCAAGCCTCGTCCCCTCATCGATGGATCGACGACGACCGTTGCCAGTTCAATTGCACCACCCGTTCGTCGTAACTCGGCATAACCCGCAATCTCACCATCTTCCAGAATTATGACACGGGGTGTGCGGGAGCCCAGGCGTGTTTCCTTGGCGACACCGCGGGTGGGACGCAAATCAAGTTCAGCCTTCAGCTGAGCATCCAACCAAATGGCGAGATGTTCATCTTCGCTCAATCCGAATCCTCTCCGTCCAGCATCTTCCACATCGAGAGGTGCGGTCCGATGCCTTTGACATCGTATTCTTCTCCGAAGCGAATCCAGGCCTCCCCAGCATACATCGATATGGCATCGATGCGGGCCTGAAGCCAACCGCTCTTG
>Ga0208522_1000193_pt1 | contig 41260 bp, 36 predicted proteins | sample ETNtaG_25_FD_185763 | JGI IMG/M metagenome (GOLD analysis project Ga0208522, IMG submission 185763) | Marine microbial and viral communities from oxygen minimum zone, Eastern Pacific Ocean - ETNP201302SV86 (SPAdes) (version 2) | ecosystem: Environmental > Aquatic > Marine > Oceanic ... | reverse complement strand
TCGGCTTTGCCATCATGGGCGGGCGCGACCTGGGCGTCGGGGCGCTGTTGCCCTTCGTCGCCAGGACCGATGAAGAGCGGCGCGTGCTGCTCAACCTGATCGGCCCGACCTGGGAAGGCAACCAGGTCTGGCTGGTGCTCGGGGGCGGGGCGATCTTTGCTGCCTTCCCGCCGCTCTATGCGGTGAGCTTTTCGGGCTTCTACCTCGCCATGATCGTGATCCTGCTGGCCCTGATCCTGCGGCCCGTTGGCTTCAAGTTCCGCGGCAAGGTCAGTGACCCGCGCTGGCGGACAACCTGGGACTGGGCCCTGTTCGTCGGTGGCTTCGTGCCGGCGCTGATCATGGGCGTGGCCGTGGGCAATGTGCTGCTGGGTGCGCCCTTCCACTTCGACGACAGCCTGCGCATCTTCTACACCGGCAATTTCTTCCAATTGCTGATGCCTTTTGCCCTGCTGGCAGGTTTGGTCAGCCTGGGCATGATCGTGACTCATGGCGCCACCCTGATCATGGGGCGGACGGCCGGCCCGATTGCCGCGCGGGCGCGCCAGCTTGGCACCCTGTCCGGCATCGCCACCATCGCCCTATTTGCCATTGGCGGCATCTGGGTGGCGCTGATGAACGGCTATGTGGTGACCAGCACGATCGACCCCAATGGACTGATCAATCCGTTGGGTAAGACAGTAGAGCTTGTTCAGGGCGGTTGGCTGCGCAATTACGGCCTTTATCCCTGGATGATCACCGCGCCGGTCATCGGCTTCGCCGGCATGGCCCTGGCCACGCTCGGCCTGATGGGACGCTACCGCTGGCTGGCCTATCTCGGCAGCAGCGCCGGCATATTCGGCATTGTCGCCACCGCTGGGGTATCGATTTTCCCGTTCTTCCTGCCGTCCTCGACCATGCCGAATGCGGGTCTGACCCTGTGGGATGCGTCCTCGAGCCATCTGACGCTGTTCATCATGCTGCTGGCTACGGTGGTCTTCTTGCCCCTCATCATCCTTTACACCGCCTGGGTGTTCCGGGTCATGCGCGGCACGGTGACCACTGAAAGCCTCTCGAAGAACCCCAACGCCTATTAGGAGCACGTCATGTGGTACTTTTCCTGGATCCTGGGGCTGAGCCTGGCCTGCAGCTTCGGCATTCTCAATGCCATGTGGTTTGAAATGCGCGAAGACCGCAGGGTAGCACGCGAACAGAACAGAGATAGAGCTACCCGCTAGCATCTACCTGTTGACCAGATGGTCAAAAAATCGGGCCGGTCTCGACTTGCGACGAGGCTGGCTCTTTCGTGTTCAGATACAATGGGTTGGGGCCCTGTCTCGCCGGGTCGCCTCATTGCCTCGCCCTAGCGACTTGGGCATCATTGCGACAGAAATGCCTCTTTCGTTTGCACCGGATGCATAACGGATGTGCACAATGGCCACCTACTAATCACGACCAAGGTGATCTAGATAAGGGGCATCAAACGAAGGGGAAACCAAAATGAACATCGCCAAGAAGATCGCCGACTACGCCAAATACCAGCGCACGCTGCGTGAGCTGAACTCTCTCGACAGCCGTCAGCTGAACGACCTCGGCATCACCAAGGGTGACATCCGCGCCATCGCTCGCGGCACCTACATCGCCTGATCAGCGACCGACTGACCTCCAAGTCATCCGATGAAGGCGTCCATCTGGGCGCCTTTTGTCGTTTTGGGTGATGGTTGGTCTTGCCCCGAGCGCTGAGCGCGCAGCGTAGGGTTAGCCACTCGATGCCCTAGCGCACCAGATCCGCCACAACACAGCCTAGCACCTGGACCAGATCTGCGGGCCGGATCCGGATCTGTAGTCCGCGCTGCCCGCCATTGAGAAAAATCTCGTCATAGAGCGTAGCCAGTTCGTCGAGCGCGGTGGGCACCTGCTTGCGCTGGCCCAGCGGGCTGATGCCGCCCACCTTGTAGCCCGTCAGGCGTTCAGCATCCGCTGGCTTCATCATGCTGGCGGACTTGCCACCCAGTGCCGCCGCCAGCTTCTTCATGTTGACCTCTTCGTCCGAAGGGACGATCGCGCAAACCGGCTTGCCATCCAGCTCGGCCATCAGCGTCTTGAACACTTCGGCCGGAGACACCCCCATGGCCTCCGCTGCCTGTAGGCCAACGCGCTGGGCATCGGGGTCATAGGCGTAGTGAGCCAGGCTGAAGGCGATTCCGGATTTGGCAAGTGCCAGCGTTGCGGGAGTGGTCTTGGACATGGCGTTGTTTTAGGCAATCCCGGCAATCGCGCAAGCCATGCTGACACGAGATGGCATTCCCTGGGCCCAACACTGTGACGGCAAGGAGCGATCATGACCGCAGCAGAACTCAATGCCATCATCGTCCGGGCCAAGGCGGCCAGCTATGCCGGCGGGGGGAGCCGGACGGCGCCGAGCCGTCCCAACTCTCACGACCTCAGCTGGTCCGAGGGCGAGTGGCTTTATCTCGACAGCTATTTTGGCGGCACGGACTTTCTGGGACAGGAGGTGCTCTGGCGTAGCCATGAACCTGTCTGGGCGATGAACTACTACGGCCAGATACTGCGTGCTGACCTGATCGACGCCGAGCGGGCCGGCGCCACGATCATGGCGGCATTGGGCACCATGTACCAGCAAGGGCGGTTCCTTGGCGGCTTTGACTGGATCGGCCCCTTTGGTCGCTATATCGACCGGAGCGAGGGACAGGTCGCCTGTTTTCGCGGGCGAGAGGCAATAGAGGTCGATGGTGTCGAAGCCTATGCGCTCGACTATTTTGGCGGGCTGGTGAAGCCCTGAGACAAAAAAAGGCCCGGTGATGTTCACCGGGCCTTTCACTTTCCTTGGCGGGGAGGTGCCGCGGAAAATGAGTTGTTTGAGCCTCACACGATGCCGCTGGAGCCCGCTTCGATCTCTGGCCGGATTTCGGCGACCTTGGCGCGATAGCCCGAGGCCCGGTAGGTGCCGAGCAGATCAATCGCGCCGCCCAGCTCCATACGCGCCATGGCCAGGATCGGCTCGACGTCGGTGCGATAGGCGTTACGCAACTCCTGGGTGGCGGCCAGGGCATCATTGCCTTCCTGCGCGGCCTTGAGGGCCTTGCGGTCGACCAGCAGAGCCTGGGCATAGGCGCGCTGCACATCGGCGGCCGAAAGCATCAGCGATTCGATCGGATCGGTGACGTTATGGCTCTGGTCCAGCATATGGGCCGGGTGGAAACCGGCGTCGCGGCTTTCGATATCGACCAGTTCGTTGAACACCAGGAACAGACGGTAGGGATCGATCGAACCGGCATCGAGATCGTCGTCACCATATTTGCTGTCATTGAAATGGAAGCCGCCGAGCTTGCCGAACTGGGCCAGGCGCGAGACGATCATTTCGATATTGACGTTGGGCGCATGGTGGCCGAGATCGACCAGGCAAAAGGCCTTGTCACCCAGTTCCTTGGCGATGATGTAGTTGGTGCCCCAATCCTGCACGACCGTCGAGTAGAACGCCGGCTCGTACATCTTGTGTTCGGTATAGACGCGCCAGTCATCCGGCAGCGCCGCATAAATGGACTTCATAGAGTCCAGATAGTGTTCGAACTGATTGGCGAAATTGACCTGACCAGGGAAGTTCGAGCCGTCGCCGATCCACACCGTCAGGGCCTTGGAACCGATGGTCTTGCCGATCTCGATGCATTCCAGATTATGCTCGATGGCTTGGTCGCGCGTGGCCTTGTCGGCCGCCGACAGCGAGCCGAACTTGTAAGTCTGCATCTGCCCCTTGGCGTCCGCGAACGTGTTGGAGTTCATCGCGTCAAAGCCAAGATCAAAGCGGCTGGCGGCCTGCTTCAAACGGTTCGGGTCGGCCTTGTCCCACGGAATGTGCAGCGAGACCGTATCAGTCGCCTGGGTCAGCTGGGCAATGACGGCGCAATCTTCGATCTTGTCGAAAATGTCGCGCGGTTCACCCTTGCCAGGAAAGCGGGCAAAGCGGGTGCCGCCCGTGCCGACGCCCCACGATGGGACGGCGACCGAGAAGCCTGCGAGCTTTTCCTTGATGTCGTCGATAGCAATGCCGCGCCGGTCGAGGCGCTCGCCAAGGGTGTCATAGTCAACATTGAGGTCTGCCGCACGCTTGGCGTTTTCGGCTTCAACAACGGATGGGTCGATTATGTGGTCGGTCATTTTCTTTCTCCCTGAGATCCCCCTCATCCGGCGCTGCGCGCCACCTTCTCCCCGAGAGGGAGAAGAATGGTCCGGTGGCCTCTTATTCCTCTCCCACTCGGGGAGAGGTGGCTCGGCGAAGCCGAGTCGGTGAGGGGGCTCCTCCCTTCTCCTACCGCGGGAACGACTGGGCGTTGCCCGCGTCGACATTGATGATGTTGCCCGTCGACTTGGCCGAAGCATCGCTGGCGAAGAAGTAGATGGCCTCGGCAATATCCTCGGGGAATACCGAGCGCTTGAGCATGGAGCGCTGACGGTACATTTCCTCCAGGCCGTCCTTGTCGGTCTTGTAGGTCGAAGCGCGCTGCTCGAGCCATTCGCCGGCCCAGATCTTGGACCCGCGCAAGACGGCATCGGGATTGACCACATTGACGCGAATCTGCGCTTCCGCCCCTTCCAGCGCCAGGCAGCGGGCGAGATGGATTTCGGCAGCCTTGGCGGTGCAATAGGCGGCGGCATTGGGCGACGCGGCAAGGCCGTTCTTGGAAGCCACGAACACGACATTGCCGCCGATCTTCTGCGCGCGGAAAATCTTGAAAGCTTCGCGGCTGACCAGGAAATAGCCCGTGGACAGGATGTCCATGTTCTTGTTCCACAGGTCGAGGGAGGTTTCTTCAATCGGCGCCGAGGAGGCAAGACCAGCGTTGGACACGAGAATGTCCAGGCCACCGAACTCGACCACGGCATGGGCGAAGCCGGAAATGATCTGCTCTTCCTTGGTCACATTGATGTTCACCGGACGGACAAAGTCCTTGCCGAACACACCGGTCAGCTCTTCGGTCGCATTGTCCAGCGCACCCTGGTCGATATCGGCCAGCACAACGCAGGCGCCTTCGCGCAGGAGACGCGCGGCCGTGGCCTTGCCGATGCCGCCCGCGCCGCCGGTGACCAGGGCGATCTTGCCGGCCAGCGACTTCGGCTTGGGCATGCGGGCCAGCTTGGCCTCTTCGAGCAGCCAATATTCGATATCGAAGGCTTCCTGCTCGGGCAGGCCCTGATATTCCGAAACGGTTGAGGCGCCGCGCATCACGTTGATGGCGTTGACATAGAACTCGCCCGAAATGCGGGCGGTGGCCTTGTCCTTGGCGAAGGTGATCATGCCCACGCCCGGGATCAGGTAGACCACGGCATTGGGGTCGCGCACGGCCGGCGAATTGTCGTGCTTGCAGCGGTCATAATAGGCTTGGTAGTCGACGCGATAGGCGGCGATCTGGTCAGCCAGACCCTCGATGACAGCATCAACATCGGGGTTTGCAGGATCGAAATCGATCACCAGCGGGCGGATCTTGGTGCGCAAGAAGTGGTCGGGGCAGGAGGTGCCCAATGCCGCCAACGGACGCAGATTGTTGGAATTGACGAATTCGAGCACGGCGTCGCTATCGTCGAAATGACCCAGCTTGTGGCTGTCTTCCGAGATGAAGCCGCGGATCTTGGGCATCAGGCGGGCGGCAATGGCCCGGCGTTCCTCTGCCGGCAGGGACCGGGTGGCAGCGCCACCGAAAATGGTCTTGCCCTCGGTTTGCTTTTCAAACCACTCGATCGCCTGGTTGATGATGCGGATCGTGGTCTCGTAGCATTCCTTGGGCGTATTGCCCCAGGTGAACAAGCCATGGCTTTCGAGTACCACGCCTTCGGCGTCGGGGTTTTCGAGGCAGAATTTTTCCAGCCACAGGCCCAGCTCGAAGCCGGGCTTCTTCCAAGGCAGCCAGCCGATCTTGTCGCCGAATATCTGCTGGGTCAGCTCTTTCGAGTTCTTCGAGGCCGCGATGGCGATAATCGCGTCCGGGTGCATGTGATCGACGTAAGGCCGGTTCACATAGGCATGGAGCGGGGTGTCGATGGAGGACGCGCGCGGATTGAGATTGAAGGTGGCGTGGGGCAGGTAGCCCACCATCTCGTCTTCAAATTCGACGCCGCGATAAAGGCCCTTCAGCGCGCGCAGCTTGTCCATATAGAGGGTGGCAAAGCCATCGAGCTTGATCGAGGCATTGTCGCCGCCCGACCCTTTGACCCACAGCACTTCGACGTCTTCGCCGGTCAGCGGATCTTTTTGCCAGATCTTGGAGGAGGTGTTGCCGCCGCCATAATTGGTGACGCGCTTGTCGGACCCGAGCAGATTGGACCGGTAGACAAGACGTTCCGGCTCGCTCATGGACGCGGCCTTGGCGTCGTCCCACTTGTTTTCAAGGCGCTTTGGCGCGGTGGACATAGGATTCCTCCCAAAGTTAGGGCAACAGACTGGGTTGGCCGGAGATGGCCATAGAACGATCCACAAAGTCAATCAGAAACAATCATGTCTGGTCATATGTGCGCGCTTATGACTGAAATATGGGAAATGGTGATTGACTCTGCCCGAAATTGGTGGAAGCAAATGCATCCAGGGAGTATCTGCCTTGCACGAAATGGAACGCCACCGCGTCATATTGGCTGCCGCCCAGTCCCATCCAGTGGTGACAGTGGCCGAGCTTTGCGAAGTGACCGGGTCCTCGGAAGCCACTATCCGCCGCGACATTGCCTCGCTCGATGAGCAGGGCCGGCTCCGCCGCGTGCGGGGCGGGGCTGAAGCGATCAATCCGCCATCCCAGGGTGGGTTGGTTGGACGACCCTTTTCCGTCAACGAAACGATCAACATCTCGCAAAAGCGCGCAATTGCCCGCGCGGCGGCCGACATGTGCCGCGATGGCGAGCCGGTCATCATCAATGGCGGCACCACCACCTATCAGATGGTGCATCACCTGACGGGCAAGCGGTTGAGCGTTTTCACCAACAGCTTCGGTATCGCCGAATTCCTCATTCACAACTCGCGCAATGCCGTCGTCATTCCCGGCGGCACGGTCTATCGCGAGCAGAACGTCATCCTCTCGCCCTTTGGTGGCGTGGTGGCGAGCCATTTCTACGCCAAGCGCATGTTCATCGGCTGCCAGGGCATCGGCGTGCACGGCCTGATGGAGGCCGACCCCATGGTCGTGCAGTCCGAGCTGGCACTGATCGGCCAGGCGGACGAGCTGATCGTTCTGGCCGACTCCTCAAAATTTTCGGGACGTTCGAGCCTCATTTTGTGCGGGCTCGATCAAATTGCCGCTGTCATCACCGATAGCGGCATCCGCGACGAAGACCGCCAGATGCTGGATACGGCAGGCGTGCGGCTCATCGTGGCGGACGCAACAGGGCAGGCTGAAGCAAGTGTGGCCTGAACTGACAATGACTGAACCAAGAGCAAACCCCCTGGGAGGGACCAAATGAAACTCTGGAAACTGCTGGCCGCCACGGCCACCGCTGCCGTGCTGCTGGCCACGCCGGCCATGGCACAGACCCGCATCGCGCTGGTCGTCAAGTCGCTGGGCAACGGCTTCTTCGATGCCGCCAATAAGGGCGCGCAGGATGCTGCCGCAGAACTCGGCGACGTTGAAGTGATCTATACCGGCCCGACCTCCGCCACTGCCGAAGCGCAGATCGAAGTCGTCAACTCGCTGATCGCCCAGCAGGTCGACGCTATCGCCATCTCGGCCAACGACCCGGACGCCCTGGTGCCGGTGCTGCAGCGCGCCATGGATCGCGGCATCAAGGTGGTGAGCTTTGACTCCGGTGTGGCGCCCGAAGGCCGCCAGATTCACCTCAACCCCTCTGACATCGACCTGATCGGCGAAACCATCATCAAGCTGGCAGCCGACTACCTGCCCGAGGGTGGCGACGTGGCGATCCTTTCGGCCGCCTCGACGGCAACCAACCAGAACGCCTGGATTGAAGCCGCCAAGGAAGCCATTCCCGAGAAGTTCCCCAACATCAACCTTGTTTCGGTGGTGTATGGCGATGACGACTCGGTGAAGTCCACCGAAGAGGCCCGCGGCCTCATCGCCGCACATCCCGACCTCAAGGCCATCATCGCCCCGACCACCGTTGGTGTCGTTGCCGCTGCCCAGGTCGTGACCGACCAGGACCTGATCGGCAAGATCAACGTAACGGGCCTTGCCCTGCCGTCCGAGTTCAAGCAGTTCATCGACAATGGCGCCAGCCAGGCCGTGGCTCTGTGGAACCCGATCGATCTGGGCTATTCGGCCATCTACCTGGCCAATGCACTGGTCGAAGGCGAGGAAGCGGCTCCGGGCGCAACCTTCTCCATCGGCAAGGTGGGCGAAGTGACCCTGGATGACACCAACTCGGCTGCCATGGCCGCGCCGTTCCAGTTCGACGCTTCCAACATCGAAGAGTTCTCCAAGATCTACTAAGGCGCTCTTCACCTTTCCCTTTGGGGGAGAGGTCGACGCGACGCTGCGGGTGAGGGGGCCTTTCCAAGAGCAGGAAGGCCCCCTCGCCCTAACCCTCTCCCCCAAAAAGGAGAGGGGCCCCTATCGAGCGCGTGACCAAGCCAGCGCCCGACCCAAGGAATAGAAATGACCGACCCCATCCTGACCCTTTCGGGCATATCCAAGAGCTTTCCCGGCGTGCGGGCGCTGCATGATGTGTCGCTAGAGCTCTATCCCGGCCAGGTAACGGCCCTGATTGGTGAGAACGGGGCCGGCAAGTCCACCCTGGTCAAGACCATGACCGGCATCTACCAGCCCGAGGCGGGCGAGATCCGGGTGGGCGGCAAACTTGTAACGCTGCCAACGGCGATCTCTGCCTCGGAAGCTGGCATCACCGCGATCCACCAGGAAACCGTGCTGTTCGACGAATTGAGCGTTGCCGAGAACATCTATCTCGGCCATGCGCCAAAGAACCGTTTTGGCTTGATCGACTGGGGCAGGATGCGGCGGGAGGCGCAGGAAACCCTCGACAGCATGGCCGCGGGCATCGATGCCGGCATGCCGCTAAAGGAGCTGGGTATCGCCAAGAAGCATCTTGTTGCCGTGGCGCGGGCGCTCAGCGTGGACGCCCAGGTGGTCATCATGGATGAGCCAACGGCGGCGCTCAGCCAGAAGGAAATCGAGGAGCTCTATGTTCTTGTCGAACTCCTCAAGAAGGATGGAAAAGCCATCCTCTTCATTTCGCATAAATTCGACGAAATCTACCGCATTGCCGACCGCTACACCGTGTTCCGCGATGGCGAGCAGGTGGGCAAGGGCTTTATCAAGGACACCCCGCAGGCCGAGATCGTCAAGCTCATGGTTGGGCGTTCTGTGGAGCAGATTTTCCCCGCCCGCGAAGCCACGATTGGCGACACTGTGCTGGAGGTCACTGGCCTCAGCCACCCCACCGAATTCGACAATGTCTCCTTCTCCGTCAAGAAGGGTGAAATCCTGGGGTTCTATGGGCTGGTGGGCGCCGGGCGCTCCGAGGTGATGCAGGCCGTGTTCGGCATGACAAAGCCTTCGGCTGGCACAATGGTCCTCGAAGGGCAGACAATCGCCCCCAACTCGCCAGCCGATGCGGTCAGCGCCGGCATTGTCTATGTGCCCGAAGAGCGCGGCAAGCAGGGCGTCATTACCGGCGAGCCGATCTTCAAGAATGTCTCGCTCCCCAGCCTCGACAAGACCAGCCGCTCCGGCTTTTTGCGCATGGCCGAGGAATTTGCGCTGGCCCGGACTTACACCGAACGGCTTGATCTGCGGGCCTCTTCGCTCAGTCAGAACGTGTCCACCCTCTCGGGCGGCAACCAGCAGAAGGTGGTGATTGCCAAATGGCTCGCAACCCTTCCCAAGGTGATCATTCTGGACGAGCCCACCAAGGGCATCGATATCGGCTCAAAGGCCGCCGTGCATGAGTTCATGGGCGAACTGGTGGCCCAGGGCCTCTCGGTCATCATGGTCTCCTCCGAACTGCCCGAAGTCCTCGGCATGAGCGACCGCATCGTCGTGATGCGCGAAGGCCTGGTGGTCGACACCCTCGAAAACAACAATCTGCAGCCCGAAACGCTGGTCAGCCTGGCTGCGGGCATCGTTGAGGAGAAGGCCGCATGAACCGGCTCCTGAAATCCCGTGAACTCTGGCTGGCGCTGGCCATTCTCGCTGTCATCGTGCTGGTGACCCTGCGGTTTCCGCGCTTCTCGCAGCCGGGCAATCTGCTGACGATCTTCAACGACACCTCGATCCTGATGATGCTGGCGCTGGGGCAGATGGCCGTCATCCTGACCCGCTCCATCGATTTGTCCATGGCCTCGAACCTGGCCCTGACCGGCATGCTGGTGGCCATGACCAATGCGGCCTTTCCGTTCATTCCCATTCCGCTGCTGATTGCCGGCTGCGTCTTGGTCGGCGCTGCGCTCGGGGCCTTCAACGGCATTCTGGTCTGGAAGCTTGATATTCCGCCAATCGTGGTGACCCTGGGCACGCTGACCATCTTCCGTGGTCTGGTCTTCGTTGTTTCGGGTGGCGCCTGGGTCAATGCGGCGCAGATGAGCACTGATTTCATCCAGCTCCAGCGTGGCACCTTCCTCGGCCTGCCGATACTGAGCTGGTTCGCCATTGTCGTGGCGGCGCTGGTCTATGTGCTGATGACCCGCACGCCTTGGGGCCGGGCCTTCTACGCCATCGGCGTCAATCCGACCGCCTCTGTCTATACCGGCATCAATGTGGGGCGCACCAAGTTCCTCGCTTTCGTGCTCTCGGGCGCCATTTCGGGGCTTTGCGGCTATCTCTGGATTTCGCGCTATGTGATCGCTTCTGTGGAAGTGGCCGGCGGCTATGAACTGACCATCGTGGCCGCCTGCGTCATCGGCGGTGTCTCGATTGCCGGCGGCATCGGCACGGTGGGCGGTGCGCTGCTCGGCGCCCTGTTCCTCGGCGTCGTCAACAATGCCCTGCCGGTCATCGGCGTGTCGCCCTTCTGGCAGATGGCCATTTCCGGCGCCGCGATCCTGCTTGCCGTTGTGCTCAACGCCCGTGGCGAACGGAGCAAGGGACGTATCATTCTCAAGAAAGCCGAGGTGGCGGCATGACCGACGCAACTGCAACCGGCCGTCGCCTGCCGAACCGGCTGGACAACCCATTCAAGTCCGCAGTGCTGAGCTGGGAGAGCCTCTTGGTCCTTGTGGCGCTGGGCATCTTCATCGCCAACAGCTTTGCCTCGCCCTATTTCCTCAATGCCTGGAGTCTTTCCGACCTCACCTTCAACTTCACCGAGAAAGGGCTGATCGCGCTGGCCATGGCGCTGGTGATCATCTCGGGGGAGATCGATCTCTCGGTTGCCTCGATCATCGCCCTGGCCTCAACGCTGATGGGATTGGCGCTGCAATATGGCGCGGACACCCCGACGCTAGTGGCGGTGGGCGTCGGCGTTGGCATCCTCTGCGGCGCCTTCAACGGGTTTCTGGTGACCGGCCTGAAGCTACCCTCCATCGTGGTCACCATCGGCACGATGAGCCTGTTCCGCGGCATCGCCTTCATCATCCTGGGCGATCAGAGCTTCAAGGGTTATCCGGCCAGCTTTTCCTGGTTCGGCCAGGGCTATGTGTTCTGGGTGATTTCGTTCGAGGTGGTGCTGTTCCTTGTCGCGGCGGTGATCTTCTACGTGCTGCTGCACCGCACCAATTTCGGGCGCCGGGTTTTTGCCATCGGCAATAATGCGACCGCCGCGCGCTTCTCCGGCGTCCGGGTCGATCGCATCAAATTCGTGCTTTTCTGCCTGACGGGCCTGATGAGCGGCATCGCCGCCATTCTGCTCACCGCACGCCTGGGCTCGACCCGTCCATCTATCGCCGAGGGCTTCGAACTCGATGTTGTGACCATGGTGGTGCTCGGCGGGGTGTCGATCCTGGGCGGCGCCGGCTCGATCATCGGGGTGGTGCTGGCGGCGCTGATCATTGGCCTTGTCACCTTCGGGCTGGGCCTGCTCAATGTGCCGGGTATCGTGATGACCATCTTCACCGGCTCGCTGCTGATCGTGGTGATCGCCTTGCCCATATTGTTCCGCATGATCCGGGAGCGTCGCGCATGATCGTGGATGCAGGCTACGAAAAACACGCTTTCAAGATGCAGCTCAATCCCGGTATGGCCGCTGAATACAAGAAGCGCCATGACGAGATATTCCCCGAACTGGTCGACCTGCTGCACGAAGCCGGGGTGAAGGACTATTCCATCCATCTCGATGAAGAGACCAACACCCTGTTCGGCGTGCTCTGGCGTCGTGTCGACCACACCATGGCCGACCTGCCAGGCACCGAGATCATGCAGCGCTGGTGGGCCCATATGGCCGATATCATGGCCACCAATGACAAGAACGAGCCGGTGGCGGTGGACCTTGTCCCGATGTTCTGGATGAAGTGAGCTAACTGCCGGTCGCAGCCAGTGGCATCGCCTCGCGTATTTTGAGGGCATCACCCACCGCAAAGATCGTCGGCGCCGAGAGCGGAAACGCTTCAACCGCGCTGACGGCCTCGCCAATCGTGCCGCGCCAGATCTGTTCATCGGGGCGCCCCAGGCTCCCCGCGATGATGGCCGGCGTTTCAAGGCTCATGCCCCTGGCGCTCAACTCCGCGACAATACCCGGTAGCGTTCGGCGGCTCATGTAATAGACCGAGGTGGTGGCCGTATCGGCCAGCGCCGCCCAGTTCAGCGTATCGGGCAGCACGCCCTTGCGCGAATGGCCGGTCACGAAGCGCACCGATTGCGCGTGATCACGATGGGTCAACGAGACACCCAGCCGGCTGGCGAGTGCGAGACCTGCCGAAATGCCCGGCACCACCGAAACGGCAATGCCGTGGCGTTCCAGCATTTCGATCTCCTCGCCCGCGCGGCCAAAGATCATCGGGTCGCCGGATTTGAGACGCACCACATGCTTGCCCTGTCGCGCGAGGCTCAGCATCATGGCGTTGATCTCGTCCTGCGCGCAGCTTTCGCGCTGGGCCCGCTTGCCCACCAACATCCGTTTGGCCTCGCGGCGGGCCAGTTCGAGCACCTCGGATGACACCAGATCGTCGAACAGGATCACATCGGCCGATTGCAGCGCCCGCACGGCCTTGATGGTCAAGAGCTCGGCATCGCCTGGCCCGGCGCCGACAAGCGTCACGCGACCGGGGGCCGGACCAGCAGGAAGATCGATGTTTTCGTCACTGGCGCCGGGCGCGCGACTCTCAAATGCCCGGTCGGCCAGACGCTCCCAGAAAGCCCGGCGTTGCGGCCCGGCGGCCAGCCTGTCCATCACCGTCTCCCGCAGCTTTGCGGCAAGCTGCGCCCATTGCGACAGCGTTTGCGGCAGCAGGGTCTCGATGCGGCGGCGCACGGCCTGCCCCAGGATCGGCGCGGCGCCGGCAGTGGAGATGCCGACCACGACGGGCGAGCGATTGACGATGGCCCCGAACTGGAACTGACAGAACTCGGGCCGGTCGATGACGTTGTATGGCACGGCAACGGCCTTGGCGGCGGCGACAAAGGCATGGGCCTCAGCGTCATCCTCGATATCGGCAATGGCCAGCGCGGCGCCTTCGAGATCGTCAGGGGTCCAGGGGCGGGGGTGGAGGATGATGGAGGTGGGCGCAAGCGCCGACAGCTCCTCACACACCTCCTCCGCATAGACATCCACCTGTGCCCCGGCCGCTGCCAGCAACTCGATCTTCCAGGCGGCCGGTTCCCCTCCGCCGATGACCACAACCCGCTTGCCGCGCAGATCGAAGAAGACGGGCAGAACGGCGAGCTCTGCTATGCGCTTGTTACTCGGCTGCGACGAGACGGTTTGCATCGACAATCCCCCTGATTTCGGCGCGGCAGGAGCCGCAGTTGGTGCCGGCGCGGGTGAGGGCGCCAACAGCTTCGACACTGGTGCAGCCGTGGCGGGTCACGGCTTCGGTGATGGTATTGATGCCCACCCCCATGCAGGAGCAGACAATGGCGCCCCCATCGGGCCGGTCCGCGCCGGGTCGGCCGGCGAGCACGATTGATGCCGTCAGGTCGGTTTCGGAGAGCAGGTCAACCGCCCATTGCCGCGAGACCAGCACCGGGTCGGGCGAGGTGTAGAGGGCGGCGAGAAGCCGGCCGTTCTCGACCAGCACGAAGGCGCGGCGTCCCGAGCGTTCGTCGCGAATGGACTGAAATACCGCGTCCGTGCCGAATGTGTCGGCAAGGAAATCGGACCAGTCCGCGGGCTCCTCGAACAAGGCAATTTCGGCACGATAGCCATGCGGCGCCGGGGCCAAGGCCCAGTAGTCGGTGCCGAGCGCCGGTTTCTGCGCTGCAACGAGGAACCCATAGAGCCGCACCCCGACCGGCTCGGCATGAACCTGCGCCATTTTCAGCGCCGGTTGTCCGGAAACTGGATCGGTCTTGCCGGTCACCAGGGTATCGACCCGGCCATTGCTGGCAAATTGGTCGGTCCAGTGCATGGGCACGAACAACTGGCCGCGTTGCTGGCGGTCGGTCACCAGCGCCCGAACCAGCGCCGAACCATGCCGATTGGTCAGTCGCACCAGATTGGCGCGGCGAATACCTAATGCGTTGGCGTCGGCTGGATGAACTTCCACGAATGGCTCGGCCATGTGCGCCGAAAGCCGGGAGGCTTTGCCGGTACGCGTCATGGTGTGCCAATGGTCGCGCACGCGGCCGGTGTTGAGGATGAACTGCCCGGGCGCCGGGGCAAAGGGTGGTGGTGGCTGGACCGGCAGGAAACGCGCCTTGCCATCGGTGGTGAAGAATTTGCCATCGCCGAACATGCGGGCGGTGGGCTTTGAACGCACCGGCCACTGCACCGGCGTCATGGTTTCGTAGTCGGCGCCGGAAAGGCCGGAAAGATCGAAATCGCGGCTCCCGTCATTCTCGAAACCTGACAGGGCAACATGCTCGGCAAAGATCTGGCCCGGGCTGAAATAGCTGAAGGCAGCGCCATGGCCGAGGCGCTTGGCCACCTCCTTGATGATCCACCAGTCCGGCCGGGCCTCGCCGGGCAGGGGCAGGAAGGGACGTTGGCGCGAAATGCGGCGCTCCGAATTGGTCACCGTGCCGTCCTTTTCGCCCCAGCCGGCGGCGGGCAGGCGCACATGCGCCAGCTCCATGGTGTCAGTGTGCCGGTTCATGTCCGAGACGACGACAAAGGGACAGGCCTTGAGCGCATCGCGCACAACATCGGCCTCGGGCATGGAATCCACCGGATTGGTGGCCATGATCCACACCGCCTTGATGTCGCCGCGCGCCATGGCGGCAAACAGGTCGACTGCCTTGAGGCCCGGACCGTGGGCCACGCTGTCGCTGCCCCAGAAGCGCGAGACGCGATCAATGGCTTCGGGCGTGAAATCCATATGGGCGGCCAGCATATTGGCGAGCCCGCCCACTTCTCGGCCACCCATGGCATTGGGCTGGCCGGTCACTGAGAACGGGCCCATGCCCGGCCTGCCAATACGGCCGGTGGCGAGATGGCAATTGATGATGGCGTTGACCTTGTCGCTGCCGGCGGCGGACTGGTTCACACCCTGCGAATAGACCGTGACGACCTTCTTGGTGCGGGCGAACAGGTCGTAGAAGCGCGAGATGGACAGCGGTGAGAGACCGGTGGCTTCCGCGACGCGAGCGATGTCCCAGTCCTCGGCTGTGAGCAGTGCCGCTTCATAGCCCGAGGTATAGGCACTCACATAGTCGCTGTCGGTGATGCCCTGTTGTTCGAGATGGGCCAGCAGCCCAACGAACAAGGCGCTGTCCCCATCGGGCGAGATCGGCAAATGTATCTCGGCAATATCGGCCGAGACGGTGCGGCGCGGATCGATCAGCACGATCTTCATGTCCGGGCGCGCCGCGCGGGCGGCCACGATGCGCTGATAAAGTACCGGGTGGCACCAGCCCAGATTGGAGCCAACCAGCACGATGAGATCGGCCTGTTCGAGATCTTCGTAATTGCCTGGTACGGTATCCGAGCCGAAGGCGCGCTTGTGCCCGGCCACCGAGGAAGCCATGCAGAGCCGCGAATTGGTGTCGATATTGGCCGAGCCGACGAAACCCTTCATCAGCTTGTTGGCCACGTAATAGTCCTCGGTGAGGAGCTGGCCGGAACCATAGATTGCCACCGAACTGGGGCCATGTTCGCTGATGGTCTGGTTGAAGCGGTTGGCGACTTCCTCAAGTGCTTTGTCCCAGGTGACTCTTCTGTCAGCGATTTCCGGGTGCAGCAGGCGCCCATCGAGCGACAGGGTTTCGCCCAGCGCCGAGCCCTTCGAGCACAGGCGCCCGAAATTGGCGGGGTGGTCCGGGTCGCCGGCAATGGTCACGCGGCCGTCTGGCTGTGGAGTGGCGAGCACGCCGCAGCCGACACCGCAATAAGGGCAGGTGGTGCGAACCGTATGCTGCTCCACCATGCCTACTCCGCCGCCATCTGCATCAGCACGTCCGGGGCAATGTAGATGACGCCGTCCTCGACCTTGACCGGATAGGTGCGCACCTGGCCCTCGTCCGCGCCCTGAGCCTCGCCGGTCTGGAGGTCGAACACCCAGTTGTGCAGCGGGCAGGTCACCGATGCACCATGCACAATGCCCTCCGAGAGCGGGCCGCCCTTGTGCGGGCAGCGATTTTCGATGGCATAGACCTGATCTTCGGCGGTCCGGAAAACGGCAATTTTTCCCGAGGGGGTGTTGACGCATCGCGCACCGCGCACGGGAATGGCAGTCAGGCTACCAAGCTGGATCCATTCGGTCATGGCGATCACTCCGCTGCCACGGGAAGCCCGAATTCGGCCATGGCGGCGAATTCATGGGCGTCCTTGCCATTGACGCGTTCCTCCCAGGGATCGACCTGGGCAAACTGCTGGGAATAGACGAAGCGGTCGTAGTAATATTTGCGCTTGTCGAGGTCATCGATGATGGCGGCCTTGATGCTGTCATTGCCGACGCGCTTGGCCCATTTGTAGATGCGTTCGAGATAGTGACCCTGTTCGCGATAAAGCTGGGTGAGGGCCACGATGATCTCGAGTGCCTCGTCCTCGGTATTGGCATGGCCAATGACCTCGGTGCCCTTGATGTCGAGCCCTGCGGCACCGGCGAAGTGGATGTCGTAGCCCGAATCCACGCAGATCACGCCAATGTCCTTGCAGGTCGCCTCGGCGCAATTGCGCGGGCAACCCGACACCGCCATCTTGAGCTTTGCCGGGGTCCACGCGCCCCACATGAACTTCTCGATGCGGACGCCCAGTCCGGTCGAATCCTGGGTGCCAAAGCGGCACCAGTCCGAGCCGACACAGGTTTTGACCGTACGCAGTCCCTTGGCATAGGCGGCGCCCGAGACCATGCCGGCGGCATTGAGATCGGCCCAGACGCCGGGCAGGTCTTCCTTCTTGACGCCGAGCAGGTCAATGCGTTGCCCGCCGGTGACTTTCACCGCCGGAATAGCGAATTTGTCGGCCACATCGGCAATGGCGCGCAACTCCTTGGGGTTGGTCATGCCACCCCACATGCGAGGCACCACCGAATAGGTGCCGTCCTTCTGGATATTGGCGTGCACGCGTTCATTGATGAAGCGCGACTGGTTGTCGTCCTCATATTCGCCGGGCCATTCAGCCACCAGATAATAGTTGAGGGCAGGGCGGCACTTGGCGCAGCCGCAACTGGTCTTCCACTCTAATTCCTGCATGATCGCGGGAATGGACTTGAGTTCCTTGGCCACGATCAGACGACGGACGGTGCCGTGGTCATGTTCGGTGCAGGGACACATCGGCTTGACGGCGGCCGGGTTGTAGCTGTCGCCCAGAGTGATGGCCATGAGCTTTTCAACCAGATGGGTGCACGAGCCACACGAAGCCGAAGCCTTGGTATGGGCGCGCACGCCATCGAGATCGGTCAGGCCCTTGGAAACGATCGTGCCGGTGATCGTAGACTTACATACGCCGTTGCAGCCGCAGATTTCTGCATCATCCGGCAAGGCTGCAACGGCCGCCATAGGGTCCAGCGCTGCTCCCCCCTGATAGGCCTGTCCAAAGATAAGGGTGTCGCGCATGTCCCGCGTGTCGGTGCCCTTGCGGATCATGTCGAAGAACCACGGGCCATCGGCGGTTTCGCCATAAAGCACCGCGCCAATGACGCGATCCTCCTTGAGCACCAGGCGCTTGTAGATGCCCGAAGTGGCATCGCGCAGCACGATTTCCTCGCGGTCCTCGGCATCGGCGAAATCGCCGGCCGAATAGACCGACACGCCGGTCACCTTGAGCTGGGTCGCGGTCTGCACCGGACGGAAGGCAGCATCGACCTTGGCCAGCGTCTTGGCCAGGATCTTGGCCTGGTCATAGAGCGGGGCGACCAGACCATAGACGATCTTCTCGTGCTCGACGCATTCGCCGAGCGCCAGCACATCGGGGTCCGAGGTGACCATCTGGTCATTGACCACGATGCCGCGTTCCACATGCAGGCCCGCATCGACCGCGATGCGCGTTTCAGGGCGGATGCCCACGGCCATAACCACGATATCGGCGCCATAGACCGTGCCATCTTCCAGCGCTACGGCCTCGACCCGCTCTTCACCGAGAATGGCCTTGGTCTGCGCCTTGCAATGCACCTTGATGCCGCGCGCTTCGAGATCACGCTGCAGGAGATAGCCGGCAGCCGGATCGAGCTGACGCTCCATCACATGGCCCATCAGGTGCAGCACCACCACTTCCATGCCGCGGGCGTTAAGCGCCGCAGCGGCCTCGAGGCCCAGCAGGCCCCCGCCAATCACCACGGCCTTGGAGCCGGCGCGCTTGGACACATCGACCATCCGGTTGACGTCGTCGAGATCGCGGAAGGCCATCACGCCGGGCAGATCCTTGCCGGGCAGGGGAATGATGAAGGGTGCCGAGCCGGTGGCGATGATCAGCTTGTCATAGGGCGTTTCGCCATCTTTGGAGACGACCACCTTGCGGGCCCGGTCGATGCCAGTGACGGTTTCGCCAAAGCGGGTATGCACGCCATGATCCCGATACCAGTCGGCATCATGGGTGATGATCTGCTCATATTCCTTCTCGCCGGCCAGGACCGGAGAGAGCATCAGCCGGTTGTAATTGCCGCGCGGCTCGGCGCCGAACAGCGTCACGTCGAACCGGCCCGGGGCTTCCTCGAAGATGTGTTCCAGGGCACGGCCAGAAGCCATCCCTGCACCAACGACGACCAGTTTTTCCATTGTCTCGTACTCCTGAATAAGGGTCAGGCCGTGCGCGCAACGAGCTGGCGCTCGTGGCGGCGGACGGCGGAGTGCATCCACCCCAGCGACAAAAGGATCAGGACAAAGAGTGCCATGAAGCAGCTCGACCAGATGCCGGTAATGTCGTTGAGGAAACCGAAGAGAAGGGGCAGCACGAACCCGCCAAGGCCCCCGATCATGCCGACCAGGCCCCCCACCGCGCCGACATTGTCGGGGTAATAGGCGGGGATGTGCTTATAGACCGCGGCTTTGCCCAGGCTCATGAAGAAGCCGAGCACGAAGACCAGGCCAATAAAGGCGACGGGGCCGGTCTCAAAGTGGAAGCGCACGGGGCCATCGACCCCGGCAACGACCGAGTCCGTTGTCGGCAGCGCCAGGATGAAGGCACAAACCGCCGAGACACCGAAGGTCCAGTAGAGCACCGTGCGTGCTCCGATCTTGTCGCTCAGCGTGCCGCCATAGGCGCGGAAGATGCTGGCGGGGATGGAATAGGCAGCAGCGACCATTCCGGCGGTCTTGATGTCGAAGCCATAGACCCCGATCAGGTAGCGCGGCAGCCACAGGGTCAGAGCCACGAAGGCGCCAAAGGCGAAGAAGTAATAGAGCGCGAAACGCCAGACCTGCACATTGCGCAGCGGCGCGAACTCGCTGGCCAGGCTCTTTGGCGTGTAGCCCTCGGCGCGGCGGCGGGCGATCACCGGATCATCCTCGGTGCCGAACCAGAAGACCGCTGCCATCACCACCAGCGCGGCGGCCCATACCACGGCCACCGACTGCCAGCCCCAGGCCAGCATCACGAAGGGCGCGGCGAATTTGGTGACGGCAGCGCCGACATTGCCGACCCCGAAAATGCCCAGCGCCGTGCCCTGCTTCTGCGCCGGATAGAAGCGCGACACATAGGCCACGCCAACCGCAAACGAGCCGCCTGCAAGACCCACGCCGAGCGCCGCCAGCAGCAATTGCTCATAGCTCTGGGCAAAGGCGAGGAGGAAGGTGGCGACCGCCGCCGCCAGCATGGTCAGGGTGAACACCAGCCGTCCGCCCTTGCGGTCGGTCCAGATGCCCAGCACGATGCGCGAGAGCGAGCCGGTCAGCACTGGCGTCCCGATCAACAGCCCGAACTGGGTTTCGCTGAGGCCAAGCTGATCCTTGAGGGAAACGCCGATGATCGAGAAGATCGTCCAGACGGCAAAGCACACGGTAAAGGCCACGGTCGACAGGCCCAGCGCGCGGTTCTGCTGCGGGGCGGATGTCGAATGTGCTGCTCTTGTTGCCTCTGTCATCGGATGGGACTCCGTTTCGAACTGAAAACAAAAAAGCCGCCAACTGACACGCCACCGATGCTGGACCGATGTGTACCTGTTGGCGACTTTGCCTTGGACGCCCGACCTTGGACGTCGACTATGTGAAGAGCGTCTTGGGAGGAGCTCTGCTGCTCCCATCTTTGCACGAACCGTGCCAAACCAGGTCGGCGCCGTTTTTTCTTTTATTTTCAGTCGTTAAGCTGTTCGGCTTGGTTTCCCTCGCCATCGGCAGTGAGAACCACCACGCAGCAAAGGGCATCATGTTGCACAAATTTCGTGCATTGGATGGCTTTGGTTGAAAAGTGCATCATTACTGTGCAGCCTCTCTATTCCGCCGCCGCCAGCGCGGATGCCTTGCCGCGCTTGGCGCGAATGCGATCCAGCGTCTCTTGGTCTGGATTGGCACCGCCCTCATAGGCTTCGAGGAAATCGAGCAGTTCCTCGCGATAGGCGTAATAATCCTTGTGGGCCAACAGCGCCTTGCGCGAACGGGGGCGCGGCAAATCCACCTCCATGACATTGCCGATCCGGGCATTGGGCCCGTTCGACATCATCACCACCCTGTCGGCCAGCAAGATGGCTTCATCGACATCATGGGTGACACAGATGGCGGTAACTTGCGTGCGCGCCCAGACATCCATCAGCACGTCCTGCAATTCCCAGCGGGTGATACTGTCGAGCATGCCGAAGGGCTCGTCGAGCAGCAGCAGCTTGGGCGACAGGGCAAAGGCCCGTGCAATGCCCACGCGCTGCTTCATGCCATTGGAGAGTTCGGCGGCAGGCCGATGCATGGCATCGCCCAGTCCAACCCGGTTGAGATAATATTCGACCACGTCGCGCCGCTCGGCCGGGCTGGCAGCGGGATAGACGCGATCCACGCCCAGGGCGACGTTTTCGCGCGCCGTTAGCCAGGGCATCAGCGACGGGGCCTGAAACACTACGGCTCGCTCGGGACCGGCCCCGACAACGTCCTTGCCATCGAGCACGACATTGCCGGCGGAGATGTCGTTCAGCCCCGCCACCATGGACAGCACGGTTGATTTGCCGCAGCCCGAATGGCCGATAAGGGTGACAAATTCGCCCTTCTTCATCTGGAAGTCGAAGCCATCGACCACAGTCAGCGGCCCCTTCGGCGTCGGATAGACCTTGGAGACTTCCTCGAAGCGCAGATAATCGTCCTGCGTGCCGGACGCCGCCGCCGCATTGGCATAGGCGCTGGGCAGGCGGGCCGATTTGCCGCGCGCTATGGGGGTGACATTGGGCAGGGCAATGTCGGCTTCGCCCGACGGATTGCGGCTGGCGCCGACATCCATGAGATATTCGGTGATCTCGCGCCTCAGGGTAATGAAGCGATCATCGCCATTGAGCTCGGCCCGGTCGCGCGGCCGCTCGATATCGACCCTGAAATGCGGACCAAGCGTTGCAGCAGGGCCGGGCGTCAGCGGGATCACCCGGTCAGCCAGCAGAATGGCCTCATCCACATCATTGGTAATGAGAATGATGGTCTTCTTCTCGGCCTGGGAAATCTGCGCGAACTCGTCCTGCAGCTTGGAGCGGGTGAGCGCGTCGAGCGCCGAAAGTGGTTCGTCGAGCAACAGGATTTCCGGCTGCATGGCCAGCGCGCGCGCCACAGCAACGCGCTGGCGCATGCCGCCGGACAGTTCGGCCGGGCGACGGTCTGCGGCGTGGCCCAGCCCGACCATCTCGACATAATGGCGGCGCAGCGCGAGCTTTTCGGCGCGCGACTTGGTTTTGTGTACGGCATTGACCGCCAGGTCGACATTGCCGGCCACGCTGAGCCAGGGCATCAATGAATAGGACTGGAACACGACGCCGCGCTCGGGGCCGGGGCCGCCGATCTCCTTGCCACGATAGATGACGCCACCCAGATCGGGTTCGATCAGGCCCGCCATCATCGAGATCAGCGTGGTCTTGCCCGCCCCGGAGAAGCCGAGAATGGCGACGAACTCGCCATCCTCGACGTCCAGATTGATGTCTTTGAGAATGTCGACGCGCTTGGCGCCGTCGCCAAAATGCTTGGCAATGCCGGAGAGCTGGAGAATGGGAGCCATTGTGCGGTCCTATCGCTTGCCGGAGAAGGTGAAGGCGGTCTGCAGGGTGAACATCACCCGGTCGAGCAGGAAGCCGATAATGCCGATGGTCAGCACGGCCACGATGATGCGGGCGAGCGAGGAGGATGAGCCGTTCTGGAATTCATCCCAGACGAATTTCCCCAGGCCCGGATTCTGCGCCAGCATTTCGGCGGCGATCAGCACCATCCAGCCAACACCGAGCGACAGGCGCAGCCCGGTGAAGATCAGTGGCAGGGCCGAGGGCAGCACCAGCTTGGTGATGGTGGTGGGTGTCGAAAGCTGCAGCACCTTGCCCACATTGACCAGGTCCTTGTCGATCGAGGCCACACCGAGCGCTGTATTGATCAGCGTCGGCCAGAGCGAGCAGAGGGTGACGGTGACCGCCGAAATGACCAGTGCCTTGGGAAAGGCGTCGCTGGCGTCCACATAAAGCGCCGACACCACCATGGTCACGATGGGCAGCCAGGCTAGCGGCGAGACCGGCTTGAACAATTGCACCAAGGGATTGAGCGCGCCGTTGAAAGGCTTGCTGAGCCCGGAGGCAATACCGAGTGGCACGGCGATGATAGTGGCGATCAGAAAGCCCAGACCGACGGTTTTGAGTGAGGTGACGATCTGGTCGAGATAGGTTGGCTTGCCGGTATAGGCGCGCAACTTGACGTCGTCCTCGCGGCCATCGGCGACCAGTTCGGCATTGCGCTCATCCTGGCGCACATAAAAGTCGGCTTCCTTCTCACGTTCGGCGACATGGTCCTGCCAAAGCGCGCCAGTCTGTTCCCAGACTTGTGCGGGGCCGGGAATGGCGCCGAGCGAGGTTTGCACCTGCGGCGCAAGCACCGCCCAGGCGAGCAAAAAGGCGCCGATGCCGAGCAGAGGGAAAAGCAGGCTGTCGCGCAGCTCGCCCATCTGTTCTCGGGGATCGTCGCCAGCCGCAATCTTGAGCAGTGGCACGAGCCACCCCAGGCCCAATGCGCTGAGCCAGGCGGCAGAACGGTTGATGGCAGTGAACAGCTTCTGCCGGCGGTCGCCAGTAGTGGCGGGGGCTTCGCTTGCAAGGGTCATATTGCAGTCCTCAGGGCTGAGGGTGGCCGTCGCGCGGCCACCCGAGGATGTCAGTTGGCGGCAGCAACCACTTCGGCGCCGACGACGCTGTCGCCGGTTTTCAGGCCAATCGGAAGGCTGTCGATATAGGCGTTGGGTTTGGTGCCGTCATAAGTGACGCCGTCGATGAACTCGGCGGTCGGCTCACGGTAGCCGGTGCTGTCCCAGGGGAAATCGGCCTCATCCACATGGCCTTCTTCGACCAGCAGGCGCGCGGCCTCGAGATAGATTTCCGGCTTGTAGACCGACCTGGCGACTTCGTCATACCAGCTATCGGGCATATCCTCGGCCACCTGGCCCCAGCGGCGCATCTGCGTGAGGTACCAGACGGCATCCGAATAATAGGGATAGGTGGCAAAGTAGCGGTAGAACACGTTGAAGTCGGGCACTTCGCGCACATCGCCCGCTTCGAACTCGAACGTGCCGGTCATCGAGGCGGTGATAACCTCGGCGTCGGCACCGACATATTCGGAGCGTGACAGGATTTCGACCGCTTCGGCGCGGTTCGCATTGTCATTCTCGTCGAGCCACTTGGCGGCGCGGATCAGCGCCTTGGTGATCGCCAGCGTGGTGTTGGGATTGGTTTCGGCAAATTCGGCAGTAATACCGAAGACTTTTTCGGGATTGTTCTTCCAGATCTCGTAATCGGTGATGACTGGCACGCCGATCTTCTTGAATACGGCAGCCTGGTTCCAGGGTTCACCAACTGCATAGCCGTCAATGGTGCCCGCTTCGAGCGTTGAGGGCATCTGCGGAGGCGGGGTCACGGAGAGATAGGCGTCGGCCGCGATCTGGCCCGAAACATCCTCGGGCGAATAATAGCCCGGACTGATGCCGCCAGCGGCCAGCCAATAGCGCAACTCGTAATTGTGGGTGGAAACGGGGAACACCATGCCCAAATTGAACGGGCGGCCCTCGATATCGAACTCTTCGATCACCGGCTTGAGCGCGGCAGCGGAAATGGGGTGGACGGGCTTGCCCTCGGCATCCATTTCCAGATGCGGCTTCATCAGCTCCCACACGGCATTGGAGACGGTGATGCCGTTGCCATTAAGGTCCATGGAGAAAGGCGTGACGATATGGGCTTCGGTGCCATAACCAATGGTGGCGGCCAGTGGTTGGCCCGCAAGCATATGGGCACCATCGAGCGAGCCGGTAATCACACCATCGAGCAGCACCTTCCAGTTGGCCTGCGGCTCGAGCGTCACATAGAGCCCTTCGTCTTCGAAATAGCCGAGTTCATAGGCAATGGCGAGCGGGGCCATGTCGGTGAGCTTGATGAAGCCGAATTTCAGCTCGTCCTTTTCGACATCGAGCATGGCGGCGCTGCTGGCCGTGCTGGTCAGCAGGCCCAGGGCAAGACCAGCAAACAGTGGCGCGAGGCGGTGGCGTGGCGGCGTGGGGCAGGTAGTCGCAGTCATCATCGTCTCCGTGTTGTGTCGACAACCGGCGGCCTTGCGAATGCTCCAAAAAACAAACAAGCCGCCAACTGCACATGCGCTCCAATCCTTTGATCGGACGCTTGCCAGTTGGCGGCTTTGCCATTGGAGCGCCCGTCGTCGGACGCCGATATGTTATGAGCCGTCTTGGGAGGAGCTCATCCGCTCAACACATTGCACGAAGCGTGCCAATTGACCCGTCATGCGAAAAGTTAACTTAGATCAATAGCTTGGGGGAAATCGGTGGTCTTGTGGTCGGCCACGAAACTGCCCGTTGTGGCGGCATGTCACTAAAATAATGCCTACCTTGTGTGCAGTATAGTCGCCTGCACACAAATGAGGCTCAGGCTGTCACCTGCGACTGGATATAGGCTTCGGCCGCATCAGGGTCGAAAATCTGGCCATCGAAAAACCGGTTTGGCCCCAGCTCGATCGTGCCGCCAATCGCGGGCACGGCGTGCTTGTCAGTCTGGTCGCCATCGATGCGCAGGTCCTGGGCGGGCACGGCGACGCCAAGCGGGGCGAGGGCGGCGCGATAGAGGTCGGGTCGGAAGGTGGCGGCGGCGATGGCTGCATTGGCGGCGCTGAACCCGACCTCGCCCCAGCGCACCATCTGGCTGTAATACCACAGGCCGTGGCTCTTCCAGGGGAAGTTGGCCGCGCCGGCATGGGGCACATAGAAATCTGGTATGCTGACCTGCCGGGCGCCCCCGTCAATTTGCCCGGTCAGGGCGCGCGCGACGATCTCCACCGGCTGGTTGAGATAGGCCGGCCCTGCCATGATTTGGGCGGCGCGCAGACGGTTTGTGCTGTCCTGGCACCATTGTCCGGCGCGGTAGATCGCCCGGATGACGGCCGCAACGAGGTCCGGATTTTGCTCTGCCCAGTCCGAGCGCATGCCAATGGCCTTATCCGGACTCCATTGCCAGATCGATGACTTCGTTGTGGCGATGCGGGCGCCATACTTGGCCACACCGACACTGTTCCAGGGCTCGCCCACGCAATACCCGTCCAGCCCGCCCGCATCCAGAGCTTCGGGCAGCAGGGGTGGGGGCAGCACCACGATTTCCACATCGTGGTCCGGGTCGATGCCACTGGCGGCCAGCCAATAGCGCAACTCGTAATTATGCGAGGAAGTCTGGTGTACCACGCCAAAGCGCAGCTTCCGGGTGGTGGAGCGGACAACCTGTGCCAGCGCCTGACCGGCTGGGCCGGCCGCCAGGTCGCCCGGCGCTCCGGCATCGGCCATGGCGGCCCAAAGATCCGCGCTCACGGTGATGGCATTATTGCCCAGGCCGGTCATCACCGGGGCGATCATCGGGGTTGCAATCGGGGTCAGGCCAAGATTGGCGGCAATTGGCATCGGCGCCAGCACCAGAGCGATATCAAAATGCCCCAGCGCAGTCCGGTCCCGGATGTTGGCCCAGGAGGATTCGCGCGTCAGGCCCAGCGTGAAACCTTCCTCTTCGGCAATGCCCAGTTCATGCGCCAGCACCAGAAGGGCGCTGTCGAGCAGGGGAAGAAAGCCGGCGGTCAGGTGGGGAAGGGACATGGGTGTGCTCCTAAGGCCCAAGCAGATTGGCGGCGGTGATCAGGCTCTGGGCGATGTCGATCAACCGGCGGTTCTGGTTCATCGCCGTCTTGCGCAGCAATGCATAGGCTTCGGGTTCGGAGAGGCCCTTGGTCTTCATCAAGATGCCCTTGGCCTGGTCGACGATCTTGCGCTCCTCCAGCGCGCTACGGGCTTCCTCCAGCTCCCGGCTCAGGCGTGAAAAGGCATTGAAGCGGGAAATGGCCATGTCGAGGATCGGCTTGACCCGCTCTTTCTTGAGCCCATCCACCACATATGCGGAGACGCCCGCCTCGACCGCCTTCTCGATCATCGTCCCGTCCGAGCGGTCAACGAACATGGCGATGGGTCGCTGAATGGCGCGGCTGAGCGAAAAGAAGTGCTCCAGCGTGTCACGCTTGGGGTTTTCGAGGTCGATGAAGATCACATCGGGCATGGTCTGCGTGATAGTTCGCCCGACCTCGTTGACGTCGTGGATCACTGCCACGCGCGCATATCCGGCCTCACGCAGACCTTCCTCGATGATCGAGGCGCGAATGCGGTTCTCGTCGATGATCAGAATGGACAGGTCGGGGCTCGGCATCTTGCGCACTTATGCCTTTGCTGAAAAAAAGCACAAGTGCACAAAATGCACATTTCCGATGCATTATTGCTTGATTTGGCGCGGGCGCCCGGCGGGCCGGACGCCTATTTGATCTCGTTGCGCCAGCTGAACTGAGGCGAATAGCCCAGCATGCGCTTGGCCTTCTCGATCGAGAGCAACGTGCCATTGGTCGTGATATTGCCCTTCTGCTCAACCTCGGGAAACACCTCGGCCAACAGGGACATATTGGATCGCGACATCACCGAATCCGCATTGGCGATGATGAAGGCTTCAAAGCCGGTGAACTCGGCCTGGATCGCCCGCCGCACCGCCTGCGCCCCATCGCGCGCATCGATATAGGCCCACAAATTCCATTTCCGCTTGCGCGGTTCGCTGTCAAAGCTCGGGAACGCCTTGTAGTCCTCCGGATACATCACATTGGAGAACCTGAGGCCCACCATGCGCAATTCCGGGTCCCAACGACAGAACTGGGCCGCCATGGTCTCATCCAGCAGCTTGCCCAGTGAATAGGCGCTTTCTGGCCGCGGGAAATACTCTTCGTCCACCGGCGCATAGGGCGGCGGATTATCGAACGGCAGGCCGAGCACGGTTTCACTCGACGCGAAAACGACATTCTTGATTCCGGCCAGACGGCAGGATTCGAACACATTATAGCTTGAGGTGACATTGTTGGTCAGCGTGCGCGCATTGGCCGACAGGCCCGGCGCCGGAATGGCCGCCAGATGCACCACCGCATCGAATGGACCGCCCCGCTCATCCACGCCCCCAAGAATTGCGCTCGACACTTCGCCGAAATTGCTCAGATCGACCCGCACACTCGGGCAAATCGGCTCCGGCAAGGCCTGCTGGTCGAGGTTGAGGACATCATAGCCATGCTCCACCAGATCGCGCAGCACCGCCCGCCCAAGCTTGCCACTGCCACCCGTCACCAGAACCTTGCTCATCAGAACCTCCTCTTTTTCAACGCGAATTTCCGCGCCTGCTATATTGCCAGCCTATTGCGGAACGCTGGCTCTGCCAACCGTTCCTACCGTCTTCTCCGCGTTAACAAATGATGAACGAGGCTCTCAGCGCCGGTTCAAGCGGGCGGGCGCATAACTGTCTCCAAGGTCGGTGCCCCGCATCGACAGGCGGACCACCAATTGGCCGCTTCACCAGAATTGAGGAGACACAAAATGCTCAAACTTACCGCACTCGCCCTGCTTGCAGGTCTCGTTGCAACCTCTGCCGTGCTGCCAAGCTACGCGCAGGTGGCCAAGGCGCCAAACCGGCCAAACTACCCCAGCTCCGGCCCGGATCACAGTTGTGAGGACGAAATGGGCCATATGCGCTCGGTCAACGCCTTCGATATTCAGGGCATCCGGGACCAGAAGATTTTTCCCTATCCAATCTGCGAGGACCCCACAGTTCCTGGCAAGAACAATTATGGCACGCTGTTCATTGATGGCAACGTGAATACCTTGCGTGAGCCCATTGCCCGCAATGCGACGCTGATGAACGCCCTGACCGCCAGGGGTTACGACCACAACGACGTGATTTCCCTGCGCTTTGCCGGCGGCAACAGCATCTACCTCTATGTCCACCAGCGGGACCTGAACTGAAACCGCTTCGCCGCCCTGGCGCCAAGATGAACGCAAGCTGAATACACCTATCAGCATCGGTTCAAAGGCTTGGTGCCAGAGTTTCTCCAACATCAAGCGTTTCGGAGGGCACTCGAAATGAACAAGGCGCAGGAAAAAGTTCTCGTCGCCGCACTATGCGGTCTTGTGGTCACCGCCGCCGCCGGCTTTGCGGTGCAGCCCGCCATGGCCGCCGGATACAATGTCGATACGCTGGGCCAGATCACTGGCGTAGCCGAATGGGACCGGCTCAATGTCCGCAAATGGCCCGCTAGCTATTCGCAGAAAATCGGCAGCTTTGCACCGGGCCTGCATGTCTGGGTCGAGCGCTGCATCGAAGTTGAAAACAGCTCTGACTGGTGCCTGGTCGAACGCGGCAACACCAAGGGCTGGGTCAACTCCCGTTACCTGGTACCGGCCGAAAACTGGGACATCTGATCGCCTCTCCCAAGGACGGGAATTTTCCGACCTCCTTCCCATGCATGTTGACTTTCTCCGGTGCTCTTGCTGTTCGTGGCGTACAGCAGACACCGGAGTTTTCTTGCATGGACGCCAATCCCATTCTCGCCGAGGCCGTGCGCGGCAACTGGGTTGAAAACCGGCACCGCGGCGCCTTTGTCGTCGTGGACGCCTCCGGCAAGGTGATCGCCTCGGGTGGCGATTGCGAAAGGCCGGTCTTTCCGCGCTCCGCCATCAAGTCCATGCAGGCGCTGGCGATCTTCGACCGTCATGCCACCGACCGCTTTCATCACACGTCCGAAGAACTTGCACTGGCCTGCGCCTCCCATCATGGCGAAGACGAACATGTCGGCAATGTCGCCCATTTCCTTGATCGTATGGGACTGTCGGTGAACGATCTGGAATGCGGTGCGCACATGCCGACCAATGCCAAGGCGCGTCAGGCCCTGCGAGCTGCGGGTGCTTCGCCCAGTGCGCTTCACAACAATTGCTCGGGCAAGCATGCCGGCATGCTCAGCGTGGCCTTGGCCATGGGCGTGCCCGCCTCCGGATATGTCGAGCGCGAACACGATGTGCAAAAGGCCGTTCGTGCCGCTGTGGAATATGTGATCGGCGAGGACCTGACCGAGGATCGATGCGGCACCGACGGCTGCTCCATTCCCACCTGGGCGGCGCCCTTGAGCGCCTGGGCGAGCGGCTTTGCCCGCATGGCCACCGGGCAGGGGCTCGATGGCGAACACGCACGAGGCGCACAGGCGCTGTTCGATGCGGCCACCAGCCATCCGCATCTGGTGGCCGGCACGGGCCATCTCGATACGCTGGTCATGGAGGCCTTCAAGGGACGGGTTATGCAGAAGGGCGGCGCCGAAGGCGTGCAATGCGGCGCCATTCGCGACAAGGGCTGGGGCTACGCGCTCAAATGCGATGACGGCAACATGGTCGCCAGCCATGCCATGGTGGCCGCGCTGCTGCTGAAGTTCGCTGATCCTGATGCCAACCAGAAGGCCGTGCTCGACCAGTTTGCCCGCCAGCCCATCAAGAATGTCAGGGGGACGGTGGTTGGCGAGATGCGGGCAGTGGGGTTTTAGTCGGCAACCCGGCCAATTCTCTCAAAGCCCAAAGATCTTCCCGGTGCCGCAATTGCGAATGCGATCGACCCTTTCGCCGTCCCAGTGATAGTCGAAATGGTCCGCTTGCACAGGAGCCGGCATCAGGTCGGGCCAGAAAATCGCCGCGCATTCGCCGCCCTTTTGGCGAACGCTCCGATAGACAATGCCATTGCTGCCCTTGCGGCGGAGTTCGCGGCCCAGCGCCTGGGACGCGCTATAATCATCTGGCGCATGGTACTGGTCGAGCGGGCGAACGTCGTGCAGTTCGAGATCGAGCCGGTTCACCAGCATGCGGAATTGCGAGGTCCAGCCCGGGGTCTCGCCGCTGGCGGCCAGGGTGCGGCCGTGATGAAAGGCAACCTCGCGTATGGCGACTTCTTCTGAATTGCCAGCGCTATAGACCCCATAACTGCCATCGGTGAACCGGCCAGGCCGGTCGCGGCTGACATGCACGAAGGGTGCCATGAGATAGCTTGCGCCGGGGCCGCTGGCGCGACGTTCCGGCGGCACCAGATCGAGTCGGCCCAGGTGATCCCAGAGCCGGGGATTGGTCTTGGATTCGGCGGCGGCGAGAGCCTCCCAGTCGCGCGGGTCGGCAATGTCCTCGAACAGATCGATAGGTGGGTAGATTGATCGGATCAGGCGGTATGCCTTGGGCCAGGTGACCTGCGTAAGCGCCAGGATGCCGTTCACCACCCGCCACGCTCGGCGTCAAGATAGTTGCGTACCCGCATCAGGCCGAACATGCTGCCCTCGGTCATGATTTCCAGCGGCGTTCGCCCATCGAGATTCGCGTTGGCCTTTTTCACCCAGGCGTAGCCGCGTTCCGGATCGGTGTAGAGGTAGCGCAGCCCCTTGTGTATACCCATCAGGAGCGACAGGCGGGTGGCAAGATCGCGGTCGATCCGCCCCACTTCGCCACCTTTCCAGCGCGCATAGGTTCGTGCCGCCAACCCGCCCAGCACATGGCGCGCTTCAGCGTCGCTCACCCCCCAGCGTTCGAACAGCCGGATGACCGCGCGCGCCATGGCCGCCGCCTCTGCATCGGTGATGGTTGCTATGTCGGGTACCGCTTCTGTTCGCGGCTGTTCATGCAACATGCCTTTTCTCCTATTGGCAACAAATAGCGCATTTTGTGCCAAATGGCAAACTGGTGGGCTGTTGCCGTCCGGTCAATTGCTTGTTCGATCCACCGCCGGGCAGCTATAAGGACGGTCAGAAACAGACCAACAGGTGATGCGGCATGCTCGTGGACGGCGAAATCTTTTTGGGCGTGAGCGACAAGCCGGAATATCTCAAGCTCAAATATGCCAATCGCCACGGGCTGATCACCGGCGCAACCGGTACAGGCAAGACAGTGAGCCTGCAGGTGCTGGCCGAAGGTTTCTCCGCGGCGGGCGTGCCGGTCTTTGCGGCAGACATCAAGGGCGATCTCTCCGGCGTGTCCCGCATGGGCAAGGCACAGGACTGGCAGACCAAGCGAGCCGAGGACATTGGCTTCACGGATTTTGCCGATGACGTCTACCCGGTGATTTTCTGGGATCTGTTCGGCAAGCAGGGTCATCCCGTCCGCGCCACCATCTCGGAAATGGGCCCGGTCCTTCTCAGCCGCATTCTCGATCTCAACGACACCCAGGAGGGCGTGCTCAACATCGCTTTCCGCGTGGCCGACGAGGAAGGCTTGCTGCTGCTCGATCTGAAAGATTTGCGGGCATTGCTGGTAGAGGTGCAGCAGCGGGCGCGCGAGATTTCCGCGCGTTATGGCAATGTAACGACTGCTTCGATCGGCGCTATCCAGCGTGCACTCCTGGTGCTCGAACAGCAGGGCGCCGACCATTTTTTCGGTGAGCGGGCATTGGTGATTGACGATCTGATGCGTACCGATGCCGAGGGCCGGGGCGTGGTCTCGATCCTGGCGGCCGACCAGCTCATGCAGTCCCCGCGGCTCTACGCGACTTTCCTGCTTTGGCTGCTCTCCGAACTGTTCGAGGAACTGCCCGAGGTGGGCGATCCGGACAAGCCCAGACTGGTGTTCTTTTTCGACGAGGCCCATCTGCTGTTCGACGACGCGCCCAAGGCGCTGGTCGACAAGGTCGAGCAGGTGGTAAAGCTGATCCGCTCCAAGGGCGTCGGCGTCTATTTCGTTACCCAGAACCCGGTCGATATCCCCGAAAGCGTACTGGCCCAGCTCGCCAATCGCATCCAGCACGCCTTGCGGGCCTATACGCCGCGCGAGCAAAAGGCAGTGCGCGTGGCCGCCGAGACCTTCCGACCCAATCCGGCCTTTTCGACCGAAGAGGCCATTACCCAGCTTGGCATTGGTGAGGCACTGGTTTCGGTGCTCGAGGCCAAGGGCGTGCCCTCAATGGTCGGGCGTACCTTCATCCGGCCGCCTTCGGCGCAGGTCGGGCCGATTTCTCCGGCCGAACGGGATGCGGCCCTCGCCAATTCGCCAGTTGGCGCACTCTATGACACTGTACTGGACCGTGAATCGGCCTTTGAAGTGCTGAACAAGCGCGCCAGAGAAAAGCAGTTGGCCGATGAGCGTGCAGCCTTGGAGGCGCAGAGGCTTGAAGAAGCCGAACAACTGGCCAAGGAACGGGCGCGTGCGGAAAAGGCGGCAGCACCCCGCCGCTCTACGCGCCAATCACCAACCGAAGCGGCGATGACCTCATTCGCCCGCACAGTCGCCAATACCCTCGGCCGGGAGTTGGTGCGCGGTATTCTGGGCGGTATCAAGGGGCGTCGTTGACATGGCCAATCCAGCACAATCCGGCATCACTGTCGCCATCTTCGCCTCGGACAAGGGGCCCGGTGATCCCGAGCGCGCCAGCCTTATGGGTGAGGTCGGCCGGGTATTTGCCCGCAAGGGGGCGCATATGCTGTGTCTGGCAGAGAACGGCGTCATCCCGGTCCCGCTTATCACTGCCGCGCGCACGGCCGGCGGTAGCGTGGAAGTGGTTGCTGATGCCAGCATCAGCTTGCCGCCGGCCTTGAGCGGGGTGCCGATTACGGCCTTGCCTGCCCAGGCCGAGCGCCAGACTTATCTGGCCGCCAAAAGCGCAGCCTTCTGCGTTCTGCCGGGATCTCTGGCGTCGATTTCTTCGCTATTCGGTGCCTGGGCTTCGGGCGCGTCGCGGCCGGTCGTCATGCTCAACAGGCATCGGGCCTTTGAAGTGGTGCGCGGCTTTGCAGCTGACGTGATGTCGGCCTCCGTGCCCCATCACGACCGCAATATCCAGTTCGCCGACACGGTTGAGGATCTCTGGAACAAGGTCGTCTGGGTCAACGAGCAGCGGCGCTAGAACTAGGCCAGGGGCCCCAGATCGGGCCGCGCCGAGCGCTTGTCGGGAAACAGCGGCACCACATTGTCCGTATAGCGTCGGCCCGGATGCGGCTCGGGCCTGCGCAATGGCACGCGATTGCGCCGCTCCGGACCCCGATAGCCAAAGCCCAGCGCGCCGATGACGCTGCGATTGAGCAGGCGCGCCTGCACCCGCTGCAACAGATGTCGCGGCGACATCGGCTTGATCAGCACCTCGTCAATACCGGCGCTGATCGCCTGCTGGCGCATGGGCGGCGTGATAGAGCGCGTCATGGCAATGACCGGCAAGTCCCGCGACACCAGGCTCGGATCGAGCCTTATGGCCTCGACCATCTCATAGGCTGGGCGCCCCTCGCGGTCGAAATCCACCACGAGCATGTCGAGCGGCGCGATGCGCATATAGGCGAACAGTTCCGCCTCGCTGTCGAAGGGACGCACGCGCAGACGTGAGTCGCCAGCCAGCACCATGGTCAGCAAGGCGCTGAGGGCCGGATTCGCGGCCAGAATGGCGATGGTCTTGCCAGCTGCGTTCACGCAGACCCCCTTTTGTCGTTAATGCTTCGTTAACATGACGTAACGGGGGATAGAAGCGTCTCGTTCCGGTTCTCAAGAGAGAATGCAGCGACAAAAAAACGGCGGGATCGCTCCCGCCGCTTGATTGACTCGAGATGTGACCGCGATCAGGCAGTCGCTTCCTCGAACATCTTCTCTACATATTCCCAGTTCACCAGATTATCGAACCAGGCCTCGAGGTATTTCGGACGCGCATTGCGGTAGTCGATGTAGTAGGAGTGTTCCCACACGTCGACGCCCAGGATCGGGCTGGCGCCGTTGACCAGCGGCGATTCCCCATTCGGGGTCTTGCTGACTTCCAGCTTGCCGTTCTTGACCGCGATCCAGGCCCAGCCCGAACCGAACTGGGTGGTGCCGGCGGCGATGAAATCGGCGCGCAGCTTGTCATAGCCGCCAAGGTCGGAATCAACGGCCGCCTGCAACTTGCCCGGCAGCGACTTGCCGCCGCCATTGGGCTTCATCCAGTTCCAGAAGTGGATGTGGTTGTAGTGCTGCCCGGCATTGTTAAAGAGGCCCGCATTCTTGCCGTGGCTTTCTTTGACGATCTCTTCCAGGCTCTTGCCCTCGAGGCCGGAGTCCTTGAGCAGGTTGTTGCCGTTGGTCACATAGGCCTGATGATGCTTGTCGTGGTGAAACTCGAGCGTTTCGGCGGACATATAGGGGCCCAGGGCATCGTAGGCATAGGGCAGGGCGGGCAGTTCAAAGGTCATGTTAGCCTCCATTGGGTTCAGGATGACGCTGGCAGGTGCCGCAATTCGCGTCGACTTATAAGGAGATGTGCCGGGCGCAACAATGTCGCGCGAAGAACTAACCGTCCAATCCGGCTGACTTTATTGCAAAAGCGTAGCACTGGGCGGTTTCCTTGAGGCGATCGAAGCGGCCGGACGCCCCGGCATGCCCGGCACCCATATTGGTCTTGAGATACAATGGTGCGTCCCCGCTCTTGGTTGCCCTCAACTTTGCGACCCACTTGGCCGGCTCCCAATACGTCACGCGCGGATCGGTCAGCCCTGCCAGCGCAAAGATTGGCGGATAGTCCTGCGCCGACACCGCCTCATAGGGCGCATAGGCGGCGATGCGGTTATAGTCCTCGGGCGAGCTGATGGGGTTGCCCCATTCCGGCCACTCAGGCGGCGTCAGCGGCAATGTATCGTCCAGCATGGTATTGAGCACATCCACAAAAGGCACCTGGGCAATGATCCCGCCCCACAGGTCCGGCCTGAGATTGGCGATGGCCCCCATCAGCATGCCACCGGCGGAACCGCCCTGGGCGATGATCTTGCCCTTCTGCGTATAGCCCTCCGCGATCAGCATTTCCGCCGCTGCAATGAAATCGGTGAAGGTGTTGGACTTGTGCTCGCGCCGGCCCTGCTTGTACCAGCGATAGCCCTTGTCCATGCCACCGCGAATATGGGCAATGGCATAGACAAAGCCCCGGTCAACCAGGGAGAGCACCGAGACCGAGAAGCTCGCCGGCATCGACATGCCATAGGAGCCGTAGCCGTAGAGCAGGGTAGGGTTGGTCCCGTCGAGCTTGGTGCCCTTGCGGTAGAGCAGGGTCACCGGCACCTGTTCGCCGTCACTGGCCGTTGCGAAAAGGCGCTTTGTCTCATAACCGGCAGGGTCGTGGCCCGAGGGCACTTCCTGCGTCTTGAGCAGGGTCCGCTCACCGGTTTCCAGATCCAAATCGAACACCTGGCTGGGCGTGGTGGGCGAGGAATAGGTCAGGCGGAACACGGAGGTGTCGAATTCGTAGCCGGTCGACATGCCCAGCGAGTAGGCCTCCTCGTCGAAGCCCACGATTTCTTCATTGCCGGTGCGCAAGTCGCGCGCGACAATGCGCGGCAGCCCATCCTCGCGTTCGAGCCGCAGCAGGTGATTGGCCAGAACCGCAATGTCGAGAATCAGCACGCCTTCCCGATGCGGCACCAGGTCGGTCCAGTTTTCCGCGCCGGGATTGTCCGAGGAGGCAGTGACAATCTTGTAGTCCTCGGCCCCATCTGCATTGGTGCGGATATAGAGTAGGCCTCCACGCTCTTCGAGCTCATATTCCCGATCTGTCACCCGCGGCGCGACCAGACGGGGTTCGCCCCCGCGTTCGGCATCGATCAGCCAGACTTCGCTGGTCTGGTGGTCATGCGCGTCGATCACGATGAACTTGTCCGAGAGCGTCTTGCCCACGCCCACGAAAAAGCCCGGGTCCTTTTCTTCATAGACAACCGGATCGGCCGATTGCGCCGTGCCGATATCGTGGCGGCGAATGCGGAACGGCCGGTGATTGTCGTCATACTCGGTATAGTAGATCGACCTGCTGTCATTGGACCATACATAGGACCCGGCAGTTTGCCGGATGACCTCGTCGCTATCCTTGCCCGTGGCGAGGTCGCGCAGCACAATATCGTAATATTCTGATCCTGCCCGGTCTGCTGCCCAGGCCAATGTCCTGTGCGACGGGTCGTGACTGGCGCCGGCAAAACCGAAATAGCTGTCCCCGGCCTCGGCATTGCAGTCGAGCAACACGCTTTCCGCGCCACCCCGCCGTGGGGTGCGCACGATCAGCGGGTACTGTTTGCCTTCGAGCATGCGCGTGTTGTAGGCCCAGTCGCCGTCCGGGGAGGGCACCCCGCTGTCATCTTCCTTTATCCGGCCCCGGATCTCTTTGTAGATCTTGTCCTGCAGTTCCGCAGTCGGCTGGCCGAATTCGGCCTCGTAGAAACTGTTCTCGGCCTCCAGATAGGCCCGGATTTCCGGGTCGAGCGTCTCGGGCTTCTGCATGACCTCCTGCCAATTGTCCGCACGCAGCCACGCATAGGGATCCTCGCGGGTGACATTGTGGTGCGTGTGCGTATGCGGAACGCGCTTGGCAATGGGCGGGGTGGCTCTGGTCATGGGGTCTCCGGAATATGCGGCGGCAGGCCGCCACGGGAAGCTGCCACAGCACATAGGCCGCGCCATCCCGCTTTGAAAGCCCTTGATGCGGGGGAAATGTGGATGCCCTTTGGTCGCACCCGGGCCGATTCTGCTTGTCCCCCGGGTTCCAATCAGTAAGGTCGCAAGCCAAATCCAAATGAATCGCATTTGTCGCGAGAGAGGAGTGGCAGCATTGGGGTCGTCATTTGAGGCAGGTATAGGTCTTGCTGCCGTTGCACCCTTCGTGGCTGCCATTCTGGCACCATATATCCAGCGCTTTGCAGGCGCTTTTGCGGGGTGGATCCTGGCGATTGTTCCAGCCAGCATCTTCATCTACCTGCTGGGTTTTGCCGATGCGGTCATCCATGGCGAAACGGGTTCAAGCGCCATCGAGTGGGTCCCCGCCTACGGCATCAACCTCTCCTTTCTGGTTGATGGCCTTAGCCTCATCTTCGCGCTGACCATTTCCGGCGTTGGCACGCTGATCATTCTGTACTCTGGTGCCTACCTTGCCGGTCACCATCATCAGGGGCGCTTTCTCGGCTATATGCTGGCCTTTATGGGTGCCATGCTGGGCCTGGTGCTGGCCGACAGCCTGCTCGCCCTGTTCCTGTTCTGGGAGCTGACCTCGGTCACCTCATTCCTGCTCATCGGCTTTGACCATTCGCGCCAGGCGGCGCGGCGCGGCGCCATCCAGGCGCTGGTGATCACCAATATTGGCGGCATGTTCCTCCTGGCCGGCGCCATTCTGGTCTACCAGCTTTCCGGGATTTGGGAGATGAGTGCGGTGCGCGAATTGGGAGATCTGCTGCGCAACAGCGATCTCTACTTGCTGGTGCTGATCTGCTTTCTGGGCGCCGCGTTCACAAAATCCGCCCAGTTTCCGCTGCACTTCTGGTTGCCCAACGCAATGGAAGCGCCGACCCCGGTTTCGGCATTCCTGCATTCGGCCACCATGGTGCAGGCCGGCGTCTATCTCTTGGCGCGCATGACACCCTCGCTCGGCGGTACCGATGTCTGGACCAATGTGCTGGTGATCTTTGGCGGCGTGACCCTGATCTGGGGCGCGCTGGGCGCGCTCAAGCAGACCGATCTCAAGCAGATCCTGGCGCAAACCACGATTGCTTCGCTCGGGCTCTTGGTGCTGCTTATCGGCCTGGGGAGCACCTATGCCATCTCTGCCATGGTGGTCTATTTCGTAGCCCACGCTTTCTACAAGGCCGGGCTGTTCATGGTGGCGGGTGCGATCGATCACGAGGCGGGCACGCGCGAGATCACCGCGCTCGGCGGTCTCGCTGAAAAAATGCCAGTGACCTTCATCGGCGCGGCGCTCGCGGCGCTCTCCATGGTCGGGCTCCCGCTGACAATCGGCTATTTTGCCAAGGAAGAAATGTATCTCGGCCTGATGAGTGGCGAGTGGACGGCCATCGCCGTGATGATCGTGCTCATTGCCGGCAATGCCATGCTGGCCGGGGTAGCGCTGCTGGTTATGATCAAGCCCTTCCTGGGTGAAGCCGTGGCGACACCCAAGAAGCCGCATGAAGCGCCCATCGCCATGTTGGCTGGTCCCATCCTGCTTGGTGCCGGAGGCATTGTCACAGGCATCCTGCCCGATTGGCTGGGTCACGATGTGCTGGTCCCGGGGGCATCGGCCATACTGGCGCGCGAGGTTGAAAGCCACCTGACCCTGGCACTGGACGTCACCAGCCTGCTGCTCTGGCTGTCTGCACTGACCTGGGCACTCGGAGTTCTGGTCTATCGCCAGGTCGACACCATCCGCACGCTGTTGCGCCGTTTCGACAAGGCCTTGGGCTGGACGGCCGACACGGTCTTCGACGCCGTTATGTTCAGCCTGATCCGCTTTTCGGGGGGCGTCACCCGGTTCCTGCATCACGGGCAGTTGGAGTTTTATCTGGTCATCGTCTTCCTGGGGTTCGCCGTCGCGCTGTTTGGGCCCATGCTGGTCTGGGGCGGGTTGGACTGGCTGGTGCCAACCGCCGAATTGGGGGATTGGAGCCAGCGGCTCGTTCTTCCAACACTCTCACCCTATGAGTGGGGCGTGTTGCTGTTGGCAGTGCTCGGGCTGTTTGCCGTGCTGATAGCCCAGTCGCGGCTGATCGCGATCCTGTCACTGGGCGTGCAGGGCACCGCCGTTGCGCTGATCTTCCTGCTGTTTGGCGCGCCCGACCTCGCCTTTACCCAGCTCATGGTGGAAATCCTCTCCGTGGTTATCCTCACCTTCGTGATGACCCGCCTGCGGCTTGATCAACGTGACCACCGTCCGTTTGAGGACTGGGCGCGCGACGGCGCTTTGGCTCTCGTGTGCGGCGTGGGCGTCAGCCTCCTCTTGATGCTGGTGCTCAATGGAACACTCGACACGCGTCTGTCGGACTTCTTTACCGCCACCAGCGTGCCGATTGCGCATGGCCACAACATCGTCAACGTGATCCTGGTCGACTATCGCGGTTTTGATACGCTGGGCGAGATTGCCGTGGTCATGGGGGCTGGCATGGCCGTGTTGGCGCTGTTGCGGCGGCAGAGCAAACCTGCTCCCGTGGCCGCTGAGCCAGCCAAGCCAAAGCGAGCCCGCAAGCCAGGGAAGGCCGCGTCATGAATACGGTCATCTTTCGCACACTGGCGCCGCTGATCGTCGCTATCATGTTGGTCTTTTCGGTCTATGTGACCCTACGTGGTCACAACGAACCGGGCGGCGGTTTTATCGGCGGCCTGATCGCAGCGGCCTCGATTGCCGTGTTCGGCATGGCCGCCGGCGTGCGGGCGGTGCGCCGCGCCCTGCGCTTTGATCCGATGGCCATTGCCGGCTTTGGGGTGGTCTTTGCCGGTCTTTCCGGCATTGCCAGCCTGCTTACCGGCTCGCCATTCATGACCAGCATCTGGCTCTATGTGGAATTTGGATCCAGCATCATCCCGCTCTCAACGCCCATGTTCTTCGATATCGGCGTCTATTGCGTTGTTTTCGGCACCTTATCGGCCATTGCCCTGTCGCTGGAAAGCGACCGCGAAGAGGACCTTTGAGATGGAGTATATCCTCGCCGCACTGGTGGGCCTGTTCATTGCCATCGGCACCTATCTGCTGCTGTCGCGTTCGGTCATTCGCATGCTGATCGGTCTGACCATATTCGGCAACGGCGTGCTTCTGCTCATTTTCACTGCCGGGCGACTGACTCAGGAAGTCGCAGCCATCGTACCTGATGGACTCGACGTGCCCGAGGGCGTCATTGCCAATCCCCTGCCGCAGGCGCTGATCCTGACCGCCATCGTCATCGGCTTTTCCATGTTCGCCTTTCTGCTTGTCCTGGCCTTCCGGGCCTATCAGAGCCTGGATGCGGACAACACCGACACCATGCGCCTGGCCGAGCCCGACAACGCGCCCAACCCGCCGCTGAGCTACTGACCCCATGGCCACTACCAACCCGACAACTGACCTGCCCGCGGCCATGATCGACACGGTCGTTCCGGCGTCCGACTGGGTCATCGTTCTTCCCATCGCGCTCGCCCTGATGGGCTCTGCGGGCCTGATGATGTTCCGCCGCAGCAATGGCTCGCCGCTCATTGCAGCGCTGATCGTGATCGCCGGCATCATCGCCTGCGAAGTAGCGCTGCTCCTGGAGATTTTGGCCAACGGCCCGGTGAGCATGACGATGGGCCGCTGGTTTCCACCCTTCGGCATCAGCGTGACGGTAGACATCTTCGGAGCAAGCTTTGCCCTGGCGGCTGCCGTGGTCACGGCCATCGTCCTGTTCTACGCCGAACTGGACCGGGCCGACGCAGATGGCCGGGACGCCTTTCATCCCATGGTCCTGCTCCTCTTGGCGGGCGTGACGGGCGCTTTCCTCACGGGCGACCTGTTCAATCTCTATGTGTGGTTCGAGGTCATGCTGATCGCCTCGTTCGGGCTGATCGTGCAGGGCAACCGGCCGCT
>Ga0208522_1000186_pt1 | contig 41856 bp, 43 predicted proteins | sample ETNtaG_25_FD_185763 | JGI IMG/M metagenome (GOLD analysis project Ga0208522, IMG submission 185763) | Marine microbial and viral communities from oxygen minimum zone, Eastern Pacific Ocean - ETNP201302SV86 (SPAdes) (version 2) | ecosystem: Environmental > Aquatic > Marine > Oceanic ... | reverse complement strand
AGTGCCACACCTATTGTTTGCTATGTTCCAATGTACCTTCGCAATCATCACACCAGCACTAATTGTTGGTGGTCTCGTTGATCGTATGAAGTTTAGCGCCTTGGTGGTTTTTGTACTCCTATGGGGAACATTCGTCTATGACCCAATTTGTCATTGGGTATGGGGCGGTGGATACATAGGTAACATGGACTTCGATCCAGACTTATCACCAAGCTACGGCTTAGACTTTGCAGGCGGAACTGTAGTTCATATTTCATCAGGATTTGCAGCACTTGCTGGAGCACTAGTCCTCGGAAGAAGATTAGGCTATGGAAAAGTTCCAATGGAACCACACAATGTACCAATGGTAGTACTCGGTGCATCAATTCTATGGTTCGGTTGGTTCGGCTTCAATGCAGGAAGTGAGGTATTAGCTGATGGAATCACTGTAAGCGCATGGGCAGTTACAAATACGGCAACCGGTATGGCTTCCGTAACATGGCTGTTAATGAGCTGGGCACACACAGGCAAAGCAAGTATTGTGGGTGCAGCAACAGGAGCCGTTGCAGGCCTGGTAGCAATCACACCAGCATCTGGTTGGGTTGGACCAATGGCATCAATAATTATCGGCATTGCTGCAGGTACAGTTTGTTATGGCTGTGTTGCATTCAAAAACGCTCGCAAGTGGGACGATGCTCTCGACGTTTGGGGAGTCCACGGAATGGGCGGTCTAACAGGTGCTATCTTAACTGGTACACTAGCTAGCCCACATATTTGGGATACTGGCGATGGTATCGGCGCATGGACAGGTACACCAGAAGGTTACGAACAACAAGCAATCAACATTGTTGGTGCTTTGATGTCAGTTGCATATGCATTTGGTGTCTCAATTGTAATCTTGAAGATTATGGATGCAGTTTGGCCAGGTGGAATCAGAGTCACTCCTAAAGAAGAGGAGATTGGACTTGATCTTGCCCAAAACGGTGAAAGAGCATACGTAAACGAATAAGAAAAACCAAATTTTCTTTTTTCTTTTTTTTAATTTCAAACCAGAGCAGATGCTAAACTAATTTTTATTCTGCATTATACGAATATTATTTATGCTCATTTCTACACAAGAATTAGAAAAAATCATTCATGAAGATTCCATTCTAATAGTCGATGCTCGCTCTTACAAGGACTATTCTAAGGGTCATATTCCAGGTTCTGTAAGTTTAGATTTATTTTCATTTCATTGGTCTGATACATCTGAAAAAGGAGTTGTGAGTTTTGGTGAACATATGAGAAAAATCTTATCATATGCAGGAATTGATGAGAACAAGAAAATTATCTTTTATGATAATGTGACAGGAATGCTTGCAGCAAGAGGAGTATGGCTATGCCTTTACTTTTCACATCCTGATGTCCAGATGTTAGATGGCGGATATTCAAAATGGAATAGAGAAAATCTTCCAATTCAAACAGAATCTATAATCTACAAGCCATCAAAACTTTCTACACCTATTGATCCTTCAATACTTATTGGATTTGGAGAACTAAATGAAAATCTTGGAAAAATCACTCTAATTGATGCTCGTTCTTCTGATGAATTTGATGGAACTATTCCTAGGGCAGCACGTGGTGGTCATATTCCAACTGCAATAAACATAGACTGGAATTACAACATTGATGATTCAGGCAAATTAAAATCTGATGAAAACTTGGAGGCACTTTACAAACTTGACAAGGATTCACAAGTTGTCACATACTGTCAAGGTGCATACAGAGCAGCAAACAGTTTTCTGGCATTGAAAAGTATTGGATTCAAAAATGTCAAGGTTTACTTGGGCTCTTGGGGTGAATGGGGAAATAAACTAGAACTTCCTGTTGAATAATTATTTTTTCCACAAAAGTTGATTGTAAAGCATCTCTGGAAGTATTTGCCTGAAAGGCTTACCTCCTCCATCATACCATTTTGTAAAGAATTCGTAAAGATGAAGCCTTAATGCTTGAATGAAAACAATCAATCCTTCTATCATCATAATTCCAATATTTCCACCAATAATCAATGCTGCACCACTTGGAGAATTCCATCCTCCCATACTTTCAAATGAATTGTTAACTGTCAGTAAAAGTGCAGCATGTACAAGTAACATGATTCCAATACGTGCATAACTAATTGTATGTGCAAGACATTCAATTGATTTTCCAAGTAAAACCTCAATTATTACATTAACCATACTGCCACCTTCTTCTGGGTGTCTTTTGTTATGCATGATTCCACCAACCATCATTATTACAATAGATGCAATTGTGATAATTATTGCAATCCTAGAAATTATCCAAACTTGAGCCCAATCACCAAGGAAAACAGTAACCCAAGGAACCGCCTCTGTATGAACACTTTTGTACATACCCATTACATCATAACCTGAACCTATTGCACACATCATCACCACAACAATTCCTCCGTAAAGTGTAACATTTGGAATTGCTTCTGTAAACACTGTGAGTTTATGACCATCTTTTACTAATTTTATAATTCGAAGTGCAAATGCCCAAAGAAGATGAACTATTCCCAAAAAGATTGAAACTTTGAGAATTGTAATTACTTGTTCAAATGTTAATTCTGCAACACTAATGACGCCTACAATCCATGAAATTGGATGTAAAATTCCTCCTTCATGCAATAATGATCCAAATGGTTCAAAGTGATCAATATGGAATCCAAACGCCTCACCTTGACCAACACCGGCTATTGCTGCTGCAGCACCAGAAATTGCAATTAGCATTCCCCATCTAGCTAGATTTCCCTGCCCTTTTAATTTGAAAAGAAGACCTAATCCCATAAGCAATAATCCATGACCTACATCTGCAAACATCAAGCCATAAAATATTGGCCACATAATTGCAATCATTGGAGTAGGATCCATTTCGCCATGTTTTGGAATGCCTTGACTTTCAGTAATTACTTCAAATGTTTTAGCAAATCTTGGGTTTTGGAATAAAACTGGTGCTTGTGCAGCTAGTTTAGGGTCATCAATTTTTTCTACTACAGACATCCATTCCTCAGTTACTTTTTTAAATTGTTTTTCCATTTTTGCTGGAATATATCCTTGAATTACAGAGAAACTTCTCGTGCCGCCAGGTTTTCGTAGACTCTCAAGAACCTCTTTTGTTACATAAGCCTTTTCGTGCATTGCTAAAATCTCTGCTCTTTTTTTCTTAGTTAGATTTTGAATTTCTTTTGTTAATGATTTTTGTTTGCTAACAAGTTCTTTGATCTTTGATTCTGATAACTGAAATGCTGTACTAGGAATTTGAGAAATTCCTTGTGGAATTGTAAATGGGTTTGAGTTAAAACTTCGCATAACTTTTAGAACTTTGTCTGCATCTTGTGAATCTGCAATTATAATAATTGCAGATTCCTCTTTACTATCTAATTCATATTTGTAAATTGTGGCTTCCTGTAATGTTCTAGAAATTTCCTGGAAGTTAGAAGTCTTTATGATGAATAAATTTGTGTAAAAATGTGTCATGAATCCTAGATTTCCTATATCGACATCTAGTTTTTTTACAAGTGTAAGTGCATCTTTAATTGTTTGATATTCAGCTAGGGAACGTTTGGTATCTTCACTTTCTTTTATGAGCTTTGTTGGTTTGTCAATAATTGATGGATATTTTTTCTCCAAATCCTCAACCATGGCTTTGAGATCATCTAATTGATATTGATCCTTTTTGATAACTGTGCCCTTGAAAAGAATCTCCATAATACCAGTGGTTAACGGAATTCCTAGTCCTTTAACTACTTCATCTATAGCCTGAAATGTTTTTTGAGCATTTAGCAAAACATCATCTATTTCAGGCGTTACTGTATCATTTTCAGTATCAATTTTGTGAAACCATTCGAATTTTGCTAGATGTGATATTGCCTTTGGAGAATCTGATCTTGGTAGAATTATTGTTCCAAACTTAAGATCTGCTAGTACCAAAGTAATTTTTTCTTTTTAAATAGGGTTTAAAATGTTACGAAATTTCTGGAATAGTGACAACATTAAAATCTACTTCTAAAAAAATGCCAACAATGGCAGATTTATCGCTTGAAAAAACAATAGATCAGGTTCTTGAAAAGAATCGATCTCAATTACTTGAATCTCTTAAATCGTCACTTTCTGAATCTCAAGAGAAATTATCTGTATCATTAACTGAATTGGAGAATGAATATGCAAAAATTATTTCTGAGGGTCAAAAAGAAGCAGAAAAAATTGAAAAACAAATAATTGGAAGTTCCGATCTAGAAGTAAGAAATAAGGCACTTTTACTAGTGGAAGAATCTACTTCCAAAGTTTTTGAACAGGCAAAGGATCAGATTCAAGATACAAAACGAGATTCTGAATATTCAAATTTGATTTCATCATTAATTACTGAGGCTACTGAAGCATTGGATACATCTGAAATTATAGTATACACAAATTCTAAAGATAAAGATATTGTTAAATCAGCAATTTCAAAAATTTCCGGGGCAGAATTATCATCTGAAGATATTGATTGCATGGGAGGAGTCAAAGTAACATCAAAAGATGGTTCTATGACATTTGAAAATACGATCGATGCAAGATTTGAAAGAATGAAGCCTTTAATAAGGAAAAATATTGCAGCAAAATTCAACTTAGGAAATTAAAATGGTAGCACAAGGTAGAATTGTATGGGTAAGCGGTCCAGCAGTTAGAGCTGATGGAATGTCTGATGCAAAAATGTATGAAACTGTATCAGTTGGAGATGCAAAACTTATTGGTGAAGTAATTCGTCTTACAGGCGATGTAGCATTTATTCAAGTTTATGAATCAACTAGTGGTCTAAAACCAGGCGAGCCTGTAGTAGGCACAGGAAATCCACTTAGTGTTTTACTTGGACCTGGTATTATAGGTCAAATTTATGATGGAATTCAAAGACCATTAAAAGACTTGGCAGCTAAGTCTGGTTCTTTTATCGGACGTGGAATTACAACAACTCCTGTAGACATGACAAAAAAATATCATTTCAGTCCAACTGTCTCAGTTGGAGATGATGTAGAACCAGGAAACATAATTGGAACGGTTCCAGAGTCTTCATTGATTGAACATAAAATTCTTGTACCACCAAATCATGCTGGTGGAAAAATTACAAAAATTGTTAGTGAAGGAGATTATGATCTTGAAACTGAGATTGCTACAGTTGAAAAAGACGGTCAAACAGTTCCATTAAAGATGTATCACAAATGGCCTGTAAGAACACCTAGACCATACTTGAAAAGATATGATCCAACAATTCCATTACTTACTGGCCAGAGAGTTATTGACACATTTTTCCCATTAGCTAAAGGTGGAACTGGTTCAATTCCAGGTGCTTTTGGAACTGGAAAGACAGTTACTTTACATCAGATTGCAAAATGGGCCGACTCTCAAGTAGTAGTCTACATTGGTTGTGGTGAAAGAGGAAACGAGATGACTGAAGTTTTAGTTGAATTTCCAGAACTAAAAGATCCTCGTACAGGAAAACCTCTAATGGACAGAACTGTTCTAGTTGCAAACACTTCAAACATGCCAGTAGCTGCAAGAGAGGCAAGTATCTACACCGGTGTTACAATTGCAGAATATTATAGAGACATGGGATATGACGTTGTACTTGTAGCAGATTCAACAAGTAGATGGGCAGAAGCATTACGAGAAATGTCGGGAAGATTAGAAGAAATGCCAGCAGAAGAAGGTTATCCATCATATTTGGCATCTAGGTTAGCAGAATTTTATGAAAGAGCAGGTAGAGTCAGAGCATCAGGAAGTCCAGAACGTGATGGCTCTGTATCTTTAGTTGGTGCAGTATCACCATCTGGGGGTGACTTTACTGAGCCTGTTACAACACACACAATGAGATTTATCAAAACTTTTTGGGCACTTGATGCCAAACTTGCGTATTCTAGGCATTATCCATCAATTAATTGGATGAATAGTTATTCAGGATATCTTGCAGATATTGCAAAATGGTGGTCTGAGAATATCAGTGAGGATTGGCTAAAGTTGAGGGGTGAAACTTATGGAATTTTACAAAGAGAAGACACACTAAAAGAAATTGTAAGACTTTTAGGACCAGAAGCACTTCCAGATGAAGAAAAATTGATCCTAGAAGTTGCAAGAATGATTAAGATTGGAATTTTACAACAAAACTCATTTGACGATGTAGATACATATTGCAGCCCTGAAAAGCAATTCAAACTTATGAAATTACTAGTTGACTTTTACAATCAAGGACAGCAAGCACTAAAAGATGGTGCAGCATTAGCAGATATTCGTGCAATGCCAGTAATTGCAAGTTTACTAAAAGCAAGAATGGAAGTAAAAGATGATGAAATGGATAAACTAGAAAAAGTTCAAATGGAAATTGTCGAACAATTCAAAAGTGTTACAGGAGTAAAAGTTTCAAAATGAGCACAAAAGGAGGAGTACAATATAGCAATATTGCAGAAATTAAAGGACCATTAGTAATTGTTGATGGTGTTGAAAATGCAGCATTTGATGAACTAGTTGAAATTGAAACAAATGATGGTGAAAAACGACTTGGTAAAGTACTTGAAGTTGGAAATGGTAAAGCAATAGTTCAGGTTTTTGAGGGTACAACTGGACTATCTGTTTCTGGAACAAACGCAAAGTTTGTTGGAAAAGTAATGGAAATGCCAGTTTCTGAACAAGTTCTAGGAAGAGTTTTTGATGGATTAGGTAGACCAAAAGATGGATTACCAGATCCGGTTGCAGAATCATTTTTAGATATTAATGGTGCACCAATGAATCCTGAACAAAGAGAATATCCAAAAGATTTCATCCAAACTGGTGTATCAGTTATTGATGGGATGCTTACTCTTGTAAGAGGTCAGAAACTTCCAATATTTTCAGGTTCTGGAATGTCTCATAATATTTTAGCAGCACAAATTGCACGACAGGCATCAGTTGTTGGAACAAATGATGAATTTGCAGTAGTCTTTGCAGCAATTGGTGTACAGTATAGTGAGGCAGAATATTTTAGAAGAAGTCTTGAAGAATCAGGCGCACTAAAAAGAAGTGTACTTTTCTTAAATTTGGCAGATGACCCTGCAATTGAGAGAATTATTACACCACGTGTAGCTTTGACAGTAGCGGAATATCTTGCATATGATCTTGGAATGCATGTACTTGTAATTCTAACTGATATGACAAACTATGCTGAGGCATTAAGAGAAATTAGTGCAGCAAGAGAAGAGGTTCCAGGAAGAAAAGGATATCCAGGCTATCTCTATACTGATCTATCAACAATTTATGAAAGAGCAGGTAGACTAAGAGGCAAAAATGGAAGTGTAACACAAATGCCAATCTTATCAATGCCATCAGATGATATTACACATCCAATTCCTGATCTCACTGGATACATTACAGAAGGACAAATTGTTCTTGGAAGAGATCTCTTTAGACAAGGAGTTTATCCACCAGTTAACATCTTAATGAGTCTTAGTAGAATTATGAAAGATGGAATTGGTGAGGGAAGAACCCGTGCTGATCATCAGGAAGTTTCAAATCAGAATTATGATGCTTATTCAAGGTCACAAGAAGTCAGAGCACTTGCAGGAATTGTTGGTAAGGCAGGACTTACTGACGTTGATCTAAATTATATGAATTTTGGTGATGAATTTGAAAACAAATTCCTTACACAAGCAATTGATGAAAATAGAACTATTGAAGAAACACTAGCATTACAATGGAGTACAATTTCAAATCTACCTAAAAACGAACTTACAAAGGTTAAAGACAAATTCATAGAACAATATTACAAGGAGTAGAAATTTTCAATGTCATTTGGACAAAATGTAGTTGCAACAAAGATTGAACTATTCAAGTATAAACGTTCAACCCAAGTTGCAACAATGGTTCAAAAAATTCTTGATGATAAGCGAAAAGTATTACTAAAAAGTATAGAAGAGATGATTACAGAAGCTCAAAAAACTAGAGGCGGTATTTGGGATCCTTTGCAAGATATTTACCAATCAGTTAATGAATCATATCTATCACTTGGAGTTTCAACTGTAGATTCTGTAGCACAAACAACTCCTGCTGTAATGGAAGTTGAATCTGATATAAAACGTGTAGTAGATGTGACAATTCCTGTACTAAGTGTTACAGAAAAAGATACAAAATCAATGCCATATGGATTTGCAGATACCAACGCATCAATTGACCGAGGTGCCAAGCAAATCAAAGAGTTACTTCCTAAAATTTGTAAAGCTGCTGAGTTTGAAAATTCAATTTTTAGTCTTGCAAAAGCACTAGAAAAAACTCAGAAATTACTAAATGCATTAGAAAACATAATTATTCCTCAGTATACACAAAATGTTAGATATATTTTGGCAACACTTGAAGAAAGAGAAAGAGAGGAATTCGCAAGATTAAAAAAAGTGAAAGCATCAATGGAGAAAAGGAAATAATGGCAAAAGAGGAAATTAAAAAATTATTGGAAAAATCTAAACAAAATTTAGAAAAAGAACATGATGATTTTTCTGCTAGTATCAAAAAAGACTTTGATACATTCAAAAAGAAAACTTTAGATCAGATCTAAATAAAATAACTGTTGGTTTAAATATAGTCTCAAAAAAGCAAAAATGAAAATGAAAGTGCTTCCAATTTTACTCCTCGCAACACTTGCAATATCTATTTCAGGTTTAACAAGTGTAGCATATGCAGAGGATGCAGTTGTAGGAGGAATGTCCGATGGTTCAAAACTAATTGGTGCAGGTCTTGCATTTGGTCTAGCAGCCATGGGTGCAGGAATTGGCTTGGGTTATGTTGGATCAGCTGGTCTTGCAGTAATTACCGAAAACCCAGCATTACAATCTAAAGTATTCATCTTTATCGGAATGGTAGAATCAATTGCTATCTATGGTATAGTTATGATGTTCATTATATTAGGACAATAATCAAATTAATTTCTCTAAAATTTTCATTATATTCTGATCGCAATTTTTTAAATTTTTTCGTAAATAGGAAGTATGTAATAAGATAGTTTTAAATTTTTCAGGAATGATCAATGCTATAAACATCCATAAGATCAACAACAACATGTTTTCATTATCAAAATCTTCTAGAATAGGTTTAGGTGTTCTTGGTGGGGTCGTTTTATTATTTGCATTTATTGCACCTGGAAATGTATTTGGCGAAGAGGCCACAACAGGTGGTAGTGATCTGACAAAACCAATTTTATCACTTGCTGCAGCAATTGCAATAGCTGGTGGATTGATTGGTACAGGTAACGCACAGCAAGGAATAGGTGCTGCTGGCATGGGTATTATAGCAGAAAAACCAGAGAAATTTGGTCAGGTTCTTTTCTTCTTTGTAATTCCAGAAACACTTTGGATTATTGGTTTCGTATTAGGAATAATTCTTCTACTCGGTATTTTGTAGGTAGATAATTTATGAGCATAGAGTCTTTCATTAGAGAGATTGAAAGTAGGCAAAAAACTGAGATAGAATCTTTTGAAAAGGAATTTAACGAAAAAAAAACTGAGATAGAAACTAAAAAAAATGAAACAATTAAAGATCTTTCTGAAAACTATGATAAAGAATCAAAAACAAGATCTGAAAGAGAATCTGCAAGAATTATTGAAAGTGGAAAACTTGAAGCCAAGAAAATTTTATTTGATGCAATAAACAAAAATCTAGACTCAACATTTAACATAATAAGACAAGATCTAGGTGAATACACAAAAAAATCAGAATATAAAACTGTATTAGAACAAATGATTAAAACATGTCAAAAACGGCTCGATAAGAAAATTACGGTTCATTGTAAGGAAGAAGATAAACAATTTCTTAACATTTCAGATATTACGATAGGTTCGTCTATCCATACTTTGGGTGGAATAATTGCAGAAAATGATGATGGTACAAAAGAACTTGATTTAACTTTTGAAGAATTATTGCGAAGCAATGAAGATGAAATAAAATCTTCAATATTGGAGAAGATTCTATAATGGGAACATCACAATATTCATCTTCATTTGGAAGATTGCAATCAATTTCAATAAGTTTTCTTTCTGAAGAATTTGTACTGAATCTTCTAAAAGCAAATGATGTTAATGATATGATTAAACAGTTAGAATCTACATGGTATAGTTCAGGTATAAAAAATTCTGCGTCTGTATATCAGGGAGCAGAACTTTTGGAGGTAGCGCTAAATCGTCATCTAGTTGAAACAAATAAAATAATTTTGGAAGCAGTTCCATTTAGTGGAAAAAATGCAGTAGTAACTTTTCTTTCAAAATGGGATCTTTTCAATATTGAATTGATTTTATCATCAAAAATGATGGGAAGACCAATAACAGAAACAGAGTCACTTCTTGTTTCTAGTCGTAATGTTCCTGCTGGAATTGCTGCAGGTGTGATTCCACACGATGAAATCAAAATAATTCTTGCCGAAACAAATGTTGAAGGTGTTGTAAACAAACTCACAAAATACGATTACGGTGTAATAATGATGAAACATCTGGATGAGTTTCAAAAGACAGGTGATCTTGGTCCAATGATGTCTGCAGTACATGAATCTTATTATCAAAAATTACTTGAATCATTAAAATTCTTTCAAGGTGATGAAGGTGCAATTAGAGAATTAATTAGGGCAGAGATTGATAAGAAAAATATTCTAAATCTCTTAAAGGCAAAAGAATCAAATATTGAAAAAGAAGTTTTATCTAAACATCTTGTTAACAGTGGACGAATTAGTACAAAAGACCTACTTGATATCTATGAGGTTAAGGATATTCCAGAAATTATTGGAAGAGTAGATTCATACTTTAAACTAAACGAAGCACTAGAGCAATACAAAATAACAAAAAGCTTAATCGTCTTTGAGATTGCACTAACGAAATTAATCAATACAGTATTTGTTAAAAAATTAAAAAACATTGCATTATCTATTGGTACAATTTTCTATTTTATGTATAATGCAGAATATGAACATGAGAATTTAAAAAGAATAATGTATGGAAAGCGTTATGATCTTTCAACAGATAAAATTAAGGAGATGCTTTTGCTATGAGTGAACAATCTCATAAATCCAAATCTGATGTTTCCGGAAAAATAGCAATAGTAGGAGATCGTGAGCTTGTTATTGGCTATCGTCTTATTGGAATTGATGATACTTTCATAATAGATAATGAAGATGCAAGTAAAAAGATTCAAGAACTTTATTCTTCTGGGAATTTTGGGTTAATTATTACAAGTGATTCTGTTCGAAACAAACTTCCTTCAAATTTTCTATCACAAATTGAGGAATCTATTGAGCCATTAGTATTATTCATGCCATCACAAAAAGTAAGTACTGGCGAAGAAGAATCAATTGCCTCTTTGGCAAAACGTATTCTTGGGATTAAGATAGAGGTAAGTTGATGAAAAAATGGTAGATGCTACAATTGCAAGAATTTCTGGTCCTGTTGTGGTAGCCAAAGATCTTGATGCCGCTCAATTATTTGATATTGTTAGAATTGGTGAGATGGGTCTTGTAGGTGAAATTATTCGTTTAGAGGGAAATAGTGCAATGATTCAGGTATACGAGGATACTACTGGTCTAAAGCCTGGAGAAAATGTAGTTAATACAAAGAAACCACTATCATTGCAGCTTGGTCCAGGATTGTTAACATCAATTTATGATGGAATTCAAAGACCTTTAGATAAATTAAGAGAGGAGAGTGGTGATTTTATCAGTAGAGGAAAAGTAATTCCCGCATTAGATCAAACAAAGAAATGGGATTTTATTCCAATCAAGAAAAATGGTGATGATGTAGAACCAGGTGACATAATAGGTGAAGTTCAAGAAACTCCGCTAATCAAGCATAAAATTATGATACCACATAACATCTCTGGAAAATTATCAGATATCTCAGAAGGTAAATTCAATGTCAATGAAATAGTTGGAGTAGTAAAGAATGGTAAAACAACAGATGTTGCACTATCACATTGGTGGACAGTTAGAATTCCAAGACCAGTGCTTAGAAAACTTCCTCCAGAAGAACCATTACTAACAGGTCAGCGAGTCGTTGATACATTTTTCCCAGTTGCGAAAGGTGGTACTGCAGCAATTCCAGGTCCTTTTGGAAGTGGAAAAACTGTTACACAACAACAACTTGCAAAATGGGCAGACAGTGAAGTAATTGTGTATGTTGGTTGTGGTGAAAGAGGAAATGAAATGTGTGATGTTCTTTCTTCATTTCCAAAACTAGAAGACCCAAAGACAAAACGACCTTTAATGGAAAGAACAATTCTAGTTGCTAACACTTCAAACATGCCAGTAGCTGCAAGAGAGGCAAGTGTCTATACTGGAATTACCATGGGTGAATATTATCGTGATATGGGTTACGGTGTTGCACTTATGGCTGATAGTACTTCAAGATGGGCAGAGGCACTAAGAGAAATATCTGGTAGACTGGAAGAGATGCCAGGTGAAGAAGGATATCCTGCATATCTTGGAAGAAGATTAGCAGAATTTTATGAGCGTGGAGGAAAATGTATTGTTATATCTCCTGAATCACGTCAGGGTTCATTATCACTTGTAGGTGCAGTATCGCCTCCTGGTGGAGACTTTTCAGAACCAGTATCACAAAATACACTGAGAGTAACTAGAGTATTCTGGGGTTTGGATGCAAGTTTAGCATCAAGAAGACATTTTCCATCAATTAATTGGCTAACTAGTTATTCTTTGTATATTGATGATTTGGCAGATTGGTACAAATCTAATGTATCTAAAGAATGGATTAGTAATAGAACATCTGCATTAGATATTTTACAAAAAGAAGCAGAGTTACAAGAAATAGTTCAACTTGTCGGATATGATGCACTTCCAGAACCAGAAAAAGGAATTTTAGATACAGCACGTTCAATTCGAGAAGATTATCTTCAACAAAGTGCATTTGATGATGTTGATACATACACATCAATACAAAAACAATATCAGATGTTATCAATTATTTTAGAATTTGGAAAAATTGAGGATGAATTAATTAAGAAAGGAATTACTGCTGCGAAGGTTAGTTCACTTGAGTCAAGAGGAATGATTCCAAAAATGAAATGGACAAAAGAAGATGAGTTAGAAAAATTAGTCAGTGATATAAGAACAAAGATGAAAGAAGAATCTGAAAATCTTTCAAAGGAGAGTTCTGACTAATGACTAATGTTTCATTTAAGACACTTGACAAAGTTGCAGGACCACTAATTTTCGTTAAAGGAGTAGATAATGCGGCATATGGTGAAATGGTAGAAATAAAGCTTCCAAATGGCGAAAGACGACAAGGTCAAGTTCTAGATACAAGTGAAGGATTAGCAGTAGTTCAAGTATTTGGTCAAACACTTGGTTTGACTACCACTGGTACTTCCACAACATTTCTTGGAGAAACTGCAACGTTAGCTGTTTCTGATGAAATGCTTGGTAGAGTATTTGATGGATTAGGAAATCCAAGAGATAATGGTCCAAAGATTATCTCAAAAGAAAAATTTGATCTTGTAGGTTCTGGTATTAATCCATATTCAAGAGAAGAACCATCAGAATTCATTCAGACAGGAATATCAAACATTGATGGAATGAATACGCTTGTAAGAGGTCAGAAATTGCCTATTATGTCTGCATCTGGATTACCACATAATTTACTAGCATCACAAATTGCAAGACAAGCAAAAGTTCTTGGTACAGAAGAAAACTTCTCTGTTGTTTTTGCTGCAATAGGAATTACTAGTGAGGAATCAAACTTTTTCATTAAACAATTTGAAGAAAGTGGTGCGCTAGAAAGAACTGTTTTATTTCTAAATTTATCATCTGATCCATCTATGGAAAGAATTCTTACTCCTAGACTTGCATTAACTACTGCAGAATTTCTTGCATATGAACGTGAAATGCATGTACTTGTTATTCTAACAGACATGACAAATTATTGTGAGGCATTAAGAGAAATCTCTGCTGCACGAGAAGAAGTTCCTGGACGAAGAGGTTATCCAGGTTATTTGTATACAGATTTAGCATCTATCTATGAACGAGCAGGAAAAATTAAGGGAAGAAAAGGTTCAGTTACTCAATTACCAATCTTAACTATGCCAGCTGATGATATCACTCATCCAATTCCAGATCTTACTGGTTATATTACTGAAGGTCAGATAGTAATGAGTAGAGAATTACACAGAGCAAATGTGCAGCCACCAGTTGATGTTCTAACAAGTCTATCACGTTTAATGAACCAAGGAATTGGTGAAGGTCGAACAAGAGAGGATCATAGACAACTTGCAGACCAACTTTATTCAGCATATGCACAAGGAAAGGATGCAAGAGCCTTAGCTGCAATTGTTGGTGAAGGAGCATTAAGTGATTTGGACAGAAAATTCCTTGATGTAGCAAACAATTTTGAACAAAGATTTGTCAATCAAGGAATTGATGAAAATCGTCCTATTGAACAAACTCTTTCTATTGGATGGGAATTGTTAAGTGACTTATCAGAAAATGAACTAACTAGAATTAAACCAGAATTTATTGCAAAATATGCAAAATCAGATACACAATGGTGGAAGAAACCACATGATAGGAGGTAATTAAAATTCCATCCAGTGGGGATATCCGTCCAACACGTCTTGAATATTTACGTGCAAAAAGACGAATTAAAATTGCAGAAAAAGGATTAAAGCTATTGAAACTTAAACGACAAGCACTAATCTTGGAATTTTTTAATATTAACAAAGCCTCTTCGAGACTAAGAAGTGAATTACAATTAGAACTCAATAAGGGCTATCAAAGTATTCGTATGGCTGAGATGCTTGATGGAGAAATGAGATTAGAAAATGAGGCAATGAAAATTCCCCAACTAAAAAAATTATTAATTACACCAAAAAATGTAATGGGCGTTAGTATTCCAAAATTAGAGGGTGGTACAAGAGAACAAGCACTTACTGAATATCTACTAGAAATTCCAGTATCAATAAGTGAAGCAATGAAGGCATTTCAAGAAATTCATAAAATTGTTTTAGATGTTGCAGAAAAGGAAACTACACTAAGAAAGCTTCTACATGAAATTGATAAAACAAAACGTAAGGCTAATGCAATAGAAAATGTTTTCATTCCAGGATTACAATCTGCTGTTAAATTTATTACATTTAGACTAGAAGAAATGGAACGTGATACATTTACGATGCTTAAAACTGTAAAACGAAAGATGGGTGAAAGAGAAAAACAATCTAATGAGGAGGTATTACCAATTGCAGAATAATTTTGCAAATCCAGAACAAAAAAAATTTTATTATATTAAAAGAATGTTGAAAATGGTTAACATAGGTGCGGCTGTAGTTTTAGGTGTATATTTAATTAAAACGTATCTAGGAGGGTGGTAACAATAGAAAATCAAGAGCAATATCTACAATCGATAAAAAAAATAAAACAAGTTGAAGATAAAACACAAAAAGAAATAGATAATTATAAAAAAGAATTTGAAATAAAAATTAAAAAATTAGAATTAGATTTAGAAACTGCAATTATAGATGCAAAAGCTAAAGGCGAAAAATTAGTAGACACTAGTATTGAGAAAGCAAGGGAAATAGCTAATAATGAAACAAGCAAGTTTATTGAAGATGCTAAAACAAAAGCTGAAAACATTGTCTCAGAAATCCATGCACAAAATAATCAGAAAATAATTGATATTTTATTAAAAGGTGTGAAATAATGGTTCTAAAACCTGTTTCAATGGAAAAAATAGCCATTGTAGGTTTAAGAAAAAACAGACAAACTGTTATTTCAGTTTTACACGATCTTGAGGTCTTGCAAATTGAGCCACTATCAAAAGATGTATCATCACATCTAAGAAATGAGCGTGATAATGAATTAACAAGACAGATTTCTGATCAATTATTACGAATTAGGGCATTATTGACAGTTGTTCCAGAGATAAATGTTGAATCTAACAAAGTATTTGAATCAATAGAAAAAGTTCTTGAGTTTGCCGATTCAATTAAAATCGATGAGCAGGTAGCATCACTAGAAAAAGAAAAAGAATCACTTCTAACAAAAATTAGAGAGACAGAAAATAATATCAAACTTGTTGAAAAATTTAATTTTTTTCCTGAGAATCTTAATGTTTTACAATTAAAAAATACAAATTCCTATTTTGGTAGTATAGAAGCCAAAAAATTTGAACTGTTTAAGAAAGTTATTTCAGAACATAAAAATGATATTTTTCTATATTCAAAAGAAGATAAAAAAACAGATTACTTTGTAATTACTGTTTTTCCTAATATTTCACAGCAAGATTTTGCAAATATTATACAACAACATAATGCTAAGATTGAACCAGTACCCATTTTAGATGGAACACCAACAGAAATTACAACTCGTGAACAATCTAACTTGAAAGATCTAAACCAGAAATTAAAAGATATAGATAATGAACTAAAGAAAATCTCAGAAAAACACTATGCAGACTTGGTAATAGCTGAGGAACAATTACAAATTGAAAATAAAAAACTTGAAGTAATTTCTAGTTTAGGTGTAACTAGTGATGCTTTTGCATTGGAAGGATGGGCCCCAAAGAAAAAAATTGAACAAATTGAAACTACGTTGAAAAAATCTGATGATGGGTCTTCAATATATAAAATGAAAACAGATGAACATCCACCAACATTATTTCATAATCCAAAATGGTATAGGTTGTTTGAGTCTTTCATACGATTCTATTCAGTTCCAAAAGGTAATGAATTTGATCCTACATTGATTTTTGCATTAGTTTTTCCAGTTTTTTATGGATTAATGATTGGTGATACTGGTTATTGTCTTGTAATACTTCTTGTTTGCGTTTGGGTAATTAGACGTATTCAGTATAAATCAAAAATCAATATCATGCCAAAAGCGCTGAAAGAATTTGGGCTTTTAATTTTAAGAGAAAGACAAATGTTGAAACTAGCAAAATCTATGATTCCTGGTTGTATTATTGGAATTGTTATAGGCATAATATTTGATTTGCACTTTGGTTTTCATCTTAATGGATATGTATTTGATGCTCTTGCAACTGTGGGAATTACTGGTGGATGGGTTCCAGAAGCTGGCGAATTACTAAACAGACCTTCACAAGCATTTCTAGATCCAGTTCACAATGCTGGCCAACTTCTACTTTGGAGTGGATATATTGGAATTGGTATGGTTTCTTTGGGTTTGATTTTTGGTATATTGAATGCCATACGTGAAGGCGAGAAACGTGAAGCCATTGGAAAAATGGGTTGGTTGTTATTTGGTTGGGGTGTTGTTACATTCGGTCTAGCAATAATTCGTGGTGAAGGTATGAACCCGATGGATAACCCGATGGGTTTTATTTACTTTGGATTACTGTTTGGTGGAATTGGATTAATGTTTGTTGGTGAGGGAATACGATCTTTAATGGAATTGCCAACTATAGTGAGTCACATACTTTCATACACAAGATTAATTGGAATTCTGTTAGCTTCTGTAATACTTGCACATACTATAGATTTTATTTTCCTAAAAGCACTAAACATTTCATTACCGTTTATTATTCTTGGTACAGTAATACTAATTGTAGGACATTTATTTAATACAATAATAGGTGTCTTTGAACCAGGAATTCAAGGCGCAAGACTAATCTATGTTGAATTCTTTTCAAAATTTTATCGTGGAAATGGAAGAAAATTCCAACCATTTGGTTCTTTACGTAAATTTACCAAAGAACAATTTCAGTTTGAACAACCAAATCCAGTAAAAAAGAAAAAAAATTAATTTTAATATTTTAATTTGCTTACATCTAATAATCTACTACAGTATCTACATTTTAGTACGAGAGTTTCTTTATCCATCACATCCATAATAGATTCTATACGTTCGTTACTGTTTGTAACACAATCAGGATTTGAACATCTAAAAATTCTATCAATTTCATTTGGTAAAGAGACACGTCTCTTTTCTACAAGTTTGTAATCTTTGATTATATTCACGGTTGATGATGGAGCAATAACTGCAAGTTTGTTTGTATCATCATCTTCTAAAAATCTTCCCTCAACTTTGATCATATCCTTCTTTTTCAGCTTGCCACTAGGCATGTTAAGAGCAATAGTAATGACATTTCCTCTTCTACCATCAATATCTAGGGCTTGAAGAACTTGAAGACCCTTACCCTCGTTGATATGGTCTATAACTGTACCATCTTTGATACGCCTAACAATGAGGTCAGACTGTTCCATTAGTATGGTTTGTATATCTGGCTCTATAAATGGTTGAAGGATGAACGATTTCTTCAATAAGGATATAATCTCAATTCAGGATCTTGACAAGGCTCAACTTGAGGTAATCTATTCTGAGACAGACAAAATTCTTGAAATGGAATCATCTCAAAGACGGGAAATTGCAAGAGGTAAAGCGTTGGGATATTTATTTTTTGAACCTAGTACTAGAACCCGTCTAAGTTTTCAGGCTGCAATGGCTCTAATTGGTGGAACATCATTTGGAATTGCTGATGCAAATTCATCATCAATACAAAAGGGAGAAAGTCTTGCAGACACTGTAAAAATAATGGCTGGTTATTCTGATGTCTTAGTTTTAAGAAATTCTTTAGATGGTTCAAGTAGATATGCAGCAGAAATTTCAGAAAAACCATTAATCAATGGAGGTAGTGGAACAGAAGAACATCCAACGCAAGCAATACAGGATCTTTATACTATAAGAAAAGAAAAGCAAAAGATTGATGGACTAAAAATTGGAATAATTGGTGATCTCAAGTATGGACGTACAGTATATTCATTACTATATGGTCTGGGTAACTATGATGTAGATGTCCATTTAATATCTCCTGAATCATTAAAGATTCGTTCTGATTCCACTTATGATATTAAAAAAGGACTATCATATACAGAATCTACTGATCTTGATGAATACATAGAAGACCTAGATGTTTTATACGTAACAAGAATCCAAAAAGAAAGATTTCCAGATGAAGAAGAATATATGAAAGTAAAGGGAAGTTATGTGATTGGTCAAGACATAATCAAAAAAATGAAAGACGATGCAATTATCTTACATCCATTACCACGATTAGATGAAATTTCTTCTGATGTTGATTCATCAACACATGCAAAATATTTCAAGCAAGCAGAGTATGGCAAGTTTACACGAGCTGCATTACTTGGTTTAATTCTCAACGAAGATGGCTTCTAAATAATCTAGACAGCAATTATTCCTTCTTTTATCAAATACTGAATTCCATTAGCAAATGCATTGTCGTCAATATCGCCTGCTGCCCACCATCCAGCATTGTTTCTTACCCAGTCAGGAATTACAGCGTCTTGCTTTTCTCCACTACTTTCAGTAATAGGTACTAGTATTATCTCAAATTTGATCATATATTCAATTCCATTAGCAAATGCATTGTCGTCAATATCGCCTGCTGCCCACCATCCAGCATTATTTTTTACCCAGTCAGGAATTGAAATTTCATTAGAAACTGGAACAGTTGAACTGGATGTAGATACTCCGGGCGATCCTACTTCAAAAATCTGCTGCCCTGGATAATATGTATCATAATTGAAAAAACCTTCTCCTGTTAGAGTCAAATTAAGTGTGTACATTCCTTCTGTTGGAATGTAAATTGGTTCTGTGGATATTCCTTCAAGTGCCTTGACACCAACAAATTCTTCAGGATTGTCACCTGTTACAATATTGAATTGTTTTCCTTGAGGATCTATTAGAGCATATGCGTATATTGCATCCTTTACTAATTCTCCATCAGCATTAAAGAATGAAAATTCAAATGGGATTTCCTGCCCTGCACCATATTTTGTTTCCCAAGCAATAAATGCGGTATAACCATTTTCAAAAGCTACATTAAACGAATTTTTTTGTACATTACCTTCTGGCATTAATTCAAAAAACATTTCTTTACTCATTTGATGACTTGAACCTAACTCATCATTAATTCGCTTTAATTCATTTCCTGTAATCAAAAAGTGCACTATATTCTCAGTCTCTGATGAATATGGATCAATTAGTAATGCTCTTTGATCAACTTTTACTCCATCAACATATCCTACAAAAGAAGATTCAGCACTGTATGGATCAAATGACTTTGGAACACGTATCTCTTGATGTACAACTTGAACTTGTTCTACATATTCTGGAGTCCAATCAAATGGCATTTTAAATGAAATTTGATGTGATGATTTACTATATTGAAAATTTTCAACTTCGTCATAGTATGTCTTTACAATTACGGGAAGCTCTTGTGCTGATGCAGTTTGTATGAAAAAGTTTTGTTCTTGTGCAATACTTACAAAAGTTTCAAAACTTAATGGTTCAGCAACCATAACCTTTGGACTAGTTGCTCCTTCTATATCTACTCTAATATTATAAAGTCCACCTTTGTCAAAAATTGGTCCATCAACTACTGGTCTACCGTCACCTCGTGCAAACAAACCACCACTTGTTCCTTCTATCTCACCATAATATTGTGTACATTTCCATAACTTATCTGCACTACAACCAAATTTTGGTTTTATTTCAATGTCTAACGTACCATCTTTATCATAAAACAAACTTCGTGCCAAGAGTTCACCTGAACGCCATAATTCAACACGATATGTAACCTGATCAAGATTAACATCAGTTAATGTATCATAAAATCTCACAGAAAGATTTGCAGAATCTATCTTACCTACAGTGATATCAGAAGGATCAAGTTGTGTAAATACTGTAACTTCCATATCTCCAAATCCTATAGGTGCTGCAACATCACCACCAAGTCCATGTGCAAATGCATTATCAACTAAGAATGGAATTGCTGTAATTGCAATTAGAGACAAAAACAAAATTTTGTAGTACAATACCACAATTAGTCTAAAAACCCTATTTAATGATTTGATAAAATCTAATTATCAAACTATCATCGTTTTTATTATCATTTACATTGCATTGAATTATGAAAATTTTATTTGCATTATTGTTTGTACCATTTTTATTAAGTCCAGCATTTGCTGCTGCACCTCTTCTTCCAGAAGATTATGAACAAATATTGTCATCAGAACAGGGAACATTAAAAATTGGATTATCAGTTATTGAACAGTCAGATAATATATCAAAATTATACATAGGCTGGATAAATCCAATGACGAATAAGATTCAGGAACACATTGACTATACGATTAAAGTAGTAAAAGATGGTGAGAACATATTTGGACCAATTCCATTGACACATACATCAATTGGAGAAGTTAAGATTCCTATTCAATTCCAATCTACAGGTGAACACGAGGTAATTATTGAGATGGAGGGAATTTTGTTTCAACCAATTCCACTAGAAACAACTATTTTTACAATTAATGTTACAGAGGAAAAAACAATCACTACTGAATCTGAATCTACTGAAGGCGGGGGCTGTCTAATTGCAACTGCAGCATATGGTTCTGAAATGGCACCACAAGTACAGTTCTTGAGAGAAATTCGTGACAATACTGTACTACAAACACAGTCAGGTGTATCATTCATGTCAGCATTCAACCAATTCTACTATTCATTTAGTCCAGCAGTAGCTGACTATGAAAGAGAAAATCCAGTATTCAAGGAAGCAGTAAAGGTTGGTCTAACACCACTACTAACATCACTTACCATACTCAATTATGTTGACATTGATACAGAGCAGGAAATGTTAGGCTATGGAATCGGAATTATCATGCTTAACATTGGAATGTACTTTGTAGCACCAGCAATTGTGATAGTTGCATTAAATAAAAAACTTAGAAAATAAAATTATTTTTTCTTTGCAAATGATGCGGCACCAATTGCAATTCCAGCTATTGCTAATCCAATTGCAGTAAGCGTGATTGCAGAATTATCATTACTTGGTTTGTTTTTTAATTCTTCTATGTTGTTTTGTAGATCACGAATATCACTACGTAGATCATTAATCTCTCTGTTAAAGTCATCAATTTCTACTTGATTTGATTCAACTGTAGGGAATTGGAGAAATGATGGATCTTCAACCTTCTTAGGATGTAATGTTAGATTAATTATAGTATCATTAATTGTTCCAATAAAATTTAGTTGTGACCATCCAGAAAATGTTGGAGTGATAGGAGTCTCGTACATCCCAGGTATTTCAGTAGGTATTAGTGGTAATGTAATGTCTGCATCATCAACAATAAGTTTTATTTTCAAAGTTTTTTTCAATCCCTCTATACCATTTTCAGAAACAAACTCTTGATCTATAGGCTCTAGACTTTTGTCCATTTCGCTAACATAAACAATAATTGCATTTGCTTCACCAGCAACTACTGGCCAGTTCTTCCAGTCAATCTGAATCCTATAATCACCAACAGCATCCACTTGGTGTGCAGACACATTTGAGACCAAAATTGGAGAAATTATCAAAATTGCCATTAAAATTATAATTTTCATGTTTTGCAATTTTTCTAACGAATAATAAAAATCAAGATAGTACAATTTTTGACTTGGACTAAGATCATTTTTATTAACCTAGGCACAATCAAACTTAATGAAAACGAAAACTATAGGTTCGTTATTCGTTCTTTTCGCTATTGCTTCTATGGCAGCAGTTGCACCTAGTGCATATGCAGACCACGCAAAGGTAGTAGTTGAAAATGCTGCAGGTTCATCAACCCCTGGTTGTGAACCAGATTGCTTTATTCCAGCAACAGCAACAATTGATGCTGGCGGCGAAGTCGTTTTTACAAATAATGACACTGCTGCCCACACATCAACTGCTGGAACGCCAACAGACGGCCCAAGCGGTGTTTGGGACAGTAGTTTGGTAATGGTTGGAATGAGTTATTCAGTTATACTTGAAGAACCAGGAGAGTATCCTTACTTCTGTATGGTTCATCCATGGATGACAGGATTAGTAATTGTAGAAGCAGCAGGAGCCGCTGAAGAAGAACATGATGATGATCATGGTGAAATGGAAATGGCATCAACACCAAGTGTAGTTGATATCCAAATTGGCGCTCCAGAAACTGCAAGTGCAGGTGAAAGAATAACAATTGATGTTACAATTCTTGACGGAATGGGAATGGGAACAGAACACACTAACTATGACGTTGTAGTCACACACGATGGTGAAACATTGTATGAAGATAGTGTACACTCTCATACTGGCGAATCAAGTCATGATGTAACACTGAGTGCAGACGCATCTGATGACAATCCAGTTGATGTATCAGTTACATTCACTGGATTTGGAATGGCAGGTGACGAAATGACTGGTCCAATTGGAACAACGAACAATGTACAAGTGGTTCCAGAATTTGGTACAATAGCTGCATTGATTCTTGTAGTAGCAATTGCTTCAATAATTGCAATAACTGCAAAGTCAAAAGTTAGTTTAATGCCAAAACTCTAAACTAAAACTTCTTTTCTTTTTTCTTTTTTATTTTCTTCTAAGCATTGCTATAATTGCTAGAATTATAGCTGCTGCTCCAAGTGACAAACCAAAAACACCAAAATTGTATGCAGACTCTACACTTATTCCACCAGAAGTTAGACTAACATCACCAACATTTGATTTTATGTTAGAAACATCTTTTTGTAATGAAGAAAGAGCATTTTTCAAGGCACCAATTTCTTGTCCTGATGCAGAACTAGAAGATGGTGGAAAATCAAGTACAGATGTACTTTCAACATCTTCTATTGGAACTATGACACCAACAGGTGTCCCATTCAGCTCTCCCTGAATTTTTACCTCCATAGAACCAATTTTTGTTGGGATAATTTTTGCATAATAGTGTCCAGGACTAGGATCTGAGTTAACGTCAAGAACTTTGGAGGCACCACCAGACATTACAGTTGCATCCATGCTTCGAAATCCATTTGTAATATTTTTGTAGGCTCCAGTTTCTTCATTTGGTTCCCTAATGTCAATAGTTATGGCATTTAGGATTCCTACTACTGGAGGTTCATCTTGCCAACCAACCTCAATTTCATAAGAACCAACCTCAACTGTAGTATGTGCATGTACAGCAGAAAAACCTGTTCCAATGATAAATAATGCTGTCAACATAACAAAATATTTTTTCACGATTCCAAGACAAATACACAAGTTATTATCTTTACTAAAATGGTACAATTTTCGAATTGGTAATTCTTTAAATTATGAGTATCTAGGTTTTAAATAAGTTGAAAATAATCTGGTTAATTCCAATTTTATTTCTGATTGCATTTCCACTAGCTTATGCACATCCATTTCTTTTGGATTCAGAACCAGCACAAGGACAAAGTGTTTCTATTGGTACAACACAAATTATCACATATTATTCTGAGGCAGTTGAAATTGATTTTTCTGAATTAAAAATTTATGATTCTGATGGAAATCAAGTAGACAATCGTGATATTGCATATAATAATGCAGAATCATCATTAATTATTACAACATCACCGCTAGAAGATGGAGTTTATACAATTACAAGTAAAGTACTATCAAAAGTTGATGGGCATTTGGTACATGCTGCAATAATTTTTGGTGTAGGTAATGTCCAAATTGATACATCATTACTTGATTCACAACAACAATCAGAAACTACATTTATTCCAGAATCAATTGCAAGATTTCCTGGTTTAATTGGTCAAACTATTGTACTAGGAGGAGTCATTGCATCAATTGCAATATGGTCAACACGACAAAGTAGATTTAAAGATCAAATTGCATTAATTGAAAACTCGTTTAAAGCAAAATTCTCTAAAGTGATTGGTTTTGGTATAATTGCAGTATTTGCTTCTAATTTTATTATATTGGGTGTTCAGACATGGCGTTTAGAAACATCACCATTTGATATTATTGAAACTACATTTGGTTCTACGTGGCTTACAAGAATGATTATAACTATAATTTTAATTGTAATCTGGTTTTGGTTAGAAAGAAAAAGTAAAATTTCAATTAAAACTCAATTACCAATGCTTGTTTTTGCACTTGCATTAATTGCAACAACAACAATGATGGGGCATGGTGCTTCAACTGAGATGATGCCACCAATAATTTTAGATTATGTACACAATTTACTCTCGTCTATTTGGATTGGTGGTGTAATTTTCTTAGGATTTGTTGTTTTACCATCAATAACAAAATTGGATGGAAATGTTAGAGATAAAATCACCATCAGTCTGATTCCAAGATTTTCAGGTATGATAATAATTGCATTAGGAATTTTAATTATAACAGGACCAACATTACTTTGGTTCTTAGATAGTAATGTTTCATCTCTTACTGATTCAACTTACGGGAAATTAATAATAATTAAAATTGCAATTGCATCAATAATGATTGCATTTGGAGGATTTTATCAAATCAAGTTTGTAAATCAGGCAAAAAATGATTTAAAATCAACTTCAGTGTTTAAGAAATTACAAAAACCGTTAAGATTTGAAGCATGTTTGGGAATTGTTTTACTTGCAGTTGTTGCACTATTAGTAAATTCTTCTCTTCCAGCAGGAGAAATTCAATCAGTTAATGCTGAACAGGGAATTGATGGGTTTGAATCTTCACTGTTTTCAGAAAATGCAAGATTTGATGTTAGTGTTGTACCAGTTGGAATTGGTACAAATCAAATAAGTGTGATAGTTTCAGGACTGGATGCTCAACCGCTTTCAGATATTTCTACTGTAAAAATTAAAGTTTCTAATCCATCTAGAAACATAGCACCAATTGAGGCACTTGTTACTGAGAACCAAGTTTCTGGCCAACAAACAATTACAAAATATTCTGCAGAGTCAACTTTTAGTTTTGCAGGAACTTGGCAAATTGAATTAGAAGCACAACGAACAGAAAATGCAAACGAGAATGTCTTGTTTGATGTTAGAATTAAGCCTGCATTAACTGACATGAGAACTGAAATTATTGAATATGAATTACCTGCAGACGAAACTGCACCATTACATCCTGTCTATGATGGAAAAAACATTTGGATTTCTGATGCACAAAAACCAAGACTATGGAAATTTTCTACAGATGATAAGCAGTTTACTCCATACACATTTGATGGTCTAACTACAATTTTCATGGATATAGATAATGATGGAAAAATTTGGTTTACTGACACACCAAATTCTAAAATTGGAAGCTTTGATCCAAAAACAGAACAATTTGAAATTATTGAACTACCACAATTTACACTAGTTAGTAAGAAATCAATTCCTACATCAATTGCAATTGATCATGACAATGATGTATGGGTTGCAATAATTGATCAAAGTATATTATTAGAATATGAGCAACAAACCAAGAGATTTCATATCTATAATACACTAACTACAGATGCTGGCCCAACTTCAATTGCGATTGATAGTTCCAATAATGTTTGGTTTGCAGAATCATTAGCTGGAAATCTTGGAAAGATTGATTCACAAACAAAAGAAATGACAGAATTTACACCTAGTGATGGACCATTAGCAGAACCATTTGCATTGATGATTGATAAAGAAGAAAATATTTGGATTGCAGAGCACATTGGTCCTGCCATTACAAAATTTAATCCAATTTTAGAAAGTTTTGATCAAGTTAAAATTGATAATCCTGAATCCTTACCATTTGGAATGGTTTTGGATAAATATGACAATATTTGGGTTGCACAGCATGTAGTTGACAGTCTTGTTGTGTATGATCCTTACAATGACAGAATAACTGAAGTTACAATACCAACTGAAGGCTCCTTTACACAATTTGTAACATCTGATAATAACGGAGATATTTGGTTTGTTGAACAACGTGGAGCAAAGATTGGTAAGGTTTCAATTAGTTCTGTACCTAATCAAACAACAATTTTACAAGAATCATCTACATTTGAAATAAAGTATGTAGAGCTGGTAGCACCATTGATTGCAGTTGGAATAATTACCACATCATTATTTTATGTAAAAAGCGTTAGAGATAAGAGAAAAATTGATGAAATGATTAAGGACAAATCTGAAATTTAATCATAAAAACGTTAGTTAACTACAATAGTAGTTCCAAATATTCGTAAGTATGAAATTTTACTTTACACTTCTCGTTTGTATAATCTCGATTTCATTATTTATTCCTGCATTTGGTCATGGAACAGGAATTGAATCATCACCATTCATTAAAGTAGATGATAGAGAAATTCGAGTAACTGTTGAACAGTTAGAATTAGATAAATATGAATCAGACAAAAAATTTTTTCAAATACACGCATATGATAGAACAAATAATCAAACTCTTGAAGACATAAATTTTGATATTAAATTATTCAAAGATGCTGAATTATTATTAAGTAATTCCTTTTATGAGCAAGAAGGATTACTTGTTTTAGATTTAACCACAAATGAAAGTGGAATTTTTACTTTTCATATAATAATTAATTCTGAAGATCAATTTGGAACAATTACTGACTTGGAATCTGTAAATGAAATTAGTATAACCGAAGTTACTCATCATCTTCAAACAGTTGAGCAAATTCCAGTTGAATTTAGAGTTAAATCATATTATGATAACATAACAAGATTTGTTTACAATCAAACTGAACAAACAGCAAAAATTATAATTCCATTTGATTGGAAAGAACAAAACATTTCTCATACAAGTGTAGTTCATGCAGAAATTATGTTTCCAAAAAACTTTGTATCTTTTTTGACTCCAAATTATTTTGGTACTGCAAATGGCATTGATCTTTTCAAATCTTCTATTTTTATTGATGATTACTCTGAAGAGGAAAGCAGACTTGTACACTTTGTCTTACTAAAAGATCATTTGAGATACTTAAAAGCTGAAATGAAAAGTATGAATTCCGAAATTCCAAATGTTTTGGAACTTGTTTTAAAAAAAGGTGAAGAAATTAAGTTCCCAATAAGTGCATTAACTATCAGTGAAGAATATCAAGTTGATTTAGCATGGGATCCAAAGAAAATTGAACCTAATATAAAAACCAAATTTATCTATACATTCCGTGATCCATATACTCTTGCTCCAATTAGAGATTCTGATTATACTTTTACTTTATTACAAAATAATAAAGAAATTTTTTCAAAATCATCTTATGCAAAAATTGGAGGTGATTGGACAGATTATACATTTTCTGAAGAGGAAACTGGTGTAACAGTTGCTCGATTCTCAAACATTTCAGGCAGTGGTCAGGAAACAGAATTTGCATTTATTGTTTTAGAAGCTGAAAAGTCAAATGTTGTTTCAATTCCTTTTTGGATTAAAGATCATGCAAAATGGTGGGCAGAAGGTGTTTTTGATGATAATACATATGCTGATGGAATTGAATACATGATTAATACTGGTATAATTGTAATACCAGTAACACAGAATGATGTTGAAAATCAGGATGCGATAATTCCTGAATGGGTAAAAAACACTGCAGGATGGTGGGCTAATGATGAGATTCCAGATTCTGCATATGTAAATGCAATTCAGTATTTGATGAAAGAAGGAATTATCACAGTTACATAGAATTTTCTTAATACTATTATACAAATTATAGTCACACATATTGACAAATGTTTCCTTTAAAGGATGAGAATCCACATCCACCTGGGTTTAAACCAAAACTTACAATTGCATTAATAATTATTAATGTGGTTGTATTTGGTATAGAGGTTTCTGTTACTGGAGAATTTTTTGATTTTACAAACCGTCAAGCAATGAATATGTTTTTGAATTGGGGTGCTGTTCCGGGTTGTATTACTGGACAAATTAGTGGGATCAATACTGGTGTTGACGTAATAACTTGCCCTGCATTTCCAGAACTTACATTATTATCATCTACTTTCATGCACGGCGGTTTACTACATCTTGGTGGTAACATGTTGTTTTTGTGGATATTTGGTGATAACATAGAACTAAAGTTTGGTAGAGTAAAGTATCTTGGAATTTATTTACTATGGGGAGTTGGTGCAGGATTAATTCATATCTTAGGTGATCCTGGCAGTGGAATTCCTGCAGTTGGAGCATCTGGTGCAATCTCTGGAGTTTTGGGTGCATATCTAATAATTTTTCCACGAGCAAGAGTACTCACATTCATGATGCTAGGTTTCTTTTGGAGAATGATACATATCAAGGCAATGTACTTTCTTCCATTTTGGTTAGTATTCCAAAATTTAATCCCATTTTTTATTGGTGGCTTTGGTGTTGCAGGTGGTGGTGTTGCATATCTTGCACATATTGGAGGATTCATTTTAGGAATAGGTGTTGGTTATGCATATAAAAAATTGAATCGATCCAATTCTACATATGGAACTCGTTATGGTTACAGAGACGACTGGCGATAGTTTAAAAATTAAATTGATGAGATTCTCAGTTAACATATGCCATACATACAGGTATCACTCTACCCAGGTCGTACTGACCAACAAAAACAGGATTTTGCAAAATCAATAACAAAATCTGCAGTTGAAATTCTAAAAACAAAAGAAGAACATGTTATTGTAGTATTTGATGAAAATCCAAAAGAGAACTGGTTTCTAGCAGGAAATCAACTCTAATCTATCTTTTTTTCTAAAATTTTCTAATATCTCCTTCCAACAAGCCATAACCAATATGAAAAATATCAATATGTTTTGAAAGATCCTCTTTTTTGTTAAAAAATGACATGCAATATGGACATTTCATAATCTACCAATCCTCCAAAAATTTTTCTATATCTTTACCCATGAATTTACAATCTTTCAGTTTTAATGTTTTATCACTACACATACATTTTTTCTTTCTTTCTCCACATTCACAACAAATGAAGATTTTATTTTGTTTGTATGCCATGATTCTATAGAGTCAATAAATTATTTATTCACTAGGTACACAATGTAATTTTTAACAATTTTTTTATTATAACGATTATCACTCTTGATAATTAGCATTATAAGTTTTAAATGATAAAAATATTTTTTTTTCTGTTAATTGAGCATGCTTGCACTGTTATCATAATGGGCTAGAAATAGCTCATTATTCTTATTTTCAATACTGAAAATCTACACTCTCTTTTAATCAAAGATAATTAATTTTAATTATGAAGAAATGTAATCAATGTGGAAAATTATTAAAAAATGAAACTGCAACTCATTGTTCTGATACTTGTTTGTTTATGAGCATTAAAAAAAGTACATCTGTAGATAAAGTAAATAAATGAAAATTACAGTAGTGAAAATTTCATATAATATTCATTGTTAGGAATTATATTCATATTTTAAAAGAAGCCTAGATCTTTATTATTTATAAGTGGCTTCGAGATTTCTCCTCAATTTTACATCTAGCCACTTTCCATCCACCAAATTTTGATTAGGTATAGATGTATTGCAGTGTATACACTTTCATTATATTATTTTCAATTATTATTAAAGTATGCAAGTGCTTCAAAATAGTAAAATTGTTGATGATGAAGAAAAAAAAGATGTGTTACTTGAAATAATTGCTGACAAATATTGTAGACAAATTATTTCATCTATAGTTGATGGAAAAAAATCAGTGCCAAAAATTAGTAAAGAAACTAACATCCCAATTAGTACTGTTTACAGAAAAATTCAAAAGCTTGAGGAGCAAAAATTATTAGATATTACAGGTCTAATTAATGATGAAGGGAAAAAAATTTTCTTGTATTCCTCACGTATAAGATCAATTTTATCACAATTTGATTCAAATTCTGTAACTATCCAAATAATCACAAATTATCTTTAATCTAATCTTATATTATGGCAAAAACACATGACATAGTGGAAAATTCAACAGTTAGAAAACATCACAAATCAGAAAAAAAACCTACACGAACTACTAGCTATAGATTACCTATAGATATTTTAAATGAACTTGAAACAGAAGCAAGACAAAAAAATGTTTCAGAAAATGTTCTTGTGAAACAGATTTTAGAAAAATATGTTAAGTGGGATAGAATTGCAGAAATAATTGGCATGATACAAGTTCCTTACGGCTTGTTGAAAATTATTGGAAAAGATTTGACAGAGAATCAGATTGATAAAATAGTTGACGCACTTTTTCCTGTAATTAGAGATTCTGCAATGTTTTCTAAAGGTGGAAGTGATTTAGAGCGAATTATTGAAACATTAGAAGATTTTATGAAAGTATCAGGAATGAAATCTGATCATCGTAAAGAAGGTCCTATGCATCATTTTGTTATCCAACATGGAATTGGTATGGCCTGGTCAATATTTGTTAGAAAATTATTAACACGAGTATTCAAAGAAAATATCCCAGATAAACAAGTTTCATGTCAGTTAACTAATTCAACAGTTATTGTATCTGTTGATTTAGGCTCAGATTTTGATGAACATACTTACTAATTATTATAATAAATAATTTTTTTCCTAAAATTATCTTTTTATCTTTAGTTAAATTACAAATCTTATGTCAAAAATTGCACTTGTTCAGTTTAAAGCATCAACTGAAAAGAAAAAAAATCTTCCAAAAATTCTAGATTACATCAAGCAAGCTGCAAAGAATCATGCAGATATGTGTACATTTCCTGAATACATGATGTTTTTTACACCACCAACACAATCAGCAAAACAGGTAGCACAACAAGCCGAAACCATCAATGGTGAATTTGTGTCAGCAATTGCAAAGTGTGCAAAAGAAAATTCTATTAGTGTTGTCGGAACAATGTACGAAAAAAGCAGAAAAAAAGATCGTGTTTATGATACATCATTCATTGTAAATAAAAATGGAAGAATCACTGGTAAATATAGAAAAATTCACCTCTATGATGCATTAGGTTTTAAAGAATCTTCTAAGATGTCACCTGGTTCATTGATTCCTATGCCAACTAAAACTTCAGTTGGAAAATTAGGAATGATGATTTGTTATGATTTACGATTTCCTGAAATGTCAAGAGCATTAGCATCTGCAGGAACAGAAATACTTGTAGCACCATCTGCTTGGGTTAACGGTCCTATGAAAGAGGAACATTGGTTGACATTAAACAAATCACGTGCAATTGAAAACGGATGTTATGTCATAGCACCAGATCATCTAGGTCATGTTTATTCTGGAAGAAGTCTTGCTGTAGATCCATATGGTAGAATCCTTCTTGATATGAAGAAACGACAAGGAATTGGTTATGTTAACATCTCATTAGAAAAGGTTTATGAAATTCGAAAAAAACTTCCCTTATTAAAAAACCGTAGAACAGATATTTATTCAAACTTTAAACTTTAGATTTTCTACTATTGCATTTAATATTTCCACATTGTTTTTGCCATTTCTGTTTTCTAGAAAATCTAAAAAATATAGTAGGCCATGAACAAAAATTACATTTAATTTTTGTTGCTTTTAGCATTGCTTTTTGTAAAAGTGGTGATGATGCTTTGCAACCATTATAGTAATTTGTGCACCCGATGAATCTTTTTTTTGTTGTATGTGATTTTATTACCAAAAGCTGTCCTGATTTACATTCAGGGCATTCTACCAAGCCGTCTTTAGGAGTATTTGTACCTAAAATTACATATTTTTTCTTTTTTGCAGACCATGATAGAAAGCCATTAGAATCAAGATATTGAGCAATTTCTGTTTTAAATAATTTAACATTATTTTTTGTTACTCTGACAGAATCTCTCTTTGTTATTTTATTTTTTGAGATTATAGTTTGTTTCATACATTCTTTTGAATTCTACCTTAATCAAATTTTTTGCATAATTTTTATACTCGATTTGTCAGCAAAATTTGTGGAAAACGTTTGTGTTTTAGGTGCTGGTAGTACAAAATACGGTAAATTAGATGACAGTATATCTGATATTACAATTCAAGCATCTGCAGCTGCAATTGAAAATGCTGGTATTGAACCTAAAGAGATCAAAGCAGGATACATATCAAATGTTTTTGGAGTTGCAGATAAACAAGTTCACTTAGGTCCTGTTGTAATGAGCAATCTAGGAATTTCTGAAAGACCATCATTATCAATTGAATCTGCATGTGGAAGTGGTTCTGTTTCATTTAGAGAAGCATTTGCAAATGTTGCTGCGGGATTTTATGACGCAGTACTTGTTACTGGTGTAGAAAAAGTTACTCATACAGGAACAGAATGGACTACAACTTACTTTTCTTATTGCTCTGATTTTTTCTATGAAGGACAAGCAGGTGCATCATTCCCTGGACTATTTGCATCAATGGCAAGAGCATATCTTAATGAATTTGATGCAACTGAAGAAGATCTTGCTAGTGTTGCAGTAAAAAATCATGATAATGGTCTTTCAAATCCGAAAGCACATCTCAGAAAAAAAATTACTATTGACGATGTAATGAATTCAGCAGTAGTAGCAAGTCCTTTGAAACTTTTTGATTGTTGTCCATTTTCTGATGGAGCGAGTTCTGTAGTTATTTGTAATGAACAGTTTGCAAAAGATCATTCAAATAATTATGTAAAAGTAATTGGTTCAGGTCGTGGTGGTTCACCTGCAGCATTACAAGGTCGTGAACATCTTACAACAATTCCAAGTACTAAAATTGCAGCAGCAGATGCATACAAAATGGCAGGTATTACAGCAAAAGATGTTGATTTTGCAGAAGTTCATGATTGTTTTACAGTAGCTGAGGTAGTTGACACTGAGGATCTTGGATTCTTTGAAAAAGGAAAAGGTGCTCAAGCTGCACGTCAAGGTGAAACTAAACTAAACGGTTCAATACCAATTAATCCATCTGGTGGTTTAAAATCAAAAGGACATCCAATTGGTGCTACAGGTGTTGGTCAAGTAGTTGAAGTGTTTGAACAATTAACAGGAAAATCTGGTGAACGAACAGTTAATGATGCAAAAATTGGTTTAACACAAAATTTTGGTGCAACTGGTGCTAGCTGTGCAGTTCATATCTTTGAAAGTGTGTAAATTGTCAGCAAAACCTGAATTTATTGAACAAGCCAAGAATGGAAAGATTCTAGCTAGAAAATGCACAAAGTGTAATGAATTACATCTTGCAACTGTATATTTCTGTAAAAAATGTGGTAACAAAGATTTTGAAAATTCTATACTTACTGGTAAAGGTAAAATTGTAACATATACAATTATGACTGTCCCACCTGAAGGATTTGAGGAATTTGCTCCTTATGCGTGGGTAGTTATGGAGTTAAATGATGATTCTAGGCTTAGAATTTCCGGATTTTTAGGCAATATTGCAACACCAGAGGATCTTCCTATTAGTACACCAGCAGAAATTGTCGGTTTTGATCAACGAGGAATTATCATTAAAAAACAATAACACATTATTATTTTAACTATTAAAAAATAATCTTGTTATTTTTAAATACTGATTACAAGAACTTGAAGTATGTCTGTAGAAGTTGTTTGTGGAAAATGTGGTGAAAAAATATCTTCGATGAAGATGTTAAAATCCGTGAAAGAAGTTCTAAAACATTATAATAATAAATGTCCTAAATGCGGACAAAAACTTTCTACATCCCAATTTTCATTAGATATAGAAAAAAAATAATTTTAACGATCATTTTCTTAGCAACAACAACTCTTAATAGTAAATTTTCTTTTACATTGTTTTATGGGAAAAGATGAGGAAGCAGAATTTGAAGAAGAATTAGATCTAAATGCTGATGTTAACGACGATGATGATGATCTAATGTTAGATGAAGATTCCAAAGATGGTGGTGGTCTTTTACAATCTACATCAAAACGTGTTAGAATGATATTTTCTGTTATGGCAAGCCCTAATAGAATAGATATTTTAAGAATTCTTAATTCAAAAGGTCCATTAACATATTCCGAGCTAAAATCATTAGCTGGTTTTAAATCAAAAAAAGAGAGTGGTAAATTTGCCTATCATCTTAGAAAACTTTTACGTCAATCATTAGTTGCACTTAATAAATCTGAAAGACGATATACAATTACTAATCTAGGTAAATTAGTATTGAGTCTTGCAAGACAAATTGAAGAGCGTTCAATTATTGAGAGTGGAAAAATGTATGTACGTACATCACATGATTCTATTGAAGAATTTAATTCTCAAAAAATTATTCAATCATTAGTTCGTGAAGGAAGTTTACCATTGGAACTTTCACAAAAAATTACTGAAGAGGTTGAAAATCGTATATACAAATTCCAAACAACATATCTAACAGGTTCATTAATCCGTGAAATGGTTGATAACGTACTTTTGGAACATGGATATGAAGAATATAGAAATAAGCTTGCACGTCTTGGCATGCCTGTTTTTGATGTTCAAGAAATGTTTACGAACGTAGAAAACAATCAAAACGGTACGGAAGATATTTTATTCGAAACTGGAAAACATGTTTTATCCGAATATTTACTCACAAATACATTACCAAAAGATGTAGCAGACTCTCATTTATCAGGCGATTTACACATATCAAATCCAGGAATATGGTCACTTGTACCTGATACAGTATTTCTGAACATTAAAGAATTAATTGAAGATGGTTTGGAATTAGGCGGAAAATCTCTGGGTGTATCACGAATTTCACAACCTAAAACTCTTGACGATCTATCCATTATACTACCAATGGTTTTTTCTTTAGTGTCAAAAGAAGCATCACAAGAAGTTGTGATAGATGAACTTCCAGCATTATTGACAAAAACTTCAAAGAATTTGGCAGATATTGAGAAAAAACTTCTTGATATCTTTAAACTTTCTTCTACATCTATAAGTTATGAAAAATCTCCAACAATAATCTCATTCAGACTTCCTTTATCTACAGATCAAAAAGTCGTCAAGTCAATATTATCAGCATACAAATCATATGTACAAATTACACCATTACCAAAAATTGGACTAGTAATCGATTATGAAAAAGGAAAAATATCAGAGGTATCTGATGCTTTGTCTACAATAATTTCTCTTGGTGGTAATGTTATATTCTCAAAAGGATCTTGTTCTACAAATGCAATATTAAAAGATGAGGAAAAACATATTGGAACATCAATCAAACTTGGTTCACTAACAATTAATCTTCCACGACTTGCATTTGAATCAAATAAAGATGAGACATATTTTAGAGCTAGACTTGCTTTACTAATTAAGCCAGCAATTGATTCAATGGTAATGAGAAAAAAAGATATTTCTGATCTTACTAGACGAGGAATAAATCCACTTCTTAGCACTAATACTCAATTCATGCAAAAAAATTCTATGTCTTTAACTTTAAATCTTGTCGGACTAAAAGAAGCTGTCTTTAATATACTTGGTCATAAGGATGACAAAGAAGGTAAAGAAATTCTCTACAAAGTTATTCAAACTGCAGTTGACGTTGCATCAAAGAAAGGAAAAGAATGCGAAGTAAATGTTACAATTGCAATGGTTGACAGTGATGGCATTTCAAGATTTGTAACTTTAGACAGTGAAAAATATGGTAAAAATTCTGTTCAAGACTCAACTTCTTCAGGATCATATTCACAAGGATTATCAATAGATCCATCAAAACTTGAGGATTTGACACCAAAGAATACATCAATTTTAGAATCTAATAATATTGCAAAGGCCCTGAACGGTGGTTTGCTTTTAAAGATTAATTTTGCGAAAAAACCTAAGTCTACAGAAATAAAGGCTGTAATTGAAAAATTTGTAGTACTAACTTCGTCGTTTAAACCAATTGTTCATTCACCTGTATGTGGTAATTGTGGGTACAAAGACGAAAAATTAGTCGACAAATGCCCAACTTGCAAGTCACAATACATTCTTTAAAACGAAATTCGTTTTTTTATTTTTCATTTTAACAGTGTACCAGATAAGCTAATCACACAACGTTTTTCTATATAATATCTTTGACCGATCTATTTTAAGAATTTAAAACAATTTTAGACTTGGTAAATTACCACTACAAAGAATATTGTAGCGTTGTAAAAACTTTCAAGCTCAAACTAAGAAAATAGTTTGCAAAGAAGATATATTCTTGATCAAATTAACATACTCTTGAGGAGTTATAATTGGTTGAAAATTCACAAATAGAGAGTTCTATAGGAGAAATTAGGAAAAGAAATGGTAAAGTAACAATCTTTGACAAAAATAAGATCACAAATGCTATTTCTAAAGCATTAATGGCAACAAATGATGAAGATCGCGATCTCGCAGAAAAATTAACTAACGGTGTATTAGACAAGCTAATCACACAAGGTTTTTCCACATCACATCCTCCAAGTGTTGAAGATATCCAAGATATGGTTGAATCAACATTAATTGAGCAGGGCCACAGTGAAATTGCAAAATCATACATTCTGTATAGACATGAACGCAGAAAAGTAAGAGATGAAAAAATGAAAGTTCTAAATACAGATAGTCTTGATTCTGTTTCTAAGAAATTTGATCTTAATTGTCTCCGTGTTTTAGCATCACGTTATTTGATGAGAAACAACAAAAATGAAATCACTGAAAGTCCAACATCAATGTTTGAAAGAGTTGCAATTCTAATTGCAATTGGGGATCTTTTACATGATAGTGAAGTTTTTGCAAAAACAGGTAATGTACAACAAAACATTGAGGAGGCAACAGAATATCTTGCTAAACTTGATCACTTTGATTATAAATTTAAAATTGGTGAATATTATCTAAACAAGTGGCACTTTAGAGGTTTAATCAATGGTTATGTTGATCTTGCAAAGAAAAACCAAGTAAAAATAAGTTTTAAAGAACTCTTAACACAGTTAGCTGCTAAAAAATTTAATATTTATTCTGAAAGAATAGATGAATACAATTCACTAATGACATCACAAATCTTTTTACCAAATTCACCAACAATGATGAATGCAGGTGGACGTCTTGGTCAATTGTCTGCATGTTTTGTTCTTGGAATGCCTGATGATATGGCAGGAATTATGAAATCAACATCAGACGCTGCTTTAATTTTCAAATCAGGTGGTGGTGTTGGAATTAATTATTCTGATTTAAGAGAAGAGGGAGACATTGTTGCATCCACATCAGGCGTAGCATCAGGTCCAGTTTCATTCATGAATATAATAAATTCAGTTACAGAGGTAGTGAAACAAGGAGGAAAACGACGGGGTGCAAATATGGGCATCATGGATGTATGGCATCCTGACATTGAGAAATTCATAACAAATAAGACGGAGCCAGGAGTATTAGAGAATTTTAACGTTAGTGTAGGAATTTGGGAGGACTTTTGGAATGCTTTAGTTAATTCAGAAGATGGTGCTTACACATTAAGAAGTACTCGTGATAATTCTCCTGTAAGAGAAGTTAATGCACATCACTTGATTGATCTTATTGCAAATTCTGCTTGGAAGAGTGCTGAACCTGGATTAATTTTCTTTGATAAAATAAATGAGTATAATGTTTTTGCAAAAGCAAGAGGTGGTCCACTTAAAGCAACTAACCCATGTGGTGAACAAAGTCTTTATCCATACGAATCATGTAATCTTGGTTCAATTAACTTAGCTAATCTTGTAAAAAGAAAAGCAGATGGTCAGTATGAGTTTGATTGGCAGAAATATGAAGAAGTGATAAGAAAAACAACAAGATTCTTAGACAATGTAATTGATGTTAATCATTATCCTGTTCCAGAAATTAATGTAGCATCAAAAGAATCAAGACGAATAGGTCTTGGTGTAATGGGAGTTGCTGATCTATTGTATAAGCTTAGAATATCATATAATTCTAAAGAAGGTTATGAATTTATGTCAAAACTTTCTGAAGCATTATCATATTTTTCAATGGAAGAAAGTGTAGCATTATCACAATCAAGAAGTGAATTTCCATTATGTTCAAAAACAGAATATCCTGATGGTAAGATTCCAATTGCTGGTTTTTATCAAAAACCAAAGAGTGCACATTATTATGATTGGGATGCATTAGTCACAAAAATAGAAAAATATGGAATTAGAAATGTTCTAACAACTACAGTTGCTCCAACAGGTACATTATCAATGATTGCAGATTGTTCCAACGGAATGGAACCAACATTTGCATTAGTATTCGAAAAGAGAGTCACTGTGGGTAGATTCTTCTACACAAATAAGATCTTTGAAGAAGTATTACGAGAAAATGGACTTTACAGTGAAGAATTACTTGCAAAAGTTGCTAGTAATTATGGTTCTGTAAAAGGAATACCAGAAATTCCAGAATGGATACAAAACATCTTTGTTACTGCAATGGATATACACTGGTCAGATCACTTAATGGCTCAAGGTGTTTGGCAAGATTGGATTGGAAATGCAATTGCAAAGACAATCAATATGCCAAATGACGTATCAGCTGAGGATGTAAAAGCTGCGTATTTACTTGCACATGAAATAGGTCTAAAAGGAATTACTGTGTACAGAGATGGTTCTAGGCATAAACAAGTATTGCACATGACAGATGAAAATGCCACAAAAACATTTGACGTAACTCCATCTAATTACTTGTATGATTATATTCGAGATACAATTACCAATCCATACATCAGAGAACAGGTGAATAATGCATTAAAATTGGTTGTACCACATGAAAATATCACAAAGCCTGCTCCTTTAGTAGACGAAAATAAAAAAGAAAATCTTTGTCCTACATGTAATAATAATCTTGTATTGATTGAAGGCTGTAGTATTTGTATTGAATGTGGTTATAGTGGTTGTACATCTGGATAATCATAATTTAAAAAACAAATAGTAGATTAATTATTACGTATATACATGCTAACATTAATTCTTGCTGATTCATCATTAGAACTTGTACCTAAAGAATTACAAAATCATCCATCAGTAATTTCATACTGTAAGAGAAATAGAAAAAAATCTTCTGAAATATTACTTGATAATTCTTGGCATTTTGCAGCTATGAAAGAAATTTCAAATGAAATAAAGCGAGGAAGACCAGATATAATACATTTAGCACTTTTAACGATATGTAACAGCCCATTATATTATGAAAAAAAGATCAAAGTCTTTATTCACACTATCAACAATCAAGTTATCACATTAGGTGATCAAGTTCGATTACCAAAATCATATCATAGATTTCAAGGAATAATTGAGAAATTATTCAAAGAAAAGAAAATTGAAGTCTCAGATTCCAAATTAATGGAAATTGAGAATATGACTTTTGAAGAGTTGATAAACAAAATAAAGCCTGAAAAATTAGTTGGCTTTTCAACAGAAGGTAAGAATAGTACATTTGAGGAGTCTGCAAAGACAATTACTGATAATTCATGTATAGTAATTGGTGGATTTCAAAAGGGACATTTTCAAGAAAATATAAAAAGCAAATTTGATCAAATTGAAAAACTATCGGAGAATTCTTTAGAAACGCATGTAATTCTTAGTAGAATCATCTATGAGTATGAAAAAACCATTTTTATGTAGGTAGAAAAGTTTTCTTCCTTATGCAGTCATAGTATAGCCTGGTTAGTATTCGGGGTTTCCAACCCTGTGACGCGGGTCCGAATCCCGCTGACTGCATCTTATTATTGATCAATTTTTTTACTATTACCTTTTGAATTAATTATGAATAATTCAAAAAAAGAAATTGCAACAAAGCGAATAGAGATTCTATTTACTAATGCAGTTTCTAATGCACGACTAGAACCAGATTTGGCTGAAAGACAGGCATTATTAGCAAAAAAAATCAGTATGAAGTACAAAATAAAAATGCCATATGAAATCCGATCATGTTTTTGCAAAAAATGCAAAAAATTTATCGTACCAGGAATAAATTCCAAAGTTCGAATTGGTAGAAGCAATGTTAAATCTATTAGAGTTACTTGCAACTTTTGCACACATACATACAGAAAAATTATCTAAAAACTAACTATGATTTATAAGACGATTATCAAATTTTTCATTTAATGGCTAAAGTATATGATGTACCAGCAAATGACTTGATAACTAAATTAGCAGAAGTATTGAAAACTGAAGATATTCCTGCTCCAAGTTGGTCACCATTTGTTAAAACTGGTGCACATGCCGATAAAGCACCACAAAAAGCTGATTGGTGGCATACTAGATGTGCATCAATCTTAAGAAAAATCTATCTTCATGGTCCTCTTACAGTAAATGAACTTAGAACCATTTATGGTGATGGAAAAAGAAACATGTACTATGGTGCTAGACATCATAAAGATGCTAGTGGTGCAATAATTCGAAATGCAATTCACGGCCTGGAGAAATTAGGTTATGTTGAAAAAATTGAGAAAAAAGGAAGAGTTGTTTCTCGTCAAGGAATGCAAAAACTTGATAAAATGTCGACTGAAATTCTAAATGAAATGATCCAGAATACTCCAAAACTAAAAATTTACTCTTAGTGTTTTTATAATGAGTTTTCCAGATCCAGAACAAAATAATGAACAACCAAATGAAGAACAAATTTCTACACAAAAAGATATGTTGTTAAAACAAATACTTTCTGGAGAAGCTAGATTGCGACTAAATAATGTTAAAATGGTGAAGCCAGAACTTGCAAATTTAGTTGAAAACTATCTACTTGGATTAGCTTCACAAGGAAAAACACAAGGACAGATTACTGATGATCAACTCAAACAAATTTTAATGTCCGCCCAACAACCAAAGAAAGACTTCAAGATTAAACGAATCTGATCTCAAAAAAATATAATTAGGGGTAAAAAGTGTAATCTTCATGAAAGCAGTTGTATACGATGAATATGCACCTGATGATGATTATGCTAAAATTCTTAAAGTAAAAGACATTGACGATCCAAAACCAAAACAAGACGAGGTAATTTTTACAAATAAAGCATCTGCTCTTAACTATAATGATATCTGGGGAATGAGAGGCGTTCCAATTCCAGTCCCTCTACCACATGTTTCAGGATCCGATGTTGCAGGAGATGTTATTGCAGTAGGTGAGGATGTAACAGGTTTCAAAGTAGGCGACAGAGTTGTTTCACATTCAAACTTAGCATGTAGAGTTTGTGAAATGTGTACCTCTGGTAGAGAATTTGATTGTGCAAAAAG